>OFFF01000581.1_pt1 | contig 27418 bp, 19 predicted proteins | sample 1521301 | NCBI WGS metagenome assembly OFFF01 (sample SAMEA3504101, study PRJEB24116) | mouse gut metagenome | biome: mouse gut; feature: mouse-associated habitat; material: faeces | place: Denmark | collected 2011
CACCAAGGTTCTGACGGAAGCCGCCATAAAAGGTAAGGTGGATAATCTGATCGGCCTGAAGGAGAATGTCATTATCGGTAAGCTGATTCCTGTGGGTACAGGAATGAAGCGGTACCGCAGTATCAGACTGAACACAGACGAAATGGAGACCATTTCCATAGACGAGCTGGGCGGGGAGGAAGAGACTGACTGCCCGGAGCCCGCTGAAGATATGGTAATGGAAGAGACGGATGTGGAAGAGAGCGAGACGGATGCGGAAGACATTATCCGCGGGGAGTCTTATCAGACAGAGGCAGAGGAAGATCTGGTTCTGGCGGGAACAGCAGAATAAAATATGCAGCAGTTCCGGAATCTGCCTGAAGTATTTATAAGTGTGGGCCGGATTCCGGGGATCTGATCTGGATATGGGAGACAAAGGGGTGTGGTTCAACAGGGCAACACCCCTTTGCTTTTATGCACAGGGGCGCATAAGGAAAATAGTTGCTGAAGCAACATGCGCCCCGCGCGGCGAGCAGGGGAGAAGGCATTCCCCTACTCGATTATAAGGGCGGGGAAGAGAAAACGTCCGGGCAGGCAGGGAAAATTTTTCCTGCCGGATGAAGGAAAAATGGCAGAGTGTAAAGAAGCGCCGGTCCGGATGCGGCCGGGGAGCGCGGAGGTGGATATGAAGATATTGGTAACAGGTGTAAAAGGCCAGCTGGGCCATGATGTGGTAAAGGAACTGGAGGGGCGGGGAATCGAAGCCATAGGGGTGGATATTGAGGAGATGGATATCACGGATGCTGCCAGTGTGGAGAAAGTGATCAAAGAGACCGCTCCGGACGCGGTGATTCACTGTGCCGCCTACACTGCCGTGGATGCGGCCGAGGAGAATGAAGAACTTTGCCGTAAGGTCAATGCGGATGGTCCCCGGTATATTGCAAATGTGTGCAAAGAGCTGGATATCAGGATGCTGCAGGTGAGCACGGATTATGTGTTCAGCGGGGAGGGTGAGCGGTTCTGGGAGCCGGAGGACGAAGGAGATCCCCGCAGTGTATACGGACGGACCAAATATGAGGGAGAGCTGGAGGTAAGGGAGATTCTGGAGAAATATTTTATTGTCCGGATCGCCTGGGTGTTCGGCGTCAACGGAAAAAATTTTGTGAAAACCATGCTGAACCTGGCCAAAACCCATGACACCATCCGGGTGGTAAACGATCAGTTCGGTTCCCCCACCTATACTTTTGACCTGGCCAGACTGCTGGCAGACATGATTCTCACGGAAAAATACGGTGTCTATCACGCCACCAACGAGGGAACCTGCTCCTGGTATGAATTTGCATGTTCGATTTTCAGGGAGGCGGGAGTCTCTGTCAATGTGGTTCCGGTGACCACGGAGGAATACGGCGCAAAGGCGAAGCGTCCGGCAAACAGCCGTATGAATAACGACAAGCTGACGGAGAACGGATTCCGGAAGCTTCCGGCCTGGCAGGATGCCCTGGCCAGATATGTGGCAGTACTGAAGGAGCAGGATGAGGCGTAATGTTACTGAAAGCAGCGATCTGTGAAGACGATCCCACACAAATGAAAAATGTAAAGAGAATGGTTGAGGGCTGGGGCGGGGCAAGAAGCCTGAAGCTGCTGATTTATTCCTATGCAAACTGCGAGGCTTTTCTGACGGACTGGCTGGAGAAGATGGACTTTGACCTGGCCATTCTTGACATTGACCTGGGACAGGGGATCAACGGCATGGAGCTGGCCAGGCATATCCGTCAAAAAGATGACGCAATTACGATTGTGTTTATCTCGGGCCTGGCAGGGTACATGAGCCAGGGATATGATGTGCGGGCCTGCCATTTCCTGGTAAAACCGGTGAAGGAAGAGAGGGTGTGGGAGGTTCTGGACAAAGCGCTGACAGAGGTGGGAAAAAAGGAAAGCTATCTGCTGCTGGAAGAGGAGACGGAGGCCGAGAAAATTCCGGTGAGCCGCATTCTGTATGCGGAAGCCTTTTCCCACACCACGGCGCTGTACCTGACACCGGGCAGCGGGGAAAAGAAGCCTGTGTGCAGGGAGATCAGGATGTGTCTGGGAGACCTGGAAGGGAGGCTTGCAGGCTCCGGTTTTTTCCGCTGTCACCGCTCTTATCTGGTGCATCTGCCGTATATCAGGAAAATCGATAAGACATCGGTGCTGCTGGACCATGCGGGTCCGCTTCCCGTCAGCAGGGGAAAGAGGGCGGATCTTTACCGGGCTTTTCTGGACTATCACAGGGCAGAAGAATAGGAGCGGCGATATGTTTTCTGGCATATACAAGTTTTTTGCAGATAAAAAGCTGGGCTCCCAGCGGGCCCTGACGGAAAAGCATTATGAAGAAGTGCAGAATATGTACCAGCAGATGCGTACCTGGAGGCATGACTACAAAAATCATCTGCAGGTGATGAAGGCGTACCTGGATATGGGGGAATATGAGGAACTTTCCGACTACATCCTGGAGCTTGACCGGGAGCTGACCCGGATCGACAAAGTGATTGAGACGGGAAAACTGACGCTGGATGCCCTTCTGAACAGTAAAATTGCCACTGCCAGGGCAAAACAGATTGAGGTCAATGTGAAAGTGGTTCTGCCGCCGGAGCTTTCGGTGGCAGATTATGACTTATGTGTTCTTCTGGGAAATCTGCTGGACAATGCCATAGAAGGGTGCGACAGCCAGAAAGAGGGGGAGAGACGCTTTCTGCGAATATATATCGGAGTGCTCAGGGAGCAGCTGTATCTGACCGTGACCAATTCACACAATGTCCCGGTAAAGAGAGAAGGAGGGCGGTACCATTCCACGAAAGCTTCTGACAGGGGGCTGGGAATGATGAGTATTGACAGTATTGTCTCCAGGTATCACGGCTATGTGAACCGGAAAAATGACGAAAGCGTCTTTGTGACGGAAGTACTGCTGCCCATGTAAGATGTGCAGGCATCTGCAGGGCGGCGCTTCCGCTTTTACTGTATTTTCTTTGATGCAATTCACGTTCTCACAAATACCATTCGGGTAAAAATCTCCATAACAGAAAAAATAATGTTACAATATTGACAGAAAGGAAAGAGACCGCACTGCCAGATGGCCGCATCCTGTGCCGCCTTCCTCCGCAAGGCAGTGCGGGCCGGCTTTCCTTCACCGGGGGTATGCCCAACGACATGTTGTGGCTGGCAGCTTTCTGACATGCCCGGTCAGAACGGGCGTAAAGGTTTCAATGTGGCAGACTGGAATGAAAAACGGTATCTGTCGGAAGAATGACGGCTATACCGGAAAAGAAATGGGAGCGGAAAATGGAAAAACGGAAAAAGAAAGAAAAAGGGGATGGGCTGTTCGTAAATTATTGTTATCTGTACAAGGGCTGGTTTCAGATGAGCAGATGGAATATTCTTTTTATGGTGATGATTCTGGCCGGCGGGGTATCTTCCCTGTATATGGGACTGTATCTTCCCAAGATAGCGGTATCACTGGTGATGTCCCAGGTACCGCTGCATGAGATGGCCATCACCTTCGGGCTGGCCGGACTGCTGTATTTTTTTCTGTCATGGACGGAAAATGCCGGTTACAGGCTGATGAACAGCCCCAGCCTGAAATACCGGCATGTGCTGGAAGAAAGAATATTGCACAAGATATGCCGCACGGCTTACTGTGACCTGGAGGATCCCGACTACAAAAAGCGGATAGAACATGCAAAGCATCTTTATCAGCACTGGGACAGGGATGCAAGACAGTGTATCTGGGATTCCGTTGAGTTTGTATATCTGCTAATCACCATTCCCATCACATCCGGCATGCTGATGAGCCTGCATCCCACAGTGATTGTGGTGCTGGCAGTGGGGACATGGCTGCAGTACCGGCTCAGCCAGAGAAACATTGTATGGGAGAAAAAGTACAGGGATCTCTGGCAGCCCCTGGAGATGAGAATTGACTATATTTCCTGGAAGGTGGCCGACTTTTCCTATGCCAAGGATATAAGGCTGTATGCGGCGGACAAGTGGCTGTTACCGAAATATAAAAAGCTGATGGGCGAGCGGCGGAATTGGAAGAAAAAGCAGATCATGCACGGAATGGGCCTTAGTGCAGCCGGAAAGATCACGGAAGTGGTCAAGCAGATGTTTGTGTATGGTTTTTTGCTGTGGGGTGTGATTTCCGGGAATGTCAGGGCAGATGATTTTGTGCTGTATGTGGGACTGGCGCTGTCGCTGAGCGATTCCTTTACCCAGGTTGCCATGCGTCTGAGCAGGGTCAGGGAATCTATGTTGTCCATTTCCGATTACCGCAAAATGATGAGCATGCCCGATTCCCGGCAGCGGGAGGAAAAAGGAGATCCGGGGCTGCCGGAAGGAAGGGCGCCCGGCATCACTTTTTCCCATGTGTCCTTTGCCTATCCGGGAACAGGGGAAAACACGCTGGAGGATGTGGATATCACCATTCGCCCCGGGGAAAAGATAGCGCTGGTAGGTGCAAACGGCGCAGGCAAGAGCACGCTGGTGAAGCTGCTCTGCGGCATGTATGAACCCACGGGAGGAGAGATTTTGCTGGATGGGGTACCTGCAGCCCGATGGGGGCTGGAGGAGTGGTATCGTCTCTTTTCCGTGGTTTTCCAGGATGTGGGAGTGATACCGGCCACCATCGCGGAAAATGTGTCGTCCTCTTCCCTGGAAAAGCTGGACAGGAATAAGGTGCGGGAGTGTCTGGAAAAGGCCGGGCTTATGGAACTGGTGGACAGTCTGCCGAAGGGGATGGATACCTGTCTGCAGAAGGAAATGTTCCGGGAGGGAATCAATCTTTCCGGCGGGGAAACCCGGAAGCTTCTGCTGGCCCGGGCTATTTACAAGGAGGCTCCCATTCTGGTGCTGGACGAACCTACGGCGGCGCTGGACTCCATAGCGGAGAACCAGCTGTATCTGAAGTACAGCGAGCTGACCAGAGGCAGGACGGCGGTCTTTATTTCCCATCGGCTGTCCAGTACCCGTTTCTGTGACCGGATTCTGATGCTGGAGAACGGACGGATTACGGAGCAGGGCAGCCATGAAGAACTGATGAAGAACAGAAAAGCATATTATGAAATGTTTCAGCTGCAGAGTCATTATTACCAGAAAGACAGGACGGAAGATTTTTCCTCCGGGCTGGATCCGGAATGGGAGGTGAGCGGTTATGCCAGCAATTAAAAAGAAAGAAAAAGGAAAGCTGGGCAGAGTCCTGCATTTATACAGGAGAGCCATGGGGCTGATGTTCCGGGAGTCCGGCGCATACACGATGATTGTATGCGGCCAGTGGATACTGAGGTTCTGTGCACCATACTGGGGGATCTGGTTTTCTGCCAGGCTCCTGGATGAAGTGCTGGGGGAGCGGGTGCCGGAGAGGCTGGTAAAGTATGTTGTCTGCCTGCTTCTGGGAAATCTGGTGCTGGAATTCCTGAAAGAACTTCTGGACAGTCTGGAAGCGCAGAAACATTATAATTTTTTCCAGAAGGAGATCATGATTTTTGCCGGAAAGGTCATGGAGCTGGATTATGATTTGCTGGAAGACGAAGAACTCCATATGCTGTACCGGCGTGTGGGGAGAGAGACTACAAATGATGGGAAGAATCTGGAAACCCTGCGGAGGCACCTGCCTTTGCTGATGGGCAGCGTGGCGGGAATAGGGATGTCCCTGTTCATGGTGTGGGATCTTCTGGCAAGGATGAAGGATCAGGCATTTCTGCTGCTCCTGTTTGTGCTGCTTGTGGCGGCAGGAATATGGGTCAGCGCAAGATGTTCGGCGGCCACAAGCAGGGTCTGGGAGGAATGCAACGGGGCCATAAGTGAATACTGTGCCCGGCGGGACGGATACATGAATTATTTTTCCCAATACGGGAAGGGAAAAGAGGTCCGCATTTACGGACTTGGAAAACTGCTGATTGACAGATTGATGCAGTCGCATCATTTTGTGGATAAGGAGGTGGATAAGAGGGACCTGAAAGCGCTGTTTCATAACAGTATCGTGCAGTTTTCCCAGAAAGTGACGATGACCGTGACATACTGCCTTACCGGATTTGCGGCTTTGGCGGGAATGATCACCTTCGGCAGTATGTTACAGTATGTTCAGAGTCTCACCCATTTTATTGATCATATCTCCTGCTGCGGAGAGGCGCTGGTGACCCTGTGGTACAACGCGGAGTATCTGGAACGGTATTTTGCGTTTCTGGACACGCCCAGCCATATGCAGAAGGGCTGTCTGCCCGTGGAAAAGAGGGTGGATAGTGAGTATAAGATTGTATTTGACCATGTGTCCTTCCGGTATCCGGGCAGCGATAAATATGCCCTGAAGGATATCAGCATAGAGTTTAAGGTGGGGGAAAAGCTGGCGGTGGTGGGGATGAACGGCAGCGGCAAGTCAACCTTTATCAAGCTTCTGTGCAGGCTCTACGATCCTACGGAAGGAACCATTTACATGAACGGCATCGACATCCGGCGATATGATTATCAGGAGTACTTCGGGCTGTTTTCCGTGGTGTTCCAGGATTTCAGGCTGTTTTCTTTCGGGCTGGGGGAAAATGTTGCCATGTCGGAAACTTTCCGGGAAGAGGCAGTGCGGGATGCACTGGTTAAGGCCGGAATGGAAGAATTTCTGAAAGAACACAATGATGATTTATCAACCACATTATACCGTGATTTTGACAAAAACGGTGTGGAGGTATCCGGGGGAGAAGCCCAGAAAATCGCCCTGGCCAGGGCAGTGTGCAAGGGAGCGCCTTTCGTACTGCTGGACGAGCCTACGGCGGCGCTGGACCCGAAAGCAGAGTATGAAATCTATAAAAGATTCAATGATCTGGTGGCAGACCGGACTACGGTTTATATTTCCCATCGTATGTCTTCCTGCCGTTTCTGCGGGGATATTGCGGTATTCCATGAGGGCCGCATGGTCCAGAGGGGCAGCCATGAATCCCTGCTGGAAGAGACCACAGGGAAATATTATGAGCTTTGGACGGCCCAGGCACAGTACTATGTGACGGAATAGAAGGGATAGCCGGCGCCGCTTTTCACGGAAAAAGGCAACGGCTGGCAGGAGCGGACACGGAGGTGCGTAAATGGGGAGCGGAAACAGAAAAGAGAGGGAAGACTCCGTCCTGGGCAACTACTGGTATTTGTTCAGGGGCTGGTTTGGGAACAGCAGATGGAATCTGTTTTTTGTGCTGGCGGAGTTAATCTGCAGTGTAAGCGAATATTTTGTGGGACTGTATCTTCCGAAAGTGGGAGTATCCCTGGTGGTGGAGCAGGTCAGTGTGGAGAAACTGACGGTAACGCTGGGACTGATGGGGCTGCTTTACTTTGTGCTTAAGGCGGCGTCCCAGACCAGTTATCAACTGATCAATAATCCGTGCCTGAAATACCGTCATGTGCTGGAGGAGAGGGTGCTGCAGAAAATATGCCACACTTCATACAGTGACCTGGAGGATCCCGATTATAAAAGAATGATAGACCGTGCACAACAGCTGTATGTACACTGGGACAGGGATGTGAAGGCATGTGTCTACGGAACCCTGGATTTTGTGTTTTATCTCATTACGATTCCCATTGCTTCCGGCCTCCTGGCCGTACTGCATCCGGCAGCGGTGCTGGTGCTGGCAGCAGGGGCGTGGGTGCAGTACCGGCTGGGCAGGAGAACCGTATCCTGGGAGAAAAAGCACAGGGATTTCTGGCAGCCGCTGGAAATGAAAATTGATTATATTATGAGCAGGGTAAAGGATTTTGTTTATGCAAAAGATTTGCGGCTGTATGGGGCAGAAGGGTGGCTGATGCCCAAGTACGGCGGCCTGCTGAAGGAACGCCGGAAGTGGAAGTGCAGACAGATGCGTCAGGAGGTGGCAAATTATGAGGCCTCCAGAGTGGCAGGAGTGGGGAAGGAAGTAATTGTGTACGGCTTTCTGCTCCACGGTGTGCTGGAAGGCCGGGTGGGGCCCGATGACTTTGTGCTTTATGTGGGACTGATGCGGACGCTGAGCGCGTCGCTGTCCCAGATAGCCCGTAAGGCCGGAAAGATGAAGGAAAATGTGCTGTCCATCGCGGATTACCGAAAAATCATGAGCATGCCGGATTCCATGAAAAGGGAGCCGGGGCCCGGACCTGAAGTTCCTGTGGACGGGGAGCCGGCGATTACCTTTTCCCATGTGTGTTTTGCCTATCCGGGGGCGGATGAAGAGATCCTGAAGGACATTGACATCAAGATATGTCCGGGGGAGAAAATCGCTTTGGTGGGGCCGAACGGCGCAGGCAAGACCACGCTGATCAAGCTTCTCTGCGGGATGTACGAACCTACCAGGGGGGAAATTCTGGTGAATGGAATACCTTCCGTCCGCTGGGACCTGGAGTCCTGGTATAAGCTCTTCTCCGTGGTGTTTCAGGATTTCAGGCTGTTCTCCCTGCCCTTGGGGGAAAATGTGGCGTCGGACTGCCGCTATGACGGCGAGAAGGTGAAAAAATGCATCCGGGAGGCGGGCCTTGGAGAGCGTCTGGAGCAAATGCCGGAGGGGATCGACACCTATCTGTACAAAGACTATGAGGACGGCGTTGAGATCTCCGGAGGGGAGGCCCAGAAGGTCGCCATCGCCAGAGCCGTCTGCAAGGACGCTCCCTTCGTCCTGCTGGACGAGCCTACGGCGGCGCTGGATCCCATATCCGAATATGAGATCTATAAGGAATTTGATCATATCGTAGGCGATAAGACAGCCATCTACATCTCCCATAGGCTCTCCTCCTGCCGCTTCTGCGAAAGGATCGCCGTGTTCCATGAGGGACAAGTGGTACAGATGGGGAGCCACAAGGAGCTTCTGCAGGAAAAGGGAGGAAAATATCTGGAGCTGTGGAATGCTCAGGCACAGTATTATCAGTAATTTTCTGGACTGCTTTGAGGGCGAGAGGCGTTCGGCGGACGCGGTAATTCTGAAGAAAATGTTAAAACTGTTAAAATTGTGAAAACTTGGAAATTATTTTTCATTTACATCTTGAATTATGCGGTGAAATTGGGTAAAATGAAGTTGCTGACAAAATTTTGACAATCCCAAAATTCCGGAGTAAGCAGCGGGGGGAGACAAGCCCTCAAGCGTGGGGGAGGATTTCCTTGCCGGGGCTTCAAAGGAAAATTGTGGCTGTCAAAACATATAAAAATATTTTAGGAGGAATCTAAAATGGCAGTAAGAGTTGCAATTAATGGTTTTGGCCGTATCGGCCGTCTGGCTTTCCGTCAGATGTTTGGAGCAGAAGGTTATGAAGTAGTGGCAATCAACGATTTAACAAGCCCGAAGATGTTGGCTCACTTGTTAAAATACGATTCTTCCCAGGGCAAATACGAACTGGCTGACAAGGTAACCGCAGGGGAAGATTCCATCACCGTTGACGGCAAAGAAATCAAAATCTACGCATTCCCGGATGCCAACAACTGCCCATGGGGCGACTTAAAGGTTGACGTTGTATTAGAGTGCTCCGGCTTCTACACAAGCAAAGAAAAGGCTCAGGCCCATATCAATGCCGGCGCCCGCAAAGTCGTTATTTCCGCTCCGGCTGGAAACGATCTTCCGACTATCGTATTCAACACCAACCATGAGACGCTGAAAGCAGAAGATACCATCATTTCCGCAGCTTCCTGCACCACAAACTGCTTGGCTCCTATGGCTGACGCATTGAACAAATATGCACCGATCCAGTCCGGTATCATGGTGACCATCCACGCTTACACAGGCGATCAGATGACCCTTGACGGACCGCAGAGAAAAGGCGACTTAAGAAGATCCCGTGCAGCAGCGGTAAATATCGTTCCGAACAGCACAGGCGCTGCAAAAGCAATCGGGCTTGTTATTCCGGAACTCAACGGCAAGTTAATCGGTTCCGCACAGCGTGTGCCGACTCCGACAGGCTCTACCACGATCTTAACGGCAGTTGTAAACAAAGCCGACGTTACGGTAGAAGGCATCAACGCAGCTATGAAAGCAGCTGCAAACGAGTCCTTCGGCTACAATGAAGACGAAATTGTTTCTTCCGATATCGTTGGAATGAAATACGGTTCTTTATTTGACGCTACACAGACAATGGTAAGCAAAGTTTCGGATGATCTGTATGAAGTTCAGGTTATTTCATGGTATGACAATGAAAACAGCTATACATCCCAGATGGTTCGTACAATCAAATACTTCTCAGAGTTAGCATAATCTCTGTGATTCTGCGCACGGCAGACTACTTTTTCAAGCGAAAGGCTGCCAGAGTGTGCAAATAGTTACCGAAAGGGGAAGCGCAAAGCGTCCCCTTTTGGTGAAGGCTCACAAAGGGTCCGGTCTGAAAGGACCGGATCTTTTTTTCTGTTCCATTTATTGTTAGTTATCAGATATCACAAGGAGGACATAACCCATGTCATTAAACAAAAAGTCGGTAGACGACATTAACGTAGCAGGCAAACGCGTTCTGGTAAGGTGCGATTTCAACGTGCCGTTAAAGGAAGGCAAAATCACAGACGAAACCCGTATCAAAGCGGCATTGCCGACCATCCAGAAATTGATCGGCGACGGCGGCAAGGTAATCCTTTGTTCCCACCTGGGCAAAGTAAAGAACGGCCCGAATGAAGGCGAATCTTTAGCCCCGGTTGCGGCAAGGCTTACCGAGAAGCTGGGTAAGGAAGTCGTATTCGTATCCGATTACAACGTAACGGGCGAAGCGGCGACGAAAGCAGTTGCCGATATGAAAGACGGCGACGTTGTGCTTTTGCAGAATACCCGTTTCCGCGGCGCGGAAGAGACCAAAAACGGCGAAGCATTCAGCCAGGAATTAGCGGATCTGGCGGACGTATACGTATGCGACGCATTCGGTTCTTCCCACAGGGCGCACGCTTCCGTTGCAGGCGTTACCAAATGCATTACCGCAAAGGGCGGGGAAAATGCGGTCGGCTATCTGATGCAGAAAGAAATTGATTTCCTCGGCAACGCCGTAGAGAATCCGGTAAGGCCGTTCGTAGCCATCTTAGGCGGCGCGAAAGTAGCGGACAAATTAAACGTAATTTCCAACCTGCTGGAAAAATGCGACACTTTGATTATCGGCGGCGGTATGGCATATACCTTCTTAAAAGCGAAAGGCTATGAAATCGGCAATTCCTTAGTAGACGACAGCAAGATCGACTACTGCAAGGAAATGATTGAGAAAGCAGAAAAGCTCGGCAAGAAGCTGCTGCTTCCGGTAGACTCCGTAACCGTAGCCGCTTTCCCGAACCCGATTGACGCTAAAATAGAAGTGGAAGTTTGTGCAGTAGAAGATATGCCGGCCGACAGGGAAGGCTGCGATATCGGGCCAAAGACACAGGAAATGTACGCTGAAGCCGTGAAGACAGCGAAAACCGTTGTATGGAACGGGCCAATGGGCGTATTTGAGAACCCGATCCTGGCAGAAGGCACGATTGCCGTAGCAAAAGCGCTTGCAGAAACAGACGCAACGACGATTATCGGCGGCGGCGATTCCGCAGCGGCAGTCAACCAGCTTGGTTTCGGCGATAAGATGAGCCATATTTCCACAGGCGGCGGCGCGTCCTTAGAGTTCTTAGAAGGCAAGGAACTCCCCGGCGTAGTGGCTGCAGACGATAAGTAAAGCACTTAGCGACTGGCAAGCCGCAGGCGCAGACAGAGCTTAGTGCGTACTTAGTTCGCCGCACTTAGCGAAGCCGAGCCGAAGGCGAAAGATGAGCTTAGTAAGGGGAACAACCCGGCGCTTAGCGATTGGCAAGCCGCAGGCGCAGACAGGCATAACAACGAAAAGGAGAATAATCACATGGCAAGGAAAAAAATTATTGCCGGAAACTGGAAGATGAATAAAACTCCCAGCGAGGCAGTTGCATTGGTAAAAGAATTAACCCCATTGGTAGCAAACGACGAGGCGGACGTAGTATTCTGCGTACCGGCGATTGACATTATCCCGGCAATGGAAGCGGCAAAAGGTACGAATATCCAGATTGGGGCCGAGAATATGTATTACGAAGAAAGCGGCGCATACACGGGTGAAATCGCCCCGAACATGTTAGTGGACGCCGGCGTAAAATATGTCATTATCGGGCATTCCGAGAGAAGGGAATATTTTGCGGAAACAGATGAAACTGTCAATAAAAAAGTATTAAAAGCATTTGAACACGGCATTACGCCGATTATCTGCTGCGGCGAGTCCCTGACACAGCGCAAGCAGGGCATTTACATTGACTGGATCCGTATGCAGATTAAGATTGCGTTCCAGAACGTAACGGCAGATCAGGCGAAGACAGCGGTTATCGCTTACGAGCCAATCTGGGCTATCGGAACGGGCGAAACGGCTACTTCCGATCAGGCGGAAGAAGTTTGCCTTGCAATCCGCAACTGCATCAAGGAAGTATACGACGAAGCGACAGCAGAAGCTATCCGTATCCAGTACGGCGGTTCTGTCAACGCAGGCAATGCGGCGGAATTATTCGGAAAACCGGATATCGACGGCGGATTAGTCGGAGGGGCTTCCTTAAAGGCTGATTTCGGGAAGATCGTGAATTATAACGGCTAAGCGGATAAATTATCCAAAAGTTTTTTTGTAAGCCGATTGTAAGAAAAAGAAGCAACATAAGGGTGTCAAAGGATATGGATTCCTTTGGCGCCCTTTTTTGTATCGTATCAGATCTGAAAATTACCCGGACAAAACCCATTGAAATTCTAAAACCACTGTGACATAATAGCATATAAGCTAAAATAAAGGAGGGAACCGCTTATGTCAGACAGAGAAATACAGGTATATGGGCAAACAGAGCAGATCTGCATCAAACCCTACGAACATCATGCAAAATACTACGAAACAGATCAAATGGGAATCATCCATCATTCCAATTACATCCGATGGATGGAAGAAGCGCGGATGGATTTAATGGAACAGATTGGGTTATCCTATAAAGGCATGGAAGGAATGGAAATTATAAGCCCGGTGCTTTCCGTGACCTGTGAATATAAAAGTATGGTACATTTTGACGATACGGTCGTTATTGAAACCAAAATTGCGGAATACGACGGAATCCGGATGAAAGTGGAATACCGTATGACGGATAAAAAAACAGGCGAACTGCGTACCTTAGCGGTCAGCGAACACTGTTTTTTAAACCGCAGCGGCAAGCCCATTTCACTGAAACGCTCTTATCCGGAACTTGACACTAAATTTTTTGAATTTTACGGGGAGAATGAACATGCATAATCTGGCAGCCAAACGGACGGCAAAGCTTCGGGAGCAAATGGCAAAGCATGGGATCGATCTCTATGTGGTTCCTACGGCAGACTACCATGGCTCGGAATACGTGGGAGAACATTTTAAAGCAAGGGAATATATCACCGGTTTTACAGGCTCCGCCGGGACAGCGGTAATCACAATGGAAGAAGCGGGGCTTTGGACAGACGGCAGGTATTTTATCCAGGCAAAAGAACAGCTTCAGGGAAGCGGCGTTACGCTGCAGCGTATGGAAGAAGAAGGCGTGCCTTCCGTAAAAGAATATATAGAAAGTAAATTAAAACCGGGCGGCTGCCTGGGGTTTGACGGGCGTACGGTTTGCGCAAAAGCGGGAGAAGAATACGAAACGCTGGCAGCCGCAAAGCAGGCGAAGCTTGATACGACGAAAGATCTCGCGGGACAAATCTGGGAAAACCGCCCGCCGCTGTCAAAAGAACCGTTTTTTGTGCTGGAAGAAGCGTATGCCGGCTGCACCGTGGCCAAAAAGCTTTCTATGGTGCGCGCTAAGATGGAAGAAAAAGGGGCGGATTTGCATATTCTTTCGTCCCTGTATGATATCGCGTGGCTTCTAAACGTACGGGGCGGCGATATTTCACACGTTCCGGTGGTATTGTCTTATCTTGTGCTTTCAAAAAAGGAGTGCGTCTGGTTTGTACAGGAAGACATTATTACGGATGCGCAGAAGGAATTTCTTTCCGAAAACCAGATTACAACGATGCCGTACGACGCTGTTTATGCGTATGTAGCCGCGGCTTCTGCAAAGGCCGTGCTTTATGATGAACATAGCGTCAATTACATGCTTCTGCAAAGCATTCCAAAACAGGCCAAACGGATTGCGGGGCAGAACCCGACGGAACTTTTAAAAGCCGTGAAAAACCCGACGGAACTTCGCAATACCGTTACGGCGCATATCAAAGACGGCTTGGCCTTTACAAAATTTATGTATTGGCTGAAAACCAATATTGGAAAGATTCCTATGACAGAACGTTCCGCTTCCGATTATCTGGAACAACTCAGGCGCGCGCAGGAGAATTTTTTGGATTTGAGTTTTGACACCATCTGCGCATATGGCGCAAACGCTGCAAAAATGCATTATGCGGCTACTCCGGAAAGCGACGCCACGTTAAAACCGGAAGGCTTTCTGCTTGTGGATTCCGGCGGGCATTATCTGGAAGGGACGACCGATATTACAAGGACAATGGCATTAGGGCCGGTTACGGAGGAAATGCGGCGCAATTTTACCGCTGTCCTGCGGGCAAACCTAAATCTTGCCGATGCAAAATTTCTGTACGGCTGTAAAGGAATCCAGCTGGATATTCTGGCCAGGGAGCCTTTGTGGGAACTTTGCCTGGATTATAAATGCGGGACGGGGCATGGCGTCGGGCATATTTTAAATGTGCATGAAGGGCCGAACGCATTCCGGTGGAGGCTGCGCGAAGGCGAGGAAAGCAAGGACAACGGCGTATTGGAGGAAGGCATGGTAACGACGGACGAGCCGGGCGTCTATATCGAAGGCGCATACGGTATCCGCATTGAAAACGAACTGGTCTGCCGCAGGGCGCAAAAGAACGAGTACGGGCAGTTTATGCGTTTTGAAACGATTACGTATGCGCCGGTTGATTTGGACGCGGTGGATGAACGATACCTGTCCCCATGTGAAAAGGAGAGGCTAAACGCCTACCACCGCAAAGTATACGAAACCCTGTCGCCGCATCTTCCGGATGCGGAACGCGAATGGCTGAAAGAATATACGAGGGAAATATGAGTAAAAAAATAGTATTGATTGACGGACACAGCATATTAAACCGCGCATTTTACGGGATCCCGGATTTGACAAATGCGGAGGGGCTCCATACGAATGCGGTTTACGGCTTTTTAAACATTATGTTTAAGATATTAGACGAAGAACAGCCGGAGTACCTGACGGTAGCGTTTGACGTACACGCGCCTACGTTCCGTCATAAAATGTACCCCGAATACAAAGGCACCCGAAAGCCAATGGCCGAGGAACTGCGGCAGCAGGTGCCGGTGATCAAGGAAATGCTTACGGCAATGGGCATTCGGATTGTGGAAAAAGAAGGCTATGAAGCGGACGATATTTTAGGAACGCTTTCAAAACGCGCGCAGGAAGCCGGCTTAGAGGTATCGGTCGTTTCCGGAGACCGCGATTTATTGCAGCTTGCGACGGAGCATGTAAAAATCCGGATTCCAAAGACCAAACGCACCGGGACGGAAATCGAGGATTATTATGAAAAAGACGTCGTTGCCCGTTACCAGGTAACGCCGACGCAGTTCATTGACGTAAAGGCGCTGATGGGCGATACGTCCGACAATATTCCCGGCGTTCCGGGTATCGGCGAAAAAACGGCGACAAATCTGATTGCAGCGTACGGCAGTATTGAAAATGCCTATGCGCATGCAGAAGAAATAAAGCCCAACCGTGCAAAAGAAAATTTAAAAGCGCATTATGATTTGGCCGTGCTTTCCAAAACGCTGGCTGCGATTGACGTAAATGCAGAAATTGCATTTGAACAGGAAGAAGCGAGAGTCCATAATTTTTATACGCAGGAAGCATACCTGCTCTGCAAAAAGCTGGAATTTAAAAATATGCTAAGCCGTTTTGAAATCGACGCGCCGAAAAACGGCATGGCGGAATTTTTTTGCAGGATTGATGATTTTACGCAGGCCGAGGCGTGGCTTGCCGGGGCCTTAGAGAGCGCGTGCGCAGGGATCGTACCGGTTGTAAAAGGAGGCGCGCTCTGCGGCGCGGCCATTTGTTTTGGGGAGGAAAAAACCGCGTATCTTCCGGTGGAAGGTTTTCTGAGAGAGGATTACTTAAAAGAAAAGATAAAAGGCCTTTTTTTGGGCGGAAGGCAGGTTTCGGTTCTGGATGTAAAAGCGCAGGTGAAGTTTTTCGGGCTTTCCGGATACGATCCGGGGCTTCGGGAACGCCTGTTTGACTGCGGCGTTGCCGCGTACCTGCTCAATCCCTTACAAAGCGAGTATCCATATGAAGATATCGCCAAAAATTATCTGGATCTGCTGGTTCCCTCCCAGGCGGATCTGCTTGGAAAATTAAGCCTTGCGGACGGGATTGCGCAAAAACAAAACGAAGGCGTAATGTGCGCCTGTTATATGGCGTACACCGCGTGGAAGGCAAAAGATGCGCTTATTGCGCAGCTGAAAGAAACCGGTATGTTTTCTTTGTATGAGGAAATAGAACTTCCTCTGGCATTTGTACTGGCGGATATGGAACGGGCGGGCGTCGCCGCGGATAAAGAAGCGCTCGCGGCGTACGGGGACAGCCTGACCGAACGGATTACAGAACTGGAGCGGGATATCTGTGAAAAGGCGGGGGAAAAGTTTAACATCAGTTCTCCCAAACAGCTAGGTGTGATTTTGTTTGAAAAGCTTAAGATGCCGTACGGCAAAAAGACCAAAACCGGATATTCGACGGCGGCGGACGTACTGGACAAGCTGGCTGTTGAGTATCCGATTGTAGCGGATATCTTAGAATACCGGCAGCTTACCAAACTAAAATCCACCTATGCGGACGGGCTGGCGAATTTTATCGGCGCAGACGGGCGTATCCACAGTACGTTCCGCCAGACGATCACCGCTACCGGGCGGATCAGCAGCACGGATCCCAATTTGCAGAACATTCCAATCCGTATGGAACTTGGACGCCGGATCCGGAAAGTGTTTTTGCCGGAGGAGGGATGTATCTTTGTGGACGCGGATTATTCGCAGATAGAGCTGCGCGTGCTTGCGCATATGTCCGGGGACGGGCAGCTGATTGCGGCGTACCGGGAAGCGAAAGATATCCACAGGACAACGGCTTCGCAGGTATTCCATATCCCGTTTGAACAGGTCACCGACTTACAGAGGCGCAATGCCAAAGCCGTCAATTTCGGAATCGTTTACGGCATCAGTTCGTTTGGCTTAAGCCAGGACTTAAGCATCAGCAAAAAAGAAGCGGCCGACTATATCGAACGTTATTTTGAAACTTATCCGAAAATCAAATCGTTTTTGGACGGGCTGATTGCGGATGCAAAAGAAAAGGGGTATTCCCTGACCATGTTCGGCAGGCGCAGGCCTGTGCCGGAACTTTCTTCCAGTAATTTTATGCAGCGTTCGTTCGGGGAGCGCGTCGCTATGAACGCCCCTATCCAGGGAACGGCGGCAGACATTATAAAAATCGCCATGATCCGGGTGCATGACCGCCTGGCAAGGGAAGGATTAAAGTCCAGGCTGATTCTGCAGGTGCATGACGAACTCTTGATCGAGACCAGAGAAGAAGAACTTGCGCAGGTGGAAACGATTCTTTCCGAGGAAATGCACCAGGCGGCCGATTTGTCCGTAGCGCTTGAAATCGACATGCATACCGGGATGGACTGGTATGAGGCGAAGTAGGTAAAAATTGCGGGAGAGTGAGATATTTGCAGAAAATTACAATTCAACATTTAGGCCCTTTAAAAAAATTAGAAATGGAAATAAAGGATTTCAATATACTCATAGGGGAACAGGCGACAGGAAAAAGCACGGCAGCAAAAGCGATATATTTTTTTAGGATAATGAAAGACTCCATGACAGATTATCTTTGCCAATTACTGGATACTTCCGTGTATAATGGGGAGGAAGCCAGCGGTGGTTTTAAAAGGGTTCTGAAAAGAGAATTAAAATCTGTTTTTATATCGTTGTTTGGTTTTAGCTGGGATTTAGATCCACGTTTATATTTGAAATACGAATTTACGGATAACATATGGATTGATGTAAAGCTGAATGAGAAAAGTAAAAGATATATCAGTGTTAGTTATTCTTATGAATTAAGCCGGGCTATAGGAAAATTAGAAGAAGAAGCGTTAGAATTATATATGCAAAAACCAAGCGCGAAAAATTCAAGTCTTGCATTTGCAAGTAAAGAGAGACAGCGTAATTATGACAGTTTTAAAAACAGGGTGAATCAGATTTTTGATGATGATAAAGAAACATATTATATTCCTGCCGGACGTAGTATGATTACACTGCTGGTAAATAACCGTTCTCTTATTGAGAATGAAAAGCTGGACTTGATCACGCGGCAATTTATGCGCATCATTGACAATATTCATGGAGATTTTGCCAATGGGATCCGAAATGCCCACAAATATTATCCCGATGGTGAAAGGAAATTTGATGTTGGAACAATATCAGAAGCGCTGATTTCAAATTTAAAGGGAGATTATCAGTATTCGGCGGGAAAGGAATATATTGTTCTGCAGGACAACATGATTCATGATGAGAAAATACCGATTAATTTTGCGTCGTCAGGACAGCAGGAGGTCTTATGGCTCTTGAATCAGTTATATATTCTTCTGCTTAAAAAAGAAAAAGCATTTGTAATTATCGAAGAACCAGAAGCGCATTTATATCCGGATTTACAGAATAAAGTAGTTGAGTTTATTGCTTTCTTTGCAAATGTAAACGATAGTTCCGTATTACTTACGACGCACAGTCCATATATTTTGACTTCAGTTAATGCTCTTTACTGCGCAGGAAAGGTTATTCATGAATATCCGGATTTGTCAAAAAAGGTGTCTGAAATTATCGGATCTAAATGCGAGATTATGCCTCAAAAAGTTACTGCATTTAAAATAATGAAAGATGCTTCGGTTCAAAATCTGATTCATGGTGAATTTGATGAACTGGATACGGGGTTAATTGACGAGATATCGGAATGTGTAAACGAAAAATATATAGAGTTATTTTATCTGGAATCTGAGAAAGCCGCGGCAGGGGAGGACGCAAATGAAGAGGACAAATAAAAGGAAGGACAAAAGTTTATCATGCGTCTTGCAGCTTGGTAAATACAGCAAATATTTTGAACTCCTTAAAATGGGAGAAATACGTTGTCTTAAAGACAGGAAATCAAACAAAGATTCGCATCTTCCTGTTAAGATTTGTGAGGAGGAAGTATATCTGACAGAACCGGACGGAAAATTGATTTCCAATATACAAAATCAGCAAAAATGTGATTTTTTAATAGTTTGCGGTAAGCAACTGCAAACCTGTTTTGTTGAACTTAAAGGAGAAAATATCTCAAATAAGAGCGGCTATAATCCATATGGCCAAATCATTGATACGATAAATTTTTTACAAAACGAGGAGGAATTGGAACAGCTGGCCAGTGGAAATACAGAAAAACATGCGTTTATTGTATCACCTGGAAGACAAAAGATCCCAAAAGGAATCGAGTTAAAAGAGCGGCAGCTTTGGCAAAAACTTGTGCAGCCAGGAAAAGCAAAATTAAAGATATCGGATCTGGTTCATTATGTTAAGGTTACAAAAACAGACAGGTATAGTAACAAGAACCAAATAATATGTTCGCCTAAATCACCGGTACAATTTCCGTTTCATTGTGAGTGAGGCAAACAGGAAATGAATGGAAAGAAGGCGTACGATATGCGTTTTATAGGAATTACAGGGGGTGTAGGAGCCGGGAAATCCGAACTTCTGCACTACATAGAAAAGGAATTTTTAGCCAAAGTACTGCTGGCGGACGAACTGGCGCATGAACTGATGACGCCGGGGACAGCATGTTTTGCACAGATACAAAAAGCGTTTGCAGGCGAAGATATATATGCCGAAGACGGCAGCTTTGATTCTGTAAAGCTGGCTTTACAGATTTTTTCGGATCCGGCCAAACGCAAAACAATCAACGGGATTGTCCATCCTGCGGTAAAGCGGGAAATTTTAAGCCGTGTGGAAAAAGAGAGGGAACGGGGCGTTTACGCATATTTTATTCTGGAAGCGGCGCTTTTAGTCGAGGAGGGATACGATAAAATATGCGACGAGTTGTGGTATATTGACGCGGATGAAGCGCTGCGCCGCAGCAGGCTGAAAAACAGCCGCGGATACTCGGATCAAAAAACGGACGCTATTTTAAGAAGCCAGCTTTCCGAACAGGAATATAAGAAACACTGTAATGTGATAATTGAGAATAACGGGACGCTAAAAGAGGCATTTGAGCAGGTTCGAAAAGCTTTGGCACAGGCTTAGTATTATGAAATCCGGCTTTTTATACGGATTAAAATGCAAAGAGGCGTTACTCCTGAACGGAATCTGGGGTGCGCCTTTTTGGGTGCAGATGAAATAAAATACTTTTGAGGTGAGAAAATGGAATTATGCAGTATTGCCAGCGGCAGCAGCGGCAATTGTATTATGGCGGGGGCAGGAAACTGCCATTTGCTGATAGACGCAGGGATCAGCGGAAAACGGATTGAGCAGGGACTAAATGCGCTGGGCCGCAAAACAAGTGAAATGCAGGGCGTTCTGGTCACGCATGAGCACATTGACCATATCAGCGGGCTCGGCGTAATAGCCAGGCGTTACGGGCTCCCCATCTATGCGACGCAGGGAACCATACAGGCAATTTTACATACAAAGTCCGTGGGAAAAATCGATCGTTCCCTGTTTCATGCCGTTGCGCCGGATAAGCCTTTTTCTGTGGGGGAACTTGTGGCCGAGCCAATCCGGATATCCCATGACGCGGCCGATCCGGTGGCTTATATTATAAGAAACGGCGGTAAATCGGCAGGCGTTGTCACGGATCTGGGCGCCTACGACGATTATATCATAAACAAATTGCAGGGGTTAAATCTGCTGCTCCTGGAAGCAAACCATGATGTGAATATGCTTCAGACGGGGCCGTATCCCTATTATCTGAAACAGCGGATTCTTGGGACAAGGGGCCATTTGTCCAATGAACGCTGCGGGCAGCTTTTGGCAAGCATACTGCACGACGGGTTCCACGCGGCGCTGCTGGGGCATTTAAGCAAAGAAAATAACTTTCCGGAACTGGCCTATGAAGCGGTGCGGTTAGAAATTACGATGGGCAAAAAGCCCTATAAAGGGGGCGATTTTCCGCTGTATGTGGCAAATCGGGAAGGCGTCTCAGAATATTTGGCAGTATAGGGCATGTACTTTTGTGACGGTAAATCTTTTTTTTGTTTCCAAAAGATTCTTTTTTTGGTTGAATTGTGGAAAATTTTATATTATAATAAAAGGAACATGGGGAAAACATACAATTTCACATGAAATCTGCTCTGTATATGGCGTGGGTTATATTATGAAAGGAGATTTTATTTATGAAACTGAAACAATTTTTAGCAGGAGCCGTGGCAGCGGCGCTGGTGATTACCAGCCTGCCGATACCGGGGCTTAAAAGTACGCAGGCAAAAGCCGCCGAAGAAGCGACGAACGTCGCTCTGGAAGCGCAGCTTGTTGCTTATCCGGGGGCGCATCAGCAGGGATGGTCAGATGCTGCAAGCCTTGCAAAGCTGACAAATGACACGGCGCCGACGAACAACGATGACAATGAAAAGTGGGTGTCACAGGCCAACATCAAAGACGGAAGCACGCCAATTGAAAACGCGGTGTCTTACCTGGTTTTTGATCTGGGCGAAGGCAGTAAAACAGATTTAAGCAGCGCGGAGGTTTTGTGGTTTAACGGAGCATACGGTACAGAGTTTAAACTCCAGACCTGCGACGACTATCAGGCGCCGGAGAATCCAAACCTGATGGCAGGCAATACCAGCGGATCCATTACTACGGCAGACGCCGATTATCAGAACGGATCCTGGAAGACAGTTGCAGAGATCAGCAGAGAAAGCGCGACAAAAGATGGGTTTACGGTATTTGATACCTTGAATGCTTCCAATGGTTTGTTGGAAGACGCAAAGCTGGGACGGTATGTCCGCCTTCTTGTAACAAGAATGAACCCGGCAGCCGGGTACTTGGGGCCTGCTGTTCGGAAAATCCGTCTTTTCGGCGTGCCGGCTACAGACGAGCCGGACGTTCCGGTAGAGCCTGTTTACGAGGATGTAGAAATCCAGATGGGCGCTGCAGAGAGTCAGGAATTGACAGGTGAGAGCGGGGGAGCAAATGGCTGGGTAAAACATGCAGTAGATGGAAATGTAAATACTTATTGGCATTCTAACTGGCAAAACAACAATGTAAACATGGAAAATGATGCCAATAACAGTTTCTTTCTTGCATTAAAAAATCCTTCTTCTGTAGACAAGGTTACTTACCTTCCCAGGAATAACAAGGAATCTGGAGCCAATGGAACCATTTTGGAGTGTGAAATTTATGTAACGAAAGATGAATTGGCCGGTATGCCTTCTGTAAGCGACATCACGGATCAGGCGACGGCAGGATCTGTAAACAATACGGCTGTAGGCATATTTAAAGCAGAAGGCGTGAACTGGAAAAAAGTTGGCAAAGCAGTCTGGGATGATACGAAGCAAGAAAAAGAGTTTGTATTTGATGCAACGGAAGAGGATGTTACCGGGATTAAATTTACAGCAAAGCAGGCCTGCAGCGATCAGGAGAACAAACAGTTTATCAGCGCAAGCGAATTTGGCGTCCAGGCAGTAAAAACGGCTGTTGATCCGGATCCTGTCGAACCGGATCCGGAAGTAAAATGGATAAAATCCGGCATCAAAATGGGCGCGGCAGGAAGTCAGGAATTGACGGGTGAACAGCACAACAATGGAAGCGGCTGGGCAAAATGTGCGGTAGACGGAGATGAAGGGACGTTTTGGCACTCTCAATGGGACGGCGGTAATAACGTAAATATAGCGGAAGGCGAAAATAACAGTTATTATATCGCTCTGGATAAAGCGGGTTCCGTAGATAAAATCACATATCTTCCAAGGCAGAATGCTCAGACGGATGTAAACGGCACAATTTTGAAATGCGAAGTATATGTAACGACAGACAGGCTGACAGGAATGCCGTCTTTGGGCGATATTAAAGATGCAAACAGCTGCAGCGTTATTAACAATGACGCGATGAATGTATTCACATCAGAAAAAGTTTCATGGAAAAAGGTTGAGACCAGTAGTTTTGACGATGGTAACTGGGCATATGACGATAAGTTAAAAGAAGTGATTTTTAATAATACGGAAAAGGACGTCACAGGAGTCCAGGTTAAAGTAACGGCGACCGGAGGAACCGGGAATCAGAATGATAAATTTATCAGCGGAGCAGAATTTGCAGTTTTCGCCAAGGAAGTTCCTGAGGAACCGGAATTTGTAAATGAAACGATTAAAATGGGCGCTGCAGAGAGCCAGGAAATGACAGGTGAGTCTGGCGGAAAAAATGGATGGGCGAAATATGCTGTAGACGGTAAGAATAATACTTATTGGCATTCCAATTGGAATCAGAATGATGTTGATCTTTCACAAAATGCAAATAACAGTTATTTCATTGCGCTGGACAAAGCTGCTTCTGTTGACAAGATTACATATCTTCCAAGGCAGCCAGAAGGAACTGCTGCAATAAATGGTACAATTTTGAATTGCGATGTTTATGTAACAACGGATGAATTGACAGGCATGCCGTCTTTAAAAGATATTACGGATCAAGCAAGTGCAACAGAAAAAAATAATGCGGCTGTAAATATTTTTAAGGCGGATAATATTACATGGAAGAAAGTTGAAACTTCTTCATTTGATAATGGCAATTGGGCAAATGATGAGGCTCAGAAAGAAATTGTTTTTAACGAAAAACAAAAAAATGTTACTGGTATTAAAATAACTGCTAAGGCGACTGGCGCACAGTCTGCATCCAAAAACAATATGTTTATTACCTGCGCAGAGTTTGGCGTTATCAGAAGAACAATAGTTGATAAGACTACGCAGGACGCCGTTAATGATATGATAGATTCTATTACGGCAGCTATGGATCGTGTTATTGCGTCAGGCAATCAGTCCGGAGAAGAGCAGATTTATACCACTGCATCTTATAACAGATACCAGGAGGCTTATGAAGAAGCGCAGAGGCTTGGAGCATTAACCGATTTAACAGGAGTGACCATTGCCGATGTGGAAACAGCGAAGAATGCATTGATAAGCGCATACGGCAGGCTGCTGCGTGTAGAAGATGTAAAAGTAGTGACAGGTACCCCGGATGTAACGATTACGGCTCCGGTAGCAGGGGCAGTTCCGCAAGACGCCGAACTTACAGGCGGAACATTGGATACGAACATCGACATTGATATTGAAGAACTTGATTTTGATGAAGAAGGCGGCATTACAGGAAAAATTACGGCTCCAAATGACAGGCCAAAAAATGCTGTATTTGATGTAAAAGGAAAAACAAAATTCTTAATCCATTTTGAAATGAAGACGCCAAAAGTAAACAGTACAAGTGCTATTATCGGAAAGATGGATGAGCAGTTTGGGCTGCAGATAGACGGATCCAAGTTGTTCTTGTTCGGACATCTGTCAGGCGGATGGAATCAGGTGAATTGCACGCTTCCAAGCGATGATGAATGGTATGACAGGTATCATGATGTAGTGGGTATCTATAATGGAAGCCAGTTTGAACTTTACCTGGATGGGGTAAGGGGAACTATTCCAAGCAGCCATAATAGAAGCGGCGATTTGGTTTCATACTCAGGCAGTATATTTGGTATTTTCTGGAATCCGGATCCTACAAAGGACGAGCAAAGATTCCCAGGAAGATTGAAAAATATCAGCATGTACATTGGAGAACAGGTACCGGAATATGTTATTGAGGAAGGTGCAACGCCAGAAGAGGTTGTAAATATTTTTAAAGATGCAATTGATGGCCGGGAAAACAGCTTTGAGTTGAATGCAAATACTGCAGATAAACAAATGGGATACAGCATTGAAAGCACCACATGGGAACCTGCGGTAAATGCGTTTGAGAAATATCAGGATTATAATGTAAAAGTTGTGGTACGTGCGGACGAAGGATATGAATTTGCAGAAAATGCAACGGCGGTTGTGAGAACAAGCGCGGCAAATTTACTTCCGGCAGACAAGGTAAATGTAACGGCAAGCGGCGACGAAATGGTAATTACTTATACCTTTAAGGGTGAAACGCATCCGAAGGTATTGCTTTCCGAGTATATCAACACAGACGAAGGCTTCAAGGCAATCGGCTGGGAAAATAAAGGCGAAGACAACTTGCGCAAATATACGGCGGCTTCCTGGAACACCTATTTACAGGCATGTAAAGCAGCCAGCGCGGCAAACGGCAGCAGTACGCTTACGCCGGAAAATTACCAGTCCATACTGGCTGATTTAAGGGCGGCGGTTGCAGGGCTTGACCTGGCGGCGGAAAACTGTGAATGCGAATTATTTGATATTACCGGTTTTTCAAATGAAACGGTTGCGCTGGGCATGAATGCGGAAAAGACCATCACATTAGGCGGCGAATTTGAAAGCACAAATGACTGTATGGTACATAAATCTGCAAAACCAAGCGTAAGCTATGCTCTGGTTGGAAGCCCGGCAGGCGCAGCGCTGACAGGCAAAACATTGAAGGTAACGCAGGCAGGCAGGGTACAGGTACGCATGACGGTGGAATTGGGCGTTCAGACCAAGACTGCTACGGCTACTTATACCGTAACAAGCACAAGGCCGACCAGCGAGCAGACAAAAGCTTTATCGGATGCCATGGCAGACGCGCTGAAATATGAAGCGGACAAAGACAAGTACACGGCTGAAAGCTGGAAGGCAGTGGAAGACGCGCTTGACATTGCCGCAAAACTTGGACAGAATGCGCCGGCCGATCGCGTGGAAGCATATACGCAGGCGATTAGAGACGCAGTAAATAACCTGGTAATCCGCGACAAGAAAGCGCTGGAAGATCTGGTAAGCGAGATTTCCGGATTAAAAGAAGACGATTATACGGCTGACAGCTGGAGTAAAGTGAAAACCGCTTATGACAGCGCGGAAGCAGTACTGAAATCTTCCGAGGCAAGTTTTGATGATTACAGCAAAGCATATACCGAACTGGCAGCGGCAAAAACAGCCCTTGTAACAAAAGCAGCGGAAGTGGAAGCGGCAAACGGAGAACTGCTTGCGGCAGTAACGGCAGCAAAAGCTGTTTATGAAGCCGGGCAGAAGAATTATACGGATGCAACCTGGAAAGCGTTTACGGACGCTTACACTGCAGCGACTGCAGCAAATGCCAATATGGATGCGGCGGCAGTTAAGACGCTGGCTTCCGCTTTGAAAGCGGCGCAGGCAGCGCTTGCAGAAAACGCATTTACAGCCGGCATTACAAGGAACGTAGGCAAATTTACTTACAAAGTAAAGGATGCGGCAGCCAAAACAGTAATTCTGGTAAAAGGTATCGACAAAAAGCAGACGACCGTTACTATTCCGGCGACCGTTGCGATTGACGGCGTATCTTGCAAGGTAGTTGAAATTGACAAAAATGCTTTCAAGGGATATGATAAGCTGACAAAGGTGACAATCGGCAAGAACGTAAAGAAGATTGGAGCATCTGCATTTAAGAACTGTAAGAAATTAAAAACAGTTGTGATAAAAGGTACCGCGATTAAAACCGTGAAGAACGGGGCTTTTGCAAAGACGGCTTCTAAGGTAAATGTAAAAGTACCGAAGAAAATGAACAGCAAACAGCGCAGTGCATTACTTAAAAAACTGAAAAATGCAGGAATGAAATAAGTCATAGCTTAAGACCCCCCCCCCGCAGGCGCTTTCCTGTGCCTGCGGGGATTTTTTGCGTCTTGACAGGAAAGCGTGCGTTTGCTTTAGAGCGTTATATGCGGAAGACAGGAAACGCTTGAAATTGAACGGGGTGTGTGATAATCTAACATAACAGGAAAAAAGCGGTTGTATAGAAAAGAGGAGGAACGAAGAACATGGAGAAAGCGGCAGACAAAACGATTATTACGGTAGTGGGAAAAGATACTGTGGGGATTATTGCAAAGGTATGTACGTACCTGGCCGAAAACCGGATTAACATTTTGGATATTTCCCAGACGATTGTACAGGGGTATTTTAATATGATGATGATTGCCGATCCGGGCGCGTGCCAAAAGCCGTTTGCGGAATGCGCCTCAGAACTGGAAGCATTAGGGACAGAAATCGGCGTCAGCATCAAATGCCAGCGGGAAGAAATTTTCAGGAAAATGCACCGCATTTAGACAGGAGGTCGGATTATGGTAAATATCTGGGAAGTCAAAGAGACGAATGAAATGATTGAGCAGGAAAATCTGGACGTACGTACAATAACCCTTGGCATCAGCCTGCTTGACTGTATCGATGCGGATCTGGAAAAACTAAATCAAAATATTTATAATAAAATTACAACGGCGGCAAAAGATCTGGCCGCCGCGGCGGAAGAA
>OFFF01000584.1_pt1 | contig 27294 bp, 25 predicted proteins | sample 1521301 | NCBI WGS metagenome assembly OFFF01 (sample SAMEA3504101, study PRJEB24116) | mouse gut metagenome | biome: mouse gut; feature: mouse-associated habitat; material: faeces | place: Denmark | collected 2011
TACTATAGCAAAAGAGACTGTCAGATTCTGCTGTGCAGCAGCATACTATAGCAAAAGAGACTGTCAGATTCTGCTGTGCAGCAGCATACTATAGCAAAGGGGCTATCGGGAAACCGCATTTAAATGCGTCTTTCCCCGACAGCCCCTCGTCTTTTCATTCTCTGTCATCTCCGGCCTCAATCCTTACGGCCCATTTCCCGCACGATACGCTGGATGCTCTTCTCCGACAGGAAGTACCTGTCCGCCAGTTCGCCGATCCCCGCCCCCTGCTTCCAGTCCGCAAAGATGGCTTTGTTCCTGCCAAGCAGCTCCTGCCTGATCCTGGTGCCGCTTCCCCAGGCCTGTCTGTTCTCCGCCTTTTTGGGGATGTAGATGCTCTCTCCGTCCACGTACCGCTGGATGATTTCTATGACTTCCATCGGCAGAATCTCTTCTGCTCTCCTATAGCCCATCATGCCCTCCTGAAATTGTATATTCTCCTAAGGGAGCACGGCTATAGCAAATTTATCTTTTATACTCGTGAACGCATTTAATTGCCGTTTTCAACTCCGGATTGCCGATGCGTTCACTCGTTATCCTGTACAGACGGCAATTATTGGCGTTTGTGGTTATAAATTGCGATAGCCTGTGCTACGCAATCAGCTCGGGTCTTCCCATAAAACAAGCCTCCTTTTTCATATTATATCCTCTCGGAATCTCCAGACCATATATCACTCTGCTTTCCGGAATTCCTTTGGGTCGGTTCCCCCACTTTTTCAAGTGCCGTCCTGACCCAATGCCTGATTCTGCTTCCTGAAATTCCGAGAGCCTATTATTCTGTGCGAATTTATTCCATGCGAACTTAATCCGGGCAAGGAATCTGCATCCCTGCCCCACACATATGGTACCGAAAAAACGCCTTCCCGTCAAGAGCCTGTCCAAGACTTTCGCCTGGCGCTATCCGCTCGTTCCAATGTACAATTCCTCGTACAGCTGGGCTACGACACCCTGTCAATTACCTGAATTCCTTCCCGCAATCTAGGCATGGAACAACGGCTTGCAGGCCGGATAGATTTCCTTAAAATACTGATACCTTTCCTCATACCTGGCGGCCAGTTCCGGCTCCGGCTCTACGGTCTCCACCACTTTCACGATTCTTTCGGCGGCTTCCTCCACGCTTTTGTACTCGCCGCAGGCCACGGCTGCCAGCATGGCTCCTCCCATGGAGGGCCCTTCCTCGCTCTCCGGCACATCCACCTTCAGGTTCAGCACATTGGCCACAATCTTTTTCCACAGGGGGCTCCTGGCGCCGCCGCCGCAGATCTTCGTGCGCTCCAGCCGGATGCCCAGGGACTTCGCCACCTCCAGGGAATCCCGCAGGGCGAAGGCCACGCCCTCCAGCACCGCCTGGGTCATGTCCGCCCGGGTGGTGTCCATGCTCATGCCCAGGAAGACAGCCCTGGCGTCTGGATTGTTGTGGGGCGAGCGCTCTCCCATCAGATAAGGGAGGAAGTACACATGGTTCTCCCCCAGCTTCTGGATGGACTGCTGCTCTGTGGCGTAGTCCTTCGTCCCGATGATTTCGTCCATCCACCATTTGTTGCAGCTGGCCGCGCTGAGCATGCAGCCCATGAGGTGATAGCTCCCATCGGCGTGGGCAAAGGAGTGCAGCGCGTTGTGGCTGTCCACCCCGAACTGCTTCGAGGAGATGAAGATGGTGCCGCTGGTGCCCAGGGAGATGTTGCACATATTGTCCCCCACTGTGCCTGTCCCCACGGCTGCCGCGGCATTGTCCCCGGCCCCTGCCGCCACTTTGACGGATGCGGGGACGCCCAGCTCCTGTGCCGCCTGGGGAAGCAGGGTGCCAACGGCCTCATAGCTCTCATAGCATTTCGCCAGCTGGGACACCTGGATGCCGCAGATATCGCACATCTCCTTGGACCACTGACGGTTCTTCACGTCGAACAGCAGCATCCCTGACGCGTCCGACACATCCGTGCAGTGCACGCCGGTGAGCTTGTAGGCGATGTAGTCCTTGGGCAGCATGATCTTCGCAATCTTCGCGAAATTCTCCGGCTCCTTGTCCTTCACCCAGAGGAGCTTGGGCGCGGTAAAGCCCGCGAAAGCGATGTTCGCTGTGTACGCCGACAGCTTCTCTTTGCCGATCACCCTGTTCAGGTATTCCGTCTCCGCCCCTGTCCTGCCATCGTTCCAGAGGATGGCAGGTCGGATTACATTGTCGTCTTCATCCAGAATCACCAGGCCGTGCATCTGGCCGCCGAAGCTGATGCCTGCCACCTGGGACTTGTCCACGTCCCGAATCAGTTCTTTGATGCCCAGAACGGTTGCCTCGTACCAGTCCTGAGGATTCTGCTCCGACCAGCCGGGCTGGGGAAAATATAGGGGATATTCCTTTGATACGATGTTGACAATCTTTCCGTCGCTGTCCATCAGCAGCAGCTTCACGGCAGATGTCCCTAAGTCTATACCTATGTAAAACATATGTCATTCCTCCTGACGATAACTTTCGCTCATTTATATCCTGACAGGCCCGGGGAATCCGGAGCCCATGGCCCGGGCTTCGGGCGCTGCCCCCTTGCTCCCGGGCTTCGGGCGCTGCCCCTTGCTCCCGGGCTTTGGGCGCTGTCCCTTGCTCCTGGGCTTCGGGCGCTGCCCCCTTGCTCCTGGGCTTCGGACGCTGCCCCTTGCTCCTGGGCTTCGGGCGCTGCCCCTTGCTCCTGGACTTCTGACCGCCCTGGCAAGGCACCGGGCAGCGTATCCTCTGCGGCCCTCAGTCCTCCAGATCCAGATTCTTTCCCTTCAGCCCCAGAAAACTCCCTTCGTCCAGGCCGCCCTCCGCATGGCCGATCAGCCACTTGTTCACGGCGGTGAGCATGGCGTCCTCATCTGTGACGCCTGCGCCGGACCGAACCTCCGCCACCTTCCTGTGGCTGCCTTTCAGGGGATAATTCGTCCCCCTGGGCAGAACGATGGCCATCTGGAACCCTTCCTCGCCTGTATGGCAGGGCGCGTAGTGCAGGGTGGTGGCATAAATCTCCACCGCGGTCCCGGCAGGCACCAGGAAAGCCTCCACCTTGGACGTGTCGTAAGTATGGTCAGCTTCTACATCTGTCAGCAGCCCCAGCAGCAGCACCGCGTCCTTTGCGGCCACGTTGATTTCGGAATCCCTGTGGTACTCCAGGGCGTTGAGCCTAGTGTTGTGCCCGTTGCAGTATCCAATCTGGATCGGCATCTCCCCGTAAATCACCCTGGAGAGTTCCTCCATCACGGGCAGTGCCTCCAGCGCCTCCACTGAGGGCTCATAGACCACGTCCCCGGGGACCGGCGTCTTCTTCAGCTCCTCCACCAATCCGGTGAAGTCCACGTTCTCCACCACCCTGCCGTACCTGCCGAACGCGGGATCCGTCACTTTCAATACATTCATTTTGTCGCTCCTCCTTTTTCCTCGCTTTCTCTGGAAGCCCCTGTATCATATGCCGCTTCCACCGCGAGCCCCTATTAACTTTCATTATAGCAAAATCTCCCAATAAAGCAATGCATTTTCAGACGAAAAATCCCCGAATGTATCCGCGGTACACTCGGGGACTCAGTCCATGCCGTTCTCCCCCACAGGCATCCCGAAACATATCTGGAAGAACCACGGCATAGCTACTTATGCGGTACTGGCGGAAAGGAGGGAATTGTTGTGTTTTAAGGAAATTATTCCTTGTTACTAACCGAACCGATCCCGCCGCATGGTTCGCCGCTGCCTGCCAGATGCGCGGAAACAAATCAAGGCGCAAATCGTCTATCATCCCCCAGTCATAGACGGTCTTTTTGTAACTGTGAACCTAGGAGCTGGGCGGCACATGAATATGAAAAACGGCTGTGCCTTTTCAGAGTTCCTAACCGCCGTTCAACGGGTTTCAGTTTCCCTTGAATATCCAGTTGTTCCCCTATCATGGACTTGATTTTTTCATCAAGCCCCGTTATATCCATGACGTTGTTGGCTTGCAGAAAATTCAGCATTTTTGCCGCGTCTTTGAGGTTATACAACGATTGTGAGCAAGAATTAAGGATTAAGTTAGCTTCAGCCTGCCCTCTCGCCCAGTTTACAGCAGAAGATTTCCAGGGTTTGAGGGGGCATGGTGTGCCGAAAAGGTTTGGGGCGTCTTACTCATTTTTCCCTTTTCCTAATAATAAGTCCGGCATAAATCAAGATAATAGACAGTATTACAAGCGGAATGGTTATCACGTAAGGAATCCAGGATGACCAGCTGATGCCCTCCCTCCGCCTGTAGGAAATCGTCGCCGCTTTCATAAATGTCACAGGTCATGTCCGCTTCGTATTCCCCGCAGGCTTCCAGGGTACGCTTCATCTCCTGTAGGAAGACTTTATTGTCGTCAATAATCGCGATTTTTATCATCTGCATCCAGTCCCCTCGTCAGATTCTCCTTTTTTCCCAAACGCCGAACCGCCGCAAGCCGCGTATGTGATGCGGTTGCAGCGGTTTCCTGTGTTTCGCTGATGTGCTTTCCCCGTCAGATGCCCATGGCTTTCTTCCAGGCCTGGGCAATCAGCTCATGGCCTGCGGCGGTGGGGTGGACGCCGTCCCCTGACCAGCGGGGGGCCGGGAATTTCTTCTGGGCCTCATCGAAGGCCGCCTGTAAATCCACATAGTCCAAATGGAACTCCTCCGCCAGCTTGCGGGTCACGTCTCTGCGTGCCTTCACCTCGCCGGAGAACCTCTCCCATTCCGGATCCGTGGCGGGTCCGGGAATCACATAGGCCCCCATGAGGACCACGCGCACCTTCGGCAAAGCGGCGAAGGTCTCCCGCAGCAGAATCCGGTATACTTCCTCGAAAAGCGGCGCGTCCACCCCGTTCCGGTCGCCCAGCTCATGCCACACATCGTTCACGCCGATGAGAATCGTAATCACGTCCGGCTTCAGGTTCAGGCAGTCCCTCTTCCACCTGGCCAGCAGATCCACCACACGGTTGCCGCTGATGCCGCAGTTGAGCACTTCGCAAGTCCCGTCATTGGCCGTCAGCTCCGCTTCCAGCAGGCGGGGGTAGCCGCATCCTATGGCATAGGGATTTCCGTAGTCCCCTCTTCCGCAGTCCGTGATGGAGTCTCCTTGAAATAAATATCTCATGTCTGTCTTCTTCCTTTCGCCTGTAATTGGTATTGCCCACATTTCCTATCTTACACCATTCTCCACTATATTTCCATGAAAATATGGCGCTTTCCCAAAAGATTTCTTCCACAGATCCACGCCGATTGCCAGAATGGCAAAAACGGGATGGCAAAAAACTGCGCCCGATGGTTGAAAGCGCCGCAGAAAACAGATATAATAGAAAGGATGTGTCATCACAATCACAGGAAAAGGAAGGTAATTCTCATGAAAGCAACATCAATCAGAAAAGCCTTTGCGCTTTTCATGGCCACGGCCACCGTTTTTGCCACGGTGTCCTGTGGCTCCCCCCAGTCCTCCGGAAACGACAGTTCCCAGAGCGAAGGCTCCCAGGGAGAGAACTCCCAGGGAGAGAACTCCCAGGGAGAAGACTCCCAGGGAGAAGACTCCCAGGGAGAAGACGCCGGATCCTCCGGCATCATAAACGGCAATCCCCTGGCCGCCGACCCCCAGTCCCAGATACAGAGCCGGGGCAATTTCGCCGAAGCCCATGACGCGTTCACTACCACGCTTGTCCGGAAGGAAAACGATGACTACACTGTCCCCGCGCCGCCGGAAGGCCTCTTCGACCTGGTCTCCTACCCCTCCAAGGTGGGCGACCTGGCCGCCTATGTGTCCAGCGACCCCGGAGACGGCCAGAAGCACCCCATCATCATATGGGTGGTAGGCGGCTGGGGCAACGGCATCGATGATTTCCCCTGGTGCTATCCGGAGTGGGACAATGACCAGACAGGCTCCGCTTTCTGGCAGGCCGGCCTGCTCACCATGTATCCCTCTTTCCGGGGCGGCAACGGCAATCCCGGCCATTACGAGGCCCTCTTCGGCGAGGTGGACGATATCATTTCGGCCTATGAATACGCGGCCTCCCTGCCCTATGTGGACCCCGACCGCATCTATTTAGGCGGCCACAGCACAGGGGGCACCAGAGCCCTGTTGGCATCCGAATACTCGGACAAGTTCCGGGCGGTCTTCTGTTTCGGGGCGGTGGACGAGATCAAGTACCACAACAATTCCCAGTTCACCTTCGACACGGAAAACGAGGAGGAGCATATCATGCGCTCCCCGCTCTACTGGCTGGACAATATCAAAAGCCCCACCTTCCTGATCGAAGGCAGGGACGGCAATTCCCAGTGCCTGGAGCGGATGGAGGCGGCCACAGAAAATGAAAACCTCCACGGCTATGTGATGGAGAATGCCGACCATTTCTCGGTGCTGGCCCCCATCACCAGGGTACTGGCCCAGAAGATTCTGGCGGACACCGGCGCAGAGCCCAATATCTCCATCACCCAGGAAGAGCTGGAGACCGCCATGGCCCAGGAGCCTGTGGCACCGGTGCCTGTCATGACACGGCGCACCCTGACGGATCCCCAGATGTCATTCTCCTGCCCTTATCTGTGGGAAATTACGGAAAGCTCTGACGGAGTGGGCCTGGATGTATGCTCCCGCTATGAAGACGACAATCCCTGGGACATGGCCCTTCTCCATATTGACACCTATTCTCTGGACGAGATATCCGACCTGGCCGCCCTTAAAAGCTCCATGGAGACGGAAGGATATGAGGTGGCAGACCTGACCGTTGGCGGCCAGCCTGCCATCGATACCTCCACCGTATTCCAGGACGATGAGGGCACGCCGTACTACCAGCGCTATGTGGTCATCCAGGAAGGCTCCTGCTATGTGAACTTGAATTTCGTCACCTATGAGGACTATGCGGAGGAATCGGACGTATTGTTCCAGAGCGTCATCGACAGTATCGAATTTTAAGCGGCGGCCTGTTCTCCATGGCCCCTGTCAGAGAAAGAGCTGCGGCCTGTTTCGTGCTTGGCCGCAGCTCTTTCTGGGACTGCCCTGTGGCCTCCAAAGTTTTCCTGTTCCACCTGGCCCCTTTATGCTTTTCTTCAACGCCCTGCCGGAAACTGGCGGCGCTCAGGCTGCCCGGCTCATAGTTCACCTCGAACACTGCCGTGTAACGGTTCTCTTTCCCGGCAGCCGCCCGGGCAGCCACGAGACAGGGCTGTATGCACAGCATCCGAAATACCATGGGATGGAGGAGTCGGTCAGCGCATGGGGCTGGAAGCAGATGACGGACTGCTGGAACTATGGGGGATATGAGGGAAAGCCTGTCAAGATATATGTGTATTCCGCTGCTGACGAAGTGGAGCTGTGGCTGAACGGTAAAAGCTGCGGCCTAATATCTGGGCGTCAGCTTTCAGGAATATCTTCAGGACATCCGCATGAAGCAGGCGGCAGGCCTGCTGCGCAGCACGCGCCTTCCCGTCAGGGATATCGCCCTTGCGGCAGGCTATCACAACAGCAGCCATTTCCATCATCTGTTCCAGCGGCATTTCGGCATGTCCCTGGCAGACTTCCGGGCTGCCCATCCTTCGGACGGCCCGGACTGACATGTCCCTATGCGCCCTGGCGCCGGAGACGGAATTCCACAGACTCCAGCAGATATTCTCTGCCGTCTGCCCGCAGCACCGCTTCGATGCCCCGGGGCACGGTACATCGGTCAAAAATCAGATGATAATTATGCTCTTTTTTCGGAATTGTGTGAGACTTCGAACCAGGTATGCTGTGGCTCTCCAGGAATCTGCATACCTGCTTGAAGTCATACCACAGCTTCCACAATCAACTTGTCACCCAGAACTATGTCTTTCACGCCGATTTCCTTATGCTTATTAAAATTAAAGCTGAGCATGTAGCCTTTCTTCAAATGGAAATACTCCAGATAATCCGAAATCTGGGCTTCACCTCTTTCATTGTACGCATTTCCGCGCCAGATTTTCAGTTCAACTACAAACTGCTCGCCCCGATAGTCAACGACCAAATCCATCCTTTCCTGATTGCGGGTCTGGGCTTCTACATAGCTATTTCCCACCCCATTGATGATTGGCTTCAGAAATAGCATAAAATAACGCCTGCCTGCGTCCTCCAGAAAAGTCTCATTCCTGTCTCCATATAGACTGTCAAAGCTCTCCACGAACTTTTCCAGCACTCTCCTGAAGTTCAAGCGCCCTTTGACAAAAAACTGGTTCTTTTCCCGCAGGCCCGCATCATAAATCCTATTGTCAACATACTCTTCCGACAGGAATAAGCTGTAAAGCACCGACTCGAAAATTCTGTTGGATACCACCGCAGTCCCGTCCGCATTTTTTACAAAGCCGAACATGGTCGCCACTTCAATGGATTTATTCATCGCAGTATAAGGTATAGGCCTCCCGGTAAAAAGAAGGTCGTAAAGCACTGTCTTCAATTCCGGATAATCTTCCAGTTTATTTACCAGGGATTCATACAGGGCGTTCTTTTCGCTGAGGAGCATTTTCAGCGCCTCCTGGAAACCGGACTTCGTCCACGCGCCTCTCCCGGAGGAATCGCCCTTTTTTCCATACTGCCTCGCCCTGGTTATGGCAAAATACTGTCCGGCATCCACCATTTTCCTGACTTCCCCAAGCCGTTCCTTCAAATCGACCATATAATGCCTGTCAGGGCGACATGCCCCGCTTACATTGAATGCTTTCATATAGCCGCAATCCCCCACACATCCAGCCCCGCCACACGCAAATCATGCTTGCCGCGAACCTGGAAGTCCTTAGCGCTTCTTTTCACGCTTAGAATTCCTTCTCACACTTAGGGTTTCTTCCCACGCTTAGCCACGGAAGCGGTTCAGGCAAGCATAAAGCTCCTGAATCCTGGGCTTCACCAGGCCACAGGGCACAAAGGAACCGGCAAAGGGCTTCCAGCCCTCCCTTTCCCAGGCATTCCAGATGGTCTGCACGGTCTGGCGCACGGTCTTCTTCCCGTCCATGACCTGTTCCAGACCGTAACAGAGCATGTGGGCCAGGGCGCTGACCTGTTCCGGATCCAGCAGCTGCTCCAGGTAGCGCACGTTAACCTCTTCCCTGTCCAGGGAGAAAGATTCCAGGCCGAAGGACTTGGTCTTCATATGCTCGTGGCGGCTGTCCCTCTGCCCGCCGCGATTGCCGTCTCTTCCTCTGCTGTCGTTGCTGCTGCCCCTTTCGCCATAACCGTCTCTTCGCCCTCTGCCGCCCTGGCTCTCTCTGCCGTATCTGTTTTCCGGCATGGCGGAGCCTCTGTAGCTGTCTCCGTCTTCCCCTCTCTCACGGCTGCCGTATCCGCTTCCGTTCTCCTCATCGCCATCGTATCCGCTTCCCTCATAGCCGATGTTCTTGCGCCCCAGTTCCTTGCCGTCCCATCCTCTGCCCCGTCCTTTCTGGGCTTTCCGGAAGGCCGGGAGCACCCTGTCGAACTCAGGCACCGCGAATCCCGGCGCTTTCACCCTGGGGGCGGTGTGACCGTCGCACAGGGCCTTCACCCGGTCCGTGATGTCCACGGGTCGGTAACAGTCCATCATCAGGATATGGTCGGCGATATAGAAGAAGGCGCCGGAGCTTCCGGCCACCAGTATGGTGGAGATTCCGGCTTTCTCATAGAGCTCCCCGGCCCGCTCCAGGAAAGGCGTGATGGGCTCCTTGTCCCGGACGATGACCTGCTGCATGAACTCGTCCCGGACCATGAAGTTGGTGGCGGAGGTGTCCTCGTCAATCAGGAACAGGCGCGTCCCGGCCTCCATGCCCTCCACCACGGCTGCCGCCTGGGAGGTGGAGCCGCTGGCGTCCTCGGTGGAGAATTTCGTGGTGTCCTTTTTGTTGGGCAGATCGTTGATGAACAGGGAGATGTCCACGTTGCGGATAGACCTGCCGTCCTCCGCCCGCAGCTTCAGGGCCGTGTCATCGGTAATGACGAATTCCCGTCCATCTCCTTCTATGTGGTCGTATATTCCCATCTGGATGGCCTCCAGCAGGGTGGACTTTCCGTGATAGCCGCCGCCCACGATGAGGGTAATTCCCTCGGGGATGGCCATGCCGGTGATCTCGCCTTTATGGGGCAGTTTGAATGTCCTTTCCATGGACGCAGGGGACTGGAAAGGCACGCTGTCCGCCATAGGCAAATCGGAGACGCCGCTCTTCCTGGGCAGCACGGAGCCGTTGGCCACAAAGGCCACCAGCTTTTCCTCTTTCAGGATATGGCGGACTGCTTCCTGATCCTCTGCAAGGAAGACCGCCCGCTGTACCTTTCCGGCATCCAGTCTGGCATAGAACAGGCTGTTCTCCACACAGCGGGGGAGGAAATCGAACAGAATCTTGTCCAGCTCGCCCGCGTTGATGGTGCGCCCGAAGGCCGGGAAGCCTACATGGAAACGGACTGTCAGACCGTTCTTCGTGATTTCACAGGCGCTGCGCTCCAGCACTGCCTGCCCGCAGCGGCTGATGGAAAGCAGGCCGCTTTTTCCGGAGCCTTTTGCCTTGAAATTGTACTGCTCAAACTGCTTGCCCACCTGTCTGACCAGGTAATCCTGTAAGGCGATGCGGGAACAGTCTTTTTGATAGTACGCTTCAGGAAATTTGGCCAGGGTGTGGGGAATCTCCACATGGAGACTGGAGGGGGACGCGAAGGGGTCCCCCTGTACATGGTCTATCACCAGCGTGTATCTGTCGAATTTCCACGCTCCCGCCAGGGATTTGTAGGCCGGATAGCCCTTGTGGTCGATGGAGCGAAGCAATGTCCTCAGTTCGTTCTGTGTTTTCATAGCAGTATGTTCCTCCTGGTTCCCTTTTTTGATTCATTTTCATTTTTGATTTTTCTATGATATTTGCCTAAAAAATCTCTCTTTTCGGAAAAAAGTTCCCTTAAGACCATTTTTTTGTGCGGCTTCTTTCGTTGTTCTATTTTTTCCAACAAGGAACAGTCAACACCCCTGCGCAGTCCATAGTTTCAATAGTCTTAAATTGCTGGTGTTCCATCCCTGCATCCTTTCCCAAATTCTGAGCTATATATTTGATTATACAATAGTTACAGGAGCTAAGAGGTTCCGTTCCTTGGGGAACTGGCCGGTCTCAGTGTTTCCATTCCAGAGTCTATTCTAATATACAAAATTCCCCACGTCAATGTTTTACAGTTTCAAAATACATTTGGAACGCAATGCCTTGTTCCATATCTATTGTAAATTGCAGTCAAATAACTTATAATCAACTATATAAACCGGAATTCCCGGAGACCGGGCTGCTTATTCGGGATTCGGAGCCGGCAGATGTCAATACGGAGGATAGACAATGGAGATTGAAGTGAGAAAATTGATGCCGGAAGACGCGGAAGCCTATGTGGAATTTTTTGACACGACGCCGCATGACGATCGCGACCCCAATCATACCTGTTATTGCGTGAACTGGTGCAGCGCAGACCACCGTACCCTGACCAGGCCTGACAGGGCGGAACGCCGGGCGATGGCGCTGGACTATGTACGGAAAGGAATCCTTCAGGGCTATCTGGCGCTGAGCGGCGGCAAGATCATCGGATGGTGCAATGCGAACACAAAGTCTCACTGCCGCAATTGCGCGGGACTTGTATTTGCTTTGCCGAGTCTGCAAAAGGCGGTGTCTGCGCCCGAAGAGAAAGTAAAAGCTATATATTGCTTCATGGTCGCGGAGGAGTACCACAGACAGGGCGTGGCCCGCAAGCTTCTGCAGGCGGTCTGCAGGGACGCGAAGGAAGAGGGGTTCGATTATATAGAAGCTTATCCGCAAAAGGATTCCTCCGTCCAGTGGATGCAGTTCATGGGATTTGACAAGCTATATGAAAACGAAGGGTTCCGGCATTGCGGGGATTTAGAAGACATGTATATAGTCAGAAAATACCTGTAGCGGATGCTAAGCCGGGAAGCCAGAACCTGTACCGTCCCGTAATGCCCAACGGGAAAGAAAGATTCACACATGGCACAGACAGTGAAATCAGAAAGGCGGAGAGACAATGCTGCGGCTTGAAAAAATCAACGGAAAAAATGTATGGGACATATTGAAACTGCGCGTGAAAGAGGAGCAAATGAGCTTTGTGGCAGGCAACGACATCAGCATCATTGAAGCATACACGACGATTACAGGAAGCGGCCACGCCTTTCCTTTCGGGATCTATGACGATGAGCAGCCGGTGGGCTTTATGATGATAGGCTATGGCACCGATGATTACTGGGAGGACGCGCCGGCAATCGCAGCCGGTAATTATAATCTCTGGCGCCTGATGATTGACAAAGACTATCAGCACAGGGGATATGGGCGGGAAGCCATGAGACTTGCTCTGGATTTCATCGGGACGGAGCCCTGTGGCAAAGCAGAATACTGCTGGCTGTCCTATGAGCCGGAAAACGCGGTTGCCAGGAAGCTGTATGGGTCTTTCGGCTTTGTCGATTCCAATTGAATATAGGGATTCCCTCTGTCCCTGCGGGCATAAATCTCCCGCAGGGATGAGAGCACCTCTTCCTTCGGGCACAGGAAAGGATTCCCGTGGCTTTGGAGGACGAAACGCGCCCGGAGGGCCTCCAGCGTCAGGATCAGCTCCCGCAGCAGCCCGGCGTTATGCACCACCTGCCCGTCCTTCACCGTACAGTAAGTCCCGTCTCCCAGAAAGGCATACTCCCCCATCTCCAGCCCCACGCATCCTTTCGCATGGCTGGAGGGCAGCGGGAACAGATGGACGCCGCCCTCGAAATATATATGGCCTTCCACAGCCGTTCCCCGTTTCAGGCTCCGGCAGGTATAGGCCCCCGCGTACAGCGCGTCATATTCCAGATTGGCGATGTTCCCGGTGTGGTCCGGATGGAAATGGGACAGCACGATATTCTTACGCCCCTGCAGCCCGTTGATGGCTGCGGCGGCTTCTGTCGAACTCCCCACGTCATAAATCCACCACTCTTCCCCGCAACGGATGAACCCCACATCCGCAGAAAGGGGCTCCTCGGTCGCCGGGCAGTAGGATATCTGCTCCGTTATCTTTATTCTCTCCATGAAACCCTCCCATTCCGCTATCCGCCTGTCAGGCAGCGTCAAATATTACATGCCCGATTTCGTTTCCCCCAGACCTCATCTTCTTCGGCTTGCCCAACTGCTGTTCTGTTCAGGAATCCGCTCAGGAGCCCCTGCCAAAACCGGGCAGAAAACCCGTTTGTTTCGGCTTCGACAGGGATTCCATAAGCAAAATCTTAAGGCAGCGCCAGCAGAAACAGGCTATTTTTTCTTCAGATAATAGAACCCGTAAGCCGGAATGTCCACTCCGCAGGCTTTCATCTCCCGCCCGGATATCAGATCCACATAATCCCCGTCCGTCTCGTTGATCCAGGCCGTCTTGTCAAATTCGCTGAAATTGAACAGCCCGTAAATCTTCTCGCCCTCATAATACCTGCCGATGCAGAGCACGGAATTGTCCCAGGTCTCCACTGTCCAGGCATCCGCACTGGATACGAACACTTTCTCCTGCTTCCGGATTCGCTCCAGCTGAGCCAGCCTCCCGAAAAGCTTCCCCTCCATGGTGTCCGGGTCAGAGATGTTCTCCGCCAGCTCCCAGTTCATGGCCCCTCTGTGGATATATCTGGAATCCGGCGCTTTCAGAGGGTTCTCCTTATAGCTATTGTCATTGACCTGGCCTATCTCGTCCCCGCTGTACAGCACCGGGATGCCGGACTGCATGAACATGTACGCGTGAAGCATCACATCCATCCGGACAGCCCGCTCCATGGCTTCGCTGTCCTGTTGGGAACCGGCCTTTTCGATGCCGCACATGGAGGCGGTGGTCCCGCAGAACCGGGCGTCCCCTGTGACCGGATCCGCATTGTAGAGCTCGCCCCGGCTGTTGCTGCCGCCGTCAAAGCCCTGGAAATAGTCGTTGAGATATTTTTTGTGGGCCCGCTCCGTGATGCCGTCCTTCTGCAGGGTGGCAAAGTCCAGCCCCCAGCCGATGTCGTCATGGCAGCGCAGATAGTTCAGGAACACATAGTCTTTCGGCAGGGAATTCACGATATCCAGCTGCCTTTTTAACAGTCTGACGTCCCTCGTGGCCACTGTGTGCCAGGTGGTGGCCATGGTGGTCACATTGTAGAGCATATGGCATTCCGGCTTCTCCACGGTGCCGAAATAGGGCACCACCTTCTCCGGCTCCATGACCACCTCCCCCAGCAGCAGCACGCCCGGACAGACGATTTCCCCGATGATGCGCATCATGCGCACGATGGTGTGCACCTGGGGGAGATTGCGGCACTGGGTGTTCAGCTCTTTCCAGATATAGGGCACTGCGTCAATGCGGACAATATCCAGCCCTCTATTGGTAAGATAGAGGAAATTGTACATCATTTCGTTGAAGACCCTGGGGTTCTTGTAATTCAGATCCCACTGATAGGGATAAAAAGTGGTCATGACGAAATGCCCCGCGTCCGGCAGCCAGGTGAAATTGCCCGGCGCGGTGGTGGGGAACACCTGGGGAACCGTCTTCTCGTACAGGGAGGGCAGGTAGGAATTGTCGAAGAAGAAGTAGCGGCTCATGTACTCCCCCTCGCCCTGGCGGGCGCGCCTGGCCCACTCGTGGTCCTCCGAGGTATGGTTCATGACGAAATCCATGCACACATTGATGCCTTTGTCATGGCAGGCCGCCGTCAGGTTCTCCAGATCCTCCATGGTACCCAGGCTCTCCTGGACTTTCCGGAAATCCGACACTGCGTAGCCGCCGTCGGAGCGGCCCTCCGGGGTCTCCAGGAAAGGCATCAGGTGGATGTAGTTCACATTGCATTTCTCGATGTAATCCAGCCTGGACTCCACGCCCTTCATGTTCCCGGCAAAATTGTCGATGTAGAGCATCATCCCCAGCATGTCATTGCTGCGGTACCATCCCGGGTCCGCCTCCCTGGCATGATCCAGTTCTTTCAGCCCGGCCTTCCTCTCCAGGTAAAAGTTCCTCATGTTCTCCAGCAGTTCCGCGAACATGGAGTCGTTCCGGTACAGTTCCATGTAAAGCCAGCGCAACTCGTCGTGGTGCTTTTGCAGCCTGGCCTGGAACTCCTCGTCGGATGGCGGCTCCGGGCTCTGGGCTCCGCCCTCCGGGGCGCGGGCTTCTGCGGTTTCGGCGCAAGCCTCCGCAGGCTTTTGTTCCGCAGCTGTTTCTCCTCCATCGGCTGTCATCTCTGAATCCGCGGCGGCTTCCCTGGCACCGGCTTCCGCCAATGGCTCTGTCGCTGCTTTCTTTGCACCGGCTTCCGCCAATGGTTTCGCATCCGCTTTCTGTGGTTTCTTCATCGCGGACTTTCTGTTGTCCGCACGTTTTCTGCTCATATTTTTTCCCACTCCTTTCCCTCTCCTTTTCCCGATTCGGTTTTGTCTCTATCGGCAGTCTTTTCTAACATTATGTCCAACTAAAATTATACCTGACTGCCGCCTTTTTCACAATACGAAATTTGAAAGCACCCCTTTGATGCTGCGCACCAGCCCTTCCACCGTGTCAGCAAAGAAAATGCCGCCATTGTTTATTTTTTCCTGGCTCATGCTGATGTCCCTGGGGTTCGCGGCATCCTCCAGCTCTGCCAGACGGCCCCTGTCCCATCCCAGCTCCCGGAACAGGCAGCAAGCCGTCTCGTATGTGCTCCTCTCATTGGGAGCGCCGAAATTATAGGCACCGCCCGCCAGCCCCAAAGCAGGCTCCAGGTTCCCCACCACCTCATTCACATCCGTGATGCCCCGGACATCATTGCCGGGATACCGCAAGGTCTCCGATGTGCGAATCTGCGCCAGGAGCGTCCGGAGGAAATCGCTGTGCTCCCCCTCGTTCATCGTCCTCACATCATACATCCAGGACAGCCGAAGATGCACGCAGTCCGGATTCACCTGTGTGCATTTTTCCTCCGCGTACAGCTTCTCCCTTCCATATAGATTGCCGGGCCGCAGTTCCTGCTGCTCTCTGTGAGGACCTTTCTGGCTGCTTCCGAAATATACCTGATCCGAACTGCAGAACAGGCATTTCGCACCCACCGCCGCCGAAGCTGCCGCCAGGTTCACGCTGCCCTCCACGTTGATGTCCCAGGAGCGCTCCGGCTCCCTTTCACAGCGCCCGATATCCGAAATCGCCGCGCAGTGCACCACCGCGTCAGGCCGCCAGCCCTCCAGGCAAGAAAAGACCTTATCACCAATAATTTCTTCATGCCGCCCTCCTCGTCCATATTTTTAGCACAACATAATACCGGAGCCCTGTCCTCCGCTTTCCTTTAGATTGAACTTTCCTTAACTCCAGTCAAACCCGATTCACAGGTTCCTCGCATATGGGGCTCCACTGGAAGCCAAGCACTCATACCTGACCAAGCCCTCACCACCTGCTATTCCAGGCTTCCCCTTTCTTCCGTATAACGGTATTCCATCCCATAAGACCCCTCGCTTGACTCATGGTTCAGATAATCCACCGCCGCTGCATTCGCAGCCGCGTTTTGCTCATTTGAAAGTGAATTGCAACCGCACAGATGGAAAAAATTTTTCTGTCACTCTTGTCATTTCCTACATATGGTATTATAATATCCCCATGTGCTACAAAATATTGTCATTTACTGCAAAGGCCCCAGGCTTCCACCCATGACAGCCTTATGGCAAGGAAACCTTCTTTTCAGAAAAACGAGGCAAAAGATGAATCTGTCCGACCTGGCAAGAAATTCACATATGCTGCGGGGAGCCCTGTCGAAAAAAGGCTATATGCGCTGGTGGCATTCCTTTACCGGCACGCAGCCCGAGACGGGGGAGACCCGTACCTTTTATATAGAGTTCTACATCATTAACCCGGCCCTGGGCGGCACCCGTCCTATCCTGGGGCAGCATCCATACTTTAAAAAGCGGGGCGCGAAGCCCTCTTATGTCATGGTAAAAGCCGGCGTCTTCCCCGACCAGGAGGGAAACGGCGGCAGGCAGCTGCATGCCTTTTACCCGATTTCCGCGCTGCAGGCCACAGGCAGCCCTCTGATCATGCAGCTTGAAGACGCAAATGCAGGTAAATGTTTTTACAGCGAGGACAAGCTGACGGGATATGTCGAGGCGTCCCCCAGGGAAGCCCGTCGCCGCTCCCATATGACGGACGCAGGGCGCATGGAATGGGATGTGAAAGTCCACAAGGCTGTCTCCTGCCGGGGTGCCTGGGGCGGAAGATTCCTTCAGGCGCTGAATGCCCTGGACAGTTATTGGCACGGCGAGGGCATCCGCTGCTTTTTCCAGGGCAGCGTCACACTGGACGGCGTGGCTTATGAGGTGGAGCCGGAGACAAGCTACGGCTACGCGGACAAGCACTGGGGCCGCAGCTTCAACAATCCCTGGTTCCAGTTCGCCTGCGGCAATCTCACCAGCAAGCGTTCCCACCGGCAGCTGCGCCACTCCGCGCTGGCCATGAACTGTCTGCGTCCGCGTTTCCTGCGGTTCTCCCTAAGGAGACGGCTGGTGCTGCAGCTGACTTACATGGGGGAAGATTTCGAGTTCTCCCGCTGTAAATGGGACACGAAGGAGACCTCCAAACGGTTCGTCTGGCATATCCTGGCGCAGAACAAGAAGACGGTGATAAAGATTTCCGGCAGCTGCACCAAAGCGGAGATGCAGAACCTTCTGTATGAATCCCCTGACGGGAACCTCTCAAGGCTCCCCCTCCTGGCAGGATGCGGCGGCATCGGGACGATTCAGCTCTACCGGAAGGACTCCGGCGGCAGGGAGCTGCTGGATACTTTGGCAATGGACAATGCTTTGTGCGTTTACCGGGCAGAAGAGGCGGAGGTTCACTGAACTTTCCCGCTACAGCCATAGCTCCGCTTAGTTTGCTGCACAATAAGCTTATAATGCCGCATGACCATCTACTGCAGGTTCACTGCTTCGTTCACCGGCAGAAGGATTTCCACCAGGAACCCTCCTGTGGGGCTATGGTCGATTCGCACCTGGCCGCTGTGGGCTGCCGTTATCTGGCGCACAATCAAAAGGCCCAGCCCATGGCGCAGCTGCACCCCGCTCCCGCTGCCCATCATATAGTGGGGCGTATTCCGAATCGTCTCCAGCTCCTCGTCCGTGACCCCTACGCCGTCATCCTCGATAAGGATATGTGCGATTTGCCGTACAGGGACAGTTGACCTGGCAGATTCGGCCTGACGGGCAGCAGGTAGGACGGATGGCGTCCGTTGGGCAGATTGCAAAGCAGATGGCGTCTCTGGGGTAAAATGCGGTTCAGATTGCATGGCGTCCTGATTTTCAATCCGCAATGTTATGCTGATATGGCACCCCTCCGGGTTATGCTGCCGGGAATTGCCCAACACGTTTACGACAGCCCGCAGGAGCAGTTCCTTATCGCCCTGTAGGATACAGATGCTTTCTTTTTCGTCACATCGGAACTCTATGGGATACCTCCCCTCTAAATCCAGATTCATGAAATCCACTGCTGCCTGCCGCAGCACTGCCTTCAGGTTCAGGCGTTCCGGCTTCACAGGCTGCATCTGGTATTCCAGCTTGGAGGCAAGGTTCAGATCCCCCACCAGGTTCTTCATCTTCATGCTCTGCAGGCGGATGATTTCCGCTTTCTTCCGGATTTCCCCGGGCAGCGCTTCATCCTCCTCCATCTCCGCCGCATACCCCATCACCATGGTCAGTGGCGTGCGGATATCATGGGACACGCCGGATATCCAGCCCGCCCGGGCATTCTCCTTTTTCCGGATGGCCCGTTCCTGGGCACGCAGCTTCTCGTTCACCCGATTCACCGCGGCCGCCACCTCCGCCAGGAACCCTTTTTCCCGGACATGGACTTCCTCCATGGGCAGCATTTCCAGCCCCTCCACCACCGGTTTCACGGAGCGGAGGATGCGCGTGGCCAGTACCATATAAATCAGGAAAATCAGGACGCTGTTCATGGCCAGGAAGCTCAGGAGCATTTTAGGCATTTCCGCAATGGACTGGTAGTCGAAGGTGTTCCACATCAGCTTCCAGTAGGCGGTCTTGGGATGCCCCAGGATGACCAGGTCGTCCCCTCTGGCTCCCACTGTGGTGGGGTAGTCCCGGATGTACCCTCTGGTGTACCAGGAAATCTCCGCCGCGGAATAGTGCAGGGGAATCTCATCCGGCAGGCCTTCGCTGTGCCAGATGACATCCCCTGTGCCGTCTTCCACCAGGATGCCCCAGGCCTGAAATTCCGCCAGTATCCGCTCGCCTGCTTCCGACAGCTGCAGGCTGCCGCCCTCATCCGGGGCCAGTTCTCTGCCTATCTCTTTAGCCGCCTCCCAGCCGCTGTTGCTGCTTCTCTCCCGGTAGGTGAAGGCAACGAAAAGAGCCAGGTTCAGGGCGAACAACATGGGCATGATGACGATTACCAATAAGATAAAGCGTTTTATCAGACGCAGCGTTTTTTTCATAGTGTCTGTCCTTTTCCGGTTCTGTCATATGGGGCCGTCTCCGAACAACTGATACGAGCTTGCGGCGATTTTCTTGAATTTCAAGGCTTTTCCTGTCCGCCGGCCCTAAGGAATTGTCGGAAAATAACTGATACAACTTCTTTAGAGAAAAGCCCGAAAACACAAGGAAAACAGCTTTAAACTCGGATCAGTTATTTGTAGGCACTTCCTTATCTTCGCAGCACCAATTTATATCCCAGCCCTTTCACGGTCAGCAAGGATGCCGGTTTTGACGGATTTTCCTCTATTTTTTCACGGATTCTCCTGATATGGGCCATCAGGGAATTCTCATAGCCGTAGGGATTGTCCCCCCAGGCCGCTTCACAGAGCCCGTCTATGGTGACGATGCGGCCCTCGTTGCGGTAGAGGACGCTGAGCAGCTCAAATTCTTTGGCAGTCAGCGGCAGACGCTCCTCCCCCCGCAGCACCTCCGCCCTGGCGAAATCTATCTCACAGGCAGCCAGCCGCACCCTGGGGGTCTCCTCTTTGTAGGAACGGCGCAGCACGGCGGCGATGCGGAACAACAGCTCCTTCGGCAGAAAGGGCTTCACCACATAGTCGTCCGCCCCCAGGCCGAAGCCCCGGAACTTGTCCTCGTCCTCCCCTCTGGCCGTCAGGAACAGCACAGGGATATCCTTCCGTTCCTTGAGCTTCTCCAGCAGCCCGAAGCCGTCCCCGTCCGGCAGCATCACGTCAAGGATGGCGAACTCCGGCTCCCACTCCCGCGCTGCCTCCAGGGCTTCCTTTACCGTCCCGGCCGTCCGGATTCGGACATATCCCTCCTGTGCCAGGATGGACGCCACCATGTCCCGCAGCTGCTCTTCGTCGTCCACCAGCAGTATCTTCTTTTGTTTCAGGTAATCACATTCCATGGCTTTCTCCATTCTGCTGTCTGCAGTCAATATATTGCAATCATTATCATACCACATTTCCCTATCCCTGCACATGCCTGGAGGAAATTGTAAGGTAATCGTAAGGTTGGGGAAAGGTTCCTGTAAACTGCGGGAACTATACTGTCCCTATCATCAGTCAGCGGCCCGGCAGATACGGAATACTGATTGCAGCGTTCCTATGCCGGAAGCAGAAAGCACAGAAATGCCGCTGATCAAAAAAGAAAGGAGCACGCAATGAACAGCACGAACATTATCGAGACCGAAAATCTCACAAAATCCTACGGCGACTTCACAGCCGTGTCCCATTTGAATCTCCACATCCGGAAAGGCAGCGTCTACGGCTTCCTGGGCCCCAACGGCGCAGGCAAGTCCACCACCATGAAAATGTTCCTGGGGCTCACCAGTCCTACGTCAGGGCGCTTCCAGATAGACGGGAAATCGTATCCCCGGAACCGAACCGCCATCCTGAAGGATATCGGCTCCTTCATCGAAGCCCCCTCGTTCTACGGGAACCTTACCGGCGAGGAGAACCTGGAAATCATCCGCCGCATCCTGGGACTGCCCAAAACCGCCGTGGCCGATGCCCTGGATCTGGTGGGGCTTACCCAGTACAAAAAGCGGCTGACGAAGAAATATTCCCTGGGCATGAAACAGCGCCTGGGGCTGGCCGGAGCGCTGATCGGGCATCCGCCCATCTTGATTCTGGATGAGCCCACCAACGGCCTGGATCCGGTGGGCATCCATGAAATCCGCACCTTAGTCCGTTCCCTGCCGGAAAAGTACGACTGCACCGTCCTGGTGTCCTCCCATCTGCTGCCGGAGGTGGAGCTGATGGCGGACGACATCGGCATCCTGAACCACGGCAGACTGCTGTTCGAGGGGACATTGGCTGAGCTGGAAAGTTCCGCCCGGAGCGCGGGGCTCCCCACCTACAACCTGGAGGAGACTTTCCTGGCGATGATCGACGCGGACAATCAGAAGGGAGGCGGGCGCATATGATGACCACTGCGAACACCCTCACCCTGTCCACCCTGGAGACCCGGAAGCTGAAACGGACCGGCTACGTACCGGCGTTCCTGGGCGGCGGTTTGCTGGCAGCCATGGTCCCCGTGCTGAATATGGCTGTCCGCCGGGAAATTTACGTCTCCCAGTCCGGCAGTCCGTTCCACATCCTGATGGACGCCAACTGGCAGCTGATGGCACAGCTGAACATCTTTTTGCTGGTCTGCGGCGCCTGCATCCTGTACCACACCGAGTATGCCGACAATGGCATCCAGCGGGCGGAGACGCTTCCCATGAAAGCTTCCGGCTTATTCCTGGGAAAGCTCTGCATCCTGTTCTGCTCCTGTTTGCTGCCCCTGTGCCTGGAAACGTTTTCGCTGCTGGCCTGCTGTACCCGCTATTTCCCGAAAACTCCCGGACTGGGCGCTGTCATGCTGAAAGGCATGGCCTTTGAACTGGCGCTGTTGCTCCCCACTGCCGCGGCCATGCTCTTCCTCTCCTCCCTGTGCCGGAATATGTGGATGTGCCTGGGGACGGGCGTGATACTGGTGTTCCTCACTTCCATGCTGCGCTCAGGGAATCTTGTCCTGGCCGCAGTCCCCTTTGCCGCGCCCTACCGGATGCTGCACCAGTTCACTGCCGGGCAGGCGGGCCGTCTGCTTCTTCTGTCCATGGGGGAAGTGGCGCTGTTCTGTATCATTGAATGGATATATACGAAATTACGGAGGTGTTTTCAATGAAATCCAATCTTACAATACCGTACTCCTCACAGACAGGTTCCATGGAGATTGCTTCCAGGGCAGACTGTCCGAAGAGACAGTTCTCTCCCCTTGGCCTCCTCTCCCTGTTCGGAGTGGAGCTGCTCAAAATACGCCGGTCGAAAATTTTCTGGATCCTGCTGATTCCGGCTGTCATGATGTGGCTGCCCTCCGCCCTGAACGCGGATGTGAATTTCGTCATAGATGCCTATGATATATCCCCGGATTACAATTTCTTCATCCAGGGCTATATGGGCATGGCCTGGTTCATGCTCCCCGCCACGCTGGTCATCTGCAATGTGCTGCTCCACCAGACGGAGAGCGTCCACAGAGGGCTGCTGAAATGCCTTTCCCTGCCTGTGAGCACAGCCAAAATGTGCCTGGCCAAGTTCCTGGTGACAGTGCTCTTGACGGCGGTGCAGCTGTTTTTTTCCATAGCGTCCTATTATGGGGCCGCGGCGTTGGCTTCCCGGCTGTACAAGTACGATTTCTTACTTCCTCCCGCTTATGTATGCCGGGCTGCGGCGTTGATTTATCTGGCTGCATTGCCCATGGCCGCCGTGTTCTGGATGGTCAGCGTCCTCATCCGGACGCCTGTCTTCTCCGTGGGGCTGGGGCTGGCTTCCATCGTTCCCTCGGTGCTGATGCTGAACACGAAATTCTGGTGCTGGTATCCCATGGATTATCCGTTTTATATGCTGATGACCGAGTATGGACGGATTGCCCCGGAGGTCTATGACGCCAACGTACAGCTCTTCCCGCTGCTGCCTGTCAGCATCGGCGTCACGCTGCTCTGCCTTGCCATAGCGTGCCTGCGGTACAGCCATGAAGAGAAGCTCTGAATGGCCGAAACGTTCAGATTCCATCCCGGGATTTCGGCCGGCTGTCCGAAAAATTACCTATTTATAGATTGGAGATATGCTATGAAAAACAACAATACAAGGAACACTATTTTGACCGTCCTCTGCACCCTGATGCTGTTCATCCCCTGGACGATTCTGCCCCTGCGCAGCTTCCGGTGGGCCCTGGAATCCCCTGTGGCGGAAATCATGATATCCTGTTATGCGGCCTTCATGATTTTCAGCGGCCTCTTCACCGCCGTCGTGTACGCTAAAATGAAGATACAGCATAACCTTATGAAGCTTTGCGTCGTCATCAACGGTATCTATGCTCTGGGCGGCGTCATCGCCTTCGTGCTGATGGCCATGCCAAAAATGATGATATAAAATGATTCCATCCGGGATTCTAATCTGTACGGCTGGCTCGCAAAGCGACCTTGTTCCCTTGCGAGCCTGAAAAACCACTCCCTGTCCTTTTCCGATGCACCAGGATAAAGCAAAGCATATCAAATGTGATATTCCTGAAACAATTTCTGCTGGAACAGCATATCTGTCGCTGAGCGGAGCAATTCCTCCTGCTTGCCTTCCGCAAGCAGCCGTTGTATCAGCTTATTCATCCGTTTGGTGCCCTGCTCTATTCCTCTCTCTTCCGCTTCCTTTTTCAGTTCCTTCAATGCCCGGCACATATCCGCTTCCTCCTCTCCGCTTTCCCTGTTCAATGTAAAATACAGCCTACCCCTTATATCCTTTAGGAATTGTCGGAAAATAACTGCTGCAATTGCTTCAGGCAAAAGCCCGGAAATACAATAAAAATTGCCATAAACTTGCAGCAGTTATTTGTAGACAATTCCTTATGTTCGTGCATGCGTCAATGACGTCTACCGCACTCTTCGGTATCCCGGCGAAGAAGCTTCGATTCTCCATAATGTATCTCTCATAACGCCTTTTGGCCCCCGTATGTTTCATGATTCCCAGGACATACTTCAAATCAGAGCCCATCTTCCGCAAATCCTCCTCCGGTATGGAGCGCATTGGAATCAGGTGCACCCGATAGTCCCCGGCCAGATTCTGTAGCTTCCCGGGCAAATCCGCCATATCCGCCATCATGTCCCTTAAGGACAGCGGCTCCCTCCACCTCCCCTTTCCCCAGTACAAGGTCAGGTTCAGCACCGGCAAGATGCGGTCTTCCTTTTTATAACGGTATTTGAAGTCGTCCTCCTGGCCATACGCTTCCTCAGCAAGCTCGTTCCTCTCCTGAACCTCCTCAACCTCTCTTCCATAAGCCAGGCAATCCAGCTCCATAAGCCGCCACGGGTAAGTCAGATTGACGGAATCCTGGTTCTCAAGCCCCAACAGGAAACTCACGCCCTTTAACCGGGCTTTTCCCAGATAGTCCCTCTGGCGGAAGGACAGCTTCCCCTTGGAATTCCTGACGGTATAAAACCCCCTCATCTCTTCACATTCCCAGTCCTCCGGCAGTCCTGCGCCCAGGTAATACTCCAGAAGGTCGCGTATCCTTTCCGGTCTGTTCATGTACACGGCCAACGCATTGTTCGGTTCTCCCATCCTCTCCCTCCTTAAATTTTGTGTGTGGTTTTTTAAGCAGGGTTCCGATAACAGAATGACAGATGTCGCTCATAACAGGCACTGGGCCTGAAGATTTGATGTCCTGCTTATATGATTGTCTGATGTAAGGCCACTATAGCACATTTATCTCCCGAACGCAAGTTTTTTTACAATCTTTTTCAACCCTTTTTCCTCAGGAAACACCTTGCCAAGCCAATGTGCAGATGCTAATATGAACTTAAGGGCGACAAGGCCCAGCTGTGCCTGTCAAACCCCGAAATGCTCCCCATCGTCCTGGAAAACCTGAAGAAGCACATGGCAAAGAAGCCCGCCGCCAGATACTGGTCCGTCTCCCAGAACGACAATGACGCTTACTGCCAGTGCGACAAATGCCGGGAGATGAACGAGCGGGACGGCTCCCCCATAGGCTCTGTACTGAACTTCGTCAACCGCGTGGCCGAGCATTTCCCGGACAAGGTCATCTCCACTTTGGCCTACTGGTATACGCGGAAGGCCCCCGCCGTCACCCGCCCCGCCGACAATGTGCACATCATGCTCTGCAACATCGAGGCCAACCGGGGGCTCCCCATCGAGACCGATGAACGTTCCTCCGGTTCCCGCCAGGAGCTGCTGGACTGGAAGGAAATGCGCTGCCAATCTGCGCAGAGAGATCCCTGGTATGGAATACCTTGTCCCCAGGAATCATCAGCAGATAGAACTGCGTCTTCTGCCTGTTGCACAGGAACAGATTTTTGCAGACTGTGGCTTCCAGAACCCGGTCAATGTCCCGGCAGGCCTCCATGGTCATGGCCGGCGCATGATCCACCCGCTGGTATTCCAGCCCGATCCGATCCAGTAAATCGTATACCCTTATTTCTTTTTCCAGCCGTCCGGCTTCCTTGTCCGGGCGGCCTTTCTCCAGAATCAGTTCCATCTCTTCTCCTCGCTTTTTATGACCTCCTCCCTACCTTACCACCAGGCAAAATCAAATGCAAGCATAATCCCCGTTGTGTCCGGCAAATAATCTCGGTATAATAATTATAATAATCCTGAAAAATTTTTATTTTTACATGCAATGAATCTCCATTTTTAGTGTGTATATAGGTGAAGGGCCTTTACACAATGGAGAAAGGAGGATGCAATGAAAGACGAAGAGATAATCGCCCTGTACTGGGACCGGAACGAGCAGGCCATAGCCGCAACCGCAGAAAAATACGGCAGCTACTGCCGTTCCATTTCCTATAGCATACTGCGCAGCAACGAGGATGCCCAGGAGTGTCTCAACGACACCTGGCTGGGGGCATGGAGCTCCATACCGCCCCGGAGGCCGAACTGCCTGTCCGTCTATTTGGGCAAAATCACGCGCAACCTCTCGCTGAACCGCGCCAGGAGCTACACCGCCCAAAAGCGGGGCCTTGGCCAGACCGACCTGGTGCTGTCGGAATTGGAGGATTGCATTCCGGCGGATAATGACGTGGAGCAGATACTGGACGAAATGATCCTGACCAGATCCATCAATCAGTTTCTGCGGGCGCAGCCCCGTCAGAAACGCAATATCTTTATCCGCCGGTACTGGTACCTTTATCCCATCCGGAATATCGCCGCCGCTTACGGCATGAGCGAAAGCAAAGTTGCATCTTTGCTTTTCCGTATGCGAAACGAATTGAAGTCATGCCTGGAAAAGGAGGGAATCACACTATGAAAAACGAAAGGATCCTGCACGCAATCGGAGAAATCGACGACGACCTTATCACCGATGCGGCCAATGATGCACGAAAAAGAAGAAACTGGATAAAATGGGGCAGCCTTGCCGCAGTACTGGCGCTTTGCGTCACCGCCGGGCTCTTGGCCGCCAATGTCCTGCATCCCGGCATTCTGCGCCTGGGCAGCCTATGGGGCAGCGCCGCCGCCAACAGCATTGTGCTCCTGGACGTAAACCCCAGCATCGCTTTGACGGTGGACGCGGACGAACGGATCGTCACCGCCGAAGGCCTGAACGAGGACGGGCGCCTCATCCTGGAGGGAATGGATTTTACCGGTGCGGACATCACGGTGGCAGTGAACGCCGTCGTCGGATCCATGCTGCAGAAAGGATATCTCAGCGACCTGCAGAATGCCATATTGGTCAGTGTGGAGAATGACGATGCGGAGAGATCCTCCGCGCTCCAGGAGCGTGTCTCCGCCATCATCGGGAACGCTCTGCAGAACGGCAACGTGGAGGGCACCGTGCTCAGCCAGAGCCTGAACGACACCGCCGGTCTGGAGCAGATGGCCCAGGCCTACAATATCTCTTTGGGCAAGGCCGCCCTCATACAGGAAGTGATGGCGCTGGACGCCACTTTGACTGCGGAAAAGCTGGCTCCCCTCTCCATCACGGAAATCGCCCTGATCTCCCAGTCCAAAAACCTTGCCCCCACAGCATTGACACAGAACGGCACCGCCAGCAACAAAGCGTACATCAGCCAGGACGCGGCCATAGAAATCGCCTATGCCTATGCCAATGTGGACGCGCAGAATGTGACTGGAATCAAGGCGGAGTTCGACAGCGACGACGGAATCATGATCTATGAAATCGAATTCCGCGCCGGGACCACGGAATACGAATGCGAGATTGACGCCCGCACCGGCCAGGTAGTGAAATATGAGACCGAGAGCAAGGACAATCCCAATCCGCCGGGAACCGCCCAGCAGCCCTCCAATACACAGCCTCCTACCGGCACGCAGCAGCCATCCAATACGCAGCAGCCCGCCGGCACGCAGCAGCCATCCAATACGCA
>OFFF01000586.1_pt1 | contig 27214 bp, 20 predicted proteins | sample 1521301 | NCBI WGS metagenome assembly OFFF01 (sample SAMEA3504101, study PRJEB24116) | mouse gut metagenome | biome: mouse gut; feature: mouse-associated habitat; material: faeces | place: Denmark | collected 2011
CGCATTTCATTGGATAATCATATGCTATAACTTTTTGAGTCCCATAAAACGGACTCAAGCCGAAACCAACACAGTTATTGACTAACACGAAGAGAGTTCATTATGCAGAGAAAAGTCTGATTATGACGATTTCTATGTGGCGGGCAGGGCTGAAGCGGAAGAACAGCTTAAAAATGCAAAACAATTTGTTCAGGAAGTGGAAAAGTATGTGAGTTCAAAGTAACAGAGAGGTATTTTGCTTCATCTAGGGATATACCAGGAGGAATACATATGGCTTCATTGACACATGTCTGTATGTGGTCAGACAACAGCTGGAAACCGATAGCAGCAGAAAAAGCCGCCATACTGCATCCAGGTGGAACCGTATCTGCCCAAAGCATCGACCTTTCCAGAGTAAAAGCACGTTATGATGCTGTGCATGTATGGTACAGGTGTGAGCAATGCTCTGAGTTGACGCCTTTTGTCCTAAAAGGAAAATGCCCAAGCTGTGGTTCCGCTCGCATCCATAAGATGGAATCCAACGAATATGAAGCGCTTAGCTTCTGGAGAAAGCCGGTTGCTGATGCGCTCAAGGGTGAGCCAATCCATGTGATTGACACAGAGGAGCATACCGCGCAGCTCTCGCATAAAGACCAGCGTGATGACCTTTGGAGCAAGACTGAACAATATGAATTACGCTTCCAAGACTTGACTCAAGATGGGGAAACTCCTGTCGATATCCTCAGCAGCACCACCACCATGGAAGTTGGCATTGATATTGGTTCCCTAGTTGCGGTGGGCTTGCGGAATATTCCTCCCATGCGTGAAAACTATCAACAGCGGGCTGGCCGTGCAGGCCGACGAGGATCTAGTCTATCTACAATCGTTACCTTCTGTGAAGATGGGCCTCATGATACATTGTACTTCAATGACCCAGCTCCTATGTTTCGTGGTGACCCTCGCAAGCCTTGGATTGATATAAGAAGCGAGAAACTCCTCCAACGCCACCTGGCTATGGTTATCCTACAAGAGTTCCTTGCAGAAAATCATATGAGCCTAGATACGCTTCCGGCAGCCGTTTTCCTCCAAGACTGCCTTGACGGTTTCAAGAGCTATCTTGCTTCCTATAATGTCGATAAGGACAAGCTTCTTTTGCCTATCGGAGCCGTATTTCATTATTCGGTGTTTGAGGATGAACTTAAAGAGGCCTTTGATACACTTAAAGAAAAATGCCAGGCTCATCCCGAGCTTTTTGGCGTAGAGGAAGGTGCTAAGGAAGGCGATGCAAAGATTCTCCTGGATGCTCTCTACGAAGAGGGCATCATTCCAACGTATTCATTTCCAAAGAACGTCGTAAGTACCTACATCCCAGATATGTACGGGAAGATTCTCTATGAGGTTGATCGTGGACTTGATGTGGCTATTGGAGAATATGCTCCTGGCAGAGCGATTGTTGTTGATAAACAAACCTATCAGATTGGTGGATTCTATTTTCCTGGAAGTGAGCGTCGCCGCGGCCAGGCACTGACCCCGGCGCGCGCCTACACAGAAGACCCGAATTATGTGAAGCAGGTTATCTCTTGTGCTGAGTGTGGCTGGTTTGGTCTGATGGAAGAAGATACAAGGAGTTGTCCGTTCTGTGGGAACAGTGATTTGAAAATCACTCGGGAAATGATGCGACCTTGGGGCTTTGCGCCAAGAAGTGCTGAGGCGATACCGGATGTTCAGCTATCGGAAGAGTATACTGCTGTACAGCAGCCTCTGTATTCGACTCTGCCAGATGCAGAAGCGATGAAATTTGCCCTAGGCTGCAAGAACATACGAATTGCTTCACGAACAAATCAGAGAATCATCATGCTGAATAAAGGTTCAGGTGACAAGGGCTTCATGGTCTGCAAGGACTGTGGCGCTGCCATGCCAGGCAACGATATTTCTGTTTTGAAGGACATTGACAGACCATACAAGTCGAAGTATGCTCGAGGCAGATGCCGTCATGGTAATTCCTTTAATGTGAATCTCGGTTATGATTTCATAACTGATATGCTGGTTCTTGAATTCTCGATTGACGATAAGATTATTGATGCACGCCGGAATGATAATCCATGGCTTAGCCGTGCAGCTCAATCCTTGGCTGAAGCACTGCGACTGGCAGCAAGCAAAAAACTCGATGTTGAATTCACCGAACTCGTCACCGGTTATCGTCTCAGGAATGGATCTGAAGCTTCCTATGTCGATATCTATCTTTACGATAGCCTATCGAGCGGTGCTGGTTATGCGGTCAGTGTAGCCGATGCAATTGCCGAGCTGCTATCCGATATGAAGGGAGTGTTGAGTTCGTGTGATTGCGAATCTGCGTGCTCCAAATGCCTGAAGCATTACAGAAACCAGTATGTACACGGCATGCTTGACCGCTTCGCGGCTCTTCAGCTTCTTGAATGGGGCGTTGATGGGATAAAAGCATCTCCTATCACGCCCGGGGCACAGATTAACATGATTATGCCTTTGGCGAATATTCTTAAGCAATCAGGCTGTGAAATCACTGCTGATAGTGGAATCGCCGCAAAGGGGCGAAGAGGCACAAAGAAGGTTGTTATCTACCCGGCAATGTGGGTGGAACCACATGCTGCAAACACCATTTTTGTGAGCGATGCTTATATCAAGTACGCCAAGCCATATGCTGTCCAAAAGATTCTGGACAATGTTTAAAATAGGCTGTCATCCTAAAGATACTGGCTGCGAACCGGAAAATGGTGCAGCTCACCGACTCTTATTGGTTGGTGAGCTGTGCTATGCGTATTCTCCATCTATTAACCTAATTTTACCGTTCCTGGTCGTGTTCCCGATTAGTAAAAAATTCCACATCAGCTCCCCCAATCCAGTCATACCCTCCCCAAATCCTTCATACAATAGTAAAAAATATCCCACGGGGGTATTCCTTTGAAGGATTATATCGAAGAGCGTGCCGTCAGCATTGCCAACTATATCATCGACAATAATGCCACGGTGAGACAGACGGCGAAGACCTTTGGTGTCAGCAAGAGCACGGTACATAAGGACGTGACCGAACGTCTCATGCAGGTCAATCCCACCCTGGCGTCGGAGGCCAGGAAGGTGCTGGACCTGAACAAGTCCGAACGCCATATCAGAGGAGGGCTTGCCACGAAGGAGAAATATCTGCACCAGCAGGGCAGCATGATTTAACTGCCTTTGCTGTATATCTGCCGGGAATGACGGGAGGTGGAATAAGGAAAGTGAAGAATCCATCGGCAGACAAGGCAATCTGCAGATGGATTTTCATTTGATATCCCGGTGGAGGATTCCGACAGGAAACTTGGAGACAAAGCAGACGGTTCGGCAGCTCTTATGAGTTCGACAGAGGGGACAAGAAAGAGCTTGAGCTGTTCGGGCGCAGTTCACGGATGACTCCGTGATGACAGTGGCGGTGGCGGAGGCCCTGTTGGAGGTCCTGTTGAAAGCAGAGACAGACGCGGAGGTTCCTGCCCTCCGTCAGCTACGGAAACGGTTCCGCCAGGAGGGTGTCGGCGGCGGGATGGCTTTACGGTTCCACGGAGCGGACCAGAGAGGCGGCCAGGGCCACGGCGGATGCGACCTACGACCAGGACATGCTGGAGGTGGTGGATTGGTTCGACCTTGCACTGCAGCGCCAGTTTGGCTAAAACATGTAGTCATTAAGCTTCATTTTTGAACTCCCATGCAGCCAGCCGCAAGAGATGCTCATTTTGGCGCACAGCTGCCCCGGTTTTTGCGTGTAGAAAGCGCAAAAATACTTCGTGGTGCCATAATGGCTTAAGAACTATTATGGTAAAGAGGGAAAAGATGCCTTATCCCGGCTGGGCTGCAGTCCGGGTATTTTCTTCCTCTGTATAATACTGGGCCTGGGCATGCCACAGTTCGTGGTACCATCCCCCTTTTTGGGCGACCAGTGTATCGTGGCTGCCCATCTGTACCAGTTCCCCGCTGTCGAATACCGCAATCTTGTCGCAGAAGCGGCAGGAAGCCAATCTGTGGCTGATGTAGATGGCGGTCTTGTCCCCGGCGATTTCGTTGAATTTGCTGTAGATTTCATACTCCGAAACCGGGTCAAGGGCGGCGGTGGGCTCGTCCAGGACCAGGAAGGGCGCGTCCTTGTAGAGTGCCCTGGCCAAAGCGATTTTCTGTCCCTCTCCGCCGGAAATCTCGATGCCGCTGCCGTCGAACTCCTTGTACAGGAAGCTGTCCGTGCCCTCCGGCATGGCGGCCAGGCGCTCTCCGAAGCCGGCTTTGATCAGGCATTGCCTTGCTCTTTCCCCATCAAATACAGGGCCCGCGGACACATTCTGCCCCAGCCGGAAAGCGAAGAGCTTGAAGTCCTGGAATACGATGGAGAAAATGGACAGGTACTCATCGTAATCGTACTTCTTGATATTGACCCCGTTTAGCAGAATCTCCCCCTCTGTAGGGTCATAAAGGCGGCACATGAGCTTGATGAAAGTGGTCTTGCCGCTGCCGTTTTTGCCTACGATGGCCAGCTTCTCCCCCACCTTGAATTTCAGGTTCACATGGCGCAGAGCGTAGGCGTCCGTGTTGGGGTACCGGAAGGATACGTCACGGAATTCCACGAAATATTCATTGTCATCCCGTTTCTCCACGGTCAGGGAGCCCTGGTACATGGGATTGGGGATGTCCAGATAGGAAAAATACCGTTTCAGGTACGTATGGTTCACGAAAGCCCTCTGGATGCCGGCGACCGCCTCGGAAGCGGCTCCCAGCAACAGCATGACGCAGGACACATACCGGGCTATGGAACCTACGGTAATCTGGCCCGAAAGTGCCGCGTAGAGCAGGATCAAATAGACGCAGAATTTCAGCACATGGCTCAGGGCCACATCCGCTGCTTTCAGGGCTGCCTGTTTCCAGCACAGATACAGAGAGCGCCGGTGAAAATCCGTCATGATATCCACATTGAACGCCAGCAGGCTTTCGGCCATGTCGTAGAGACGGATATCCTTGCCGCTGCTGTAGTGTCGGATGTAGTCATTATATTTTCCGTCAAAGACATTCATGTGGACAGCAGTGGTCATGAAGTGGCTGAATATGGCCTCGCTTTTTCTGGTAGTGAATGCCCCGCACAGGACGGTGAACAGGATTCCCGCCACGAATCCAAGCTTCATGAGAAGGGGGATGCCCTCCAGAAAGAAGAAGGACAAGGTCATGGAAAGGGACAGGAGGATTCTGGTCATGCTGGAGACAATCTGTTCCGTACAGTTGAACAGATACCACAGATTGTACCCTGTCTGCGATTCTATGGCTATCCGTTTGCGCAGCATCGTCACTTCCGGGTCTTCGATGGACGAATAAGCCATCTGCATTGCCTTTTCAGAAAAAATCCACTCATCATTGAGGTTCAGCTCATTCTGCGCCACATCCCGTCTGGATGTCAGATAAGCGCTGACAAGGCTGAGCAGAAAAACAATCCCCACCGTAAGCGCCGCATAAAGCACCAAACTCCCCAAAGGCCGCCCTTCATAAAGTCCGTCAATAAGCCGCGCCGAGAAGTAAATCGGCACATAGGGCAGAGCATTCCGAAGAACAGCGTCCAAAAAGAGACAGACGGCAAAAGACCTGCTCAGAGAAAAGAGATGCCGTATAGCCCTTTTAGAAATACGAACATGTTCAGATAATTTCATAAATTCACCTTTCCGCGCACTCCCGCGCACACCAGACTCCCAATATTACACTCCCACCGACAAAATCGCCACAAACAAAAAACCATTACCACACCTAAAAGCCTGCCATACACAAAACGAACAGGACTCGCAAGTGCATTCTGAAAGAAACACTGAAACCATACCTTTCACGCATCCCATCATGCCGCCCGCGGCGGCACAAAATTCCACAAAAACGCCGCAAGTAAAGCACCAAAACCACGCTTGGAAGGCCGCCCATGCACAAAGCGAACAGGACTCGTATGTGCATTCTGAAAGGAATCTGGAGCATTCCTTTCGCACCTTCCATCATACCGTCCGCGATGGCACAAACAATCCACAGATTGCCGCAAGTCTGGAAGAATGCCCGTGCACTTCGGGCATTCTTCCGTGTGAGACGGCCGCGAGCGAATTCATTCGCTCATGCGAGCCTAGAAGTTCTTAGGCTGTGTACTTTACAGCCTTAGAACTTCTTCTCACACTTGTACCAGCAGCTCTGCTTTTCATAGAGCCCCGCATACTCTCCCCTCAGTGCAATCAGCTCCTGATGGGTTCCCTCCTCCGCGACCTGACCGTCCTTCAGGTACAGTATCCTGTCGCAGAACTGTGTGGAGGCCAGCCTGTGGGAGATGAACAGCGAGGTCTTCTTCTGGGTCATTTCCTGGTATTGCAGATAAATCTGGTTCTCGGCGACAGGATCCAGGGCTGCCGTGGGCTCGTCCAGCACCAGGACGGGTGCGTCCTTGTAGAGCGCCCTGGCCAGCATCAATTTCTGGGCTTCGCCGCCGGACAGCGCGATGCCGTCTGCATAGAGCTGCTTGTCCAGCTTCGTGTGGATGCCCTGTGGCAGGGAGCGCAGCTTCTCGCCCAGGCCCGCCAGCTCCAGGCACTGTCCGGCCCGCCGGAAGTCGGTGCCCTCTCCAATCTGTCCGGAGACCGTCTCCGCCAGGGAGAAAAAGCCGGTCTGCACATCCTGAAAGACCGGGGCGAACAGGCGGTAGTAGTCCTTCCGGCGGAATTTCCGGACAGAGATGCCGTTGATTTTGATATCCCCTTCCGTGGGCAGGTACAGCCCGCACAGGAGCTTCACCAAAGTGGTCTTGCCCGCGCCGTTGAGCCCTACCAGAGCCACCTTCTCCCCGGAGTTCAGGGTGAGGTTCAGGTCCTGCAGGGTATCGCTGTGGGCGCCTTCGTAGCGGAAGGACACATGTTCGAAGGTAATCTCGGGAGCCGTTCCCAGAAGCTTCGTCACATCCGCTTCCCCGGTGCCGTCCTGCTCCGGCAGATCCAGATACTTCCGGTAATCGCAGAGATCCAGGCTGGTGGCCCGGATACCGTTCCACTCAGTCATGATGTTGCCGATGAAGGAGGCGAACATGGAGATGGCCGAGAAATACAGAAGGAACCTGTCCACTGTCAGCTCGCCAGCCAGCGTCATTTTGATCAACAGGGCATAAGCCGCGCCGTCCCGCAGCAGGATGACGAACAGGTCGGCTATCCGGGAGAGGAAGCTTCGCCAGATGAGCTGCCTGTTCCAGAATGCGCGCCGGGCGCACAGGTCGGAGTAAATCTGTCTGAACCACCCGGCACAGCCATAGATGCGGATATCCTTCCCCGCCCTGAAATCGGCAGTCTCGCCCTGGACATACCACAGCCTGTGGTCTATGTCGGTCCACTTGTCCCGGTGGGCGTACTCCCAGTTCCGGTAGGCCCTGGCGCAGAACCAGTTGACGGCGGGGGCGATGGTCAGGATCGGCACCAACAAGGGGCTGACGAAGGAAATCACAGAGCCGAACAGGAGGTAGCAGAGGATGTTCTCTACCAGCTTCATGCTGCGGCTTGGCACATCGGAGACAGGCTGCACACCATTCCACTGCTGCGTGGCGAGGGTGGCCCTGTCGCCAAGTTCCCGGATATCCTTGCTCTCGTAGTTCTGGAAAAAACAGGTCATGGATTTTCTGTTCACTTCCATGTTTTTCTGGAAACGATATTTTGTCAGATAATAGGTTTGGGACAGCCCTTTGGAAAAGGTGCGCAGGACATTTGCCGTCAGCATCAGCAGGATGACCATGCCTACGCGGAATGCCATACGGGACAGGGGGGCCCCTCCCGTGAACTCTGCCACCACAAGGGCAGGGAGGTAGACCTCTGTGAAGGAAAGGCATACGTTTAGGGGCACTTCAAGGGCCATCAGCAGGAAGCATACCGGCGCTTGTTTCAGGATTTCCCGGAAGCTCCAGAGGGCATTGTCCAGGGTGGAGCGGTAGGGTCTGTTTTTTGGGGTTTTGCGTTTTTTCATGGTGGGTCATCTCCTGTTATTTGATTCTGCGTCCACTGCCGGATTTTCGCTGGCGGATTGTGGTGGGCAAATCCGCGGGATGATGTGGCGCTGTCCGGGAAAAGGGGGTCCGGCAGTTTGTTTTGTCTCTATTATTTTATCGCAGAATGGCGCGGAAAAGCAATCTGTGCACGAATTGCTTTTGGCAGGGCATGAATTGCAGACGGTGGGAGATGGTTACGGCTGGTGAGATTGTATGAGATGGTTGGACGCGCTGAACCAGTGGCTGCTGCTGGCGGCGGGGGCAGGGAGCGTGGAGGAATTCGTCGTCGGCATGCGCTCCGGCACAGGCCAGCGCCCCAAAAGGGTGGAATAGGGGCGCTTTTCAGGCATTTCCTGTCAGTTCTATGATTCGTCCGCACTTTGCGATGGAGGTTCCTCTGTGGGTCACCATGAGCAGGGTCTTTTCTCCGGCCTCACGGAGCAGAAGGTTCAGGATTTCGCTTTCGTTCTGGTAATCCAGAGCGGAGGTGGCTTCGTCAAAGACGATGAACTCCGGATTCTGGAGGAACAGTCTGGCGATCATGAGCCTTTGTCTTTGTCCGCCGGACAGGCGGATGCCGTTTTCTCCGATCAAGGTCTCGAACCCCCGGGGCAGTCCCTGTATAAAGTCCAGAATATTGGCCCTGGCGCAGGCTTCCTTTATCTGCGTCTGCGTGGCGTCCTCCCGCCCGAACAGGAGATTTTCGCGGACAGTCAGATTGAACAGGCCGCCCTCCTGCATCAGAAAGCCTGTTTTGGCATAGATGGATGGACGGTTCACCAGATTCATCGGATACCCGTTCCATCGGATTTCGCCCCGGGCGGGGACCAGGTACCCTGCTATGAGCTTCAGGAGGGTGCTTTTGCCGCAGCCGCTTTCTCCTTTCAGGGCGATGCTCTCTCCCTTGTGGATGTCCAGGCTGAAATCTCTTAGGACAAGTTCCTGTTCTCCCGTGTATTTGAAATCGATATTGCATAATTCCAGCTTTTCAAAGGTCTGGATTTCGTAAGGTCTTTCCGGCTGCTGTAGTTTCAGGAGTTCCTGTATTCTTTTGACGGATTCCTTTTGTTCGCCTTTTTTCAGAAGGATGTCGACTGCGCTTAGGAGGTGGTTTACGAACTCCGCGTAATACTCCATGAAGGCCAGCAGGACAGGGACGGTGACGTGTGCTTTCAGCGCAAGAAAGCCGCCCAGAAGGTATAGGCCCATCTTGGTCAGGAACACGTCTTTGAAGGCCAGGAAGGTGCGGTTCATGAACCAGCACATGTGGGCCTTGAGGAATGCTTTCCCCATATCGTTCCACAGGTCATCGAACTGCTGTTGCTGCTGGGTTTCCAGGCAGTTTGTTTTCACTTCCCGCCAATAATGCATATTGTGGATCATGAAGTCGTTGTAATGCCCTTGGAGCTGGCGCTTTCGCTCGTATTCCGCGTTGCTCTTTCCCTGGATGTAGCGTGTGATGTAGTAGGACAGGGGCAGCAGAAGGAAGCTGACCAGGGCGAGGATCCAGTTCAGGTAGAGCAGGATGGCGGTGGTGATTAGGATTCTGACAGTGGAGATTCCGAGTTGGAGCAGTTTCTCCTGATATAATACCGCGTTTTCCGTATCCCTGTGGAGGCGTTCCTTTCGTTCGCCGGATGTGTATTTTTGTAGGACATCGATATCCAGGCGGCTGTATTTTTCCAGTATTTTTTCTTTCAGCTCCATGTGCATGGCGGGGAATATCCGGTTGTACAGGATTTTGCTCAGGACTGACACCAGTGCTTTTCCCAGGAAGACGAGCAGATAGAGCAGGCAGACAAAGCCCAGGAGTTCGAACCTGCGTTCGGTGATGACCTGGTTCAGGAACAACAGATAGCAGTATGGGGGCAGCAGAGCCAGTGCGGTCTGTAGGAACTGGAGCAGAATGTACAGAACTATTTTTCCCTGGTAGCCTTTTCTGGTAATGTGGTTCTCTGTCATATTTATCATGTTTCTCCTTCCGATGATTTCTTTGCGAAAAGAAGTTGGCCGGACGTTCTGTCTGCGTGGGCAAAAGCTATGTGGTATGGCTGCGGATTAGGTATAGTAGGCTGTTCTGCTTCTGGCTGCGTGAGCAAAAGCAATGGGCTATGGTTGCGGATTTAGACATGGTAGGCTGTTCCGCTTTTGGCTGCGTGGGCAGAAAGCCATGTGCCATGGATTATGACCTGGCGAATACCGCCAGGGCTGGGCTTTCCGTTGGTTTGCTGTGGGGTATTTGGCTCTTGGACTGCAGCGAATCCTGATACGTTTCGTACAGCTGGCGGTATTGCCCGTTGTTCCGCAGCAGATACCCATGGGTTCCGATGCCTGTGACACGGCCTTGTTCTATCACGACGCACTTCTCCGCAGCCAGCACGGAGGCGAAGCGATGGGCTACTGTGAGGATGGTGGCATGGGGGAGCTGCTGGTAGAGAAAAGCGGTCACGGCGTTTTCCGTCTCCTCGTCCAGCGCTGATGTGGCTTCGTCCAGCAGCAGAATCACAGGCTGTCTGTAGATGCATCTGGCAATGGCGATTCTCTGCTTCTGGCCGCCGGAGAGATCCCTTCCGCCGGTTCCCACAAGGGTGTCAAGCCCTTCCGGGAGTCCCTCCACCAGTTCCTTTAGTTTCAGTCCCTCCAGAATCTCCCATATCCTGCCGTCCTGGGATTTGTCATCGGAAAAGAGGATGTTCTCCCGCAGGCTTCCCCGGAACAGTCCGTTTTCCTGCTGTACGATGGCAATCTGGCTCCTGAGACTGGACAAGGTGTAGGAATCCAGGGGCTTTCCGTCTATGGAAATCTGTCCCGAAACCGGCTGGTAAAAGCGGCAGAGCAGCTGCAGCAGAGTGCTTTTTCCCTCTCCGCTTTTTCCCATAAAGGCCACTTTTTCGCCGGATCCGATTTCCATGTTCAGATGGCGCAGAACGGTCTCTTCCCCGTATCCAAAGGAGACGTCCTGGAAGCGGATAGAGCCTTTTTCCACAGGGAAATCCGCCGCCTCCGGTTCGTCCGACTCTTCCTCCCATTCCAGGAATTCCTGCACCCGGCGGATGCCTGCCAGGTTGGAGCTGATGTTGGTTATTTTGTTGCACAGCGCGTTGTAGTAGGCGGCGCAGGTGGAAAAATAGGCCGCGCAGGAGACGAACTGCCCTATGGTCATGGTGTCCCGCCTGATGCAGGAGGCAGCGATGCAGTAAACGGCCAGCTGCCCCAGCAAGGTCAGCGCCTGATTGATGTTTTCCGACTTCAGGGCCAGATAGCCGGTATCGATTTCCTCCTGTAGGACTTCTTTGGTCTTGGATTGGTAATCCCTTTTGACCTTCTGGTTGGCGTTCAGGAGCTTCCAATGGGCGATTCCTGTCATCATCTCCAGGATCCATGCGTCCACAAGGCCTTTTTCTGCCTGGATTTTCTGGTATCTTTTCCGGAGCCTGGCGGTGAAATAGCGGACGCTGTAAGCCATGATCAGCATCATGGCTACGGCGATGGCGCCCAGGAGGATATCGGTGTAGAGCAGATAGCCGATGGACAAAAGCAGCTGCGCCGCATTGGCCAGCACATAGAACAGGCTCCGGTGGATGAATTCCAGGTACATTTCCGTGTCGTCCTGGATGCGCCTCGTCACATCGCCGCTTTTGAGGTGGGTCCAAATGGCTGCTTTCAGCTTCAGCAGATGCCGGAAGCAGTGTCTGCGCAGATTGACCACATAAGTGACTTCCAGGTGCGCCCACAGATAATTCAATGCGCCGTGGGAGCATTGGTTGAGGAAATAGAGGCCTGCGTAGACGGAAAAGTGGAAGAGAAATCCCTTCATCTGCTGTTCATAGAAGATCTGATCCACTATTTTTCCGATGGCATAGGGGAACGCCGCGCCTGTCACCGTGCCGAAGATCACGCTGCAAAACAGCGCCCCGAAAAGAAGCCGGTAGCCTTTTGTGGTGGCGAAGACATGCTTCAGGAGTCCCCTTGATACGATAGTATTTTCCTGTTTCATCTCAGCTTTCCTTTTTTCCTATCATCAGTTTCGAATAGCTTGGTATGACGATTTCTTTTTTCTTTTCCAGGTATTCGTCTAAATATTTGACGAATTCCCGGCCGTAGCCTGCAATCTGTTTTCCCACGGCTCCTCTGTCCAGCAGAAAGCGGTACAGGTCGTCGCTGTCGCTGATATGCAGTTCGTTTTCGAACAGCCTGGAGTCTGTGGCGGGAAAATATGTCCGGAAGTCCTTTTCCATGGCCTGTAAGGATTCCTGTTGTTTGTCGCTTGGCGGCTGTATGTCCAGATCCCGGGAAAATCCTTTCAACAGGCTGTCCAGCGCCGCTGCGTAATCCCGCCAGTTGATATTCGCGCACAGGCGTCCCCGGGGCTTCAGCGCCCGGCGCGTTTTGTCCAGATAGGCTGTCCGGTTCTCCACATAAGGCCACATATGTAAAGATACGATGCAATCGTAGGCTTCAACGCCGTAAGACGCTTGATTCAGATCCGCATTCTGGAAGGAAAAGGAAGTGCCCTTTTTCAGGAGATTCCGGTTCTCGTTGACAAAGCTTCGCAACAGCTTGATCTGCTCTTGTGATTTATCCAGCACCAGAATATGCACGCCCTGTGGAATCTGGGAAAAGCTCCTTCGCCAGACCAGCCCGTATCCGCCTCCGATATCCAGGACATTCTCGCCTGTTTGGATTTGTAGCTGCCGAAACAGCCAGGGATACCAGTCCTGTTGTTTTGAGCCGTATTTTTCATAATACTCGAAGGTTTTGTTGGAGGACGCATTGTAGGTCAGCATTTTCACCAATTCCGAGAACTGCGGCAGCGTCAGCTCGTCATTGCGGCAATATGCCTGGGTCTTTTCCACCACGGAGATGACCTGATCCAGCTGCTGCCTTTTCTCCAGAAGCATCCTTTTCTGCTCTGCCAGCAGCTCTGGTATGGACATTTCTTTCCGGCTCTGGAAGATCTGTATGATTTCTTCCAGGGAGAAGCCGATATATTTCAGCATCAGCACTTGCTGCAGCTGCAGGAGGGAGGACTTGTCGTACTGGCGGTACTGGTTTTCGGAATACGCCACGGGGCAGAGCAGTCCTTTTTTGTCATAATAGCGGATTGTCCTGGGGGATACCCCTGCCAGGGCGGCCAGTTCTCCTACGGTGAATCTTTCCTGTTCCATGTCGGGCTCCTTCCTTTGCGGTTTGCGGGCGGGATTGGACAGGCGGGTCTGTGGAGCCGCCTGCGGATGTCTCTGTATAGAATAATAACGCCTGACCTTACGTCAAGGTCAAGCGTTTTTTTGTGTGGTGGAAATATTTTGAAGCACATATTGTGATTCCGTTGATTTATAAATGGAAAAGCAATTATTGCGAAGTGAGGACTCAAGAGTTCCGCTCAGGAGCATTGGGGAAGCGGTCGGGCTTGTGGAGGAGTCTCGCTTCGCTGGGGAGAGATAAGTTCTGTAACGAGCGCATCTGGGGAATCCTGTTTCGCTGGGGAGGGATAGGAGTGCGGCGTGGGCGGCAAAGGGCGGGGCTATTCTATGGCCGGAACCAGGAACTCGGAGGTGAAAGCCCCGTCCTCGCTGTTGTATTTGCACCAGCCGCCGTGCTCTTTCAGGATGGCTTCTGCCCGGCGCAGGCCGAAGCCGTGGAGGCCCTCTTTGCGGGAGGAGAACAGGCTGCCCTTTTTGGAGAGTTTGGCTCCGGCGGAGTTCAGCATGGAGAAGTAGAGCATCTTGCCTTTCATGCCTATGAAGAGACGCAGGAACCGTTCGCCTTCTGCGGCGCTGCAGGCTTCGATGGCGTTGTCCAGGAGGTTTCCCACCAGGATGCTGAGCTCCAGGTCGGAGAGCAGAAGGCGGTCGGGGACGTTGGCTTTCACGGTGACGGCGATGCCCGCCCCTTTGGCCTGGGCGATTTTGGCGGACAGGATGGCGTCCAGGGATACGTTGCCGGTCTTTAACAGGGTGTCCACGTTCATGAGCTGACGGTCAAGCTGTTCGATGTAGGCCAGGGCCCGTTTGGTCTCGCCGGTCTCCAGCTGGCCTTTCAGGGTCTGGAGGTGGTGGTGGAAGTCGTGCTTGTAGCCGCGCATCTCCTGATAGATGCCCTGTACCTCGCCCAGGTGCTGTCTGGATTGTTCTGTCTGGTATTCTATGAGCTTTAGGTAGGTTTTCTTTCTCATGTTACGCTCCGGTGGCTTTCGGTGTCTTTTGGGGACTGGGGCGGGGTCTTTGCTTTGGTGCGGCTGTCTGCGCCCTAATTCCTTCGGATGAAAGCTTCGTTGATTTCGTTGTATTTTCCTCTCGCCAGAGGGAGGTCTATGGAATGCCCCTCTTCCATGGAATGCCCCATTTCCATGGAATGCCCCACTTCCATGCTTACATCCAGGGTGACGCTGGTGCGGGAAATCCGGGTGATGTGCTTCAGGGAGACCAGGTAGGAGCGGTGGATGCGGAAGAAGTCGGCGCTGAGTTTTTTCTCAAAGGCCGAGATGCTTTCCTTTATCCTGTACTCCTGTGGGCGCGGAGGAGCCGGAACCGTTTTATGGGGGATTCCTGAGCCTTGCCGCATGGGGGGACTGCCGGAAACACGTGTGATTTCCGGGCCTTGGCGCACAGAGGAATTGCCGGAAACACATGGCGTTCCTGGTACTTGGCGCACGGGAGAATTGTCGGATGCCCGTGGAATCTTCGGCCCTTCGTGCACGGGGGAACCGTGGGATGCGCTATAAACTCCCGGACTTTCGTAGGAGGGGACACGCCCGGATGCATGTGGTACTGTGTGGATGGATATATAGTGCAGAAAGGATTCCACATACAGGATATCCGTCTCGTACAGCTTGATGGTCTCTCCCTGGCAGTTGATGATCAGGGAGGGCGGCTCTGTGGACAGTCTGTCCAGGGCCTTCGTCAGGACGGCATACAGCTTTTCCTCCGACACGGGTTTCGTCAGGTAATGCAGGGCGTCCACTTCATAGCCTTCGCTGATGAATTCGAAGTGGGAGGTAATGAAGAGGATTTCTACACGCTTGTCTTCTTTTCGGATGCGCCTGGCCAGATCCATTCCCGAGATATCTTTCATCTCGATGTCCAGTATGAGGATATCGTAAGCGCTGTCCTCCTCATAGGCGAAGAGGAACGCTTCCGCTGAGGGAAATGTGCGCATGTCTAAGGAAAGCCCGGAGTGTCCGGTCCACTTGGCGAGCAGGCCGGACAGGGACTGGAGCTGTTCTTCTTCATCATCGCATACCGCGATACGGATAGCCATGGAGTCACCGCCTTTTGGGACATCTGTGCGCCGTGAAGAACCGGATATTGGCCTTTGGGGCACATTCCATCCCTGTTTTTTCATAGACAGAATCCGGTCAGGGCTCTTTTGCAATATCCCGTTCCTTCTCTGTCGGACATAGGCATATTGTAGCACATTCTGCCCGGTGCGGCAATGCGGAGATTTCCGGCTGGGGCCGGGCACCGGGAGACAGCGTTAGGTGAGGTATTCAAGGGATATCCATACCGTTCACCGGAGCAAGGGTCGCCGGGCAGCAGCAAGGGGGCGTAAAAACAGTTGAAGAAAGGCGTTTCATGTTCTATAATATTTAGGAATTGTCGGAAAATAACTGCTGCAATTGCTTCAGGCAAAAGCCCGGAAATACAATAAAAATTGCCATAAACTTGCAGCAGTTATTTGTAGACAATTCCTTACTATAAAAGTTCCTATCCCATACGGCACCGCAAAGTGTTTTTGCCCTTCCTATGCGCAAAAACCGAGATAGCTTTGCCTTACTGTTTCGGTATGGCGGTGCGGCTGGCGGTATTGGAGGTTAGGAAAAAAGAGGTTTCCGATGTGGGGAGCCGGGAGGGAGCGAGATGTACCGTATCATGATTATAGAGGACGATCAGGCCATGGCGGAGGCCATGGAGAAACAGATCAGGAGCTGGGGCAACGAATGCCTGTGCGTCAGGGATTTTCAGAATATCCTCCCTGTTTTTGTGGAATACGATCCCCATATGGTGCTGATGGACATCATGCTGCCTTTCTTCAACGGCTATCACTGGTGCAGCGAAATCCGCAGGATTTCCAATGTGCCCGTGGTCTTCATCTCATCAGCCTCCGACAATATGAACATCGTCATGGCCATGAACATGGGCGGGGACGATTTCATCCCGAAGCCTGTGGATCTCCAGGTGATGACGGCGAAAATTCAGGCTGTGCTGCGCAGGACGTATGACATGGCCGGGAAGGTTCCGGTGCTGGAGCACAGAGGAGCCGTGCTGAACCTGAACAGCACCGTCCTGACATATCAGGGAGAGCGGATAGAACTGACGAAGAATGAGTTCCGCATCCTGCAGACGCTGATGGAGAACAAGGGGAAGGTGGTCAGCCGGGACACGCTGATGACCAGGCTGTGGCAGATGGACTCCTATGTGGAGGAGAACACTCTGACAGTGAACGTCACCAGGCTGCGGAAGAAGCTGGAGGGCGCGGGGCTTGCGGATTTCATTGTGACCAAGGTGGGGAGAGGGTACCTCATTGAGTGAGGACGGGCATTCTCCTAAACAAGTTGCATCAGTTATTTTCCGACAATTCCTAAGAGAAAAGGACGTAAGACAAGTGCGTAAGACAGGCGCGTAATATAAGAGCGTAGGCGGACGATGGGCCTGTATGTGAGCACACTGTTGGGGGAGACAATCCATGGCGGCGCCGTGGCACATCGTGGGCGGCTGATTTGTATGTGGGCACACTGTTAAGGGAGACAGGGATGAAAGAGGAAAAATGGTATCATATTCTGGGGAAATTTTTAGGGCAGTACAGGAGGTCAGTGTTGCTGTTCCTTGTGTATTGCCTTATTTTTGCAGTGTTGTTTTCCCTGTATGACCTGGAGCTGGAGGCGGTGCTGTACGCGGCAGGGCTGTGCGGCCTGCTGACGGCTGTGCTGGCGCTGTGGAGGTTTCGCTGCTACCTTGCGGGGCACCGGACAAGGCGCAGGATTCTGGAAAATGTGGAGTTTCTGCTGGACGAGCTGCCGAGTCCGGAAACTCTCGGGGAAGCGGATTATCAGGAGATGCTGCGGAAGCTGAAAACGATATTTGATGAAAATGTTATCGACTGGCAGAATGAGCGAAGAGAGAGCATGGACTACTATACCACATGGGTGCACCAGATCAAGACCCCCATCTCTGTCATGCGCATGAATCTACAGGGGGAGGATACGGAGGAGCACAGGGAGCTGCTGGCGGAGCTGTTCCGGGTGGAGCAGTATGTGGAGATGGCGCTGAACTGGATGCGTCTGGGCAGCGATTCCACGGATTTCCTGTTCCGGGAGTATGCGCTGGACGGCATCATCAGACAGGCCATCCGCAAATACGCCCCCCAGTTCATCAGGCGGCGGATCAGGCTGGTCTACGAGCCAGCGGAGGGGAAAGTGCTGACGGACGAGAAGTGGCTGTTGTTCATCATCGAGCAGCTTCTGTCCAACGCGGTGAAATACACCCAGCAGGGCAGCGTGTCCATCCGGGTGGTGCCGGAGAAGGTGCTGGAGATTGAGGACACCGGAATCGGCATCGCGCCGGAGGACGTGCCCAGGATATTTGAGAAAGGCTTCACAGGGTATAACGGCAGGGCGGACAAGAAATCCACCGGGCTGGGACTCTACCTGTGCCGCCTGACGGCGGAGAAGCTCTCGCACAAAATCAGCGTGGAGTCCCAGGTGGGTGTGGGGACGAAGGTTTCCATTGATCTGCATTCGGATACGCTTTGGGTGGAGTAGGAGTTGCTCTCACCCAATCAGCACTTTCTTTCCCTCAAAGGCAAATCCGTAATGGCGTATCCGGTCACGGGAAATCCCCCGGGCGGTGAGCTCGGTATCGTAGGCTTTCTCATCAATCTGTTCCAGGGCGGTCTGCACCGTGTCCGCCAGGGAGGCCTCGTCCTCCGGGTCGTGCACCTTGAACTCCAGCACGAAAGCCGGGTCATTGTCTTTTAAAGGCTCCAACATCACATCGTAGCGTCCGAAGCCGCTTTCCCGGTTGGAGGTGATGCGGTACCTTCCCATGAATTCCGCCATCAGCCCCAGCACGAAGCCATGGTAGAAGCGCTCCGGGTTCGTCTCTTCGGAAGGCTTCCTGCCGGAGTCGAAGGAACTGAAGGTCTCCAGGGCCACCTGGTTCATGTAGCGGTTCATGACCTTCACATCGCCTTGGAGCATGGCTTTCAGGAACTCGTTGTAGGGCACGTCGCCTCCCGCGAACCAGCCTTTTATCATGTTGCGGAACATGATGGCGACTTCCTTGTTGGTCAGCTTCAGCGTATAAGTCCAGATTCCCGTCTCCGGGTCGAAATGCCGTCCTTCCACCCGCAGGTAGCCGCTGGCCAGGAGCAGGCTCCAGATGGCGTCCCGGTTCCCGTAGAGCTGGTCGAAGACAATTTCTTCATCGATTTCAGCAGTCAGCGTCCCACCGTTCAACAAATCTTCCATGGTCATCTTGACATCCGGCCTGCCCTGGCGGATCAGGTGGCTGACCAGGCTGTTGGAGCTGGTGTTGGCCCAGTAGGGCTTGTAGAGCTTTTCTTTCAGAAAACGGGTGATAGACCAGGGATTGTAGATGTCCCGCTGGCTGCCGAAAGTGAAGCCGTCATACCATGCTTTGACCTGCGCTTTTTCTCCAGACATGCCGAAAGATTCCAAAGCGTTGAACACTTCTTTTTCTGTAAAGCCGAATTGAGTGTTGTATGCTTCTGAGGTTGTCGTCACTACGGTCAGGTTGTTCAAATCGGAGAAGATGGACTCCTTGCTTACCCGCGTGATTCCTGTCAGAAAGGCCCGTTCCAGATAAGGGTTCGTCTTGAAAGTAGCGTTGAACAGGCTGCGGATGAACTGCACCATCTGCTCCCAGTACCCGCCCACATACGCTTCCTGCAGGGGAGTGTCGTATTCGTCCAGCAGAATGATGGCCTTTTTTCCATAAAATCGGCTCAGACAGATTGACAGCCTATGCAACGACATGGCAGCAACGGAATCTGACATATCGGCTTTGATATAATCGAAATACTCTTTTTCCGCTGAAGGCAAAATATCATCCTGAAGAAGATAACTATATTTCGTATATAGATTGATTATTATCTGAATTATTCCGTCTCGCGATGTTTCATAAGTATTGCCCTTGACAGTGGCAAAGCTCAAGAAAATCACAGGAAAGCTACCTTGCATCTGGCGATATTTTTCCAGTTCCCAGACAGCCAGCCCCTCAAATAAATCGCCCCGCCCCGCATATCGATTGGAGAAAAAGCAATCCATCATATTCAGGTTCAGCGTCTTCCCGAAGCGGCGCGGCCGCGTCACCAGGGTGACAGAGTCCTGGTTTTCCCACCATTCCGGAATCAGCAGGGTCTTATCTACATAAAAAGAATGATTTTTCCGCAATTCTTCAAAACTTTGATTCCCAAGAGAAATAACCGGTTTCATGTACGCCGCCTCCTTCTTTCATAATTCCATTGTAACATCCGCAAAACCAAAATACAAGGAAAGCTTGCCTTCCAGATTGTTTGTTGTGTATTTGTTGGGATTTGTGTAGTATAATCAAAAACAGACCGGAAAGGCGACCATATCAGGGAAAAGGAACAGAAATGGCTTATAAGATATTGATTATTGACGATGACATGGAACTTCTCAAAATGCTGAAAAAGTATTTTGAAACTAAAAAGTATGAAATCATGACAGCAGAGAATGGAGTGGAGGGGTTGCATAAAATAAAACTGCAGCCGGATATTATATTACTGGATGTCAATATGCCAGACATGGACGGGATAGAGGTATGCAGGAGGATACGGGATAAAGTAGCCTGCCCAATCCTGTTTCTGACCGCACGGGTAGACGAACAGGATGTCGTGAATGGGCTTTCTTCAGGCGGAGACGACTATATTTTAAAGCCCTTCAGCCTGAAAGAGCTGGACGCGAGGATTACGGCCCACCTGAAACGGGAAACACGGCGCAGAGAAAAGCCGGAACTGTGCTTCCAGGGAGAACTGTCCATTGATTATAAAGCAAAGACCGTGCAGATTCACACAGATTATCTGGAGCTGACAAGATTAGAATATGAAATTATAGAATTTCTGACCATGAATCCGGGGGTGGTCTTTGATAAAGACAGGATTTACGAGAAGGTCTGCGGATATGATGCGGAAGGGGACAGCAGGGTAATTACAGAGCTGATCCGCCGGATCAGAAAGAAGTTCCAGCAGTATACAGAGACAGAATATATTGAAACCGTATGGGGGATGGGATATCGATGGAAAAAATAAGAAATCTTTCCGTGAGAAAAACGATTTTTCTATATATAGCGATTGCTCTGTTTTGCAGTTCTGTTCTCTCGGCGGTCATTGTCAGGATTTCCCAGCGGACACAGCAGAATATCTGGTGGAATTATGTGGACAAAGACGCATTTTTTGAAGCAGTGGAAAGGGAAGGGCCGTATCATGTGGCGGATTATTCAAGACCGGGTGCTTATGAGATGACACAATCAGACTATTTTGTGTCGGAAGTTCTTTGCGATTTTATACAGACTTATACCGTGTTGATATTATCTATGGCGGGAAGCTGCGGTGCAGTTTTGCTCTTTTACCGGAACAAGTTGAGGAAGCCCATGGAAGAGCTGGCGAGAGGTTCCAAAAAGATTGCTGAGAATCAATTGGATTTTCACATTTCCTATGAGAATGAGGACGAGATGGGCGTCCTCTGCAGGGAGTTTGAGCGGATGCGGGAACAGCTTGCCAGAAATAATCAGGCGTTATGGCGGACGGTTGAAGAGGAAAAGATGCTGCAGGCGGCTATCGCCCACGATATCCGGGCTCCACTGTCCGTGTTGAAAGGGTATCAGGAAATGCTGACGGAATATCTGGCCGGCGAAGATGCCGATATGGAACAGGCAATGGAAATGCTGTCAGAAAGCGGACGCCAGATTGAACGTATGGATGCCTTTGTAGAAGCCATGCGGAAATTGAGCAGTTTAGAAAACCGGCGGCTGACCCCGGGGAATCTCTCCGCCAGACAATTGGAGAAGGAGATTCAGGGAGAAATAACCGTTTTGGAAAAAGAGTATGGGAAACAATGTGTGCTACAGACGGCAGAATCAAAGGAAGAATTTTACGGGGATAAGGAAATTATTTTGGAGGTAACGGAAAATCTTCTGACAAATGCCCTGCGCCATGGGAAACGGAAAATCACGATAATGGTAAAAACCGGATATGCAGAGTTGAGCATCTGTGTCATGGATGACGGCGATGGCTTTCGGGAGGATGCAGAAAAAATTACGGAAGCGTTCTATGGGCAGAATGTGAAGGACAGCCTGAAACATGCGGGACTGGGAATGTATATCAGCAGGCTGTATTGTGAAAAGCATGGAGGAAGACTGGTATTGGGAAATGATGAACAGGGAGGGGCTGTGGTGACAGCAATATTTTGTCGGATTGCGTAAGTAATCCGACGTTTTTTTCATAGGATAGTTCGTCTTATGAAATAAAAATCCTCTGGGAGGATGCACGCGCAAACGCAGAAGAAGATGTGGCTGGCGCGACGCGGAAATCCCGCAAGCGGGATTCTTATTCATTGTCTTTTTGTTGAGATTTTTCTTTTAAAATAGATTCTGTTATAGAACCAGCTATACGATATAACGCCAGAATTTACCGTACTGCACTGGTGAAACGTATATGGCTGGCGTTATGTAGTCGGGTTACTCGGAAATCCTCTGCTATGCCTGGGTATTGGGCGGGCAGATGCGGAACTGAAATAAGGAGACAGAATCATGCGGTCGATTATGAGAAGAGAGGTAAAAAATTATGTGAAAAACCCCCTGTTCTGGCTTGGCATCGCAATCGGTGTAATTATGGTATTTGTAAATCTAAAGCCCTATCTGAACATCCATTACTTCGGGGAAGGGGAAACCATTGGGAACGACTGTCCGCAAAACTATGGGGATGCCGATGTTTATGACGGATATGTGCCGACGGAGGAAGGGCTGCGGCGGGGAATGTGGGAAGAACAGATACGGGAAGTCCTGATTGCCCAATTCGGGATGGACAATGAGAAGGCGCAATCTGTGATGGATGAGATGAAAGACATGGATATCATGGCAGCCTGTGCCCATCTGGAAGGGTATGGCTTCTACAATGCAAATTATATGTATCGGGACACAGCCTACCATATAGGAACCCGTGAAGAAATCAATTCTTATATTGCGGAAAAGCTGGAAAACAGGGCATTTTCGTACTATTTTTCCAGAAAATTCGCCGATTTTGCAGGGGTGTTCATGTTATTTTTCGCAACTGTTTTGTTGTCCGGTTTATTTATGCAGGATACCAGGAGAAGCACCTATGAGCTTCTTCATACAAAGCCCGTCAGCGCGGGAAGCTATCTGTCAGGCAAAGTGGGCGGTGGCTTTGCGGTGTGCCTGATCACACTGGCAATCTTGAACCTGATTTTTTTCGGCATTTGCCTGATGGCGACGAGGGACAGAGGATTTGAGGTTCATTTGACGGATTTTTTATGGGTAAGCGTCATATGCATCCTGCCGAATATGCTGATGATTGTAAGCGTTTACAGCCTGATTTCATTGCTGTTCAAAAGTCCCCTGCCGACAGTGCCGCTTTTGTTTCTTTATAGCGTGTATTCCAATATGGGAAGCAGCAATGCGGAAGGCATCTATGGATATTATGGTATACCGTTGGCAATCATGGTGCGGTTCCCGGGAAGATTTTTTGATACCGCCTCTCCGCCAATGGCCTTGCTGAACCAGAGTTTCCTCATCTTAGCTGCAATCTGCATCCTCTTTCTCTCAATGCAGATATGGAAAAGGAGGCGGGTATATTGACGCGTGAAATGAAAATCGCCCTGACCTTTCAAAAGCAGGCTTATGCCGTATTTTTTGCCGTGATGTTAAGCCTTGTGAGAGGGGTGGCTTATTCCAATGAGATAGGGATTGCGTTAGAAGCTCCCATGGCAATCCTTGCTTTCACATTCTGTGCAGATACCTATGTGCAGGAAATTGCCGGCAAACGGTCAGAAATCTGGCGGCTATGCCCTGAAAAAAAGCGGATGCATTCTATTTACAGACGGATGGTGATACAGGTCATGTTCTTGCTGGCTGTGGCAGCCGCCTCCTATGGATTGGTTTTTCTGTTCCAAAAGCCAAGCGTCTATGGAATGGAACAAAACGGTTTAGAGAGTGAAATATATCGGTTTTTTGTATATCTTGCCGCTGTCGCTGTGACGATTGGCTTCTGGGGGCTTTTATCCAATCTGATTTCCTGCCTGTTCCGGAATATGTGGGCGGGAATCGGAGGCTGCCTGGCGCTGTGGCTGGTGACCAATTCCACCATCGGCGACAGAATCTTAGGCCCATGGAACCTGTTTTCCTATTCCTTCCGGGAATTGGAGGACAGCGGTGATTTTAGCTGGATTTATGGGAAAGTTGTCTGTATTGGGATTGGAATCATGGCAGCGGCGGTTTTGCCTGAAATCATCAGGAAGAGAGGTTAAGAGGATGGGAATCAAGATAGAGGATTTGACAGTCACATTCAGGAATAAGGTAACGGCGGTCCATCAAGCTGATTTGGAAATCCCAAAGGGAATCTTCGGGCTGCTGGGGGAAAACGGGGCGGGAAAAACCACGCTCATGCGGGTGCTCACGACTGTGTTGACGCCAACCAGCGGTACCGTGACCTTGGACGGAATGTTTTACAGTGAGGGGAATTTTGAAAAAATACGTAGGAAGATTGGATATCTGCCCCAGGAGATTGACCTCTATCCGAACCTGTCCGTACAGGAATGTCTGGAATATATGGGGGATTTATCCGGTATCCCCAGACAGACATATAGAGAACGCATCCAATATTACCTTGAAAAGACAAGGCTGTCTGAGCATCGCAGAAAAAAGATGAAACAATTGTCGGGCGGCATGAAACGGAGAGTGGGGCTGATTCAGGCGCTTTTGAATGAGCCGGAATTTTTGATCGTGGATGAACCGACAACGGGATTAGACCCGGAAGAACGGATCCGCATCCGAAATCTGCTGGTGGATTTTTCAGAAGGGCGTACTGTTTTGTTTTCCACCCATGTAGTGGAAGACCTGGCGGCTACCTGTAACCGGCTTGCGGTTATGAAAAAGGGGAAATTCCTTTATTCGGGAAACATGAAAGAGCTATTGGAACAGGCAAGGGGCCATGTTTGGATCTGTAAGACGAAAGAGGAGGGGAGGGCAAGGGAACTGGAAAAGAACTATCATGTCTCATCCAAGCAGTATGCAGGGGACGAATTGCAGATGAAATTCATCAGTGAAACGCCGCCGCAAATAGAATGCAGCTCCTGTGAGGCGACACTTGAGGATGCTTATATCTATCTTGCGAACAGAGAACCATGATTGGAATCAGCCCGGTTCCCGCATTCAGATAATTCTCCCGGATTTCGGCAAAGCTGTTGACAAAATCAGCCAAATAAGTTATATAAGAAGAGTATTCATGGCAAGTCTGAGTGATTGTCGGCAGAAATCATCAAAATACATACTTGCCATATCAGGGAAAGGAACAGAATATGCAGAAAACGAAATCTGGGAAAACGCCCGGCGGGGATTTTCAAAAGACAGCGGAGGCGCCGCTCGTTGCCTGGTATGACGCGCCCGCGGAGCGGAACCATGAGGGCTGGGAGCAGCAGGCGACTCCCCTGGGGAACGGATTCATGGGCGCAATGGTACATGGCGGCGTGGCCGTCAATCAGATTCAACTAAATGACCACACCTTGTGGTCGGGCGGCCCGGGAGCCAGCAGTTCCTATAAATGCGGCATGAAAGGGGAGGCGGATGCCATCCACAGAACCCTCCATGAGGTACAGGGCGAAGTGCAGAAGATGGCAGACTATTTTGCGGAACATCTGGCGCCGAAGCAGCAGCCGGACGGCTCCTGGCAGACCCACGACTATGCGGAATATCCGGGGTATGGAGGGATCAAAGAGAAGGTCGAATCCATGTTCGGGGAAAAAGATTATTTCGGCAGTTACCAGACCCTGGGAGATCTCTATATCAGGAATCCGGAGGGCGATGATTCCTATACGGGCTATTCCCGAAGCCTGAGCCTGAACGACGGCGTCCTTACCATTGCGTATGACCAGAACGGAACGCATTACACAGGAGAATACTTTATCAGCAATCCCGGCAATATGATGGTGATTCGTCTGTCAGCGGATCATAAGGGCGCGCTGGCAAAAGAAATCAGCATAGGCAGCCCACAGCCGCAGAAAACCATCCGCATGGACAGCCAGGAGAATGCGCTCATCATGACGGGCCGTCCGTCAGACCATCAGGAGAATGGGGAAAAATTCGCTCTGCTGGTGAAAGTGGCGGCATCCGGCGATGAGGCGGCGGTCAGCGCCGGAGATACCGCGGTACAGGTCACCGGAGCGGATGAAATTCTGCTCTATGTGGCGGCGGGGACGAACTACAGGCAGCCCATGGACGGTTCCTACGACTTCTTTTCGGAGGAGGATCCCCTGGACGCCGCGAAGGAACGCACAGATGAAGCAGCACGGCTGGGGTTCGCCAAACTGCTGGAACTGCACAGAGCAGATTACAGAAGGCTGTTCTGCGCGGCACAGCTTAACCTGGGAATCACGGAAGTCCCGGAAAAGACCACAGATGCGCTGATGAAAGGCTACAGGGGCGGAAAGCCCGGTTCGAATACGGAAAGCGAAGACCGCTACCTGGAAAACCTGTACTACCAATTCGGCAGATACCTCCTCATCGCCAGTTCCAGGAAAGGCTCCCTTCCGGCAAACTTACAGGGAATCTGGGCGGATTCCTTAAACCCGGCATGGGATGCGGATTACCATACCAACATCAATCTGCAGATGAATTACTGGCTGGCGGAACAGACCAATCTGTCCGAGTGCCACCTTCCGGTGACGGACTATGTAAAGTCCCTGGAGCCCTACGGCACAAAGGGAGCGGCCCACTTTTATGTTCAGGAGGACGGCGCGTCGCCTGTGCGGGGCTGGACAATCGGGCATGAGTGCAATATCTGGGGGAATGCGGCCCCGGGCACCTCGGACGCGTCCTACTTCCCCACGGCGGGGGCGTGGATGTGCCAGGATATCTGGGAGCATTACCTGTTTACCAGGGATGAAGAGTTCCTGGGAGAAAATTACCACGTATTGCTGAATGCTGCTCTGTTCTGGGTAGATTACCTCTGGACGGATCGGCGGGACGGCAGATTGACCGCAAATCCCTCCTATTCGCCGGAGCATGGCCCTTATACCATTGCGGCGGCCTGTGACCAGGGGATTATCTGGGAGATTTTCCATGAGGTGATTCAGGCAGGGGAAATCCTGGGAAAGGCGGATGCCCCGGAATACAAGGAGATTCAACAGGCTTTCGGGAAGCTGTCGTCTCCTCTGCAGATTGGAAAGAACGGCCAGTTCATGGAATGGAAGGACGAGACCGCCATGGACGTGACCGGAGACGGAGGCCATCGGCATACGAATCATCTGTTCGTGCTGCACCCGGGGAATCAGGTGGTTGCCGGCAGAAGCGAAGAGGATGACCGGTATATCCAGGCGATGAAGAGCACCCTGAACACCAGGGGCGACAGCAGCACAGGCTGGAGCATGGCATGGAAGCTGAATTTCTGGACCAGGCTCCGGGACAGTGAGCGGGCGCATACCCTGCTTCAGACCCTGCTGAAGGAAAAGACGGCGGACAATCTGTTCGATCTGCATCCGCCTTTCCAGATTGACGGCAATTTCGGCGCTACTGCGGGGATGACGGAAATGTTCCTCCAGAGCCAGGGGGATGCGATCGAGCTGCTTCCCGCGCTGCCCGGAGCCTGGCCGGAGGGCTGCGTCACCGGACTGAAGGCCCGGGGCGATGTGGAGGTGGATATCCGGTGGAGCGAAGGCAGACTGGTAAGTGCGGTTCTTCGTCCAAAATATGACGGCGTATACAAAATCACCGGCAGACAGATTGCCTGTGCCCGGTTTGAGACCTCCGATGGTGCCGCCGTCCCCGTCATGCCCTACACGGGATACCTCAGCGCAGCCATCGGGAACACAGCCGAGGATGTCATCCTGGCCCAGCTGAAGGGCGGCGAGACATATTCCATCTTCTAATTTTTTATCTCAATAGAATTAGGAATTGTCGGAAAATAACTGATGCAACTTGTTTAGGAGAAAGCCCAGAA
>OFFF01000592.1_pt1 | contig 27001 bp, 17 predicted proteins | sample 1521301 | NCBI WGS metagenome assembly OFFF01 (sample SAMEA3504101, study PRJEB24116) | mouse gut metagenome | biome: mouse gut; feature: mouse-associated habitat; material: faeces | place: Denmark | collected 2011
CCCGGCCGCTATGTATTCGTATGCTTTTTCTCCGTACGGCAGTTTTATTTATTTTGGTCCGTTATTTCCTGCGGATATCCTCCAATTTATCATTTGGAATCACAAATTCCACGCATCCCATATACATCGGGGCTACTTCTCCCTCATTAAAGCAAATCACAAGTTCCCCGTTTTCATTCAGGTAAAAAGAAGTTTCTTCCGTAATTGCGTTAAAATTCCATTCCGGTATATCGGTATCCAGGTTGTAAATTACATTTTCATCCGCCGCCATCTGCTGCCGCATCTGTTCTTTAATCGTTTCGCTGACAACGGCGATATAGTCGCTGCCTTCCGTAAAAATATCCTTTAACTGCATACGCTCCCCGGTTTTTAAATCAATCGTATAAAAATGATGTTCCTCATAGCCGCTTCCGGCCGCCTGGTAACAAATCAGCTTCAATGTAAAATATTCTTCCGTAGTAGCCGCCACCTCGGATTTTACCTGCATCGTCTGGTAGCCCTCCCTGTTCTTTAAGCCCTCTTTAAATTCCTCAATCAGTTTGGCGGATACCGCCTTAATTTCGGCGTTGATTTCCTCTGAGGTCTTTTTAAGCGTTACCTGAATATCGGAGCCTGTTTCCTCTTCCTGTTCCGTAGGAATCTGCGGAACGATTTCCGGCACGGATATATCGGCCGTCTGCCTTCCGTCGTCATACTCGTAATCCTGCAGTGTAACGACCTCCACCCATTTGGAAAGAACCGGAATGCGGCTCATGGCATACGCAATATCCGAAGACGTATTTGGCAGCACAGCCATGGTAACTGCAACGGCTGCAGCCGCGGCTGTCCCCCATTTTAAAATGCGTTTTTTGCGGTTTTTTTGATTTTCCTTTTTTGCTTTCTCAATCATTTCTTTCATCTGGTTTACCTGCCCTTCTGTCATATGTCTGTCCCTGTACTCCTCTTTCATTTTGTTCCATTTTTCTTCTCTGTTTTCCATCGGCTGCCCTCCTGTTTTGAGTATATTATGTATGTCATACGTCCAGATTCAGACGCAGTTTGCGGATACTGCGGTACAGGCGGCTTTTTACCGTGTTAATATTCTCCTGCATCAGTTCCGCAATCTCCTCTAACTTCCATTCCTCAAAATACTTCAGTTCCACAATCATTTTATCTTCCGCGGATAACGTCTCCAGAGCCCGTTTGAGGTCAATATCCTCATAAACATCCACCGCTTCCGGCTCTTTTGGGACTGCGTCTAAGGCTTCGGTTTTCTTTTGTCCGCAGAAGGTGAAAATTTCATTCAGGACAATGCGGTACAGCCAGGTCGCCGCATAATCTTCCCGCTTTAAACGGCTGCTGTTTTTAATGGCCTTGTAGGCGCTGTTCTGTACAATATCCGCCGCGTCATGGGAATTACGCACATAACTGTAAGCCAGCCTGTAGTACCTGTCATAGTTTTTAAGCAACAGCGTTTCCACTGTGCTTTCTTTTGTTTTGGAACGATAGCCCAATATTTTCGCCTCCTTTTTGTTGTACTGACAATTAGACTGCCGAAACTTATAAAAAGTTTCACTAAAACAAAAAAAAACAGGAAACCGGATTTAACCGTTCCCTGTTTTACACTTTTGAAATTAGCTTGTCTGTTCTTTTTTTTGTTCAATAATATCCATAATACGCTGAATCTCGGCTCCTTCCACCGGGGCTTCTCCATATTCCATATGCCTTCCCTCCCGGCTGACGCCGCAGAGGTTGCTCTCCCCTTTTTTCCTGCCGCGTTCAACGGTAAAATAGTGAATTTCATCATCTTTGGGATTTAACGTAATGTAGATCCTGTGGCACAGCTGGGCGGATTCTTTCACCTCCGGCAAGTCCACGCGTACTAAAAGCAGTTCTTCATTAATATCGAGCGGCATGACGGAAAAATCGTTCTCACTGTACGGATACACTTCTGGGTTCTGGTACGCCCCCTGGTAAATTTCGTTCACAAGAGCCTCTTTTTCATCGCTGAGCTGATGGACAAAGGGCGCGCCTTCTTTATAAAGCCTGGTCGGAAAATCAGAAAATTCCGCTTTCTGCCGCATTACAATCATCATCTGCTGCGGCGTCAGCTTTACCGGCGTTGCGCCGGCGCGCAGCGCTTCGTCTTCTTTTTTGAGCGCTTCTAACAGTTCTTTGCGGAATATGAGGTTATCCGAAAACGGGTTTACCGCGATTCCCTGCGCGCCAAGGCTGCCGTTCATTACGACTGCCACGCAGGACTGAAACGGCACATTCATTACTACGTCATATTTTGGTTCCTTGGGGATTTGCTCCTGCGTCGTATAAATCGGGAAAAAAGTCACTCCGTCTTTGTTTTTTAAAATAGACGGGATGGGCGAGGCTTCTTTTGGAAGCGTAACCTGCTGTCCATTGTTCTCTTTGGCCATTTTTTTAAATTCTCTGGCTTCGGGCGTATCCGGCAGTATGGCCGGGGATAAAAACTGGGTTTTTCTCATCTGGTGCACCAATGCCCTTAGATTGTCGCGAACCGGATCTTCTTTGTAAATCTGCATAAGTGTTTCTGTTTTTTTTGTTTCGTTATTCATGGCTTCTCCGTTATCTTTCTGTTATTCTAAAATCCCGGGGATTTTCGGCGTGCGAATGCCCTGGCTGATTTGTTTATTATAGCATATTATACGTAATTCGTCACCTTTTATTTTTAGTTTTGGATTTGGATGCGGACGCCCGGGTTACTGTTCGCACCCATGACGTTCACAGTAACGAATCCGGCCTATTGAAAGTTGCCTTACGGCAAGAGGCCGGATTCTGGCCCCATTACCGTATTGGCCTGTGGCCGTGCAGCGCAGTGCGCGGCCCGGGAGCGAACGGCAACACGCCCGGATTTCTTTACGGAAATACATATTTTTTTTGCGTCTCCATACAATATGCCTGAAAGGAGGCATATTGTATGAATGTTACAGATAATACGGGAGTTTCTTTCGCCGTTAATACGCTGGACGAAATTCCTACTCCGTCCGCAAATGCCAAGGAAATTACAGGACTGGTGAAAAAGGGCGGGAAAATTACGGGATATCAGCTTTCGGATAACCGGATAGTGAATAAGGAAGAAGGCGTAGCGCTTGCCAAAGCCGGGGAAATCGCAGGCGTCGGCATTGCGCACCGCAGGGGAACCGAATATTTGAAATCGATTCCCGACGGCACGGACGAAAACAATTTAAGCCATCTGCCGACGGTAAAAGCGTCTGTAAAATAAACAAAAAGGACTGGCGGAAACGTGACAGCCTGTTCCGCCAGCCCATTTTATTTTATAGGCAGGGTTTATTTTTATATTTTGGATCCAGTACCGGCTTTCCGTCCGCGTCCAGCAGCGGCGTAATTCCTCCGGCATATCCCTGACAATGCCATAAATACTGCACGCCCGTTTCCTGATCTACCAAGATCTGGGTTTCTCCCGACGTCAGTCTGTTCCCTTCCCGGAAAATCCGTTCAAAGCGTTTCATTTGCATCAATCCTCCCGTTCCATCTGCTCCATAAATTCTGCCGCGTCATCCGGCGCGTCGTCCATTGTTTCGTCTCCGATATCCACCACATGAACTTCTTTGCGGTACAGGATATCGTACATGACCGGTACGATAAACATCGTCATAAAGGTTGCGTACATAAGCCCGCCCGCTACGACGACCGCCATACCCCTGCCTAACTCGCTTGCCGTATTGCGGCTGAAAACCATTGCAAGCATTGCAAGGATTGTGGTAAACGCCGTCATTAAAATCGGGCGCATACGCGTTTTGCCGGTTGCAATCAGAGCGTCGCGCCGCGTCATGCCTCCGGCGCGCAGCTGGTTGGTGTAGTCCACAAATACTATTCCGTTATTTACAACGGTTCCCATTAATACCAGAAAGCCCATTAATGTGATTAAAGACATCTGCTCTCCGGTAAAGAGCATTGCCAAAAGCCCTCCGGTAAATGCCAGCGGAACGGTGAAAATAACGATAAACGGCGATAAGAGGCTCTGGAACTGCGCTACCATAACAAGGTAAATCAGCACAAATCCCAAAATCAACAGCTTGCCCATCTGCTCTAGCATATCGGTTGTATTTGACGTTTCACCGCCAAATTCATAGCTGTAGCCGTCCGGCATATCGTAGCCGTTTAACAGGTCTTCCACTTTCCTTGATAAAATGGTCGTATTATATCCGTCTGAGGTTTCCGCCGTTACGCTCATGTAACGCTCGCCGTTGGTGCGGTTGATGCCTGCTACGCTTGTGCCGTAGTCCAGTGTGGCAAATTCGCTCAGCCGGTGCGTTTCGGTTACGGTTTTGCCGTCGTCATCCTGCTTTTGCGTTTCAAATTCCATATCCATCAGGTTTTCTTTGGTCAGAAGGTCGGTTTCGTCTACTATGACTACGTCGAGATCCGTTTCGCCCGCTTTTATGGTGACCGCCGTTTTGTCTGTGGTCAGCCGTTCTGAAATGTCTCCGTAGATCTGCGCTCCGGTCAGGCCCAGACGCATGGATTTGTCTTTGTCAATATTTAAGTGGATTTCTTCGTCGGCTTCCTCCTGCCCGTTGCTGATGTTGTCAAATCCTTCTACTTTTTCGAGTATTCCCATTACTTCTTCGCTTATTTTGGTCAGCGTTTCAAGATCCTGCCCGTGGATATCTACCTGAAGGCCGCTTCCGAGCATCTGATCCATTTCACCCATCATGGAGTTGGATACCGCGACTTCGCATTCAAGTTCTTTGGTGTTTTCTTCGATTTGGAGGCAGATTTCTTCTACCTGTTTTTTGCTGTTGTATTCTTCTTTGGGCAGGACATAGACGGAGAAGCTGCCAAAGCCGTCTCCGGAATCGCCCGTCATGCCGCCGAACAGCCCGGCGGAACTGCTGCCGTCCATAGATCCGGCGTATTCCACGCCTTCTGCCGCTAATATGGCGTCCATAACCTCATCCGCCTTGCGGTAAGCCGTCTCTTTGTCGTCGTCGTCCGGCATGGTTACCGTAACGGAAATCTGCTCTCCTCCCATATCCGGGATCAGTACGATTCCCATGCTTAACACCGTGACGATACAAAATACCAGCAGCGCCACCGAAATTCCGAGCGGGATTACTTTTATGCGCAGGCAGAATTTCAGGATCACCGCGTATACCTCCTGGATTTTGTCAAAAATGCGGTGCGGCTTTGGCGTCGCTTTCTTTAGGAGGGCGGAGCCAATGGTCGGTACGGCGGTTAAAGCCACAATCAGGGACGCCGTCAGGGCAAACGTAATGGTCAGGGCGAACGGAAGCATTAAATCCCGAACCATGCCGGTTGTAAATACCATCGGGAAAAAGACGCAGATGGTTGTCAGCGTGGACGCAATGATGGCGCCTGCCACCTGCTTTGCCCCCTGGAACGCGGCGCGCGGAGAACTGAGCCCGCGGTAGCGCAGCCGGTATACATTTTCGATTACGACGATGGAGTTGTCTACCAGCATGCCGACTGCCAGCGACAGGCCGGACAGCGACATCATGTTGATGGACAGCCCTGCAAAATACATAATGATAATGGACACCAGTACGCTGAACGGGATGCTGAACGCCACAACAAGCGTCGGCCGGATATCCATCAGGAATACGGCAAGGATAAATACGGCAAGCAGCGCGCCTATCAGCATACTTGACGCAATACTTTCAATCAGCACGGAAATATATTCGCCCTGATCCATAAGAGGCGTAATATTCAGCTCCGGATAGTCTGCCTGCAGTTCGTCAATCGCTTCTAAGCATTGCTTAGAGACGTCGCTTGTGCCCGCCGTGCTGCCTTTAAAAATCGAGAGGATAATCCCGGGATCGCCGTTGACTTTGGCGTAGGATTCCCCGGCGTTGTCAATTGTCGTCAGATCCGCCACATCCTGTAACCGGATATCCCCGATATCCTTGATTTCACAGAGTACCATCTGTTCCAGTTCTTCCTGCGAGGTGTAGCTTTCACCGACTTTTAACAGCCACTGTTTGTCGGTTTCATCATCAATATAACCTGCCGGCATACTGAAATTCTGTGCGTAGATCATGCCGGAGAGCGCTTCGAGCGTCAGCATTTGGTCGATATTGGCGTTTTTGCGCGCTTCCGTTACGGAATCCTGGTAGGTTTTGTTGGCGTTTTCGAGTTCTTCTTTGGCCTCTTCCATTGCTGTTTTGGCTGCCGCAATCTGCGCGCTGCCGGAGCCAAACCCGGCGGCTGCCGCAATTTTGCCTGCTTCCGCCTGTTTATAGGCGTCGTCTACGGTAGACATCTGGGTTTCCACCTGTTTTAAAACCTCTTCCGCTACCTTTATTTCGATTTCCAGGTTGGCAAGTTCGGTTTCTATCTGGGGCAGGCGGACATGGACGATTTCGTAAAGCTGTTTGAGCGTTTTTTTGTCAAGGCTTTTGGCCTGTTCCGCCATCGAGGCGTCCAGCTGGGACCCCGGCATGGCGGAAAGCGTCTCGACCGCCGATTTAAAATAGGAAAGCTTCTTGGGATGATCCATGGCGTCCTTCACGTCCGCGGGCATCTGCGCCGCGTCCAGCGGGCTGTATTCCCCAAGCTGCGCCTGCATTGCGGCCGCGGCTGCCTGCAGCTGTGCAAACATTTCGTTTAAGCTGCTGTATGTACTTTCGATTTTGTTCTTTTTGTAAGCCTTTTTTTCTCCTTCCAGGGCGGATTTGCTGGCTTTTAGGCTGGTAAGCTGCGATTCGTAGGAAGCCCTTGTGGCGACCGCCTGGTTTAATGCAAGCGTAGCGTCCGCCAATTCCGTCGTCGTCGTATCCTGCTGGCTGGAAAGATCCTGTTCCCTCTTATTGATTTCCGAACGGGCTTCTGCCAGGGAGCTTTCCGCGTCCGCCAGTTCGTTTTTGGCGTCGGAGAGCTTATCGTTTGTCAAAAGCAGGATTTTTTCGTTGATCTGGTCGATTTTTTCCTGGTTTAAACGTACCTCTATCGACTTTTCCACGATTCCGATATCCGAAACGCTGGCTACGCCTCCCTGCCGCTCAAAGTACGGAATAACGGTGTCCTGCGCAAAATCCGACAGTTCATAGATATCCATGCCTTCGCAGCTGACGCTGGCATACATCGTCGCCATCATATCCATGCTGATTTCCATGATATTGGGCTTGCCGCAGGTATCCGGCAGAAGCGACTCAATCTGGTTGGTCGCGGACGACACCTTGACCATTGCGGAATCCATGCTGGTGTCTTCTTCAAATTCCAGCATGACCATACTGTAGTTTTCCGCGCTGGTGCTTGTGACTTCTTCTACGCCGTTTATGGTACCCAGCGCGCTTTCCATCGGCTTTGTAACGCTTTCTTCCACTTTTTCCGGACTGGCCCCGGGATACGTCGTAACAACTATCATATACGGCATGCTCATGTCCGGCAGAAGATCCGTCTTCATCCCCGTAAGGCAGACAAATCCGATCGCCAGGACGACAATGACCGCCACCAGAACCGTAAACGGCTTCTTCACACTGTATTTTATCATCGCAACCTCCATGTCCACATTGTACTTGTGTTAAACGTTTGTATTTTAACACAATTTATGTTTGGGGGGTATTGATTTTATGAGATTTTATATTTTTTTCAGATTTAAAAATCTTTTTTCCGGTCAGCCAGATACTTCATATAAGCCGCAAATGCCGAAGGTACCGCATAACGTTTTTCCAACTCCGAAAACTCCGCAAATATACGCGCCGCATCCGCCCCTTTGTCTGGCTCTACCTTTACCAGATACCCTTTCATACGCCATTCCACATGCGAAAAAATATGCCTGGCATCCAAAATCTGTTCCACAAAAAGCGGCGCAAAGCCCTGGGCTTCTACATAAGAAATTACTGATGTCCTGTCCAGATACCCCGGTTCATTCGGAAACTCGTACAATCCCGCCAAAAGCCCCCGATCCGGCCGTTTTTGGATCAGAATCTTATCCCCGTCCCGGATCAAAAGCACGGTGCGCTCTTCTACCCTGCGCTTTGCGGGTTTGCTTTTTTGCGGAAGCTGTGCGATCCGCCCTTCTTTTTTGGCCGCGCAAACTTCCAGCCAGGGACGCGCGCCGCAGCAGGGCGTCCCGTTTGGAAGCCAGACCGTCGCCCCAAGTTCCATCAGCGCCTGGTTAAACGCGCCTGCCTGTCCTTTCGGAATGATTTTTTCAAGTTCCGCCTCCATATTGGCGCGCACCTGCTGCTTCATAATGTCTCTGTCGTCGCCCGAAACCCTTGAAATCACGCGCAGAACATTTCCGTCCACCGCGGCGACCGAAACGCCGTATGCAATGGACGCAACCGCCCCGGCCGTATAATGTGCTCTTCCGATCTGCCGTATAATGTCCGATTCCTTTTAACTTTAACAATTCGGCGTACTCCGAAGGGATTTTTCCTCCGTACTCTTCCATAACCTGCCTGGCCGCCGCCTGCATATTCCGCACGCGGTTATAATACCCAAGCCCTTCCCACAATTTTAACAAGTCGTCTTCTTTGCACTGCGCCAATGACGCCACATCCGGAAGTTTTTTTACAAACCTTTCAAAATAAGGCTTTACCGCCTCTACCCTGGTCTGCTGCAGCATAATTTCCGATACCCATACGCGGTACGGGGTAACGTCTTCTCGCCACGGCAGCGTTCTGGCATGGCCTTCAAACCACGCCAGAAGCGGTTGTACCAGTATTTCCAATCCGTATTCTTCTATTTTCATCCTGACTCCTGTCCGTTGATACATTCACAAATTCTGCCGCAAAGCCCGCGCCTTTCGTATTCCCGGACGCCTCCCGCCAAATCCGAAATCACGTTTTCATCCTGCCTTTTACAAATACCGCTATTTTTTTGAGACATTCCCGTATTATATCTTCAGAATATGCATATGAACAGCGTATAAACCCGTCGCCGCAGGCCCCAAACGCATCTCCTGGGATCACGGCTACCTTCTGTTCTTCTAACAGCCTGCTGCAAAACTCCCGGCTTCCCATACCAAGTTTCGCTACGGACGGGAATACATAAAACGCGCCTTTGGGCTCCGCCACTTCAAGCCCCATATCCATAAACCCCTGAACCATAATCACACGCCTTTTGTCATATTCTTTTCGCATCTGCCCCAACACCTCTTCCCGGACGGGGCTGTCCAATGCGCAAACCGCCGCGCGCTGGCTTATCGTACCCGCCGACATGGTCGTAAACTGGTGGATTTTATTCATATAAAATATAACGTCCTTTGGGCCTGCCGCAAAACCCAGACGCCAGCCCGTCATTGCAAATGCCTTGGAAAATCCGTTTAACACCAGGGTACGCTCCGCCATGCCGGGCAGGGACGCAATCGACACGTGTTTTTTCCCATAGGTCAGTTCCGCATAAATTTCATCGCTGATAACAAAAATATCATGTTCTTTTACGATTTTTGCAACCGCCTTTAAATCTTCCTCTTCCATAATCGCCCCGGTGGGGTTATTGGGATAGGATATCATAAGTACTTTTGTCTTGTCCGTTATTTTTTCCAAAAGCCCCGCCGCCGTCAGGCGGAACCTGTCGGACGCCTTTGTTTCGACTGCAACCGGAACGCCTCCGCAAAGTTCTACGCAAGGCTCATAGGAAACATAACACGGCTCTGTCACTAACACCTCGTCTCCCGGGTTCACCAGGGCGCGCAGCGCCAAATCAATGCCTTCGCTTGCCCCCATCGTAACCAGTATCTGATCCTCCCCATGATAATACAGCCCGAATTTTTTCAGGTAGTCCGCCGCGGCCCGGCGAAGCTCCACCGTCCCGCGGTTGTCCGTGTATTTGGTATCGGCGCTTTGGATAGAACGGACCGCCGCGTCGCATATATGCTTTGGGGTGGCAAAATCGGGTTCGCCCACCCCAAGGGACAGCGCGCCGTCCAGTGAATTTGCCACATCAAAAAAATCCTTGATACCGGAATCCGGCATGGCCCGTACGATTTCGGATATATAAGATTTACCCATATCTTTGTCTCCTCATAATATATATTGCGTAACAGCGAAGCCGGAAGGCCGAACTGTTACTATATTGCAGTATACTACTATTTTTCTAATTGTCAAAGCCCCTCAATAGGTGTATAATGGCTCTGATAAATAAAAACAATCAGACGGCCTAAAAGACCGTCTGAACATTCAAAAACAACATAGGAGGTTTTTCAAATGAACAATTTAGTTTTAGAGGTTGCCGACGAGATTGCAGTCCTCAAAATCAGCCGCCCGGGGGCGCTTAACGCATTAAATTCCGAAACATTAGATGAATTAGACCAGGTTTTAACCGAAATCGAAGCCAGGGACGACGTAAAAGTTGTTATTTTAACCGGCGGCCCGGACAAAAAAGGCAATGAATTCAAATCGTTCGTTGCAGGCGCCGCAATTGACGAAATGGTAAATTTCTCAGCAGCCGAGGCGCGGGCATTCGGCATGAAAGCTTCCGTTCCGTTCTTTAAGCTTATGAACATGCGCCAGGTTACCATTGCAGCCGTAAACGGCTTTGCACTTGGCGGCGGCTGCGAGATCGCTATGGCATGCGATATCCGGATCGCTTCCGACAACGCTACGTTCGCACAGCCGGAAACAGGCCTTGGCATCATCCCGGGCTTTGGCGGCACACAGCGTCTTGCACGTTTAGTCGGCATGGGACGCGCAAAAGAAATGATCTTTACCTGCGACAGCATTGACGCAAACGAAGCATACCGCATCGGCCTTGTCAATAAGGTAGTTGCAAAAGAAGAACTGATGGGCGCGGCTACGGAAATGGCCAAGAAAATCATTTCCAAAGGAAGCTATGCCGTTTCCATTGCAAAAGCCGCTATCAACAACGGCTATGATATGGATATCCGCAACGCCGTTGAAATGGAAGCCAACTTATTCGGCGTAACCTGCTCCACGCATGACAAAACAGAAGGCATGAGCGCTTTCCTTGAAAGAAGGGCCGCCGATCTGACGGATTTCTAATCTGTACATACGATGGACAAGACAATAGGATTTATTGGCTGCGGCAATATGGGCTGCGCCATGATGAGCGGAATATTAAACTCCGGGCTGTACAAAGCGGATCAGATTACCGCCAGCGCGCATACGCAGGCGACGCTAAGCCGCCTGTCCGAATCCTTCGGCATTCGGGTAACGCCTGACAACCGGACCGTCGTGCAAAATTCCGATATTATTTTTCTGGCCGTAAAGCCTTATCTTTACAAAGAAATCATTGAAGAAATCCGGGACGATACGGACGAAGAAAAACTGATCATTGCAATCGCCGCCGGGATCAGCCATTCAAAACTGGACGATTTTTTCGGCAAACCGGTTAAAATCGTCCGCGCCATGCCGAACACGCCGGCTATGGTTTTAGCGGCAATGTCCGCTTTGACGCCAAACGAACTGGTAACGGAAGAAGAAATGCAGACGGTTACTGCGATTTTTAAAAGCTTCGGCCGGGCGCAAGCCATACCGGAGTCCCTGATGGACGCGGTAACCGGCGTCAGCGGCTCCTCTCCGGCTTACGTCTACATGTTTATCGAGGCTATGGCGGACGCCGCCGTTGCCGACGGAATGCCGCGCGCGCAGGCCTATGAATTTGCCGCGCAATCCGTATACGGCGCAGCAAAAATGGTTCTGGAAACAGGAAAACACCCCGGCGAACTCAAAGACGCAGTCTGCTCCCCCGGGGGCGCTACGATTGCCGCAGTCGCCAAACTAGAAGAAACCGGGCTGCGGAATGCGGTTATCAGCGCGCAAAGATGCTGCGTGGAAAAATCCAAAAAAATGGGCAAATCCTAACGCCCATATCAGCCGGACGCATCCAAAAAAACGGTTCCCAAAACTGGGAACCGCTTTTTGGATTACTCCTTCATATTTCACTGGTTTTACTTGAAATACTGGAAGATATTTTTATTTCTATCCAATCGGGAATGGCACCTCTTCTTCACCAGGGCCGCCACTTGTGGTAACAATATCCTCTGTTACAAAATAAATCACTTCCATATCAGGTGTTTCATATTTCACCATGAATATACACCTCCTTTCCAAATTTAACCATTATCTTACCTCTGTCAGATCTGGCAATCCGTCATAGCTTCCGGATGCAATCGCATCTGCGTAAACAGTTACCTGCTCGCCGTCCGCATTCGTGCAAATTACATATCCTCTTGCATAAACTACCGTTGTAGTATTTGCGCCAACCGGCATAGTAAGGATATTGGTCTTGCCGTCTGTGTTTGCAAATGCTTTGTCATATACCGCAGCGTCAGAACTTCCTACTACCATGAGAGATTTGTTTTCCGGATCTGCAAATTTTGCATTGACGCTGTAAAGAATACCGCTCTTAACAAGCATATATCCTTCCGGAATATTCATTGTTGCAACAAACGAAACTTTATTTACGCCGCCTACGTTTGACTTGTAGCTGTTTGACATAACAACAGTCGGTTCTGCCTTTTCCACTTTGTTTTCATCCGTAACATAAACTGCCTGCAGCAGGATTTGTTCTGCTGACTGAAGATATACATTATAGGTTGTATCAGTAGTCAGCTTCGCTCCGTCTTTTACAGCCCAGTGGGAGAATATAAGGGTTTCATCCGTAATGTCGGCATCTGCTGTTTTGACTGTTACATAGGTTCCTATCTCACCTTCGTAGGTCTTATCAGCAATTCCAATCTTCTCTAATACATCTTCTTGTGTTGTCACATTACCATCTGTTGTATCTTTTGTTACAACCTTCATGTATTCAACAACAACGCTTCCCTTTGTTGCAATTTTATCGTAAACAGCTGTAACGGTTACGTTTCCATTTGCTAATGCTTTTACAATTTCAGCTTTTACAGCTTCCGATGTGAATACGTCCGCTGCTGCGTTTACTTTCCATCCCTTAAACTCGTAACCGGAACGGTTTGGCGCAGCCGGAACGGTGATATTTGCCGCTGTAGTGCCTTCCTTTGCATAGCTGGATTTTAAAATATCCGTATTGTCAACTTTAAATGTTACGGAAACCAGATTAGCAATTTCGCCACCGCACCACTCACAGTGTCCCGGATTCTCTTTATCTTCTCTATGATCTCCTGCAGGCGCTGTCGCCGAAAGATCGCCATAATATTCCGCTCCATTTTTAAATTCATTGGACGGGACTTTATCCCAAACCAGTTCTACACTATAATAACCTGTTCCAGATACCCCGGTACCAATACACTCCGGCTCCGGATCATAGAAAATAGAACCCTCTTCCGTATGAACTTCCGCCTCAAATATACGTGTATGCCCTGTATAAGTTTCCTGGCATCCCGGACGGATACAGTTAAAGACTGCATTTGCCGTTTTGCCTTCTTCATCCCATACGAATACCGGATCGCCATACTGATGGCCTAACGGAGCGCCCGGTACAACTGTAATTTCATTGTTTGCCAGAGCATTGCTGTATGTCCTGTGACATACCTTACATTCGTAGTATGCATTATGGCCTTCAGCTACGCATGTGCCTTTCACTTCCGGATGACGGAGCAGGCTGTGATCGCCTTTCGCATGATGCACTACCGCAGTAATACCATCTTTTGTCGTGTCATCCTGAATTACGATTCCTTCTAATGAAGGATCCGCATCATCTCCGTTCTGTCCGTCGATGCTTAAAGTATACGTAATATCATAGTCTTTCGAGCAGTCAATATCTTTCACATTCTCAAGAGTCGCTACTGCAGTGATTTTTACATCCGGTTTATTATGGGTTGCATCTGTTGCAGCATGATCGCATACTACAAGCGCGTCCATTGTATAAGTTACATTTTCGTCATCTCTTTTTGTTTCTTTTAATGACGTCCAGACAGGCTTTGCAACCGTGTACTTATGTGCTGTCGGAACCGGATCTCCATCCGGCTGATCGTATCTGGCTGTACCTGTATATGTTTTATTCTCGCCATCTACTTCAATTGTACCAGTAAAAGTTCCTGTTACCTGCAGCGTCGGCCCTGCGATACATGTTGCAGCCGCCTGCTCAATACCTTCTTCTGTTACAGTCAAAGTTACATCTGGTATTGTAACAATATGCCATTTTGTGTTATTCTGGCAAATGCCTTTTACGTCTACTGTATGCTGCCCTTCTTTAACCTCTTCGTTTTCCGGCCATGTTTCAATTGTCCATACGTAATCGTGGCCGGTCTTTTCATGGATGATCATCTCCTGGGCGGAATAGCCTTCCTCCGGATCATCTTCGAATGTAGCGGTTGCTTCGTATTTAAATACGTCTGTTTTGTCGCAGCTGACGCCCTTGTCTCCATTGATGCATGTCGCAAGGAATTTGTCCTCTGTTGCGGCAATTGTCTTCGTACACGGCGTATTCTGACATGATTTCTCCGCTGCTGCTGAGGTATATTCAATGATCTGAGCCTTATTCGCATCCATCACTTCTACCTCGTCGCCATCCTTTTCCGTCAGGCCATACCAAGTCCACTCAATATCATAATTGTGGCCGGTAGCCTTATAAACATGAATGTGCGGGATATTATTTTCTACTACTTCCGAAGTTCCGTCGCCATTATCAATTGTCAATTTCGCAAAATAAAGCGTAGAGCCTGCTCTGGTACAGCTGTTTGCTTCCGTATCCTGATCTGTAACGGAAACGCCGCCTTTAATGGAATTGGGCACATCTTCATTTTCTGCAAAGTTCTCAGTAGTATCGCAAATGGAACATGTACGAGACGCAGTAATTGTTTTGATCGGAACTTTAACAGTTACCTTGTTCGGCTCCGTTCCAACTTCTACGTCTTTGTATGTCTTTTCACCACTTGCATTTAGCACATAATCCCACTCGCTCCACTCAACCGTATTCCAGACATGGCCGTTCACAGCCTGAATTTTTTCGCTTGTCTTATTGTTTGCTGTAGCCGTATGTTTAATAAAACCGGTCGTATTACAATCTGTATATTCGGTTTTATCAACTTCGGGTTTTACACTTGCTACCATAACCCTTTTATCGTCTACTTTGCTGTATACAGTGTCCTCTGCATCTGGTTCTGTAGCCTTGTGCTCCTCACCGCCGCAATTTGCGTTTTTACATGTAAAGGTAGCGTGAACCTTGTTTTCTTCCCCTTCAAACGGAACAAAGTTGCTTCCCTCTTCCTCACCGTAATCGCTCCAATCCCATTCGGGTTCAGCAGTAAAATCATGGCCTGTAGCCGTAACATCTTTTGACAATGTCCAGCGTTTTCCTGTATTGTCTGCTGCGTACTCTTTAAATGCTTTCTTCCCAGCAGCCGTTACAGTTACATCGACAGCCCATACTTTAACACCATCTGTTGTACAGGTTACCTGCTGCACATCGCCGGCTTCTTCTGCCGTTGCATCAGGATAAGTTATTGTCAGGGCAGTCAGATCGGTTATATTTACAGGATTACCATCAACGGTATCCGGACATTGATTACCTAACGCACATTCTATTTTTATAGAAGTAACTGCCGGTGTGTCGCTTTCCGTATTTCCCTCTAACTCAGTAATGATATATTTATGGCCGCTCTTCCTGGTGTTATTTGTTATGTTCTTATCAGTAACATTAATCTCAGTATTTGCGGCGTCGCTTGTTACGCCTGTTATTGTAACCGGATAAACATCCTTACCGCCTGCACTACAATCAGCAGCTTCATAACCATTCTCTGGATTTGTATCAAGATCGCCCAGCGTCAGAACTGCGCCTTCATTAAGTATAATTTCAGTTTTTCCAGCTGGTAACTCAGGCTTGGTTGCTCCTTCAGAAGCAAGCAGTACCACTCCATCACACCCAGTATTGCTGCATGACAAAGTAGCTTTGATACCGTCTTCCGGATCGTAATAAGTAATACTTGAATCATCGTCATCTGGCGTACCAGTTCCAGCCCACTCTACAGATACCGTGTCAAATTTATGCTGAACCGGCATTTCCCGTGTCACTGCACCATTATATATAGTGGGTGAATACGTAGGATCATCCTTATCTTTCTCCTGCCATTTATCTCCTACTTTCACTACGTTTCTGTCAAACTCAAATCCTTCTACTTTATAAGACATAGTAACGTTTGTACCACATACTGCGTTAGGATTGCTTGACGTTCCTTCTTCAAGGTTTACATTTTCTGCAGGAACCGTCTTTGAAATGACAATACCACAGTCAGCATTATCAGACCTTCTACACTTAAATGTAGCCGTTACAATATCTGATCCTTCTGCAAAAGCATATTCTGGCGGAAGTATGGTATGGCCCAACGCTGGAATAGCAATATCTGATTCATTCACTACAGGTGTATCTTCATCCCAGAACTTACCGCTGCAGTCTTCATTCATGCAGATATAATGTGCATACCAACCCGCCTCTTCGCAAGTTGCGTCCTTTTTTTCTTGATAATCTAAATCATGCAGTCCAGTTGGAAGCGAAATTGCTTTTGACTCGCTTTGTTTCTTTGTACCATCAAAATCTGCTTCTGCTATAAAGTTCTTTGTTTCAGGATAACATTTCAAAACGTATCCTTCTGCCACTTCTGTTGAGGACAATGTTGCGTCAACCGGATGAGTAGGCGTATCATTGCAGACAGCACATACACGGTTTGCAGTCACTTTAGCAACAGAAGCATCCGCATAAGCTAATTTGCCGTCGTCTGTCTTGGTTAATAATGTGCTTACATCTGCCGGCCATGTAAATTCATATTTGTAGCTATGCCCGTTAACCGTCTTTGTTTCTGCAACTTCTACTTCGTCTGTATCCTGTTTGGTGTCAGAAGGATTTTCGGCACTATTTGTAAAGGTAGCCGTTACTGTATAGTTTACCGTAGCGCCTTCTGCTGCCGTACAATCTACAGTACCTTCATCTTTTGCAACTGCTACTGTATCTGCCTGCTGTGAATATGTGCAATTGTTACATGCACGGGTCGCGGTAATCCCTAAATCCTCATTGTCGATATCTTCCGGATTAAAGTTTTCCCAACCCTGCAGTTGAATGGTACTGATCTTCTCTCCCTCTGTCTCACCAGGAGTCCAATAGGAATGTCCTGTTGCAGGGGTCTTAATCTGCTCGTCTGTAAGATGTCCTGTCTGGCCATCCTCGTCATTGTATAAGTCTTCAATACTTGCATACTTATTATTACAAATAGTACATGTATAATATGCTATATGACCATCTTCCGTACAGGTTGCCGCTTCTTCTGGAATCGCTGTATCCTTGTGTTCCAGTTCTGCAATTACTAAATCCGCATCTTGAACAGGACGTTGGTCATTCTCAGCATCTGTTCTTGTTCTGTACAATTTGCCGCACCCGGATTGATCATCAGAGCCAACGCATTTATAATGAGCTGCTTTACCTTCAGTAAAACAAGTTGGAGCAACACGCTTTACTGCTTCAATAACATGATCCGCACATGCTGCATCTTGTGTCCCATCCGAAGTGTCTGAGCCTGTTGTCTGGCCTTCGGCCGCTAAGTCAAAGTTATCCTCATAAGGAGCCCGGGCAAGTTCCTTCCCGCACTCGGTACAGGACGTAACAACCTCGTTTGTAGTTTCGTCGAGTTTTGATTCTTGTGTATGTTCTCCGGTTGCGGCAACCGTTTCCGTTTCACTATAGCCGCACTCGCAGACTTTGACTTCTACGCCTTCTTCGCCGCAGGTTGCCGGCGTGCTCTGGCTCTCATCAACGGCCAGGACATGCTCATGAACTGCTTCTTCCGCTACCGGTTCTGTCGGCGCAGTTTCCATTGCAAAAGCCGTCATATTCATGGAAAATACCATGCTGAGCGATAAAACCACGCTTGTCAAACGCTTCAATTTCCTTAAATTCATACTGTAGAAAACTCCTTTCGTATTTTGATTGTGCAGCCAGCAAACTTAAAATCTTGGATTGGATTACAGCAGTCCGTTCTCACGGAATTACACATGACTTCTGCAGATGGCGTTTCATGAATCCTGCAATAATCCACAAAAAACTTCCTGCGTCTGCTCTGTAAGCTATCCCTGGCAGGCCTCCTGTTGGATCCATCGGCTGCAGTCAGCCTACGTAGCTCCGTCGGATTGATCCTGTCGGATATATCCTCCTGAATTACGGGACACCATCAGAACATCCTACAGGACAAGCTATTTTTAATTACAGCCTCATCTCGCATCATTATGTAAAAAAGCACTACATAACGGCCTTGCGCTGCCGCATCCTGCTGAATGAAATCTCAAAACCTCCTTTCGCATATGCCGTCCATGGCACATATTTGCAGTTAAATGCTGCTGGCTACTATTCTTGCTGCTTCTGCAGCAAGCGAGTCAAAACAAATAACTCTCTTTTGATTCGCTTGCCGCAGAAACAAGGAGTTTCCTAAAATATCTTGAAACCGGCAATATTTGTCAAGGTACAATAAACTTCTTGGCTCTTTTTCGTCTAAATCATGAAAGAACCTTCGAAGTGATAAAACATTTTCAGAAATAAGCGGAAGAGCACATATGAAAGGCTCTCCACTTATTTTTTATCATATACGTTTCTCATAAATTTGTCAAGCGGTTCGTAGGAACCGCGTATCAGTTAAAATATACCATTGATTTTCTTGGGATACACACAAAGGGGGTTCCTGCCGCCCCAGACTGTATTCCCACATAGTGTTATATATTATTATCGGCATTTTCACCCAAAAAGCTTAATGGTTCTACAAAAAAGAACTGAATATTATAAATCCTGTAAAGCTGTAAGAATTTTCATTTCATCACTCTCGAACATATGGGAATATCGTTTTAATATTGTCTGCTGTGTATCGCCGGACGCTTTTTCAACAACCGGTAAGGGAACGCCTTTACGAATCAGGTTGGAAATAAACGTATGCCGGAAATCATGGCAGGTATAACTGGCAAGTTCCAACTCGCTGCATGCTTTTTTGAGAGTCGTATAGCACAGGCTGTATCCCCAGTTGAATATTTTGTCTCCTAATTGCCCGCCTTTTCGCAGATGTTCCTCTCGGATTTGGGTAAACAGGCGTTCCGGGGCGGGAGAGAGGGGGATACGCCTTTTTTTGTGATTCTTGGGTTCTTTGGTCAGTTTCATACTGCTGACATAGGATTTATCGATTTTAATCCGAATACCATATTGCTGTTCTTTTAGCAAATCTGAGTTAGCAGAAGCAGCCGCTTCTTTATGTTTGTTTTCGTAGCAAAATTCTTCAAAGTCTGCATAAGTCAGCGCAATACATTCCCCTATTCTCAATCCTGTATAATATAGAATATTAAATAGCAGACGGTATTTCGGGAAATTATTAACTCCTTTTCGCCATAATTCGTTTTCTTTAAAATGACTGTCTATTTTATCAAATTCTTCTTTACTGATTGTTCTGTAATCTTCCTTTTGCTTTGTTTTCATGTTGTCGGCGTAATCCAGGATATTTTCCTGTGTCAGTTTCTTTTTATACGCCAGGTTCAGTATTTTACGGAAGGTCGCATTGACGGAATGAAGCGTTTCCTCAGAATAACCGTGTTTACGGATATCACTGCAAAACTTATAATATACATCCTCATCAATATCTTTTAATTTGGTTGAAGCAGGAAGGAACTGGCAGATGGTCTTGAACTGCGCGCCTGTATTTTTAATGGATACGGGGCTAAAATTCTGTCCATTGGCTTTTATCAGCCATAAATCATAGGCTCCCTGCAGTGTAATATCTTTATCTCCAGTCCGGATTCTGCCTGGCTGGAGTTTTGCAAGTTCTGTCTTTGCCTCCGTAATGGTGGACAAATTATAGATCCATTTTGCCCGGTATCGGTTCCGTCCGGCTTTTACGTCATATTCTTTGAAGTTATATTTTACATCATATTTTTGAGTGTTTTCATTATAATAGATATTTTTATAGTTGGTCGTTTTTCTTTTTACTTTTCCGGCCATGGGAAAAGCCCTCCTCTTTTGTAGTCGATCCGGCGGCATTCCGTTTTGGTAATTAACAAATAAATGTTTATCTTGATAAGCGTGTTTGAAAAAGGCTTTCCGGCAGATGTATTTTGCACTTAGTACCCAAAGGGTATGGTATGGGAGATTTGTACCAAATTGGAGAGCCGCATCGGGCCACATTGGATGAATTTATGTTGATTGAACTGCTAATGTTCAATTGGATGGTGCAAATATTATACTAAGCGGGGAATGCAGATGACGGGAATGATTTTTCAAACACGTTCTAATATTTAGTTCCATTTGGAGGAAATTATACCATAAATTTACTACGAAATCTATACGAATTTTATTCTGCAAAAATGTGTAAAAAACAGTATGGAATGTTATTCTGGCAAGGATTTTTGGAAATCTAATTTGCAAAAAAGGCGGAAAGCGTATTTTATGTACTTGGTATTTTGGAGAAAAACGGTGTAGAAAATTTGATTTATTGCATTTTGTACTTGGTTTGAATTGTGTTTCTTCCTATATAATAGCGGTTGAATCGAAAGGAAGATTGCGGAGAAACAGAAAGAAAAATCGTATAAATTTGTATATTTTATTAAATTTATCCTTCTTAATCTCTGGTTTTAGTGGGAAATAAATTGAAAAAAATTTTCACAGTATGAATTTTAAGAAATTAAAACGCCTGACAAGCGTAGTATTATCGCTCAGCATGGTACTTTCTATGAACATGACGGCTTTTGCCATGGAAACCGCACCGGTAGAATCAGTAACGGAAGAAATAGTCCATGAACATGTCCTGGTCGTTGACCAAGCTCAGAGCACGCCGGCAACCTGCGGCGAAGAAGGCATAGAAGTCAAAGTCTGCGAGTGCGGCTATAGTGAAACGGAAACGGTTGCCGCAACCGGGGAACATACGCAAGAATCAAAACTCGACGAAACTACAAACGAGGTTGTTACGTCCTGTAGCGAGTGCGGGGAGGAACTTTCCCGGGCGCCTTATGAGAATAACTTTGACTTAACGGCTGAAGGCGATGCCGGAGACACAACAGACAATACCACAGCATTTGAAAAATGCCAATCTCATAATCCGGCCAAAGTTGCACGTATACCTGCAGACTGCTGGACAGAAGGTAAAGTGGCACACTATGCATGCCCAAACTGCTCAGACAAATGGGTTTACAGGTCGGCGGCAGATGCGGCTGGCCAGACAAACTATGTTGCGGCAAATGATCCTTCTCTGACAATTCAAAGGGCAAACCATAATGCCGTAAGAACAATGAAGGTTGATGCAACTTGTACGACAGGTGGCAATAAGGAATATTTTAACTGTTCTATCTGCGGAAGGTTTTATGAAACAATTGAGAATGCCTATCTTGACATAAAGGAAGGCAGAACCGTACATTCCGGCCAGCAGGATGATGAACAGGCTAGTGAAGAAGAAAAAGCCCAGGAGAAATATAATGTAGCACGTGAATCGTTGGATATCGCCGCAAAAGGACATCATTTTGCAACAAAGGGATCAGCGGAAGACTCTCCTGAAACGAGAACCATTTCATTTAATTGGGACAATTTCCAGCCTCAAAACTATGTGGAAAATGAAGCTTGTAACGTAACTGCATCACGTGGCTGCGGAAACTGTGATTACGAACAGACTGCGCAAAGTGTTTCTGTTCATAAAACCCTTTCCGAGAGTTTTAATTGTACTACAGAGGATAATGACGGAGTTGATTATACTGCAACTGCTACATTCACAACGGAAGAAGGTGAGCTTTGGGCAACGGATGAACCATCGTCAGAGAATGATACGTACCATCAGGATGTTACAGGACATGTATATAAGTACACCTTTAACTGGGGCTCCCTGGAATTGATGGCAAATGATGAAGGTAAATTAGCTTTTAAGGGAGAGGTAACATTAACCCGCCAGTGTAATATATGTGAAACCCCTCCTGAACAAACAGACACCATAACGGCTGATGTAACCGTAAAAAACGCTGCTTCCGGCACAGACTATCCGTTAACCTGCGAGGCGCAGAAAGCAACCCTTGTAGCAACAGCAACTTTTGCGGATGAAACTTCTGCAAAAACAGAAGAAAAAGAAGATACGCTTCCGATTGGGCTGCACGCCATGACTATTCGGCATGAAGCCAAGATGGCAACATGTGATGATCCTGGCCACAACGAACACTGGGAATGTGCAAATTGTCATGGATTGTTCTGGGACGAGGATGACGCAAAAGGTAAGGCAAAAGAAGAGGGACTGACAGAAGCACAGATAAATATTCCCGCTTATGGTCATAACTTTGGATTACCAGTGTTTGCAGTTACTGATACAGTGCTTATCACAGGTACGGCAAGCTTTTCATGTATACACTGTGACGCAACGTTTACGAAGAGCTGCACCATTGATCCAAAAGATTTCACTTATACGCCAGCAGAAGGAACAGACACTCCATCCTGCGGAGACACAGTGGATATTAATTATAAAGCTACTGTGGAATTTGATAAAAACAGCGTAAGCAACAACGGCGGTATATTTCAGGAAAATACAGAATCCCCAGACTATGCCCCTTTGCCCTATACAGGCCGTGCAACGGTAAAAAGAGTTGCTTTAAAACACAAATTTACTCCTGCATATGCATGGAATGATTCATCAGATGCAAGCAAGGGTATAAAAGTTACTTTAACATGTGATACTTGTAAAGGGACAGTAATTATAGACAGTATATCGGGTGTGGATTCCGGTTCGACGATAAGCTCTATTTCTGAAGGCGCTTCTGTGGAAACAGCCCTAAGTCCCGCAGATACGGAAAATGGATATATAGCCCCAACCTGTATCAATAAAGGTATGGATGTTTACCACGTTACGGTATCAGGTGCAACAGAAGACAATGACGCGGCAACAAATTTCAGTACAGCCGGGTACAAAACAATTGAAACACCGGCAAACGGCCATACATATGGTTTCTACAATGTAAACACAGAGGATGAAACAACGATTCCTCCAAATGTATCTGAATTAAAAGTCAAATGTACCGCATGCGCTGATATTGATTATTCACTTACTAGAAATAGTGATATTGTAAAGGCTGTTCCGGACGAAGTAACGCAAGAAGGCGAGCATGGCTATACTCCGGCCACCTGTTCTAAAGGAGGCAACCGGGTTTGGGTCGTTATGGTAACTATTACAGAAAGTTCAGGTGAAATTCCTGCCGTATATATTCCGGAAGAAACGGCAGCGGCAGAAGGGGAAACAGAAGAAGCCGTTTATACAATAACCAGAAGCGTCCCGAAATTAGGCCATAACTTCACCTCCCCTGTTACATGGGATTGGAGTGCATTTGGCGAGGTAACCGGAGAAAATATTGTACCATATGAAACAAAAGGAGCCGTTTATGCCGTTTATATGTGCGTGAATTCAAATTGTGACGGCCTGGAAGATGATGAAACTGAAACGGAAGCTAACGCTGAATATGGCGCTGCAAATGGCAAAAGGGTAAAGAAAATAGCAGCCACAGTAAGTGATGACAAAGATTCCCAACCATATCTGGACTGCACAAACGGAACCATTACCTATACAGCAACAGCCGGAACCGAAACACCTGATGAGAAAAAACAGCAGCTAAGTGGACACAGTTGGGGAGATATAATATGGACTGAGTGGGTAAAGACTGATAAAACAGAAAGTGAAAATGATTTTACAATCAGTGTATTTGATATCACAGCATGTCGTGAATGTTCTGTCTGCGAAGATATCGAAAGATATGCGACAGAATCAGGAACTGACAGCGAAAATAATTCAGTTTTGGGAGGTGTTGAGATTACACATTCAACTCCTGATCCAAACGGATGTACTACAGCTGGTTCCACTATCTATTTTGCAAAGGTAACAACAAGTGACGGCGAAGTGGTAAAAAATACCATGCCGCATATTGATACTTATAAGCCATTAGGCCATGACTATGTAATTGACTGGAAATGGTTTATCAAAACAGAAAATGACTCTGAGCCTGTTCCTGTAACACCGGAAAATGAAAAAGCAATTGGTACATGGTCAGCCACCGCCCAGAAAAAATGTACGCGTAATTGCGGCAGCGTTCCTATTGAGACACAGGGACTGCCTTCCGTAACATGCAACAAAACCATAGAAGATATTAGCTGCGAAGAAACAGACGTTTTCATTTATACGGCAAAAGCCGCTTTTAAAGATGTTCCTACAGATGAGTATACCGGACAGAAAATGGTTGTGTATGAAGGCAAAGGACATGACTATAAATGGACGATCGACACCTGGCCAGAAGAAGGAAAAGTTTTGCCGGGTACGTATACCATAACGGTAAAGGGCGAATGCCAGAACAACAAAACAAAACACAATGTAACATTAACGGACGCATCATTCCGGGTAGAAGAAGCTGGAATTACACAGGCAGACGCAACCTGCATGACCGGGCCGACGCTGGAAGTAACAGGAAGCTTTACCGGACAGGATGCGGAAAATAACACCTATTCCGGCACAGCCACCTATAAGAAACCGAGTGGTGAACCTGTTGAGACTGCCCATAGCTACAAACCTGCAGTAATTAACTGGACAAAGCCGTTAACCGGCGGAACCAAAAATGAAGACGCAGGTACAATTACCTATGAGGTGACTGCAAAAGCAGAGTGCGTATACGATACTACGGCGAAAAAAAGACATACCCGGGACATCATTGTCATAGCAACAGCAAGTATTGAGGATGTAAACGCTATATGCTGTACGGCTGATTACGAAATAACCTATAACCTTAGCCTGGAGAACACGGAACAGGATAAGGATATCACATTGAAAGACGGAGCCCAATATAAATTCTCGCATAGCGCTGAAGAGACCCACGTTGGCCCGATGAAACGTTGGCCTGCAGTAGAAGGCGACTGTGTAACGCCAGGACACCGCGCATATTACGAGTGCCAGGAATGCAAAAAAGCATACAGCAACGCAGCCGGCACGCTTCCTTATGACGGTGACGTAACGGCTCCCCTTGGACACCGGTATGGAGATCCGCAGTTTGCCTGGGATGCAGACGGTAAAACTGTAAGGGCAATATTTACCTGTAACCGTGCCGGATGCCAGGAAATCTATGCCGGCCATACCAAAGCGCTAACGGCCGAATTGGATACGAATTCTGACGGCACACCCCAGAAATTTACGGAAACAGAAGCCACATGCCCTCTGGCTCCTGAACCAAAGCCAGGCTTGGACTACTATATGGTTTCCCTAACCCTGTCTAACGATGATAAAGCATCCGGCGCATTTGAAAAAGACCAATATCATGGTGACGTGCCATTTGTCGTACAGCCAACGGAGCATACGCCAGATAAGGATGATGCAACAAAATGTAAGCATTGTGGAAATACAATTACAAATTTAGTAAAGATAATATTCCAGAATGCTGCCGGGCAGGAATATGTTTCCATATGGAAAAACAAATCAGATGAAAACCTGAGTATTACTCTCCCGGGAGGACCAAACCGTACAGGTTATACTTTTAAAGGCTGGGATAAGAGTGTGACTGAAATTACAGACGAAATAAAAACGACAGATAAAACGGAAGTTATAGTGAAACCGGTTTATGACAAAGACGATCTAACCGGCAGTATTATAGTGAAGTATGTCCAGATGACAAAGAACGAAGATAAGACAGAGACATTGAGCCCGATTACCGGACAGGACAACAAGTCTTACGAAGGGACGGTAGGCGCTTATGTAACCGTAAAGCCTGAAGCGATTCATGGCCTTATATTCTCCCACTGGGCAGATGAAAACGGAGTAATGCTGAGCACCGCTGATGAATACAGGGTAAGCATTGTGTTGGCAGCAGGAAAAACTATTCAAGCAGTTTACGTTGCGGATGAAAATGATAAAAAGGATAATATCCCAACCGTTGTCATATCCGACAAATATGCAACTACAACAGAAACAACGCATAAGGTTTCATTCGTCTCCTCCGTGAATGTCCCCGATAATTTTGAGATTGTCGAAGTTGGCATTCTTTACTGTACAAATTCTACAGTCGGCGCTGATAAAACGCTTATGGTTGTCGGCAGCGGAAGCACAAAAGTAAAGAAAGTTATTTTTACAGAAGGCGATAACAAAACAAACATCCTGACAATGGACGTCGGAGCAAACGAAGCCAACTGGGGCAGGGATATCTTTGCCAGAGGCTACGCAATCTGCCAGAACAAAGAAAGCAAGGAGCAGGTAATTGTATACTCCGGTATTGAGAGCGATAATTATGCTCATCTGTCAGGAAACACGGTTGAGTAATATCTGTGGTTTGGAAAGGAGGTGGAAATTCTTGAAGCATTATAAAACACCAAACATGGAAGTGGTTTATTTTGAAACGGAAGATGTCATAGCCACCAGTTTTGGTGAAATTGAAGTGCCAGGCGGCGGGGATGATTTATGGGAAGAGGATGATTAATGCTCAAAACCTTCATTTCAATAGAACCAGAAAATATTTAGTAGAAATTCAATTCAGCCCCCATTACAGGGGGCTGTTTTTGGATCGCATTCCAAAAGAAACGCCGTTGCTCCGGATTTGTTCTGTTTTATAAATGGTGTTTTTCCCGTCTTTTGGCTGCTTCTTTATAAACCTGCCCATCTGCACGGGCAGATATAATAATGATTTTCATAACGTCATTGATCCGCTCAACTTTATACACGATTCTGATGCCAAGCCCCCTTAGTTTAATCTTCATAAGATTTGTTAAGTTTTCCCCGCTTTTATTTCCAAGGGGCTTCCCATATCCGCCTTCTTCAGCAGGGAGCGGGTTTTGGCTCACTTTCCGCAATCCCTTTAAAACCTGAATTTGCGCTGAAGAATCCAGCTTTTTCAAATCTTTTTCCGCTTCTTCTAAAAATTCAATACGCCACATCATTCCATATCTACTTCCTCTGCATTTGAAAGATCTTCTTCGCTGATTCCCAGATTAGCCATAACAGCTTCCATAGGGAGCGCCGCTTTATCCCCGTTTTCTTCTATCCGCTTATTCGCTTCCACTAAAAGGAAATAATCCTCTTCTATCCCGGTTAATCTGGCGTATTCGTCCGGTGATAAAATAACGGCGGAAGGCTGATTGTTTTTTAAAACGATTAGTTCTTTTTCCAAATGCAGCC
>OFFF01000594.1_pt1 | contig 26970 bp, 23 predicted proteins | sample 1521301 | NCBI WGS metagenome assembly OFFF01 (sample SAMEA3504101, study PRJEB24116) | mouse gut metagenome | biome: mouse gut; feature: mouse-associated habitat; material: faeces | place: Denmark | collected 2011
CAATTTCAGGCCACCCTAATTTCATCTTTGAATAGTGTTGGCTCTGAATAGTTACGATTTTGTATAGAATTGTTGCTAAATAGTTAAGAAATCAACAATACAATAGCGACTTCACCGCTGAAAAGCGCTAAAAAGTTTTTTTCCAACAAATCCGATTCATAATTGACAACAAGGAAAGACAAGAGGTATAATTATAAAATATTATGCCCTTTGTACGCATGGGAAAGACAGATGAACGCTTTAAATGGAATATTGAAATCCAAAGAGAAGTCCGTCTCCCAGAAAGACATGCATAAAAGGGATATCTAAGGGTATTGAAAAAACGGAGTGGAAAAAGATGATTCGATATTTTGCAAAGCGGCTGGGAATGATGCTTGTGGCACTCTTTTTAATTATGCTGCTGACATTCTGCATTATGCATGCAGTACCGGGAGGGCCATTTACCAGCGACCGGAATATGAGCGAGGAGGTAGAGGCCGCTCTGAATGCCAAGTACCATTTGGACAGGCCGTTGCCGGAGCAGTTTTATGAATATGTGACCGGAGTATTAAGGGGCGATCTGGGTCCCTCTTACAAGTACCCTGGCAAGGAAGTCAACGACTTTGTGGAAAACGGCTTTCCTGTGTCCGCCCGGCTTGGCTTTATCACCATTGTGTTCGTGCTTCTGGCTGCGATTCCAATGGGAATCATGGCCGCCGTAAAAAACGGAAAATGGCAGGACATGCTGCTGATGGCCTTCGCCACCATCGGCGTGACCATTCCGTCCTTTGTCATTGCTTCGGTTCTGATATACGTATTTTCCTTTAAATTGAATGTGCTTCCCACCTACGGTCTGGATACCTGGAAGGGTTATATCCTCCCCGTGGTGGCCCTTGGCGGCTATTCCATCAGCTACATGGCCCGGCTGATGCGTTCAAGTCTTCTGGAGGTTATGGGGCAGGACTACATACGGACTGCCCGGGCAAAGGGATTGTCGGAGATCAAGGTTATTTTAAAGCATGCCATGCGGAATGCCCTGATTCCGGTTATCACCGTTCTTGGCCCCACCATTGCAGGTCTGCTGACCGGCAGCTTTGTCATTGAGAAAATTTTTGCGATTCCCGGTCTTGGGGGTTATTTTGTAACGAGTGTATCCCAGAGAGATTACACGACCATCATGGGCGTAACCATTTTTTATGCAAGCTTTTTGATGGCAATGATCTTATTGGTGGATATTTTCTACTGCCTCATTGACCCCAGAATCAAGTACGAGTAAGGACGGGAAGAAGTATGGAAAATAAATGGGAAATGCTCGGCGCCTCCAACGAGGACCGGGAAAAGATATGGAGTAAAAACAGAACCTTTGCCGGAGACGTGTGGTTTCGCTTCCGGCATAAGCCCACGGCCATCGGCGGCCTGATAATGATTGTGATTCTGATGCTGTTTGCCCTTTTGGGCCCTATGTTTACGGATTACAGCTATTCCACACAGAATCTGGAGGTAGTCAACATCCCGCCGCGGATGAAGGTCTATGAGACGCCGGACGGCTCCGGTTATCTGTATGTGACCCAGGCTCTCAAGGTAGTGCGGGTGAATAAGGACGGCACGATGGAAAATCAGCTGAAAAAGGTGCGGGAGGAATCGGATTCTTCCATGACGATTTTTGACTGCAACGGTACGGAGGTGGCGCTCTATTACGGCGCGAAGCCTTACGTGATTGCAGATCCCCAGACACGTGTCATTTACCCTTCCGCTCATGTCTGGAATAAGTCCTATGTACTGGGAACGGACAGCCTTGGCAGGGATATCCTTACCCGCCTGATGTACGGCACAAGGGTGTCTCTGATGGTAGCATTTGTGGCGGCGGCCGTGAATATGATCATCGGGATTCTCTTCGGCGGAATTTCCGGCTATGCGGGCGGCATGGTGGATACCGTGATGATGCGTATCGTAGATATTATCAGCACCATACCGCTGACCTTATATGTGATTTTGATTATGGTGTATCTGGAATCAGGTTTGCAGAGTATTATCATTGCTCTGGGAACCGTGTACTGGGTGGATATGGCCCGGGTGGTCCGGGGACAGGTTTTAAGCCTTAAGCAGCAGGAATTTGTCATGGCGGCCAGAACCATCGGATCTTCCACCAAGACCATTTTATTGCAGCATCTGATACCGAATGCAATGGGTTCCATTCTGGTTACGGTGACGATGCTGATTCCTTCCGCGATTTTTATGGAGGCGTTTTTGAGCTATCTGGGCATTGGATTAAAGCCGCCTCTTGCCAGTCTGGGAACCATGTGCAACGATGCGACGGAGAATCTGCGCTCCTGTCCTCACCAAATGTTTATCCCGGCCCTGGTTATCTGCCTTATTATGTTTGCCTTCAACTTCGTAGGCGACGGCCTTCGGGATGCACTGGACCCGAAGCTTAAGAAATAGGGTTATAATCAGCATCCCCCCAGTCACCACCCAGATGGATTTACGGACGCGTGTACTTTGCGGCCGGAAATTCATCTCCTGTGTCTGCGTGGTGAATGGGGGGATGCGGAACTGGAATAAGACTGGAATCAGTATATCCTTTCCAATGCACAAATCGATTTACAGGCGCATGTATCTGTGACTGGAAATTGATTTCCGGCAAGTGTATTGGAAAGGATATACGGAACTGGAATCAGTATATCCTTTCCAATGCACAAATCGATTTACAGGCACATGTATCTGTGACTGGAAATTGATTTTCAGCAGGTGAATTGGAAAGGATATACGGAACTGGAATAGGAGAGTACTATGGAACCGATTTTAAATATAGACAATTTAAAAGTATCCTTTATGACAAGCAACGGAGAGGTCCAGGCGGTACGGGGTGTGAGCTTCTCCGTGGGAAAGGGCGAAATCCTGGGCATTGTGGGGGAGTCCGGCAGCGGCAAGAGCGTAACCTCCATGTCCATCCTGCATCTGCTTGCGGATACGGCCCGGATTAAGGAGGGTTCCTCCATCCGCTTTGACGGCGAAGAGCTGATAGGAGCGGCCAGGAAGCGGATGCGCGAGATACGCGGCGAAAAGATCTCCATGATCTTCCAGGACCCCATGTCCTCCCTGAATCCCCTGATTCCCGTGGGAAAGCAGGTAGCCGAGATGCTTCTTGAGCACCATAAGGATATTTCCGGGGAAGAGGCAAAAAAGGCCGTGCTGGAGCTTTTTGCAAAGGTGCGGATTCCGGAGCCGGAGAAGCGGTACAAATGCTATCCCCATGAGTTTTCCGGCGGTATGCGCCAGAGGGTTATGATTGCGATGGCTTTGGCCAACAAGCCGGAGCTGCTGATTGCGGATGAGCCGACCACGGCTCTTGACGTAACCATTCAGGATCAGATTCTGCGCCAGCTTCGGGAGCTTGAGAAGGAATACGGGACAAGCATTATTTTCATTACCCATGACCTGGGTGTGGTGGCGGAGCTTTGTGACCGCGTGATTGTGATGTACGGCGGCCTTGTTATGGAGGAGGCGCCGATTGATGAGATTTTTGAGCATCCGAGCCATCCTTATACAATGGGCCTTTTAAATTCCATCCCCGATATGGAGCAGGACAAGGCTGTGCGGCTGAAACCCATTCCCGGATCGCCGCCCGATATGACGAATCCTCCGGCCGGCTGTCCTTTTGCGCCGCGCTGTCCCTATGCCAGAAAGCTCTGCGGGGCAAAGCTGCCGGAATTTATCCGGGTGGAAGAGGGACACAGCTCCCGCTGCTTCCTGTTGTACCCGGATGCGCCGGCAGATGAGAACAATCCCTTTCGCAGAGAGGTGTAGGCTATGAGCGAGCAGAATATTTTAGAGGTGAAAGACCTCACCAAGCATTTTAAGGCAGGAAAAAAGCAGATTGTTCATGCGGTAGACGGTATCAGCTTCACCCTGGAAAGAGGAAAAACTCTGGGACTGGTGGGTGAGTCCGGCTGCGGCAAATCAAGCTGCGCGAGAACCATTATCCGCATGTACGATCCCACCGCCGGGCAGATTATCCTGGACGGTACGGATATTACCAATATGAAGCAGAAGGAGTTAATGCCCTATCGGAAGAAAATGCAGATGATCTTCCAGGACCCTTACGCTTCCTTAAATGCCAGAATGACCGTGCGCGACATTATTGCCGAGCCTCTTCTGGCCCATAAAATGGTGAAAAATAAGGAGGAGTCCAACGAGCTTGTCTACCCCATGCTGGAGTGTGTGGGACTGACAAAGGAGCATGCCAACCGCTACGCCCATGAATTTTCCGGCGGGCAGCGTCAGCGTGTGGGAATTGCGCGGGCTTTGATTCTGGAGCCGCAGCTTGTTATCTGTGATGAGCCGATTTCGGCCCTGGATGTGTCTATCCAGGCACAGGTGATTAATCTTTTGAAGGATTTTCAGGAGGAAAAGGGACTGTCCTATCTCTTTATCGCTCACGATCTTTCTATGGTGCGTTACGTCTCTGATGATGTGGGCGTGATGTATCTGGGACAGCTGGTGGAAATGAGTGAGGCGGACGAGATTTATAAAAATCCCCTCCATCCTTATACAAAGGGGCTTTTGGGAAGTGTTCCCATTGCCAATCCGAAGCTGGCAAGGCAGAAGGAGAAGAGCAGTATTGAGGGCGATATTCCAAGTCCTATCAATCCGCCTTCCGGCTGCCGCTTCCATACGCGGTGTCCCTATGCCAAGCCTGAATGTTCCCAGGTGACGCCAAAGCTTGTGGATGTGGGCAAAGGACACAGGGTGGCCTGTCACCTCTGCGGACAATAAGCCGGGCGGCCGTGAAGCAGTTATTTGACAGATGCGGCAGGGCAAATATCCGAGGAAGGATTTGAATCATTTCAATCAGAGCGGTTTCCCGATGCGTTTCGAAAAGGCGTATCTGAAACATAAAGTGCGGTCATAATATATGGCTGCTCAAAAAGAGTAATTAAAAAGGGATACTGAGAAATTACTCTTTAGCGCTGTTGCGCAGCAACCTAAAATAAGGAGGATAAACATTATGAAAAAGAAGTTATTAAGCATGCTTCTTGCCGTAAGCCTGGTGGGTACAATGCTCATGGCCGGCTGCGGAAACAAGGCGGCTGACGAGCCTCAGACCATCGATGATATTGAGGCGGCTCCCGAAACCCCGGAGGGGGAAGAGCCGGGAGATACCGAAGGAGCCGGAGGGGGAGAGCTTGCGGATACCCAGGAAATGGTTTTCGTGCTCAACAATGAGCCGGACGGCATCGACCCCAATGTAACCAACAACTCATTTGCAACTCCCTTCTTAAGCAACTGCTTTGAGGGTCTTGTAACCTACGACGAGAAAGGCGAGGTTGTTCCCGGAAATGCGGAGTCCTGGGAGTCTAACGACGACCTTACCGTATTTACCTTCCATCTGAGAGAAGGACTGAAATGGAGCGACGGAACGGCTCTGACGGCAAACGATTATGTATATTCCGCACTTCGCGTTCTGACTCCGGAGACAACCTCTCAGTATGTGAATATGATTTCCGACTATGTGGTAAACGGACAGGAGTTCTATGACGGAACGGCTTCCGCAGAGGATGTGGGAATCAAGGCTCTGGACGACAACACCCTGGAGTTCACTTTGAAGGCTTCCTGCCCCTACTTTATCGACCTGGTAAGCATGTGGGTATATTTCCCGGTTCAGCAGGCAACCATTGAGGCAAACGGCGACAAGTGGACTGCTTCCGCAGAAGCTTATGTGAGCAACGGACCCTTTAAGATTACCGAGATGAACATGGGCGAAAGCATGGTATTGGAGAAAAATGAAAACTACTGGAATGCGGAAAACGTAACGCTTGAAAAGCTGACCTTCCGCTATGTTCTGGATACCTCCACGGCGCTGACTGCTTATGAGAGCGGCGAAGTGGACGGTGTGAGAACCGTTCCTTCCAGTGATCTTGCCCGTCTGAAAGCGGAGAACGCGGGTCTTGTATCAACACCCAACTACGGAACCGTATACTATGATATCAACTGCTCCAAGGAGCCTTATAACAATTCTCTGGTAAGAAAGGCTCTGAACCTGGCAATTGACCGCGAGGCTTTGATTAACAATGTGGCTCAGGTAGACGGCCAGCCGGCATACAGCTTCCTGGCTCCCGGTTATGTGGTGGACGGAAAAGATGTGACGGAGGGACGTTCTGACTTCGGACTGTCCTCTACGGCTGATGTGGAGGGCGCAAAGGCAGCTCTGGCGGAGGCCGGTTATCCGGACGGAGAGGGCTTCCCGACCTTACAGCTTTCCTTCTATTCTGATGATAACGTAAAGAAGATTGCAGAAGCCATTGCGGAAATGTGGGAGAAGAACCTTGGAATTACCGTAGAGGTAAGCTCCGCGGAATGGGCCGTATTCTATGACGCGGTACAGTCCGGCAACTATGAGGTGGCAGCAATGGGCTGGAGTGCGGATTATGTAAATCCCATGAGCTTCCTTCCGCTTCTGTATACAAATGATGTGACCAACAACTCTTTCTACAGCAATCCGGATTATGATGCGATTGTAGATCAGATCAAGGTAGAGAAGGACCCGGCGAAGTTTGCGGAGCTGGTGCTGCAGGCGGATGAGCTTGTGTCTGCGGAGTATCCGGTGCTTGGGCTGTATTATAAGTCTAATACCTATCTGATTAAAGATTACATTGAGGGCGTTTATATGGTTTCCTCATCCAATATTTACTTCCAGAATGCGAAAGTTCTGGCACATTAAGCTATGAGATGTATTATTACTACGGAGGGCTTCGGGGATATGGTCTTTGAACTGTACCCGGAGCTTGCTCCGATTACGGTGAAAAATTTTGCGGATACGGTAAGAAGCGGCTTCTATGACGGTCTGGCCTGGTGCCGTATTGTGAAGGACTATGTGATACAGGCCGGCTCCCCGGACAATGATATTATGACGGACAGTGAGTGGCATATCAAAGGAGAGTTTGAGGAAAATGGGATTCCCAATCCGGTGGAGCATAAGCGGGGCGCCCTGTCGATGGCCAGGGATGATGATTATGACACGGCCGGAACTCAGTTTTTTGTAGTGCATCAGGATGCCCATAAGCTGGACGGACGGTATGCGGCCTTTGGGCAGATGGTTTCCGGGTTTGAGGTTCTGGATGCCATTGCGGAGGTTCCTACTTACGGGGCAAAGACCTGGAATAAGCCGGTGGAGATGCCGGTGATTGGCAGTATACGAATTGAAGAGGAATAGAGGTTACTGCTAACTCCGTAACCAGTGACGCGCTTCACAATGCACAGAAATCTCGAAAAGATGCAGTTTCGCGTTGAAAAACTCGGGATTTCCGCACAAAATGTGTGGAAACGCTTGGCAGAACAGCGGCGTGTGAACAGTAACGAATAAAGTTGCCAGTCACGGAGTGAACGGGAACGGAATAAAGCCTGAGAGACAGTAAATCCCAGGAATCACAGGGGAGATATATATCTGTGATTTCTGGGATTTTTCATTTGTTTATTTTTTGTCTGATTCAACTTAAAATGAGATTCATGGTCTGCCTGATTTCTAAGCTCTCCATGTTTATATGGTCCATATACTAAGAATTTGATCCGGTCGTTTTGCCTGGCTTTGGCAGTATATCTCCAAGCGGTTCTCCGGTCAGCTCGCTTAAGGGATGAAAGCTATATCCAAGCTCCTCCCACTTTGTCAGCAGTTCATCCAGGATTTCCCCGTTTGTTTTGGAGGTATTATGCAGCAGCACGACTGCTCCGGGATGGATGCGGGGAATCAGCTTGGCGAAGGCTTCCTCATGGGAGGGCTGCTGATCCTGATACCAGTCCACATAGGCCAGGCTCCAGAAAAAGGTTTTGTATCCCAGCTCCTGAGCCATTTTCAGATTGCTTTCGCTGTAGACGCCCTGGGGAGGACGGTAGTATTTTGCCATAGGCTGGCCGATGGCTTCCTCATAGAGCGTCTCTAAGTCCGAAAGCTCCTTTTGAAAAGCTGTCATTTCTCCGATCTTGGACATGTCAGGATGATGATATGTATGATTTCCTACGGTGTGGCCTTCCGACACCATGCGCTTTACCAGGTCCGGGCTGGTTTCCATATAATTTCCTACTATAAAAAATGTGGCAGGTGCATTGTGCTTTTTGAGTGCGTCTAGGATGGCGGGCGTATTGCCGTTTTCAAAACCACAGTCAAAGGTGAGGTAGATTTTTTTCTCTTCTGTTTCTTCCACAAAGTAAGCGTCGAAATCCTTTAAGTAGGAGGCGGAGGCGTTGCCGGCAGGAGCCTTTCCTTCCTCCCGGAAGCTTAAACCCCAGTTTGCGGAAGCGCTGCTGCCTGCGGGGAGAACAGCGCTGGGACTGGCTGAATGCTGGATATGAGCGATTTCATGGCCTGCAAAATAGGAAAAAGTGAGGAGCAGGGTTGTGCCGATGATGTTTTTCAGATTCTTATTCCATTTCATTTTTAAAAATTCCGTTTTTTCCAATATATGAGTATCCCGTAAAAATCAGACGTAACCTTGGTATTTTGTTTTCTGCCAGGCAGAGGGATAAAACTTTTTGTGGAGGATTTCTTTTTATTCCCATAAGGACAATGTAATGGTATAATGGAAAAAGCAGGAAAAGAACGGAAAATCAAAACAAAAGAAGGGCGTATTTTGAGAAGTATACACGGATGTACTCTGAAAGGACGGTTTAACCTGTTTAATAAAAAGAAAGGGGATACAAAAGGATGAAGAAGTATTGTTTTGGCGTTGATGTGGGAGGAACTACCATTAAGCTGGGCCTGTTTACGGTAGAGGGGGAGCTTCTGGAAAAATGGGAAATTCCCACCCGGACGGAAAATCATTCGGAGGCGGTTCTTCCCGATGTGGCGGAGGCCGTTCTGGGAAAAATGAAAGAAAAGGGCATTGAGAAAGAAGAGGTAACAGGCGTGGGCTTCGGTGTTCCGGGACCGGTGACGGCGGAGGGCGTGATTGCGATGAACGCCAATCTGGGCTGGAGAAACAAGCATGTGGCAAAGGAGCTTGAGGAGCTTACCGGACTTCCCTGCAAGGGCGGCAATGATGTGAAGACGGCCGGACTGGGAGAGCTCTGGAAGGGTGGAGCGGGAGGCTATAAGGATGCTGTTTTCATTACCTTGGGAACCGGAGTGGCGGCAGCGATTATTGTAGACGGCAAGGTGATTCTGGGGTCCGAGGGCGCGGCCGGGGAAGTGGGGCATATCAAGGTGGACGGAGAGATAGAGGAAGCCTGCGGCTGCGGAGGCGTAGGCTGCGCGGAACAGTTTGCGTCTGCTACAGGAATCGTGAGAATGGCGAAGAAGCTGCTGGCGGAAAGTGATAAGCTATCACTTCTCCGGGAGGGAGAGGTGACGGCAAAGGCCGTATTTGACGCCGTAAAAGCCGGTGATGAGACAGCAAAGGAGGTGGCGGAGAAATTCGGCCATTATCTGGGATATGCTCTGGCGGCCACGGCAGCCGTTGTGGACCCGGAGGCATTTATCATCGGCGGCGGCGTGTCGAAGGCCGGGGAAATTCTGATTGAATATGTACAGAAATATTATCAGAAATACGTATGGCCGGGGTGCCGGGGGAAAAAGTTTGTCCTTGCAAAGCTTGGAAATGATGCCGGGATTTACGGGGCGGCAAGCTATGTGAAGATGTAGCCGAATTTGGAAAGAACAGCAGTTTTTTGAATATAACGGAACGGCACTATTGGGGTAAGTATGATAGGCATAGCTGCAAATGGAATTCTGATTGTAGGCATGTATGTACAGGTGTGCTATTATATAAATATTTGTGTATACAAGTAAAAAGGAAGGATAGCATGAGTAAATTGTCGGATAATACAGTTTTAGGCGTCCTGATTCTGGCAGAAATGTATATTCGGCGGAGCTGGTCTTATGTGTAAGGGGAGATAAGCAAAAGGGTATATGCGAAAAGGGCAGTTAGAAGGCTGTCCTTTTGTGAGCTTAGAATGGTAATAGTGAATTAAGTATCTCTTTCAGCGAGTATCTGGTTATATAGCAGATATCCTATTTATAACAATTAATATTTAAGGTGTAAAGCATTATTCCCCCTAACAGTATTGGTTTCGTGCCTGTCAGAGGAGTAATTGACGCAGGTGCGGAGAGCGGCAAGGAATGTAATAACTTTTCTGCTGTAAAGAAATAAAGAAATAAAATTTCCAGTTGAAAAAAACGGATTTTTGTTCTATATTATTAGCAATAGGCATTTTTAGAAGGGATGATGAAGAATGAAATTAGATATCGCAGTAATACCCGGCGACGGAATCGGGCCGGAGATTGTGAGGGAGGCCAGGAAGGTACTGGATACCGTGGCAGAGCGTTACGGCCATGAATGGGCGTACACGGAGCTTTTGATGGGCGGAGCCTCCATTGACGTCCACGGAGTGCCGCTGACAGATGAGACCATTGAGACGGCAAAGTCAAAGGCCGCGGTCCTTATGGGTTCCATCGGCGGCGATGCGGCCACCTCTCCCTGGTATCAGCTTCCGCCGGAAAAGAGACCGGAAGCAGGACTTTTGAAGCTGCGCAAGTCCCTGGGGCTGTTTGCCAACCTAAGGCCGGCCGTGCTCTATAACGAGCTTAAGAGGGCCTGCCCCCTGCGGGATGAGATTATCGGGGACGGCTTTGATATGATGATTATGCGCGAGCTGACCGGCGGCCTTTACTTTGGAGAGCGCAGAACCGAGGAAGTCGACGGGATTCTCACCGCAGTAGACACACTTACATACAACGTGGAGGAAATCCGCCGCATAGCCAGGAGAGCCTTCGACATAGCGGGGAAGAGAAGGAAGAAGGTCTGCAGCGTAGATAAGGCCAATGTTCTGGACTCCTCCAGGCTTTGGAGAAAGGTCGTGGAAGAGGTTGCAAAGGACTATCCTGAAATCGAGCTTTCCCATATGCTGGTAGACAACTGTGCCATGCAGCTTGTGAAGGACCCGGGGCAGTTTGACGTGATTCTCACGGAGAATATGTTCGGCGACATTCTCTCCGACGAGGCAAGCATGGTAACAGGCTCCATCGGAATGTTGGCAAGCGCAAGCTTAAATGATACAAAGTTCGGCCTCTACGAGCCGAGCCACGGTTCCGCGCCGGACATAGCCGGACAGAATCTGGCCAATCCCATTGCAACGATACTTTCAGCGGCTATGATGCTTCGTTTTACCTTTGATCTGGACAAAGAAGCCGATGCCATAGAAGCGGCAGTTCAGCAGGTGCTTACGGAAGGCTATCGTACAGGCGACATTATGTCCGAGGGCTGTACCAAGGTAGGAACCGTGGAAATGGGAGATTTGATTGCACAGCATATTAAATAATTGATTCGTATTAGTGCCATCGCGCAGCGATTTAAGATAGGAGGAATACAGGTATGAAGAGTGATGCGGTAACAAAGGGAATGCAGCAGGCGCCCCACAGAAGTTTATTCAATGCTCTGGGGCTGACCCCGGAAGAGCTTGACAAGCCCCTGGTAGGAATTGTCAGCTCATACAACGAGATTGTACCCGGCCATATGAATTTGGATAAGATCGTAGAGGCCGTAAAATTAGGCGTAGCTATGGGCGGCGGAACACCCATTGTGTTCCCGGCCATTGCCGTCTGCGACGGAATCGCAATGGGCCATGTGGGAATGAAATATTCTCTGGTTACAAGAGATCTGATTGCCGATTCCACGGAATGTATGGCTCTGGCTCATCAGTTCGATGCCCTGGTTATGGTCCCCAACTGTGATAAAAACGTGCCGGGACTTCTGATGGCGGCGGCCAGAATCAACGTTCCCACCGTATTTGTCAGCGGCGGACCCATGCTGGCCGGCCATGTAAAGGGCCAGAAGCGAAGCCTTTCCAGTATGTTTGAGGCCGTAGGCGCTCATGCGGCAGGCACAATGACCGAGGAGGACGTAAGGGAATTTGAGGAAAAGACCTGTCCGACCTGCGGCTCCTGCTCCGGCATGTACACGGCCAACAGCATGAACTGTCTGACCGAGGCTCTGGGTATGGGACTTCGAGGAAACGGAACCATTCCGGCCGTATATTCCGAGCGTATCAAGCTGGCAAAGCATGCAGGTATGCAGGTCATGGAGATGTTCCGCCGGAATATCCGTCCCCGTGACATTATGACGGAGAAAGCATTCTTAAATGCTCTGACCGTAGATATGGCTCTTGGCTGCTCCACCAACAGTATGCTCCACCTTCCGGCCATCGCTCACGAGGCAGGCGTGGATCTGAACATGGAGGTCGCCAATGAGATGAGCGCCAAGACCCCGAACCTCTGCCATCTGGCCCCGGCAGGTCCCACCTATATGGAGGATTTGAACGAGGCAGGCGGCGTCTACGCCGTAATGAACGAGCTGAATAAAAAGCAGCTTCTTTACACGGACCTGATCACCGTCACCGGAAAGACCGTAGGAGAAAATATAGCAGGCTGCGCAAACCGCAATCCCGAGGTAATCCGTCCCATTGACAATCCCTACAGCGAGATTGGCGGAATTGCCGTTCTTAAAGGCAATCTGGCTCCCGACACGGCTGTGGTAAAGCGTTCCGCCGTGGTTCCCGAGATGATGACCCACGAGGGACCGGCCCGTGTATTTGACTGCGAGGAGGACGCCATCGACGCTATTAAAGGCGGCAGGATCGTGGCAGGCGACGTAGTGGTTATCCGCTATGAGGGACCAAAAGGCGGTCCCGGCATGCGCGAGATGCTCAATCCGACCTCTGCCATTGCAGGTATGGGACTGGGCGCATCCGTAGCACTTATTACGGACGGACGTTTCAGCGGCGCATCCAGAGGCGCTTCCATCGGACATGTATCTCCCGAGGCAGCCGTAGGCGGACCGATCGCATTGGTGGAAGAGGGCGACCGAATCCGCATTGATATTCCCGGCAATCGCCTGGAAGTTCTGGTATCCGACGAGGAGATGGCCGCAAGAAAAGAAAAATGGCAGCCCAGAGAGCCGAGAGTTACCACAGGCTATCTGGCCCGTTACGCAAAAATGGTAACTTCCGGCAACCGCGGCGCAGTCCTGGAAATGAAATAAACAGTAAAATCGCATACAGGCAGGGTATAAGTAACAGGAAATGGATTTCATATGAATGTCCCGGGGCGTGATATTATGGAACTTAAACAGTAAAATCGTACACGGTGCGTAAATCCATTTACTGATAAAGTATTAAGTGACAGGAAGTCAATTACATACAAGTATACCAAGTGTGACATTGCGGAACTCAAAACATAGAAAGAACGGAGAAAATATATGCAGTTGACAGGATCAGAGATTATCATCGAATGTCTCAAGGAACAGGGCGTAGACACCGTATTCGGCTATCCGGGAGGCGCGATCTTAAATGTATACGATGAGTTATACAAGCACAGCGGCGAGATTAAGCATATTCTGACCTCCCACGAGCAGGGAGCCTCCCATGCGGCGGACGGCTATGCCCGGGCTACGGGAAAGGTGGGCGTATGCATGGCGACCTCCGGCCCGGGAGCTACCAACCTGGTAACGGGAATTGCCACCGCTTACATGGACTCGATTCCCCTGGTAGCCATCACCGCCAACGTAGGAAAACCTCTTCTTGGCCGGGATTCCTTCCAGGAGGTAGACATTGCCGGAATCACCATGCCGGTGACAAAGCATAATTATATCATTAAGGATGTGGAAAATCTGGCCCCGGCCATTCGCAGAGCCTTCCATATAGCCAGAAGCGGCCGGCCCGGTCCGGTGCTGATTGACATAACCAAGGATGTGACGGCAAATAAGACCGACTACGAATACCAGAAGCCCCTGGAGGCGGAGCGGGATGCATCCCGGATACTGGAGGAGGATTTGGATCGGGCCGTGGCAATGATAGCCAAGGCAAAGCGCCCCTTCATTTTTGCAGGAGGCGGAGCGGTGCTGTCCGGCGCATCTGAGGAGTTGGCTAAGCTTGCAAGAAAGCTGGAGGCTCCTGTCTGCGATTCCCTTATGGGAAAGGGCGCATTTCCGGGGGAGGACCCTCTCTATACGGGAATGCTTGGGATGCACGGAACAAAGGCGTCCAATTTCGGCGTGACCCAGTGCGATCTTCTGATTACGGTAGGCGCACGGTTCAGCGACCGGGTAACGGGAGACGCTACCCGATTTGCAAGGAAGGCAAGAATCCTCCAGATCGACATTGATCCGGCGGAGATCAATAAAAATGTCATGGTAGACGCCAGTATCATCGGTGATGTGAAGGAGGTTCTTACGTGCCTTCTGCCCCGGCTCGAGGAAAAGAAGCATCCCGAGTGGATCAGCCAGATTGAAGCCCTCAAAGAAAAGCATCCCCTGCGGTACGAGGAAAGCCGCCTCACCGGTCCCTATGTAGTGGAGGAGCTGTATAGAATAACCAAGGGCGACGCCATTATCACCACCGAGGTAGGCCAGAATCAGATGTGGGCGGCTCAGTTCTACAAATATAAGGAGCCGAGAACCTTTCTGACCTCAGGAGGACTGGGAACAATGGGCTACGGTCTGGGCGCTTCCATCGGCGCAAAGCTTGGACGGCCGGACAAGACGGTGGTAAATGTGGCAGGCGACGGCTGTTTCCGTATGAATATGAATGAGATAGCGACGGCCGCCCGTTACAATGTGCCCATTATTCAGCTTGTATTAAACAATCATGTTCTGGGCATGGTACATCAGTGGCAGACCTTGTTCTACAATAAGCATTATTCGGCAACCATTCTGGACGACCAGGTGGATTTTGTGAAGCTTGCGGAGGCTTTGGGAGCCGTAGGTATGCGTGTTACAAAGCGGGAGGAGGTCGGCCCGGCCATAGAAAAGGCAATATCACTTGGACGGCCGGTAGTCATTGACTGTATGATTGACTGCGCGGATAAGGTATTTCCTATGGTGGCGGCAGGCGCGCCCATTGAGGAAGCCTTTGATGCGGAGGATTTGAAGAAAGTGGATTCATAATAAGGAAAGTAAGGGTTACTGTTCGCACCCACGCCAATCACTCCGCTGATTGGCGTGGAGCCAATACAGTTATGGGGCCAAGTAAGGTACACGATTTAAGTACCTGATTCATACACGTCTTTGAGGCGGGCTATCAATGGAAACAGGGAGCTTGCGGAATGTGGAAGCGGATAAGGTGGTTGGTGTGGGGCCTGTTTGCGTTTCTGGTGATATATACGGGAATTTCCGTGTATTTTATGGATCGTTTTTTTCCCGGAACCTCCATCAATAACACAAATGCGGAATATTTAACGGTAGATCAGGTAAACGAACTGCTGATGAGCCAGGCGCAGACGTATAAGCTTACGCTTCTGGGGCGGGAGGGAGAGACGGAAGAGCTTGATTCGGCGGATCTGGGCGTAACCTATTACGAGACGGACGCAGCCGGGCAGATTAAGCGGATTCAGAACGGTTTTCTCTGGCTTCGGATGTTCTGGCAGAGAGATTCCTATCATCTGACACCAGGTGTTGCCATAGATGAGGAACAGTTTCGGGCGGCAGTCCGGGATTTGGAATTGGTAAAAAATGGGAAACATCCGCAGAATGCCTGGGTTGAGCTTACGGAGGACGGTTATGAACTTCATGAGGAGCAGCCAGGAAACCGCTTAGGTATTCGCAACCTTGAGGAGCAGATGAAGGGAGCCGTAACCAATCAGCTCCCGGAGCTGAATTTAGAGGAGGCAGGCTGCTACCTGGCTCCCGGAATCACCGCGGAATCGGAGGAAGTGACAGCGCTTACGGAAAAGCTGGATCACTGGCTGGGGGCGGAGATTACCTACGAGTTCGGCCCGGAAAGCCAGGTAGTGGATGAAAATGTGATCAGCAGATTTATTCGTCTGGAGGGCTATGAGGCATCTCTTGACGGGGAAGCGGTTACGGAGTGGGTCCGTGAGCTGGCGGAGAGCCGGGACACCTACAAAAAGCCCCGGAAATTTAAAAGTACTCTCCGCGGAGTGATTACGGTGAAGGGCGGCAATTATGGCTGGCAGATCGATCAGGAGACGGAAAGCCAGGCGCTTCTGGCTCACATTGAACAGGGGGATACCCTTGCAAAAGAGCCGGCCTACACCCAGAGGGGCAATGTGTGGAGCACCAACTATGACATCGGCGACACATATATCGAGGTGGATATGGGCGCTCAGCACATGTGGTTCTACAAAAACGGGCAGCTTATTGTGGATACGGACGTAGTTACGGGAAATATGAGCCGTGGCTACGGCACGCCGGCCATCGTAGCGGCTGTCAAATACAAGGCCCGTAATGCCGTGCTGCGCGGCGCAGACTATGCAACGCCTGTAAAATACTGGATGCCCTTTTACGGCAATTACGGGATTCACGACGCCAGCTGGAGAGGCAAATTTGGCGGAGCCATCTACCAAACCAACGGCTCACACGGCTGCGTCAACACACCGCCGGCCAATATGAAGATTTTATTCGAGCAGGCAGAAAAGGGAACGCCGGTTGTGTTGTATTATTAGAGGAAATTTCATGAGAGCCCTTTCGAATGAAAGTTCCTCTCAATACAGGTGTGTCGAAGCGGCTTTACCCTTTAGTGCTGTCGCGCAGCGACTTAAAATAGGAGGATGAAAAAATGAATCGAGTGTATAATTTTTCCGCAGGACCGGCGGTGCTGCCGGAGGAGGTTTTAAAGGACGCCGCCGCAGAAATGCTGGATTATCAGGGAACAGGCATGTCTGTTATGGAGATGTCCCACCGCTCCAAGGTGTTTGAAGAGATCTTAAATGAAGCCGAACAAGATCTCCGCGATCTCATGGCAATCCCCGCCGACTACAAGGTGCTGTTTCTCCAGGGAGGCGCGCATCTGCAGTTTGCAATGATCCCCATGAACCTTATGAAAAACCGCGTAGCCGACTACATTGTCACCGGCCAGTGGGCAAAAAAAGCATTTAACGAGGCAGGCATCTACGGAAAGGCCAACAAAATAGCCACTTCCGAGGATAAGACCTTTTCCTACATACCGGACTGCTCCGATCTGCCCGTAAGCCCCGACGCGGACTATGTATACATCTGCGAGAATAACACCATATACGGAACAAAATTCCATACCCTGCCCAATACCAAGGGAAAGCTACTGGTATCCGACGTATCCTCCTGCTTCCTCTCCGAGCCGGTGGATGTGACAAAATACGGCCTGCTCTACGGCGGTGTTCAGAAGAACATCGGTCCTGCCGGCATGGTCATTGCCATTATCCGCGAGGACCTTATCACTGAGGGCACTCTGCCGGGAACGCCTACCTATATGAAATACAAGATTCACGCCGACGCCAATTCTCTCTACAACACGCCCAATGCCTACTGCATCTATATGTGCGGCAAGGTATTTAAGTGGCTGAAGAAAATGGGCGGTCTGGAAGCCATGAAGCTGCGCAACGAGGAAAAAGCGGCCATTCTCTATGATTTCCTGGACGAAAGCAGTCTTTTTAAGGGAACCGTCCGCAGGGAGGACCGCTCCTTGATGAATGTGCCCTTTGTCACAGGCAGCGCCGAGCTGGACGCAGCCTTTGTAAAGGCGGCCGCAGAAGCTGGCCTCGTGAACCTCAAAGGCCACCGGAGCGTAGGAGGCATGCGGGCCAGCATTTACAATGCCATGCCTTTAGAGGGTGTAAAGACCCTTGTGGAGTTTATGAGAAAATTCGAGGAGGAACACCATGTATAAATACAAATGCTTAAATCCCATTGCCAAATTCGGCCTTGACCATTTCACAAGAGAGTACAAAGAAGTGGAGGAGCTGGAGGAGGCGGATGCCATCTTGGTCCGCAGCGCGGCTATGCACGAAATGGATCTGCCCCGGAATATATCGGCCATCGCCCGTGCGGGAGCCGGCGTGAATAACATCCCCTTAGGAAAATACGCGGAGCAGGGCGTGGTGGTATTCAACACTCCGGGAGCCAATGCAAACGGTGTAAAGGAGCTGGTCCTGGCCGGACTTCTTCTGGCCTCCCGGGATATCATCGGAGGGGTGAACTGGGTGCAGTCCGAGCGTCAGAATGAGGAGATTGCCCAGCTTTCCGAGAAGCAGAAAAAGCAGTTTGCCGGCTGTGAGATTCAGGGAAAGAAGCTTGGAATCATCGGACTTGGAGCTATCGGCGTTCAGGTGGCCAATTCCGCTATTCATTTAGGCATGGAGGTATTGGGGTATGATCCCTATATTTCCGTGGAAGCGGCCTGGAATCTGTCCAGAAACATCCGCCATATCACCAATGTGGATGATATCTATCGGGAATGTGACTACATTACCATCCATGTGCCCTTGATGGACAGCACCAGAAAAATGATCAATGAAGGGGCCATTGAGAAAATGAAGGACGGCGTGGTGGTATTAAACTTCGCAAGGGATCTTCTGGTGGACGAGAATGCGATGATACTGGCTTTAAAGCAGGGAAAAGTAAAACGCTATGTGACGGATTTCCCCAATCCGAATACGGCCGGCGCCAAGGGAACCATTGTGATTCCTCACCTGGGAGCCTCCACGGAGGAAGCGGAGGAAAACTGTGCCCGCATGGCGGTGAAGGAGCTGCGCTGCTACCTGGAGCACGGCAATATCAGCAATTCCGTAAACTACCCCAACTGCGATATGGGCGTGCCCGCTTATCCGGCCCGGGTAGCCATTTGCCATAAGAATATCAAGCATATGCTGAGCCAGTTTACAAACCTTATGGGTGAGGAAAATCACAACATTGCCAATATGACCAACAAGAGCCGGGGCGATTACGCTTACTCTATGTTTGATCTGGAAAGCCAGGCCAGCCCGGAGCTGATACGCAAGCTTGAGGCCATTGATGGCGTATTGAAGGTCAGGGTGATCTGCTGATGGCCGGGATACGCCCCTTTCGGGCAATCAGACCGGCACAGGGGAAGGAAGCGCAGATAGCCGCCCTTCCCTATGATGTTTACAGCCGCGGGGAGGCGAAGAAGGCGGTAGAGGGGAGACCCTTGTCCTTTCTTCGCATTGACCGGGCGGAGACGCAGCTTTCCGATGATGTGGATACCTGTGATCCGAGGGTTTATGAGAAGGCAAAGGAATTATTGGAGGAAATGGAGAAGCAGGGGGATTTTGTACAGGATAAGGTTCCCTGCTGTTATCTGTATGAGCTGACCATGAACGGCCGCAGCCAGACGGGGATTGTGGCCTGCGCTTCCATTGACGATTACCTGGAGGGGCGCATTAAGAAGCATGAGAATACCCGGCGGGAGAAGGAAGAGGACCGGGTGCGCCACGTGGATGTGTGCAGTACCCAGACAGGGCCTATTTTCCTGGCATACCGGAACCGGCCGGAGCTTAAGGCGCTGACGGAGGGGGAGAAGAAGAAGGAGCCTCTTTTTTCCTTTGTGTCGGAGGACGGCATCGGGCACAGGGGATGGATGATAAGCGATGGGGATGCCATCCGGCGTATTCGGGAAGCCTTTGCGCGCATGGAGGCGGTTTATATTGCGGACGGGCATCACAGGGCGGCCTCGGCGGTTCGGACGGGTCTGAAACGAAGGGAAGCTCATCCTGATTATACGGGGGAGGAGGAATTTAACTATTTTCTCTCGGTGCTCTTTCCCGATGATGAGCTGATGATTATGGATTATAACCGGGTGGTCCGGGATTTGAACGGGCTTTCCGCGGAGGAATTTTTAAGGCGGGCAGAAGAGGTCTTTTCGGTGGAAAAACTGGAGGGGCGTACCTATCCGGGGAAAAAGGGGGAGGTTGCCATGTTTCTTGGGGAGCAATGGTATCTTCTGACCTTGCGGCCGGAGTATGAGAGAGAAGATCCCGTGGAGGGATTGGATGTTTCCGTTTTGCAGAGGGAGCTTTTGGAGCCGGTTCTTGGAATTGGAGATCCCAGGACGGATGAGCGCATTGACTTTGTGGGCGGCATCCGGGGGCTTGAGGAGCTTGAGCGCCGGGTACATACGGACATGGAGCTTGCCTTTGCCATGTATCCGACCTCCATTGGAGAGCTGTTTTCCGTGGCGGACGCGGGGCTTTTGATGCCGCCAAAGTCTACCTGGTTTGAGCCGAAGCTTCGAAGCGGTCTGTTTCTGCATGAGATTGAAGCGTAAGGGGATAGAAGCGGCCTTATACGCCTGCGCTTTTTCCGAAGCAAACCGGATTGGGTGCGGGTTTGTCGGCGGTATGGTTGGTACGGGAGTAAAAACAACCGAAAAAGTTGCATAAAACTTATATTTTTGCAATTTTTCTTGTTGCCTGCAAAGCGGTATCAGAGGGGGAAATGACTATGTTTTTGGCGAAAAATCCTTTATTTTAGGCATTTTCTCCATTCTGTTATTGAATGGTGCGGAATTTGCATGAATTATATCTAAAAAGCCGAATATGGTCCGAAGAAAAGTCATAAATATGGAGAATTTTCCCACTCTCATTGAATTTGGAGGGGAAACAGGCTATAATTGATCTCGATAAATTGTGAATCAGATTTTCGATTAGCATAAGGGAGGATTATCATGAGTGCTAAGAAAGCAACAGATACGGTAAAGAAGACGGCGCCCGTAAAGGCGGCGGAGACTGCTACGGTTCCGGTGAAGGAAGTGGCAGGAAAGGCAGAGCCTGTGAAGGCTGCTGTAAAAGAGGCGGCAGTTAAGGAAGAGAAGGCGGCCGCACCTAAGAAGGCGGCACCGAAGGCTGCGGTTAAGACAACTACGACTAAGACAGCGAAGACAGCAAAAGAGGCGGCAAGCCAGAACGTATATATTCAGTTTGCAGGAAAGGAAGTAAAGGCCGAGGAATTGGTTGAGCAGGTGAAGGCTCTCTGGACGGCGGAGGGGCATCGGGCTTCTTCTATTAAGAGTCTGGAGGTTTATGTGAAACCGGAGGATATGGCTGCTTACTATGTGATTAATGGTAAGGAGAATGGGAAGATTGAGTTGTAAGTAGAGTGAGTGGTGGGAACGCTTCATGCCTTTTGGGTGTGGGGCGTTTTTTTTGTTGGGTGTGGGACGCAGTTCATCCAGGCTGGGGCGGAAGCGGCCCTCTGCCATTTCCATATCCCGTGTTCAGACGGTTCTCGTACACGCATCTGCTTTGGACGTACATTGACTTTTGGGAGTTTGGGTGATTTTTAGGTTTTTTGGTCAATGTTCGCCCAAATCAGACACGTGTACGCGAACAGCCGGACACCGGATATCGGAAATGGCAGAGGGCCGCTTCCGCCCCAGCCTGGATGAACTGCTGTGGAAGGGGGCGGCGGGGGAAAATTTTTTTGCCATATGTTTGGGATGTGTCACAATGGGGTGTGGGGCTGGTTTTTTGTAGGGGAGCCTTAATATTATTTGGAGGTATGGTATCGTGCAACAGAAGATGTATGGTTATGTTCGTGTGTCTACTAGGGAACAGAATGAGGAACGGCAGAGGATTGCTTTGTTGGAGATGGGGGTGCCTAAGGAGCGGATTTATGTGGATAAGCTTTCCGGGAAGGATTTTGAGAGGCCGGAGTATAAGAAGCTGTTAAGGAGGCTGGATGATCAGTCGGTGCTTTATGTGAAATCGATTGATCGGCTGGGGAGGAATTATGTGGATCTGAATGAGCAGTGGAGGAGGATTACGAAGGAGAAGGGGGCGGATATTGTTGTGATTGATATGCCGATTTTGGATACCAGGCGGGAGAAGAACTTGATGGGGACTTTTATTAGTGATGTTGTGTTGGCGCTTCTTAGTTATGTGGCGGAGAGTGAACGGCATAATATTAAGCAGCGGCAGGAGGAGGGGATTCGGGCGGCTAAGCAGCGGGGGGTGCGGTTTGGAAGGCCCCAAAAGCCGCTGCCGGAGAATTTTAAGGAGGCTTGCCGGAGGTGGGATTCCGGGGAGCTTGTTGGGAGGCAGGCGGCGATGCTGTGTGATATGCCCTTGTCTACTTTTTATAAGAGGGCGAATCAGTTTCGGGATAAAACGGGGAATAAGCATTGAATCGGAGGGTTGAAGTTGATATACTAGGAGTGATAGGGGACTTGGCGAAAGGGTGGTGCGGATATGGCGAGGACCGTAGGGATTGGACATCAGATTTTTGAACAATTGATTACAAATGATAATTTTTATGTGGATAAAACTTTGTTTATTAAGGAATGGTGGGAGAATCAGGATGCGGTGACGCTGATTACCCGTCCCAGGCGCTTTGGGAAGACTTTGATGATGAATACGGTGGAGAGGTTTTTTTCGGTGGAGTATGCCGGGCGCGGGGAGGTGTTTGAAGGGCTTGGGATTTGGGAGGAGGAGAAGTACCGGGAGCTTCAGGGGACTTTTCCGGTGATTTTTTTGAGCTTTGCCGATATCAAGGAAAAATCTTTTTCTCAGGCAAGAAAAAGGATATGTCAGAATATCCGGCGTCTGTATGACAAATATGATTTTCTTTTGGACGGTAACTGCCTGCGCGATGGGGAAAAGGAGCTTTATCATAAAATTTCTGCTGAAATGGAGGATTATCTGGCGGTTGATTCTTTAAAATACCTTTCGGATTATCTTTCCCGTTACTATGGGAAAAAGGTGCTTTTTCTTTTGGATGAGTATGATACTCCGATGCAGGAGTCTTATACGGAAGGCTTTTGGGAGGAAATGGTTTCTTTTACACGAAGCTTGTTTAATTCTACTTTTAAGACGAATCCCTATCTGGAACGGGCGATAATGACGGGAATTACCAGGGTGAGCAAGGAATCGGTTTTTTCGGATCTGAATAATCTGACGGTAGTGACGACCACATCCGATGCTTATGCGGACTGTTTCGGTTTTACGGAAGAGGAGGTGTGGGCGGCTCTGGAGGAATATGGGCTTTCGGAGAAAAGGGACGAGGTCAGAAGCTGGTATGATGGATTTACTTTTGGAAGCAGGAGTGATATTTACAATCCCTGGTCGATTCTGAATTTCTTGAAAACCGGAAAATTCGCTGCTTATTGGGCCAATACCAGCAGCAACGGTTTAATCGGAAAGCTGATACAGGGAGGAAATCCTAATATTAAGATGGTTATGGAGGATTTTCTGCTGGGGAAATCGTTTCATGTTCAGCTGGACGAGCAGATTGTATTCAGTCAGCTGGATCGCAAGGAGAGCGCTGTCTGGAGTCTTTTGCTGGCCGGCGGCTATCTGAGGATGAAAAGCTATGTCCGGAAGGCGGGAAGGATTACTTATGAGCTTGTGTTGACCAATGAAGAAGTGCGGCTGATGTTTGAGGAGATGATTGAGGACTGGTTTGGGGGAGATACTCTGTCGTATAACGGATTTATTAAGGCGCTGCTTGGAGAGGACAGGAAGGGCATGAATCTCTATATGAATAAGATCGCCCTGTCTACCTTCAGTTTTTTCGATACGGGAGGCAGACCTTCCGAATATACGGAGCCGGAGCGCTTTTATCATGGTTTTGTTTTGGGGCTTCTGGTGGAGCTGCGGGAGCGTTATATCCTGACTTCCAATAGAGAAAGCGGTTACGGGAGATACGATGTGATGCTGGAGCCGCGCAGAATGGAGGATGCGGCAGTGATTTTAGAGTTTAAGGTCCGTGATCCGGATGAGGAAAAAACGCTGGAGGATACGGTGCGGGCGGCTCTTGCGCAGATTGAGGAGAAGAAGTATGCGGCATATTTGGAGGCAAGGGGGATTGCACCGGAGCGGATTCATAAGTTTGGGTTTGCTTTTGAAGGGAAAAAGGTATTGATTGGGTAGGTGAAAATTCATTTACCGGAATGTGATTTGTTGGATGGGTGAGTCCGGCAGATGTAAATTGTCAGAAAAAAGTACACCTTTTGAGGATTCGCTTTATGCCGCCAAAGACCATTTATAAAATCGTATATCAATACAGCAGAGATTCCATTTCGGAGGAGGATATGCAAAAGCTCCGGGAAATCGCGGTGGACTATGCAAAGGTAAAGAATTATGTGTATACACGTTTTGGCGGAATTGCCGGTCTGTCTAAGCTGTATTCCGGCTATACCGTGCAGAATGAAATGACGGCCGGCGCAGGAACGCCTTGAACGGCTCATAGAGGACATGAAACAGGCACAGGGCACGGAACAGCTAAAGGCTGAAAACGCCTTAGAATGGGTAAGACGACTCAATAACATAAGGGCTTGTGCGATGGAGAGTGTAAATGAGGAAATCATTTACGCATAGGTAACATGGCGGCAGAGGGTTAAAGCTCTGTCGCTTTTCTTTTCGGGGAACTTTGATTAAAGTTCATATTTCTGCGCTTGATACAGTTCGTTTGAACGGCTATACTATATACAATACACAACAGGAGGTCTAAAATGTTTGAATATATGACAGCACAGGAAGCCGCAGAAAAATGGAATGTATCGCTTAGATGGGTGCAACGGCTCTGCAAAGAAAACCGTGTTGAGGGGGCTTTAAATGTTAATCGTGTGTGGCTTATACCGCAAAATACTGTTAAGCCAGACGATGCACGAAAAAAGAAAAATAAAAATATTTCAAAAAACTTGTAAGATTCTTTGAAATGCGAAGTCTTATAAGTGAGTAGGAGGTGAGAAAGTGGCCGGTTTTGAAGAAGAATTTGAGAAGATTTATAAAAGATATTTTAATGATGTATTTCTTTTTCTCAAAAAGCTGTCAAAAGACGGAAGTATTGCAGAAGAAATCACAAGCGAAACTTTCTTTAAGGCAATGCATTCAATAGATAATTTTCGTGGCGAAACAGATGTCCGTGTCTGGCTTTGCCAAATTGCAAAAAACTGTTATTTTTCCTACTTGAAAAAGCAACAGCGTGTTGAAAATATTGATGATATTGATTTCCCAGACAATCAAGACACCATTGAAGAACAAATATCAAAGCAATATGATGCGATGCAAATACATCTCTTGTTGCATAATTTAGCTGAACCTTATAAAGAAGTTTTTATGCTACGGGTCTTTGGAGAGTTAAGTTTTAAACAAATTGCAGATATTTTTCAAAAAACAGATAATTGGGCTTGTGTCACTTATCACAGAGCAAGAAATAAAATATTAACACAAATGGAGGACAAAGATGAATAATAAATGTAATTTAATCAGAGACATCCTTCCGCTCTATGTAGAAGATATGGTAAGTACGGATACACGAGAGTTTGTTAGTGAACATCTCGAACATTGTGAAGCGTGCCGTGCAGAGCTTGAACATATGCGGAAACCTGCAGACATTATCCCCAACACTGATATTGTTCCGCTAAGAAGAATCAAAAAGGAGTTATTTATCAAACGCCTTCAGACTGTTTTTTTAACAGCGATTTTGGCATGTGCCATAGTGACAGTTATCTTTGGGATTTTAACATCACCTAAATTTTTCTCCTATTCCGATGACTTGTTCAATGTTGATAGTGGCGCTGACGGGAGCATTACCATCGCCTTTGATAATAAGGTAACAGGTTATAGCTGTATGAAAGAGTTTAATGATGAAACGAAAACAGAGATTTATCAGATAAATGCTTGGACTACGACTTGGGACATATATTCGTCCAATCGTGGGAAACAAAATATGGTTATTCCCTTTGATAGAGAAACTAACATTCAGATTTTCTATGCTCAAAACGATGGTTCCGAAGATGTATTGATTTATGGGATAAATGATAATGCTTATCAAGATACTGTAACATTGCCAAGACAAATTTTCTTGCCATATTTTATGCTAGCTTTTCTTGTCCTTGCCATACTTGCAGTTCTACGGTTTTTATTGAAAAACAAGCAAGCAATAATTGTATGGATTGACAGAGCTCTACTTTTCCCGATATCCTATATGGCAGCGCATCTTTGCACAAAAGGAATTAGCTTTACGAGTTATTCGTCAAAACGAGATTTTTGCATTATCGTTTTGGTTGCGATGCTGTTTTATTTTGCGATGTTGACAGGTACATCCCTTTATAAAGCAAAAAAGAGAACATCTCAAAAGAACTTTGAAGATTAACTCGGAATGCTTTGAGGTGGTAGATATGAAAAAATCTCTATTTAGACCAGCGGATATATTAGAACTAAGCGCTGTGTATATCCTCTGTTTTTCCCTAAATTTTGCGTTTGATTATGTGAAGACTATCGACTTGGACTCCTACATTCTAAAAAGCTATTTTAGGTCATTTTTAGAATATCAACTTCTAATCGTTATATTATTTACATTCATTGTGGTAGTTTTTCATTACCAAATGTTGTGCGGAAAAAAAGCAGAGGTGTTTTGCAGAATACTTGTAGGAGATACGGCGTTTCATATTACAATTCGGTATGCAATGGATTGTCTACTGGTTTTAATGTTTGTTTATCTTCTATCAACTTTGGTAAATGTTTATTGGAATTTCAGTTTGATTAGTAATCTTCACTTAGTTGCTATTTTTATCACATATATACTAATCAGTGCATGGCAGGTGCGAAAATATGAAAGTTTTTAAGTATTTTATTTCAAAAATATTTTTAAGAAAAGCAGTACTCGGCATAAGCATGATTCTGTTGCTTTGCATGGCAAATTATATAACTTTTACTTCTTCTCGTTCGATTTTATCAACTTATCAAGGGTATCAAGAAACAAAATATATCAATCAAGAAGGAAACTACATCGCTAACTTAGATCCAGATAGTCATATGGATATGGGTCTAATTAACGAAAATGGAACACAAGCAGTATATAGCTATTTAAATAGTTATTATAATTACGCTTTTTATGTGGATGGATTCATTGTATCTGTTCCTAATGTTGATGATATGGAAGTACACTTAAGCTATATGAATGAGGAGTATTACAAATTAAAACAATTTGAACTTTTACAAGGAGTGGATTTAGGCTTTGACTACCAACTTGATGATGAAATACCTGTTTTAGTTGGGAAAGGATTAAGCAAGACATATCCTGTTGGGTCAACGATTAGAATTGAAGAATCTGCCATTGGGCTTCCGATAACGCTTAAAGTCAAAGGGGTTTTGAAACAAAATGCTTATCATTCTAATTATTATGCTCTCAATTCCAAGACATACTATAATTTTTCGATTTTCTTTCCTGTAAATAAGGATTTTATAAATCATGCGAATATAGACCTTCAATTGAA
>OFFF01000598.1_pt1 | contig 26814 bp, 18 predicted proteins | sample 1521301 | NCBI WGS metagenome assembly OFFF01 (sample SAMEA3504101, study PRJEB24116) | mouse gut metagenome | biome: mouse gut; feature: mouse-associated habitat; material: faeces | place: Denmark | collected 2011
CGGGCCAATTCTTTTTTATAGGAATTATATTATAGGGGGATACTGTTTTAAGGAACTATAGGAGATAAATGGATTATGTGATAATAATTGAAACTTAAAATTCGAGAGCAGGGAGGGAGAATATGCCGGATATAGTAAGCAATAGCCTTTATCAGTTTTCCCAACAAATGAAAAAGATATTTGGTGTATATTTGTCGAAGAATATTGTCTATGGCTCTTACGCGAGGGGCAATTATCAGGACAACTCGGACGTGGATGTTATGGTTTTGGTGAAGCTGCCAGAAATAGAGATTAAGAAATTGGAGAATGATGTTTATGATATCGCTTTTGAGATAGAAATGGATACAGGCATAGATATTTCCCCAATTATCAAAAACGAGGCCCAATATGAATATTGGGTGGATGTGTTGCCATTTTATAGAAATATAAGGGAAGAGGGGGTAGTGGTCAGTGGATAATAAGGCTGTAGATTTGTGTATATATCGGATGTACAATGCGAGGGAGACTTTAGACACCGCTAAACTATAGTCTGTGAAGAATGTCAATATGTCTAATATCATATCGGAATCCAGCCATTTCGAGTTTTGCCTATGGCAAAAGGGCCGGATTCTTTTTCACATCTATATATTCGTATGCTGAACTGATATGTGTAATCTTCATCTATCCCCATTTGATTGAAAACAAAGAGGAAAGTTTGTATAATTATCCCAATCATTGTCATGCATGACATGAACGGAAAATATGGGTGGATTTTGGATTTTAAACAGAAGAGGAGGTAGCAAGATGGAAGGATACAGGCTGACAGAGGAGAGGGTTGCAGGGTTTAGGGATCACCTGGAAGGGGAGGAGCATGGGAAGGCAACGGTAGAAAAGTATGTGCGGAACGTGAGGTTCTTCGCGGCCTGGCTGGATGGCGGGGAGGTATCCCGGGAGGCCGTGGCCAGGTGGAAGGCGCACCTGCAGGGGGAGGGGCTGGCGCCCTGCACGGTGAATGCCAAGCTCTCGGCGCTGAACCGGTTCTTTGCGTATGCGGGGCTGGAGGGGTATCGGGTGAAGTTCCTGCATATCCAGAGGAAGGTGTTTCGCGATGAGTCCAGGAATTTAAGCCGCAGAGAATACATGAAACTGTTGTGCGCGGCAAGGGAGCATGGGAAGGAGCAGCTGGGGCTGGCGATGGAGACGATAGGGGCCACGGGGATACGGGTGAGCGAACTGGCCTACATCACGGTGGAGGCGGCGCGCGCCGGGAGGGCCACGGTGTCGCTGAAGGGGAAGGTGAGGGTGATACTGATACCGCCGAAGCTGTGCCGGAAGTTGCTGAAGTACGCAAAGGGGAAGGGGATAAGGAGCGGGGAGGTGTTCGTGACCAGGAGCGGGAAGGGGGTGTCGCGGAGGCAGGTATGGCGCGGGATGAAGGCGCTGTGCCGGAAAGCGGGCGTGGAGGGGAGCAAGGTGTTCCCGCACAACCTGAGGCACATGTTCGCCACAGTGTTCTACCGGGCCAGCCATGACATCGTGAAGCTGGCGGACGTGCTGGGGCACAGTTCCATAGAGACAACGCGTATTTACCTGATAGCGACTGGGGAGGAGCATTCGCGGCAGATGAACCGCTTGGATTTGGTGACGTAGACGGATACCACATTCTGTCTACTTTATGTGGAAAAACATAAAATATAGTGTATGCATTATAGCATACCGGAAGCGACAAGTGAAATAATTTTAAGGATTTCCGCAATTTGGCTAAAAATTTGCGCAATTTTTTAAGGGGCACAGCAGAAGAGAGGGTTGTGCCCCTAAAAATTGCGCTTAATTTATGCCTATTTTCATCCAGAATACCTTGCCTGCACACCGGCCTCATGGATATCCGGTGTTTTCCCGTGCCATTTCCCCGACACGAGTAGACAGAATGTGGTATCCGCATATTATATTGTCCAAAGAATATGCCAGTTGGCCATAAGCGATTGGTACTTTCGGATAGTGGGAAAGGAAAAGGCAATAAAATGCGGGAATACTTTGGATATACAATTAGAAATGGTCCGGCAGCGGCCTGTACGTCTGCGGGGCACGGGGAAAGGGGCGGGCAGTTTGGAACGAAGGGAAGAGGAATGCCTGACACCGGCTATGATAGACGATTATCTGGAATATCTGAAAGAAAAGGGGCGCAGCAGTTCATCCCTGGAGAGCTACAGCAGGATACTAAAAGGGATTTATGAATTTCTCCCAGAAGGAAAAATGATAAGGGGAGGAACTGGGGCAGTATGGAAAAGCTATATGGAAGGGCAGGGCTTTTCTCCGGTAACTGTGGATTGCCGGATTTCTGTCTGGAATGGCCTAGTGCAGTATCTTGGACACCGGGAATGGCAGATGGATGATTTTTGCCGGGAAAAGGGGGAGGAGCAGCCGGAACTGAGCCGTGCTGAATACTTAAAGCTGTTGTCTGCGGCAAAGCATATGGGGAAGGAGAAGTCCTATCTGTTGATTAAAACGCTGGGCGGAGCAGGCATGCGTGTTCAGGAGTTGCCCCAGCTGACAGTAGATGCTGTGGGGCGCGGGGTAGTCGAGTTGGAATACCACAACGCTCGCCAGAGGAGGGTATTATACTTGCCGGAAGGGCTGCGCGGGGAACTGTTGGGCTATATAGAGCGGGAAGGGCTTCGGGAAGGGCCAGTGTTCTGCTCGCCGGAGGGAAGGCCGATGGCCCGCTCCAGCATCAACTACTTTATCGCCGCGGTGAGCCGGGAGGCTCACGTGGGGGAAGGGAAGGCAAATCCCCGTGGCCTGTGGAAAATGTACCAGGGCACGTGCATGGGGATAAGGGCGAATGTTTCGGCCCTTATTGAGCAGGCTTACCAGAGAATGATGGCAGAGGAGCAGTTGGCAGTAGGATGGGATACCTGAGACGTGCACGGGCTTAAGTGCCCGGTTGCCTGCGCGGCAAGGCAGGATTAGAGTTGGACTTCTGGGTCATGCATATACTCAAATGCCTGCAGCCAGGCCAGGATGCCGGATATGCATTGGCATTATGGAGCGGGGGAGAAGGGAAGGCTGGGAATGGCAGGGGAAGAAATGAACGGGGGACAGGAAATGCAGCCGTATAGCCGGATAGAGTTTCTGCTAAACAGAATCAGCATGCTGGCGGCAGTCACTGCGACAGCCATATTATTGGAGACACTGTTATTGCCGGTAATCCAGATTTTTGGTTCCAGTATGACACCGGCGCTTTATGAAGGGAATTTTGTAGTGGCTGTGAGATATGCGATGCCAAAAAGGGGGGATATCGTGGCATTTTACAGCAATGACAGGGTATTGGTAAAGCGTGTAATCGCCTTGGAGGGGGAACAGGTGGACATAGATAGGGAAGGTATGGTGTACATAGACGGCAGTCTGCTGGAGGAGTCGTATGTGGAGAAACTGTCCTACGGGGGCTGTGATATTAGCTTCCCCTTCCAGGTGCCTGAAGGAAGCCTGTTTGTGCTGGGTGACCACAGGGGTATTTCGGTAGACAGCAGGAGCTCTGCGGTAGGATGTGTGGAGGAGGGGCAGCTGATTGGGAAGGTTATTTTCCGTATCTGGCCATTGGACAGAATAGGGCTGGTACACTGAACAGGGCAGTGTGATATGCCATGGCTGTAAGCAGATGTGCTGGCCGGGGCGGTTAGAGAAATAAATAATTTAAGTGCCGGGAACAGAAGATAGAGCAATGGAAAGCAGCAGAATAGATTAAATTTATTTTAGAAGGGGGTATTCCTATGGGAACTTCAATCTTTGAAAAAATGTCAGGTTTCTTACGGGGGAAGGGAAAATATGCAGTGGTGCTGACAGGCATGCTGGCGGTGACGGCGGTCGGATGCCGAATGGCTCTGCCAGGCTTTACGCTGGAGAGGGAGCTGGTCTGCGGCCTGGAAGAGCATGTGCATACGGAGGAATGCTACCCGGAACCGGAGACAGGAACGGACGGAGAAACAAAAGGTGAAGAAGGTGTGGATAGCACAACGGAAAAGGTGCTGGCCTGCCCTTTCGAAGGGAAGGAAGCCCATGCCCATACGGAAGGCTGTTATGAGACGGAGAAAAAATTAATCTGCGGGCAAGAGGAAGAGGCCGGAGGGCATGCCCACGGAGATGATTGCTATTCAACAACCAGGGAACTGACCTGCGGCCAGGAGGAACTGGCAGGCCATATCCACGATGCGTCCTGTTACCAGACGGAGACAAATTTGACTTGCGGCCAGGAAGAGACGGCGGGGCACAGTCATGGGGATGGGTGCTATGACGAAGATGGCAATGTTATCTGTGGGCAGGAGGAAGGTGCCGGAGGCCATGTCCACAGTGATGCCTGCTACAGCAGCGAGGATAAACTGGTGTGCGGCCAGGAGGAATCGGCGGGGCATACCCATGGGGATGGGTGCTACACGGAGTCGAGGGAACTGACTTGCGGGCAGGAAGAAGTGACAGGGCATACCCATACGGAAGACTGCTATGAAGAAGAAAGCAAAATAATATGTGGGAAAGAGGAATATAACCCTGCGGACCATGTCCATGGGGATGAGTGCTACATAGAGAAGCCGGTCTCCGGGGAAAACGGGGTGCCTGATGGAAATATTCCGGAAGGAAACGGACCGGATGCAGAAAACGGAACGCTCACAGAAGGCAGTGAGGACATTGAACGCCAGCCTATCTGTGGCCTGGAAGAGCATACCCATACGGATGCCTGCTATGGGGCGGAAACTATGGCTATTGCGGATAATGTGATTGCGCATGAGGATTGGTGGCAGCTGGATAATGAAGGGCTGTTGACGATTACTGCAACGGATACTGTGACGGAAATACCAAGTTACAGTTATTCCTCGCTCAGTCAACGTCCATGGAATAACTATTTGGGTCAAATAAAGTCCATAAAAATAGAAGGCATGCAAAAAATCGGAGATTATGCATTTAGGGACTGTATGCAACTGCTAGAAGTGGAAATGTCAGAAGGAGTGAAGGCGATTGGGAGTAATGCTTTTTACAATTGTTTTGAGGCAACCAGCATTAGCATTCCAGAAGGGGTAACGGAGATAGGAAGTAATGCTTTTGTGTCTTGCAGAAAGCTGACCAGCATTAATATTCCGAAAAGTGTAACGAAAATACAGGACTATGCTTTTTACAATTGTTATGGGGCAACCAGCATTAGTATACCAGAAGGTGTGACGGAAATAGGGAGTAATGCTTTTGCGTCTTGCAGCAAGCTGACCAGCATTAATATTCCGAAAAGTGTAACGAAAATACAGGACCATGCTTTTTACAATTGTTACGGGGCAACCAGCATTAGTATTTCAGAAGGGGTAACGGAGATAGGGAGTTATGCTTTTGCGTCTTGCAGAAAGCTGACCAGCATTAATATTCCGAAAAGTATTACTACAATACCGAACAATACTTTTTTCGATTGCAGCGGGCTGACCAGCATTAATATTCCAGAAGGTGTGACGGTAATACAGGGTGGCGCTTTTTATGGTTGTACAAATCTACGTAGTATTAAACTGCCGGAGAGCCTGACAGAGATAGGGAATCAGGCATTTAGAGGCTGCACCTCATTGGTAGAGGTGAAGATGCCGGAAAATATGGTGCAGATAGGCAGGGAGGCATTTTTAGGATGTACATCGTTAAGCAGCATAAAACTACCGGCAGGGCTGACACGAATAGAATGGTATACGTTTTCCGGTTGCAGCGGGCTGGCTGACATAAGTCTGCCGGAAAGTCTTACAGTGATAGAAGGGTATGCATTTGAGGGATGCAGTGCATTGAGCAGCATAAAACTGCCGGAAGGGATAACGTCTATAGGGGAAAGTGCCTTTGCAAAATGTGGGGAACTGGCAGAATTTGAGTTGGGTCCAAATCTGAATACAATAGGGGCTCAGGCACTGGCTTCCTGCAATAGCTTGGAACATCTTATTATAAAAAGCAAAAGCCTAAATTTTGCCTCAGATATTGGGGTATCGACGACGGGTTTGCGAAAAGTAACCATACACTGTGATAGTGTGGGTGAACTGAATGAAACAGTATTGAAATTGTGGCAGGCGGCGGAAGTTTCTTTTGAGGGGGAGGGCTATTTTAGCCTGAGTTCAATACTCCCTTTGGGACGTCCGGTAAGGAGGGAACTGCAAAGCGGAAATTATTATGCGGATGGAACAGGCGCTTTGTATTTGCTCAAAGACGGAACAGCTTCGTTGGCGTATGTGCCGTCAGGGCTAACTCGCTATACTGTCAGGAATCGGATAGGAGGGCAGGGGGAGTGGATTGTATGCTCTGTGGAGCGGGATGCCCTTAAGATGGCGGATGACCTTCAGGCCCTTGACTTCGAGGGGGCGGAAGAGATTACAGAACTTCCGGATTATTGCTGTGGGAATTGCATTAGCCTTATTTCTGTTAACGGAAAAAATACGGTGAAGGAAGTTGGCGAATCGTTTACCAACCCTGATGTAACAATCAGCCCTTTGGCATTTTATAATACCGGGCTGGAGGGGGAAGCCCCGGACGTGGCCGATGGAAATATAGAGATTATAATTGACGGACAGAAAATGCTCACAATGTCAACACGCAAAAGGGAGGGGGATGCAGGGCTGGAATTATATACCGGAGAGCAGGCGGAGACAACGCTCAATCTATCGGGTCAGCTGAATGAAACAGACTATACGGTGGCACGGTGCTATTTTTCCTTTGACAATAAAGAGGGTGTCACCAGGTATGGCAAGAATAGTGGTGATGACTATGATTTTGAAATTATAGATGAACAAGGTAACAGCTATGCAGTGAAGGCTCGTAAAGCATCGGTTCCGAATGTGTATTATTATGAAATACCGAGACCAAAAGAAGGGGGAACGCTGAGCCTGATGCTCCCGTCCTGGTATGAATCGCCAACATCGGCGGGAGGAAAGGTAAAAATCTGGCCGGTTCTGCTGACGGAAGCGGAAAGGGAAACCCTGGGAAACGGGGTTACAGGAGATGGAAAAAAGTATCATCAGGTCAGCTGGAGAACGGAGAAGAATACATTCCCTGTAACGAAAACATGGTATACTACTTCGAAAATAATTCCTTCGATTATGGGAGGAACAGAAGAAGGGAAACTATACCTGAAATCCCTGGCTTATGGGATAGAGATGAAAAATGAAAATAATGCGCCGGAAGATAAGGGGAAAGACTACATGCTCAGCGCAGACTATACGGATACACTGGTATTGCCGGATGGCATGCAGTGGAGGGAAGAGGTTTTGGAAGCCATAGAGGCTGGCAACTATTTTTGGCAAGGGCGTAATCTATATGTGGTTATTGGAAATGATTCTTTGCTGCTTTGCAAAATAGACGGCAGCACGGGAATGATCAATTTCAAAGGAAAAAAGCCGGAGGTAGTCAGGGAGGAGGATAAGAGTTTTGTCAGAATCAAATGGAGTTTGAAGAACAGCAGAACTGACGGGGAAATGCCGGCTTATAAAGGCTGGGTACTGTATTTTGGGGATGAGGTTATTTACGTGGATATTCCGCAGGATGTGGACAGCTTTGAGGATGGCTATAACGTGGTTAATGAAATCGAAACGGTACAGCATTTTACCCATTCAAAGGATATGACACAAACGAGCCAGGCGGAGGCCAGGGTACAGCCTTCTGAGGGGAGTTGTGAAATTGATAAAAGTTCTGATTCCAAGCTCAACGGCAACAAAGATAGGACATGGGGGGATGGCTATAAGTATTTTATTACCCTGATGAACAAAGGCAGCTTTCCATATAAGGAACTTGACAGTGTGTTTGACCAGCTGAGCATCTATTTATATATCAGGCCGGCGGATATGGAATCCATGTTCCGCGAAGCAGAAAATATAGATGGTGTAAAGAAGCTGGAGGTTAGGATTGACAATGCTGTCTTATGCAAGACGGAAGCAGCAGATGGGGGATATTGCCCAGGGAGAGAAGTAGTAGGGACGGATGGGAAGCATTATATACTTACCCAGCAGGATACTGGGGCTGGAACAGAATATAATGCCGGAGAGATAGAATGGGATCCGGCAGAAAAAGCCACAGATACGCAGATATATGTGGTGTGGGAGCGGGGGGGAGGAATTACCCTTACCGGGCCGGATGGAACGGAGGAAATAGGTGAAGAGGCAGATATTGGCAAGGGGTTGGAGGACATTGGATATGTAGTGACAAGCAAGGCGCAGTATACAGTTACCTGGGAACTGGAAAATTTTATGTTGTATAGCGGAAAGGATGTAACTTTTACCATACCGGTAATGATAAAAGACAGCTTTATGCTGATGGAGCAGGATAGGCTGGAAAAAAGGAGTGAGGAAAGTTTTCAGCTCCAGGAAAACAGAGCCACTGCCAAAGCGGGCACAAAGGAGTATACAGATAAGGTAACCCACACGGAGAGTGGCATCGAGAAGCCTCGGCGCGATTATATTTTGCAAAAAGGCTTGAAGAAGAATAACCAGGAGGTGGGTTCGGATAAAGATTCTGCTTTTGCCGGAGATGTATTGAATTACATGCTCCGGGTAGAGCATCGGGAAAACCCACACCGGGGTATTGTACCATTGGTAGACCGTATGCGGGGGGCACAAGCCCTGCTGATACCGGTGGAAGATAATGGACATTTATCGGGCGGTGGCCTGGAGGAAATCAATGCTAACGGCAAAGGCTATTATCTGCTCTCAAAAGAAGGGAGATATACCAATATCATCCTTGGCGGCAGGCTGACGGACAGCATTACCGTAACAAAACAGGAAAACGGGGAACTGGATACGATGATACGCTGGTATCTGGCGGATATCCAAGGGACGGGAACCGAAAATATTGATTATGAAGCATATGTCCTCCCTGCCTTGGGGGATGGCGGCGGTTCCTTTAGTCTTTCCAACGAAAGCTGGCTGAATGACCATCAGAGCCACAGGCTGTATGACAAGGTGGGAATACTGGGTACAAATGTAATTGTAGAAAAAAAGATTGTGGCTTCCCAGGGGGAATCAAAGAAGCCGGGGGAAGATAAACTGGAAGAATATTCACCAATACTTGAAGGGACAGCCACAACATACCGCCTGAAAATAGAGAATATTGGGCTGGAAAGGGAAATAAAAGGTTCGGATATTTATGATATCCTACCTCTGAATAAAGGCTTTGAATGGTCAAAGGAAAATGTAAAAGTAAGCTATTATGATGCGGGAGACGGGGCATATACGCTGAAAGGCGGGGATGACTGGCAGATTGTCAAAGATGGGGATGATAGATGCCGTATTGTATGGGGGGAAGAATTTAGCCTTACATTAAAAAATACCATTTATATTTACGTGACATTGGAATGGCCTAAAGGGAATGAATGGGAAGCCTATGTCAGGGCATGCGGCATGGAACGCTTGGAAAATACCTTCTGGTGCTATAGCCTATGGGATATGGTTTCCCATGATCTGGCGGCCGGAACTGAGGGGTATTTACAAAAAGGGGTTGCCAAGAGCGAAATAGGAACCCGGCTAACAGACGACAATTCAGAAAAACGCTTCTATTATACAAATGGGGGCTTGTGGAGCGAAGAGGGAAGTCGTGTCCTGTACTATGTTGTAATTTATAACAGTGGGTATACTAAGCTGTATTTGAACGAGCTGCAGGATAAGCTGCCCAGAGGATTTAGCATAAAGGCAAATGGGTCAAATGTGCCGCTGCAGTATAGTAACAGAAAAATTAGTATTACTGATGAAGAAGGGAATAAAGTAACCCCAAAGTGGATGCAGGGTAGGCAGGAAATAAGGGGGCTGGATAACGGAAAAATAGGCATAGAATTGACAAATGGAGGCGATGAAAAAGAAGGGTATCTGCGCTATGACCCAGTAAACCGGAAGTATTACCTTGCTCCAGGGGAAGCCGTTTATATTCAATATTGGTGCTATCCCGGTGAATATGCGGATACGGATGACATTGCCACGAACAGTGTAGTGATGCCCTATGATGATATAACCGGAGGTGGATTCAAGAAGGCAAATTTGGTGGTAGAAGGACCCGATGAAGAGAATGGCGAGGTTCTGAAAAATGACGGCAGTTGTTACCTTATGACAACAGAGGAGGCAGAAAAACAGGGATTTATAGGAGGAAAGGCTGATACGCTGTGGCTGACTTCCGATGTGGATGTGAAACGGAGGGAAATCATTCCCGGAATTACAAAAAAACTGGCGGGAGTGACGGCGTCTGATGGCAGTACCTCTAACCTGGGTTATGCAAATGCTGGGGATATTGTGAATTGGACAATTACAATGACCAACAACGGGGGAGAACCGATTACTGATTATACGGTAACGGATGCTATGGAAACCCCTTACGGCTATATCGGTACGGTAACGTATACTATTGAACCGCGTTCAAATACTGAACGCCGGGTATTGTTTACAATAAGTGAATGCCAAAAGAAAAACGGCAGGATGTGCCTTACTTTGAATAAGGTAACCGGTATAAATTCTGAATATTGGGAATGGAAAAAAAATGGTGTGGTAACGAAATTGGATGAACTGGAATTACAGGGCGAAGACGTTATATCCATCAGATATATAGAAAAAAAGGCCGGCACTAAGAGGTCTACATGGGAATATGATGTCAGCCTGTCCGGTGATGAAGGGAAAGAGGAACTGAATATCCGTTGTAAGAGCCGCGATATGAGTATTCCACCCCAAGGTAAAAGTGTATTGACACTATCTACCCGGAACGTGACCCCAACACACCAGAATAAAAGCTATTCCAATAGATGCTATATCACTCCTGAACAACAGCCATATGACAGCGGATTAGTTACCCAGGGAAGCAACACAGAGCATCACGGGAAACCTTCAGTGATTAGCATCGCCCGAATACAGGTATCCATTGGGTACACCACCAACTCCCAGAAAAGGGTGGAAGAGGTAGATAAGCCGGAAAACAATACGACATCGGAGGATGAGAAAAACTATATTCTCTTGCCGGGAGCGGGAAGTTTGTTCCGCTATACGCTGATTGTAGATAACACGAAAACGAATAAAGTGGCTATGGAGAAGCTGGTATTAATCGACAGCCTGCCTCAGCCGGGGGATCATAACCCATTTACAGAAGAAGAACCTCGATTCAGCGGTTTACGGGTAGACCTGGCAAAGACCCCTCAGTTTGAAGTATGGATAAAAAAAGAGGGGGAAGAGGCCGTAATGTTGAACGAAAGCCAATACCGGCTGGAATATAGCAGCAAAACGGAATTTACCGAAGGGGACTGGAACGGAGAAGGCACCAATGGATGGGAGCGTGATATGGAGTCCATAGATAGAAAAAGTATACGTTCTTTCCGCGTTGTGATTTTGGATAATGGCGTGGAAGGGAGCGGGGATTTGATTCCGGCAGGGGCTTCCGTAGAGGTAAAATTCACCGGGGAAATATCTTCGGGAGAAAATGGCGAACCTCCGATGCCTGGAGAGACAGCATGGAATGGTTTTGGCTACCGGTATGCATTAAAGGAGGTAGGGGATGACCTGGAATCCACCCCGTTAAATGTAGGGGTACGTTTGCCGGATGTGCCCAGGCTTATAAAAGAACTGGAAGATGCTGATGGCAATCCCACATCGGCCTCGGCAGATATGCCCTTCCGATTCCTGATTTACCAGGGTGAGAAACTGAACCTGAAAAAGGGCTTTACCGATAAGGAGTTGGCAGACGCCCTTCTGGCAGCTGGCAGGGAGTTCACATGTGTAGAAACGGTGGTAAAAAGCGGAAACTCTCAATCAGAGATGTTAGTGCTTAAGGATTTAAAGAAATGGGAATATTTCGGCAGTGAAGGAACAGGAGAGGAAACTCCGGGAGAGAACGGGGCGGCAGCAGGGGAATGGAGACCAACGGAAGAATCCTGGTCCTGGAAAGATAAAGAAAAATATACTATTGTGGAACTGCCATTAGGGGAAGAGGGCATTTATCAGTTCGCATCCCTGGGCGGGATAAAAAATAATAGCTATACATTTACCCATTCCGTTGAACAGGGAAAGAAGATTATTGCAGTTAACTCCTGTGAAGGTTCGGCAGCTTACGAACTGCCGGAGACTGGCGGGGTGGGAAGTCATAGATATACACTGGCCGGGTACTTGTGTTTGGTGATGAGCTGTTTATATTTGGCAGCAGGATGGCATTTACACAAGAAGAAGCAGGCAGATAAGTAGCCGGCTATTAAATGGATGACTGCAATTAGTTCTGGAAGGGGGGGATTGGGGAAAAACAAAATAAAAAGAAACTATAAAAGAGACAACAGGAAAGGAAACAAATCTATGAAAAAAATGAGAAGGATTGCCAGCCTGCTGCTGGCGATGGTGATGGCCTTCGGCCTGACCGCTACGGCTTTTGCGGCGGAGGCAAATGCGGATGCCGGGAAGGTCCAGGCCACTGTGACCAATGAGACCAAACACAGCTATGCCGCCTACCAGATTTTCGAGGGGACACAGGAGGCGGGCAACGCAGCCCTGGGCGATGTGGGATGGGGCTCCGGCCTAAACAAAGACGGCTCTAAGCTGCTTACAGCCCTGCAGGGGGATGACAGGTTCAATGTAGGCGATGGCGGAGCAAACATTTTCGCAGGCTTTACGGAAGCCGCACAGGTGGCGGCTGCCCTGGAGGAATATAAGGCTAACCCTGTGGTGGCGGCTGCATTTGCCAACCTGGCCGACAAAAATAGGACAGGGGCACCCGAGGCGCAGATTGCTGCCGGCGCCACGAAAGTGCCACTCCCCGTGGGCTACTACCTGCTGGTGGACACCACAAACCTTGGCAATGGGGCAAGCGATGCCCTCAACCCTGCCCTGCTGCAGGTGACAAACAATGGGGACATCACCATCAAAAAGAAATACGAGGTGCCCACCGTGGACAAATCGGTGACTGGCACGGATGGCATAACAGGCGAGGCCACGGACTGCAGCATCGGCGACAGCGTCACCTTTACACTGACCGGCACGCTCCCGGGCGATGGGGAAGGGGAGTATGACGGGAAATACGATGGGAAGTGGCTGGATGACTATGACAGCTATAAATACATCTTCCACGATACGCTCTCTGACGGGCTCCAATATAACGGGGATGTAAAGGCATACCTGGCAGCCAAGGGCACTGGAGGGAAACCGGACCTGGCGAACAAAACAGAGATTGGCGAAAGCAAGTATGAGGTTGACACAGGTGCCGAAGCTGCGGAAGGCGACACTCTGACAGTCACCTTTGAAGACTTAAAGAAAGTGGACGGGGTAACCGATGCCAGCTTCATCATTGTAGAGTACAGCGCAACGCTGACAGAGGCAGCAGTAATTGGGAAACCTGACAACACCAACACGGTGAAGCTGGAGTACTCCAACAACCCGAACACATCAGGCGACCCGTCCAAAGACACCGGGGAGACGCCGGAGGATACCGTATATGTATTCACCTATGAACTGGACGGAACCAAGGTGGACGGACAGACGCCGGATAAAACGCTGAAGGATGCCCAGTTCGTCCTCTACCGTGGGAAAGACGGGGCAGACCCCACCTATGCAGACGGCATCCCCACAAATGTGGAGTATGCACTGGTAGCAGGCGGGAAGCTGACGGGCTGGACAGACGACAGGGGAACTGCAATAGGCACTGAAGAAGTGAAAGGCCCCGGAATCGTGGCATCGGGTGAAAACGGCCTGTTTGTAATATCCGGCCTGGATGCAGGCACCTACTACCTGGAAGAGGTGAAGGCGCCGGCAGGCTACAACCTGTTAAAAGACCCTGTGAAGCTGACCATAGACGCTGAAATCAGCGGAGGGGATGCCGAGACGAAGCAGCCGCCGACAATAGGCAAACTGGATCTCATAACGGAGGGGAAAGACGGGTCAATAACTACCCCGGGAGATAAGGACAACGGGACAGTCAGCCTGGAAGTACAGAATAACATGGGCGCGCTCCTGCCCTCCACCGGCGGCATGGGCACCACCCTGTTCTACATAGCAGGTGCAGCCCTGGTACTGGCTGCAGGCGTGCTTTTTATGATGAAGAGGCGCACTGATGCAGGAAAATAAATTTCCCGAAAGTAAATTTCCCTGAAATAGATTTTTGGAAGATAGATTTCCAGAAAAACCCCCGGACACGGGGAACATGTAACTATGCAGTAGCCCCTGGGGGAGGTATCCCTCCCCCGGGACTACAGCAGCAAGGAGAGCCCTGTATGAAGAAACATATCACTACAACCCTATTCATAATAACCCTGCTTGCAGGGCTGTCCTTACTGCTGTACCCGACAGTGAGCGACTGGTGGAATTCCTTCCACCAGTCACGTGCCATCGCAGGCTATAGCGAGGCGGTGTCAGGGCTGGATGCGGAATCCTATGAGACCTGGTGGGCAAAGGCCAGGCAGTACAATGAGGATTTATCCCATAAGGAAGACCGATACCGGATGACGGAAGAGGAAGGGGCGGAATACGAAGCCCAGCTGGATGTGGCGGGGAACGGGATTATGGGATATATCGAAATCCCGCGCATTAAGTGCTCCCTCCCTATTTACCACGGAACCGATGAAGCGGTGCTGCAAATCGCTGTGGGGCATATCGCGGGAACATCCCTGCCGGTGGGAGGGGAGGGAAGCCACTGTGTGCTTTCCGGCCACCGGGGGCTTCCCTCAGCGAAGCTCTTTACAGATTTGGACCAGATGGGTGAGGGTGACCTCTTTATGCTCCATGTGCTGGATGAGACATTGGCTTACGAGGTGGATCAGATAACAGTGGTGTTGCCGGAGGAGGTAAATGACCTGGAATTGGTAAAGGGGGAGGACTACTGTACCCTGGTGACCTGCACGCCCTATGGAATCAACAGCCACCGGCTGCTGGTGCGGGGAAGGCGGACGGAAAACCTGCAGGAAGTGGAGCCGGGGGCGGTGGAAAAGGAGGCAGGGGAAACCGGTGAGAGACTGGCGTGGCTGCAATACCTATGGGCAGTTCCCGTTTTGGCAGTTATTTTGGCAGGGGCGGCATTCTGCCGAAGGAAAAAGAGGAGAGAATAATGGCAGCTATGGGGCAAAATAGCGGATAGCTGCACACAATTAGTCAAACAGTAAAAAGATAATGACGAAAAGACATGAAAAATGGAAAAATGAAAAAGGGCCTGTGCCGGCGCGGCATGCATGGGCCGGGGATAAAAAAAGCCGCGCAGAAACGGGGGAAGGTATGGGAATGAGATGCAGAATGAAAAGCAGGCTGTGCGCTGTACCGGCAGCGGCAGGTTTCCTGGCGGTTGTGTGCCTCCTGGCAGCGCTGCCCCGGACAGCTGCCCTTGCGAGGGGGCTTATTGACACAGGGAAGGAATGCTCCCTGACAGTAAAGACAGAAATCCTGGTACAGGACGAAGAAGGGGGGGATACGGACTGGCGGGAACTGAATGAAACGCATATCCAGGCCTACTTATACCGGGTGGCAGATGTGAACCAATATGGCGAATATGCAGGGGTGGATGGTTTCGAGGGGCTGGAACTGGAAAAAATAGACAGCACAGTAAAGGCGGACGGCTGGAGGGAGAAGGCCCGGGAAGCAGCAGGTATATTGGGGCTGCCCATACCACCTAAGGCAGAGGAGGTAAATGACGGGTATCCAGGCGATGAGGGCAGTCAACCGGGAAATGGCCAGACTGGGAATGGCAGCCGGCAGTCGGGAAGCAGCCAGACAGATACTGGCCAGCCTATGGGAAACCAGGGCCAGACAAAGGAATGGGAGCCTCCGGAGGATTTGCAGGATAAGCTGGCGGGCGCGGATGCCGCCATCACCCTGCAGGACGGGGCAGGAACAGCCCAGGGATTGGCCCAGGGGATGTACCTGGTATGGGTGATGCCTGTGTATACAGAGGGCTATCAGTATACTTTCCTGCCTTACCTGGTCTCCCTGCCAAACAACAGCTATGACCCTTCTGTTCCTGGTTCAGTGGATGAGTGGGATTATGACCCGGCTGTAGGATTAAAGCCCCGCCAGGACATCCGATATGGAAGCCTGAAAATTCAAAAGACGCTGGAGGCCTATAATGCATCCCTGGGGGAAGCGATGTTTGTATTCCAGGTGGAGGCCAGGAAGGATTTGGACCATGACGGGGAAAAAGAGGTTATCTACAGTAATGTGGTAGGCCTGGAATTCGGGGCAGCCGGACAGAAGGAGGTCGTCATTGGACATATCCCGGCAGGGGCTGAAGTGACGGTAGAGGAGATATACAGCGGCTCCGCCTATACGCTTTTGGGAACGGAGAACGTAAAGAAGACCACGGTAATCCGGCCGGAGGGCAGTGGGGGAGGGCCGGCCCTGGTGGGCTTTACCAATACCTATGATGACAGGACTACTTATGGAACAGGTGCTGTGAACCGTTTTAGCTATAACGGGAATGGATGGTTCGGAGAACGAATAACGGAAAATGAAGGGGGCGGCAGCGAATGAAAGAAACGGCAGGGAGAACAGGGGGAGTAAGAAGGGGAGATAAAGTGGAGGAAACAAGACACCTTTTGTACGCTCATTTGTTACGTAGGTACAGATGGACACTGCCGCTGTCTGGGCTTTTGCTGATTATAACGGTGTTCCTACTGGCTTACGGGCAACAGGGCCGGCTCTCGGGGGCATACTTTACTACTTACGCCAGCGCAAAGGGAGGCTACGAAATACAGGCCGGAACAGAGACGGAAATTCATGAGGAGATAGATGGGCTGAACAAGCATATAAGGATAGAGAATACCGGGGGAGCAGACTGCTTCGTGCGGGTGAAGGCGTTTGCCGGAAGCATCACTGATATTATATACTCCCCGGAAAGCGGAAGCTGGCAGGAAGGGGAAGGGGGGTATTGGTATTGTATGGCCACCCTTGCCCCTGGGGAGGTGTCGGGGGAATTGACGGTATCCATAAAGATTCCTGAGGGCATGGAAGATATGGCGGGGAGTTTTGATGTGGTAGTTATCCAGGAATGTACGCCGGTCCTTTACCATGCGGACGGCACGGCCTATGCGGATTGGAATCGGAAGATTGAAAAAGCGCCAGGGGAGGTGGGATGAAGATGAATAAGGAAGAAAACGCCGGGAAAACCAGGGGGGTGCGTACTGCCTGGGGCATGTTCACAGCGGCGGCAGTACTGCTGCTCTTTAGCGCGGCGAACAGCAGCCGTGCGGCTCTGACCTACTACAGCGAAAATTATTCCGCAGAATTCCAGATGTTTGACATCGGCGTAACCTTGCTGGAGAACGGGAATGAGGCCAGCTGGAGGAATTACACCCAGAAGGACGATGTGTGGCAGGAAGGGGGAGGCAAACTGCTCTCCCACCTCCTGGACGGGGAAGCCGGCGGAAAAATCCAGCCGGGAAAGGCCTACAGCGAGGAACTGAGCGTGCGCAACAGCGGCTCCATTGACGAGTATGTCAGGGTCATCCTTTACTGCTATTGGGAGGATAAGGACGGAAACCGGGTAACAGACGTGTCCCCTGGCCTGATTGAACTAGGCCTTACCGGGAACGGGTGGGTGGAAGATGCTTCCGCCAGCACAGAGGAGAGGAAAGTCGTATATTATACGGGAATTCTTCCGGCCGGGCAGCAGACGCCGGCTCTTTCGGATACGCTGACTATTAATGAAAAAGCAGCATTGATGATGTCCGGCGGGGAGGGCCGGGAGGAGGCCGGGGATAACGGCAGTACTGGCCAAGCCACGGCCTATGGGTATGATGGACTGCGTTTTGTATTGGAGGCGGAAGTGAATGCGGTGCAGACCCATAATGCGGAGGATGCCATCAAAAGCGCCTGGGGTGTAGATGTGTCCGTGGGGGCGAATGGAAATCTGAACCTGAGATAACGTGATAAATAAAGCGGTATAAAGTTTGCGATAAGGTTTGCATACTGCTTTTTGTATAAAGAAGGCAGCATAGAAATGAGGGTAGATATGAGAAAGAAATTCACAGCAGGAAAGCCGGTGGTCAAACTGTTACAGGGATTTTGGTGTCTTGCCATAGCCGCAGTTATGTTCGGGATGAACGGGGCATCCGTATATGCGGAAGACTATACAGGCGGACAGGGGTGGAAGGTGGAATTTACCGGAAGCGGTTTGGAAAGCAGCCTTACCTCATCGGATATTTCCGATGCGGTGTATGCGCTGCAGCCCGGTGACAGCGTCACTTTATCCCTTACATTGAAAAATGGGGATTCCCAGGATACGGACTGGTATATGTCCAATGCGGTACTTTCCAGTCTGGAGGATAGCCAGAAAATGGCACGCGGCGGCGTTTATTCCTATCGCTTGGCATATATGGGGAGTTCGGGGGATGAGAGCATTTTATATAGCAGCGAAAATGTAGGTGGCGAAAAGGATTCCGATGCGGGGGAAGGTCTGCACGAGGCGACAGACAGCCTGGAGGAATTCTTTTACTTGGATCGCCTTGTTCCGGGAGGAGACGGTATAGTTACGTTAAAGGTGGAACTGGACGGGGAGACGCAGGGGAATACATACCAGAATACCCTGGCTAGTTTACAGATGAATTTCGCGGTGGAAAAAGCGGTTGCGACACAGGAATCGGGAGGGGGAGGCGGTACCCCCGGAAATCCGGATAGCCCGGCTGATGGCGATAGCCAGGGGAATCCGCCGATGCCAAGGACATCCGCATCCAATGCGTACACATTAAACAGTGTAAAAACAGGCGACCCGTTTCATATGCTTTTATGGTCAGCAGCGGCATTGGCCAGCGGTATGGCTTTGCTTTTATTCGCAGTATTGTATATAAAAAACAGGAAGGGGGAGGAGAGAAGTGAGTAAAGAATGGAATAAGCCAAGGGGAAAATCAAGAAAACTTTTTTCCCTTCTTTTTGCTCTGTGCCTGGCCTTCCTGCCTTGGGGGATGAAGTGCCAGGCAGCGGAGTATAGCTATACGGTTACATTTTACCCTGGAAACCACGGAAGGTTTACCGGAGTTGGCAGCATATCGGTACAAAGCAGCGGCTCTGAGGCCAGTGTGGAGGTGGTAGGGCAGGCCATCAAGGTAAGCGGGTTAAGGAACGGGGATATGGTCAGCTTTGACGCAGCCATGGATGGCGCGGTAGCGCTGGAGGAAGGCAGCCAGTATTATGTAAAAGGAATCCGTTTAAGCGGCAGGGACAACAATACGGTGGACACCTCCGCCTTTCGGGTGGAAGGCGACAGGGATTATGTGGTGGCCTATGGGATACGCGGGGATATGGTTTCCTATGTAGTGAACTATCAGGATGAGACAGGGAATACCCTGGCACCCAGCCGGAATTATTATGGGAACGTGGGCGATAAGCCGGTGGTGGCCTTTTTATATATGGAAGGCTATGAGCCCAGAGCCTACAACCTGACTAAGACGCTGGTGAGCAATGAGGCGGAGAATGTCTTCACCTTCGTATATCGGCGCGTGGCGGCCAGTGGCGGCGGAAATGAATCGGGCGGCGGAACGGGCGGCGATTCCCCAGCCGGAGGCGGCATCGGAACGGGAGATGTTGTAAATCCTGGCCTGGGGGATGGCGGACTGGCAGAAGGTACTGAGCCGGGCGCTGGGGGCGGCATAGGCGGAAACGGCAATGAGGGAGGCAATGCCGGCGCAGCCGGCGGCGAAGATGCCGATACCGCCATTGCGGACAATAATGCCGATGAAGCCAATGCCGGTCAGGCTGGTGCAGAAGGTGATGAGGGCGAGAATGTGGAATTGAGCGATGAGGAAATCCCGTTGGATTTGATGGAACTGGATGATGAAGAGGTGCCATTGGCAAATAATTTCTTAGATGGAAGGCCGCAGATGGAGGAAGGGAGCCGGATTTTTGCCGCATCCGCAGTGCTGGTGGCAGTTTCTGTAGGTGTATTGCTCTTTTTTGCCTTCTGGATGAAAAGACATTCAAAAAATAAGGATAAATGACAGGCTATGGTTTTATCCCAATCAGCGATATCCCTTTCGCTTTCCCGCCGTTGATATTTTGTATTAACTCATCAAAACTGGTAAAGGGGCCGACAACTTTACCGTTACAGTAAACGTTATGGGCAGTGAACATGCTGCCCTTTTTTGAGATATGTATGGTATGGATTTCTTTCCGGATGTCATTCCGGTCATTGTACATTGTGAAAATAAGGCCCGGATATTTTGCCGCGAATGCGGAGAAATCGGCTTCTTTTGCAGTGAATGCGGCGGTAAAACCATTAGACTTTAAGAAATCCCGAAGAGCCTTGGGCGATGTGCCGAATTTGCCGTTAAGGGACATGCCATCCTTTTCAAAATAAAAAATTAATTCCGGTAAATCCATAACCGGATGCTGCAAAAGGCTGCGCATAGCATTGTATACCGCGAAAATCTCGCAGCCGGAAAACTGCATAGTAGATTTGCCGTAAGGCATATCAATATATGCATTCTGGTCTTCCACATAACCGTTATTTTTCTCAATCACATGCAAGTGATGGGATATTGCCTGCTGGTTTATTGCCAAATGCTCCTGCCGGCGGCCTGGAATCAGCTTCTGGATATGGCGGAGCAGTTCATAAACGGCAACTATAGTGCCATTGCTTATTCTTTTCGGAATAAAGGAGAATATGAAGTTCATCTGCTTCCGCCCCTGTAAGTCTCTTCCAGCAGATTAGTAATAGTCTTAATGGAATTGAGCTGGTTGCTGCGGCTCATGGCTTCTATATAAGTCTGTCTTGTAAAATAAAGTTCATGGCATTTTTCCACAAGAAGGCTTTCCGTCAGGTAGTCTTCGTCAATAATCAAGCTGAATCCCTGGGATTCAAAGGATTTCGCATTTAAAATCTGGTCTCCCCGGCTGCTGTGTGCGGAAAGGGGAATGAGCAGATTAGGTTTTTTCAGGGCGAGCAGTTCACAGATGGAATTGGCGCCGGCCCTGGATATCACAATATCCGCCATAGCAAAAATATCTTTTAATTCTGACTTCAAATATTCAAACTGTTTATAGCCTTCAATATTCAGCATCAGGTTATCCACTTTGTCCTTGCCGCAAATATGAACCACCTGAAAATCCTCCAGAAGCTGGGGCAGGGCATCGCGTACCGTTTTATTGATGGCCTCTGCTCCTAAGCTGCCGCCGATGACCATAATGACCGGCTTGTTGGATGTGAATTTGCACATATCATAGGCGGCAATTTTGTTGCCTTTCGCCAGTTCTTCCCGGATAGGGGAGCCTGTGAGGACAGCTTTCCCTTCAGGGAGCATAGGAATGGTTTCCGGGAAATTGCAGCATATTTTTTCCGCTACGGGTATGCACAGCTTGTTGGCCAGTCCCGGCGTCATATCCGACTCGTGGATAATGCAGGGAATGGACAGGGAAGCGGCGGCCCGAACGACGGGAACGCTGACAAAACCGCCTTTGGAAAAAACGATGTCCGGCTGGATTTGTTTCAAATATTTTCTGGCTTCCCGGTAGCCCTTCATTACGCGGAAGGGGTCGGTGAAATTCTTCGGGTCAAAATACCGGCGGAATTTGCCGGTAGCAATACCGTAGTAGGGAATGTCGAAATCGGAAATCAGTTTTTTCTCGATACCTTCGTAGGAACCTATATAGTATATCTCATAACCCAATTCCCTAAGTTTGGGAACTAAAGCGATATTCGGTGTTACATGGCCGGCTGTTCCGCCACCGGTAAGGACGATTTTCTTTGCCATTGATAGATTGCCTCCAAAATAATAGTCTCTTTTTTAAATCATGCTTTCCAGTGCTTGTGCAAGCTGGTCAGGGCAGGATGTGGATTTGTATCCGCAGCGGATGCCTTTTAACCTTTGGATGGCTTCCCTGGCGTCCATCCCTGCCACCAGTTTGGAAATCCCCTGTAAATTGCCGTTGCATCCCCCTGTAAAGGATACGGACTGTACAATACCGTTTTCCAGTTCAATATCAATGGATGTGGAACAAGTGCCTTTTGTCTGATATTTCATAAGTTATCCTCCCATATAAATTGCTACTAATTTCCAATGATTATACCAGAATTTATTCGGTTTTTCCAGTAGTATTGCTCAATCCGTCGAAATTTGTAAATGCCTTACACCACTTGAAATATTGAGATAAAAGTGGGTTTTGTTTATAATATTTAAAACAAGGGCAGGAGGTGACGGTGTATGCCTATGGATATACTTAAAGGAATGTACGCAGTATTTTTGGAAAACAGGGTGCTCAGCTATATTTTTCTGGCGCTGTTATTATTAAGCATAATATGCCAAATCATAATAGGCGTGATATATTTGAAGCTGATAAAACAAACGGACAATATGGCCTGTGCCAAAAGCAAATTCTTGAAGCAGTGCAAGCTGAAATTTATTAACTGCTATCAAATCAGCGGCGAAGTAACTAATGTTTCGGTTTTTGTGGACAAGTCCATGACAAAAATCTCTTTTTTGGGGATATCCATGTCGGGATTCCATCACCTGGCAGGGCAGTTTGTGCTGCTGTCGGTAGTGACTGCCGGTGCAGGGGCTTGCCAGGAGATTACCCAGGGGGAAACAGTGGGGAAAATACTTCCCTATTATATTGTCAGTTTTCTCGGATTATATGTATATTTTTCTGTGTCCGGGCTGGTGGATATTACAGGAAAAAAAGAGAGGCTGAAAATTAACCTTGTGGATTATCTGGAAAACCATATGGCAAATAAATTAAGGCAGTCGGACGCGGATTGGGAAAAGCTGACCGGTGAAAATCTAAGCGCGGAGAAAAGAAAGGCATATTTGTGGAAAACAAGCCAGCAAGGAAAGAAGAAAGGGGTACATAAAAAGAAGGCGGCATCAAGTGTAAAGAAAGCAGAAGCGGGCAAGAATGCCGTGAACCGGAAAAAAGGACAAGCGCCATGGAATAGAATGGAGTTGGATAAAAACAATGCGGAAATAGGAAAGGGCGGAATAAAGAAAGGGAAGGCAGGGGGGAAGAAAAAGAAGGACAAGAATGCAGCAGCCGCAGGATTGGATGCGAAAGAAAAGAAACGTTTGCTCCGGGAAGGGATAGGGCTTTCTGCGGAACGTGCAACAATGAAAGAAAATAGGAAGGTGATGGCCTTTGCGCCTACAGGAGGGCAGGAGGAACGGGAGGATGAAAGAGAGGAAACGGCATTGGGTACAGCCGTCGGTAATGAGAGTGCAGGAAAGGAATGCATGGAAAGGGGAGATGCAGAAAGAGCGGATACAGGAGAGGAAACTATGGGCAGGAACAATGTTGAAGGGGAGCATTTTGAGAAGGAAAATACAGAAGAAGAGGGTGCGCAGGAAAATACATGGGAGGAAAAGGGCAGCATAGAAAGCGGGGAAAGCGAAAAAGTGGCAGTATTTTCGCATCAGGAAGTGGAGGAACTGGAGGAATTTTTACAGGAAATGCTGGTATAGGCCGGGCGTGAAATAAAAATATATTATGAAAATGTATTTGACATAGAAATTACTTATTAAAACAACAAGTTTTACGGATATAATCGCAAAACTTGTTGTTTTAGATTATAAAGTAGGGTATAATCAGATTAAAGGTTGAGAGAAAGGCGTGGTCATTCATATGAAAGATAAAGCATTATATATCGATAGGCCTATGTATGTGGATAAAATTATGGCTTATGTAGATGCGCCGTTTATAAAAATTTTAACAGGAATCCGCCGTTGCGGAAAGTCTACTATGCTTAAAATAATTATGGATAGGCTGCATTACCAGAAAAATGTGCCGAAAGAAAGAATTGTCAGTTTCCGTTTCGATTCTATGCTATACGAAGACATGACTGCAAAACAAATGTATGAAGAATTAAAAAGCAAGCTGTCAGAGAATGGCAAAACGTATTTTTTCCTGGATGAAATACAGGAAGTCAATGGATGGGAAAGGGTAGTGAATTCCCTGGCTTCAGATTACGATGTGGATATCTATATCACGGGTTCCAACTCTCGTATGATGTCTTCGGAAATATCGACTTATCTCACAGGGCGATATATATCTTTTCGAATTTATACGCTGTCTTTTGAGGAATATTTAACTTTTAAAGGGCAGCATACGCCGGTGGAAAACCCAAGGACGGAACTGGCCAATTACATTTGTTTGGGCGGTTTCCCGGCTGTTCATCTGCAAAGCTATAGTTCGGATGAGGTATACACTATCGTCCGTGATATCTATAATTCTACCGTTTTTTTGGATATTGTGAGACGCAGCCAAATCCGTAAGGTAGACCAATTGGAACGTATTATTAAATTTACTTTTCATAATATGGGAAATACATTTTCTGCAAAGACAATTTCGGATTACCTGAAAGCGGAGCGGAGGGCACTGGATAATGAAACGGTGTACAATTATCTTCAAAAGCTGGAAGGCGCTTATTTGCTGCACCGGTGCAGCCGCTATGATCTGCGGGGCAAGGAAATATTAAAAACTCAGGAGAAATTTTATCTGGCAGATACATCTTTGCGATACAGTGTTTTGGGATATCAGGCAGATACTTATGCTTCGAGCCTGGAAAATATAGTTTATCTGGAGTTATGCCGCCGGGGATATAGGGTATTTGTCGGGAAAACTGAGGATGGGGAAATAGATTTTGTGGCTGAACGCCTGAATGAAAAAATATATGTTCAGGTAACACAGAAAATTGAATCGGAGAAGACAATGAAGCGCGAATATGAAAGGCTGTTGTCCGTCCGGGATAATTATCCTAAGTACGTGCTCCGGACGGACGAATTTGCTGGCGGCAATTATGAGGGGATTAAGACAATGCATGTGGCAGACTTTCTGTTAAGCGGCGCGTTTTAATGCGGTATTTAATCATGGAAATAAACTAAGTGACTGATTTTATCCAACACTTCCAAATCCCTTTTAGAGACCTCGGCGCTATTTTGTAATGCCTTCCCTGCCGCAATAGAGTTCGCAAAGCATGACAATTCTGCCTCCAATGGAATCGCGTTAGGGATAAATACTTTTTTCCCGGAAATGGTAAGAGTATTGTGCAGTAAATCGCATTCTATATAAGATTTTTTACAATGCACGTTAATTTTCCGAATCCTATCATCGGTTGTTCTGCTGGAGATAATCGATGCCTGCGCTTCGTTTTCAAATTTAAAAATGGCTTGTACAAAATCCACATTTTTCGTATTGTATGATGTTCTTCCAAATGCATGCACTTTATTGAGCTGCAACCCTGGAAATATAACATTTAAAAGGATGTCTATATCATGTATCATTAAGTCATAAATGACATCGGTATCGCTGATGTGCATATCCATTGGCGAACATCTCTCCATGGTAACGGCAATAATGTCCTCGCCTGCCAGTATTTTTTCCAGTTTCTGTACCACCGGATTAAAACGTTCCACATGGCCTATCATCAGGACTTTGTGGTCGAGCGCCATATATTTTTGGCATACTTCACCGGCATCTTCCGCATTTAGGCACAAAGGCTTCTCGACTAAGACATGAAGGTTATGTTTTGCTGCCTTTAGCGTTAGGGATTTGTGCAAAAAGGAAGGCGCTGCGATGATGACGGCTTCTGTATTTGACATCAGTTCCTCTTCGGATTGGAAAATTTTACCTGTATACCCGGTATCCCTTATGCGGTTTTCATCTAAATCATAGACGCCGCATAAATTAAAATTCTCTTTCATTTCCGATAATAGGCGGACATGTTTTTCTCCCATATGCCCTGCTCCGATGACGCCTATTTGTATTTGTTTCATGTGAACCCCCATTTCTGCGCTGCTTTTTGCGCATAAGCGACTTTGTGGCAAGCAACGCGCAGACATAAATCGCCATATGAAAAATCTATTTTTCACACGAACCGTGCCCTTTCCATAGCCTGCAAACTTTCATTTCCTTTTTGGCGGCTTTTGCAATATTGCTTTTCAGTATCTCAAATAAACATAGGTATTATACCGCTGTTTGGTGAAGTCGGCAAGAGAATTTTTAAAAGCGGAGAAAAAGTCTCTTGTAATTGACAAATAATGATGTATAATGAGAAATATAAAGAGATATAATACAAAAATAGAGAGAAAATCGCGAGGCGGTTATTATGTTGATGAGATTTTCAATATCAAATTTTATGTCATTTGGATATCGGGAAAATGAAAACGGGGAGGTTATTCCTGTGGAATATTACCTTTACGCTGGACGGTCGGAACAGCATAGGAAAAGAGTGGTTAATTACAAGGAACGAAAAGTGTTAAAATTTTCTTCTATATATGGGGCTAATGCATCTGGGAAAACGAATTTGGTGAAAGCGATGGGGGCTGGAAGAAAAATTGTTTTGGATACCATGGATAGTGTTGCTTTTCAAGATAAATATTGTAGAGGTAATAATTCTAATGCGGATAAGCCCACTTTTTTTGAATACGAATTTACAATAGGCAGTAGGTGTTTTGCATACGGATTTACGGTTAATTTGAAAAACAACACAGTTCTTTCTGAGTGGTTATATGAAATGAGGTCTTTAGAAGAGCATGTTATCTTTGAGAGGCTAGTGGAAACTAACCAGTATTTTTTTGATGAAGCAATGTTTCAGGAGAAAGAAAACAGTGAGCAGTTTCACTTTTTTATGAAAGATGCAAACCGCATAAATACCACATTGTTGTTATATGAAATAAAAAGAAGAAAGTTGGAAGGAAAAGATTTTGAAGTTTTTAATAATGTCTTTGACTGGTTTAAATACAAGCTTGTGATAATTTATCCGGAGACAAAAATTGGTGCCAGCTATTTTTTGTTTAGCAGCGATAATGAAAAATTGTCAAATATTTTAAAGTATTTAGATACGGGAATTACTGGCTACAGTATGCGTGCAATGAATGCTGAGGCGTTTAAGGAATACTTTTCAGAGGAAACATTGGCAGAAAAATTTTTGCGG
>OFFF01000601.1_pt1 | contig 26787 bp, 26 predicted proteins | sample 1521301 | NCBI WGS metagenome assembly OFFF01 (sample SAMEA3504101, study PRJEB24116) | mouse gut metagenome | biome: mouse gut; feature: mouse-associated habitat; material: faeces | place: Denmark | collected 2011
GGGAACGGCAAAATTTTTTACACTTCTTTTACTTCTTTATCTCACATGAGCAAAGCTGCTGGGTGGTTCATGTCTTGGACGGCAGAATCTGGCAGAGCAGGCTTTTAAGATTTCTTGGGGAGAATGCCTCCCATCTTCTCTATGTAGGCCCGCTCTTTTTCGCGGTTGACCATTTCCCGGAGGGTCTTCAGTTCGCTTTCGATCCGGTCCATCTTTATCAATACGACATTTGTGTCATATTCTTTCTTGTCAAATTTCTTGCAAAGCTTTTCGACCTCTTTGTTCACTTGTTTTACTTGTTTCCTTACATCTTTTTTCAGGCTCAGTATCATAGGTCAGGACGCTCCTTTCTCTTCTCTTTCGGGGCTACTTCTTTATCATATGCTTTTTTTGCCGTAGCGTCAAGAACCTATTGGGGTTGTTTTTGCTGTTTCGGCTGTTTTTGCCTTTGCACCGAGGTTTATTCCTGGATGGCATACTTATTCGGATAATATATTTCCAGTTCGGCAGTGTCGATTTCTCTTCCAATATAGGCTTTCTGCCAGTAGGCCAAATGTCAAGAGTACGAGGTGCATAGGATGGTAGGGGAATACCGCTATGAGGGGAGCGGGAGAAGTGTTTTTTTCCTTGCAATTCCGCTCCGGTCATGATACCCTGAATGCATCAGCAAGGACGGCGATTGGGATTTCGGACAATATTATCCTGGAAAACAACGACACGTTCCTGCTGGACTTCGCCCCCGGCAGGGAGAACCGGGTGGAGCGGGTCAAGGGTCCTGGGGACATCGAACTGAAAGTGGATACGGACAGCCTGGAGCCGGCGGGGCTGCCGGCGTTCATAGACCAGGCGGGGGATAAGCTCGTGACCAAGGGGACTTATGCCAAGATGGCCAGAGGCGACATGGTGCGGTTCCTGGCGGAGGAGAACATAGAGGAGCCTGGGGAACTGCGGCGGTATCACAGGCTCGGGTATGTGTTCCGGGAGGGATTGTCCACGGAGAGGGAATATGTCTTTGAAAGGGTGAAGACAGATGGATAGTATTATGGCGGGGGCAGAAGAAAATGGCCGATTTATACGACAGAGCAGAACCGCATTTTCCGGAAAGAGGTTTTTGAGGAGCATTCCGATTCCGGGGAGGTGCCTTTGCTGTTTTGGTATGGGACAGGAGAGAAAGGCCGGAGGGAGCCGGGGGTTGATGGATGAATCGAAATCCGCAGGGCTGAAGTGGGGAATCGAGGCATGATATGATGAAGATAGCAGTCTGCGATGACGATGAAAATATTCTGGGGGAGACCCTGGAACTGCTGAAACAATATGAAAAGCTCCCTCTCTCCGTGGACGCCTATTCCAGCGGGGAGGCCCTCCTGGCATCGGGAAAGAGGTACGATATTCTGCTTTTGGACATCGATATGGAGGGGCTCAACGGCATCGAGACCGCCCGGCGCATCCGGGAGGCGGACAAGGAGGTGAAGCTGATTTATGTCACCAATTACAGCGACTATACCATCTTCGCCTTTGGGGTGCATGCTTTCGCCTATCTGCTGAAGCCCCTGAGAGCGGAGGAGCTCTTCGCCCAGCTGGACGAGGCCTTTGCCTATGGGCTGGCAGGGCCGGAGCCGGAACTGGAGTTTGTGGCGAAAGAGGGGATTGTGCGGGTGGTGCCCTCCCGGATTCTGTGTTTCGAGTACCTGGGACGGCAGGTGCTCCTGTATACCACGGAGCAGGTGTGGCATTTGAAGCGGCAGATTACGGAATTGGCCCGGGAGATGGAGGGCTACGGGTTCGCCATGCCCCACAAGAGCTTCGTGGTGAATTTATATGCGGTACAGCGCATACATGGATATGAAATCACCCTTACAGACGGGAGGACGATTCCTCTGTCCCAGAAGAAATCGGCAGGGTTCCGCCGGGCATTGAACGAGTACCTGGCGGGAGAAAGGGGGCAGGCGGCATGGAAATCCTGATTTACCTGATAATTCCCTGTGTGGGAAGCGTATTTCTCCTGGGGGGCATGTTCTATGGGGCTTACCGGATGTCAGGGGATACGGACATGCCCCGGCGGAAGATTGGAATCATTGCGGCTTATATCCTGGTGTGCATAGCGTTTTCCAGTCTGGGAAATACCTGGGTGAACCTGCTCTTTCAGCTGCTGTTCCCTTTGGTGGCCTGGCGGGTCTATGGGACGCCGAAGATTTACTGCCTGTACTATCTCATCCTGTCCGTGGCGGTGTGGCTTACGGATGTGGCGGCAGTGCTGACGTTTCAGATACTGGCGGCGGAAGGGATTCTGTACCTGAATACGCCCTGGCTTCAGTATATCCTGCTGGTAGCGGTCACCAGGATGACGGAATTCATGGTGATTCTGCTGGTGTCCATGGCGGTGGGGCACAAAGCCGGGCGGCATATCACCGTGAGGCAGGTGGCGCTGTCTGTCCTGCTGCCTCTGTATTCGGTTTTCAATATATACTGCATGCTGTATCTGATACAGATTTTTCCAACGAAGGAAATGCTGGTTCTGCTGGGAATAAATCTGGCGCTGCTGATTGGTTTGAACATTTACTTTTGTGTGCTGGTGGACATAATGAGCGAGAACCACAGGCTGGAGAACGAGCGGAACCTCTATCGGGCCCAGGCCCGGATGCAGCATCAGTATTATGAGCAGGAGGAGGAGAAGTACGAAGCCTCCCGGAAGCTGATCCACGATATCCGCAACCATATCCAGGCCATGGAGGCGCTGTACGCGAGGGGGACATGCCCGGAGGGGTGCCAGGGGAAAGGCCGGGAAGGTGTTCAGAGAGAAGTCCGGGAAGGTGCCCGGGAAAGTGTTCAGGGAAATGTTGGGGAAAGTGCCCGGGGGGACATCCGGAGGGCAGAAAAGTATGCCGGGGACATCCACAGGATGCTGAACAGTCTCCAGCAGAAATACTATACTTCGGAAAAGCTGCTGAATATCATTCTGAATGATAAGGCGAGAACAATGAAACGCCTGGGCGTGAAAGAAGATATGAAGGTAGGGGAACTGTCCCTGGATTTCATGAAGGAGACGGATGTGACGGCGCTTTTCGCCAACCTTCTGGACAACGCGGTGGCTGCTGCGGCGGAGAGCAGGGACGGCTATGTGCGGCTGCGGGTGAACCGGGTGCGGCAGTTCCTGTCCGTAACGGTGGAGAACAGCTGTGACATGGCTCCGGTAAAGTCCGGGAGCGCTTTCCGTTCCCATAAGGCCGGCCATGAGGGGCTGGGCCTGAAAATCATCCGGCAGACTGTGGAGCAGTACGGAGGGGACGTGCAGATGGACTGGAAGGAGGGCGTGTTCACGGTTCGGGTGATGCTGGCGGCGGAGGGTTCGGGGTGACTTCCGGCTCCGGCCCCGGCTTTCTGCTTTGACGATTGCGCCGCTGCGGGGGCAGGCGTCCCTTTGGGAGAGGGAACGCTGTCTTTCAGGAGCGATATGCCATACCTTAGGTAAGGCATATTGCTTTTTTGTTGTGGGGATTCTAAAATAAAGGACACAAGCCCTGCAGGACAGCAGACAACAGAGAACCGCAGGCAGGGATAAGCTGCCGGAGACGGGGTGTCCAGGCGCTCCCAAGGCGGGAAAGGGGGTGGTAAGATGTTATTGGCAAGCTTGGGCATAGGAATTGCCATATGTTACGGACTGCCGGCTGCAGGCCTGATATTGCTGGCGCGAAAGCGAAAAGCGGCCGGGAAAGCCTTTGCCTGGGGAGCCGCGGCGTTTGTGGTGAGCCAGCTGCTGATCCGCATCCCGCTTCTTCAGCTGGTGCTGCCGAACTTCAGCTGGTTTGCAGTGATGCAGCTGTACCCCTGGAGATACGGCCTGTTCCTGGGGCTGACGGCGGGACTGGCGGAGGAGACGGCCCGGTGGATAGCCTTTCGCTGCTTCCTGAAAGGGAGAGATGCCATGGAACACGGCCTGGCGTTCGGGCTGGGCCACGGCGGCATAGAGGCCATGCTGCTGGTGGGGCCCAATATGATTGCCGGGGCGGTGATGGCGCTGACGGGCCAGGCGGCGCTGTTTCCGGCGGATTGGGGGAGTGTGCTGGTGTCAGGGGCGGAGCGGCTCTTTGCCATGGCTTTCCATGTGGGCGCGTCATTGCTTGTAATGCACGGCGTGAGGACGGGCAAGGGGGCACGGTACTGGGCCCTGGCGGTGGCATTGCATGGGGCGCTGGACGCAGCCGTGGTCATCCTGCCTGCGGCATTCGGAGCGGGCGTCCTGGGAATCGAGTTATGGGCGGCTGCGCTGGGCGGCCTGACGCTGGCTTTGGGGATTTGGACAGCGGTACGCTGACGGAGATGTAAGGTTTTGCGGCGGCAGAAAGCGGGAGCGGATGAGCCCCGGTACGGCGCATATGGAAAGAGTAGGAGGACAGAAATGAAGACGAACAGGAAGTCGGAAATGAAAACACAGAGGAAGACGGGGACAATGGCAAAAAACAAAGCGGGAAGGACGGGGCTCCTAAGGAAAGGCATTATCATGGTTCTGGCCATGGCCGCAGCGCTTTCCCTGATTGGCTGCAGCGGCACGAAGCTTTCCGGGGACTTCGATGAGGAGAAGGTGAAGGCTGCGGCCCAGGAGGCCATCGACCATCTGGTGGCCGGAGAGTATGAAGCATGCGTGAGCCTCATGGACGAAGAGATGCAGGCCGCCATATCGGCAGAGGTTCTGGCCGCCAATATGGAGGCCATGAACGAGCAGAAAGGCGCCTTTCAGGAGTACAAGAGCTGCTCCGTGGTGGGGCAGAAGGACAAGGACGGCACAGAGTACGCGGTAGCCGTGGTGATAGCCGCTTTTGAAAAGGGGAACCTGACATTTACCATAAGCTTTGATAAAGAGATGAAGATGCACGGGTTCTGGATGAAATGATAGTTACGAATTGTGCTTATTTGAGCATAAGGAAATGCCTCCAAATAACCTACGCAAGCCTGTTGCAAAATTTACAGATTTTATCAGGTTTACTCTAAACAAAATGCGTAGATTATTTTCCGGCAGTTCCTAAGAACAAGGCCGGGAACCTGTGTCGGATTCCCGGCCTTAATAAGGAATTGTCTACAAATAACTGATGCAAGTTTATAGCCGTTTTCCTTGTATTTCCGGGCTTTCTCCTAAACAAGTTGCATCAGTTATTTTCCGACAGTTCCTAAAGGCTTTCTTTCCTAGAGCCTGCGTAAAGTAAAGGCAACTTAATATTATCTTCAATCGTCAAAGAATTGATAAGTGCTGATTCTTCATGTCTTCTGCATAAAGCGGAAGGATGTCTCTGATTAAATTACATTGATTGCTCATCTTACCTCCATCACCTGGGTGGGCGATGCCTGCCTGATTGTCATCGGCATGTACGGCGCTAAGAGGACCAGGCAGAATGTCCTGGGGACAGGGCAGCTGAGCGCCAACCTGGCCACAACGGGGATGCTTTTTTCGGATTCCATGGACGCGTCTGCCGGTTTTGTGATATACTCCCAAATAAGGCATTTCAGAGAGATAAGACGAGGAGTGCGGAAGATGGAGCGGGAGGTTCATGCAAAAGAGGAAGCTTCTCGGGAGGAGGAAGTGTAATGGAAAATGTGAGACGGAAAAAGAAAAACGGCAGATTCGTCCTGGCCGTTGTCACGGCGTTTCTGCTGCTGTTTGCCTCCGCCTGCGGGCAGGTGGAAGGGGGAGGCGCGCCGGGGGCGGATGTCTCCGGGCAGACGGTCATGGAGGGGGTCGGCAGCGGCGGTTCATCGGGGCCTTTGGAAGATTCCCGGGGGCCTGGGGGAGAGAGCGGCTCCGGAGATGAAGCGGGGGAAGCAGCAAAGGAGATGACGGTGCATTTCCTGGACGTGGGCCAGGGAGACGCCACCCTGATACTCTGCGGCGGGGAAGCGATGCTGATAGATGCCGGGGACAACGGCCAGGGCACCAATGTCCAGAACTATCTCCGGAAGCAGGGCGTGGAGGCGCTGAAATACGTAGTCTGCACCCACCCGGACGAAGACCATATCGGCGGGATGGATGTTATCTTGTATAAATTTGAGTGTGAGACCGTATTCGTGACGGAGGAGGAGAAGGACACCGATACCTACCGTGACGTGGCGGACGCCATGGCCCAGAAAGGTTACAGTCGGACCTTGCCCGTGCCGGGCCAGCAATATCCGCTGGGGGATGCCGCGTTCACCATCCTTGGCCCTTCCGCCATAGGCAGCGGCAGCAATGACAACTCCATCGCCATTCTGCTGACTCACGGGGAGGACGTTTTCCTCTTCACCGGCGACGCAGAAGAGGAGGAAGAGTCGGCCCTGCTCGCGGGCGGCCTGCCCCTGGATGCGGATGTCTACAAAACCGGGCATCACGGGAGCCGGACGTCCTCTTCAAAGGATTTCCTGGAAGCCGTGTCCCCGGTCTGCGCTGTCATAAGCTGCGGTGAGGGGAATTCCTACGGACATCCCCACGCGGAGACCCTGAACAATCTCCGGGCCATGGGCGTGTCCGTATATCGCACGGATGAGCAGGGCACCATCGTGGCCGCCAGCAGCGGCAGAGGAATCACATGGAACTGCAGTCCCTCCGAGACCTGGCAGGCAGGAGAGCCCACCGGCTCTGCGGCCAGCCAGGGAACGTCCCAGGAATCCGCGGCCAGCCAGGGAACGTTCCAGGAATCCGCGGCCAGCCAGGGAACGTCCCAGGAATCCAGCGGCGTCCAGGGAGCCGGCAGCAGCCAGGGGACGGCCCAGGATGCCGCCGCCGACTCTGCCGACCCGGCCTACATCTGCAATACCAACACCTATAAGTTCCATTACCCCAGCTGCGGCAGCGTGAAGCAGATGAAAGAATCCAACAAGCTTCCCACCAATGCTTCCAGAGACGAATTGATTCAGCAGGGATACGATCCATGCAAAAAATGTAAGCCGTGATGGCACGGGCCTGTTCATAGGAATGAAAGTTTCTGTGTGTATTGTAATTGGCCGGAAGTCTGTGTATAATAGGAACAGAGACAGTAAGGCTCGGCAGCTGTCAGATTCCGGCGGCGGACATGCGCGGAGAGGACTTGGACAGGCAGCCTGCCGGCGCGGCATCCGTTGGCGGACGGCGGGCATATAGAGATACGGAATCAGGTATTGCAGGACAGGGGAGCCAGAGGGACAGGGAGCAGAAACGCAGAGGACAGACTATTGGAAGAAAGAAGCAAGCAGAATCATGACATAATAGAATATCTCATCTCTTTCATAGAAAATTCTGGAAAAGAGGGAGCGGGGACAGGGCGCGCCCCGGGGGAAGAATGGGGACTGGCGCCTTTGCTGGACGACAGAGGGCTGGAGATAGCCAACTGCCTGAAGAAATTCGTGGACAGGATGCCGGGAGGCTTTTTCATCTACCATGCGGACGGGGAGGAAGAGCTGATCTATGCCAACGATGCCATGATTCGGATGTTCAACTGTAAATCAGAACAGGAGTTCCGGGAGTTGACGGGCAATTCCTTCCGGGGCATCGTGCACCCGGAGGACTTGGAGCTGGTGGAGAAAAGCATCTGGGAACAGATAGCCAACAGCTGCTACGATTTGGACTATGTGGAGTACCGCATCATCCAGAAAGGAGGGGGCATCCGCTGGATTGACGATTACGGGCATTTTGTCCGCAGCGCGGTGGCGGGGGATGTTTTCTATGTGTTCGCGGGGGACGCCACGGAGAAGAAAGCCATTCAGCTGGAGGAGAAGAAAGCATTATTGAAAGAAAATTTCCAGAAAGAATGGAGCCTGAAGTCCCGGCTTGAGGAATACGACCAGGAGCATCTGCGGCATCTGGAGATCATTGAAGGCCTGAGCGTGGACTACGAATCCATCTTCTATGCGAATCTGGAAACCAACCGGGTGAAGGCGTACTGCGTCAGCCCCCGTTTCCGGAAGCAGTTCCCGGAGGAGTATCAGGTGTGCCCCTTCGAGGGCTTCGACAGGGAGTACATCAGGGAGTGGGTGCACCCGGATGACTGGGAGGCGCTGGCGGAGGCCACCAATCCTGAATGCATCCGCAGGAAACTGGCCAAAGACAAAACTTTCGTCGTCAACTACAGGGTCTCTGCGGGCGAAAAAATATCTTATATGCAGCTGCATGTGGTGGATGTGGGCATCGAGGGCGAATTCGGCCAGGTGCTCCTGGGCTATCGGAACATCGACGCGGAGATCAAGAAGGCGCTGGACCAGAAACAGATTCTGAGGGACGCGCTTCAGGAGGCCCGGCTTGCCAATGACGCGAAGAACCGGTTCCTCTCCAATATGTCCCATGACATCCTCACCCCCATGAACGCCATCGTGGGATTCACTGCCCTGGCCCGCAAGCATATCCATGAGAAGGAGAAGGTGGCCGAATATCTGGGCATGATCGGGGCTGCCAGCGACCAGCTGCTGCAGCTTCTGAATGATGTGCTGGAGATTTCGAAGATAGAGTCGGAGCAGGATCGGGTGGAGGAGGCGGAAAGCAACCTGATAGAGATTGTCCAGCAGATCCAGAAAGTGGCCTTACCCAGGGCGGCAGCGAAACATATTACGCTGTCCATGGACATTTCGGAGCTTGCGCATCCTTTCGTCCGGGCAGACCGGGAGAAGCTGGACCAGATTCTGACGCATTTAGTGGACAATGCCCTGAAGTACACGGAAGACGGGGGCCTGATCAGGATGGTGGTCTCGGATGTGGGGGAGCCCAAGGAGAACCATGCCCTGTTCCGGTTCTGCGTGGAAGACGATGGGATAGGCATCAATGAGGAATTTCAGGCGCATCTGTTCGAACCCTTCGAGCGGGAGAAGAACACGACTTTCAGCAGGATACACGGCACCGGACTGGGCCTTACCATCGTCAAGAAGCTTGTGGACATGATGGGGGGAGACGTGTCGGTGAAGAGCAGGGTGGGAGAGGGCAGCAGGTTCCAGGTCTCCCTTCCCCTGGAGGTGCAGCAGGTTCAGAAAGAGGCCGAGGAAGCGCCGATGGATTTCTGCGAATCAAAAAGGATTCTCCTGGTGGACGACAATGAGATTAATCTGGAGATTGAGAAGGCCATGCTGCAGGGCGTGGGCTTCCTGGTGGAGACTGCCGAGGACGGCAGCATCGCGTTGGATATGATGCGTCAGGCCGGGGCGGGATATTATGACGCTGTCCTCATGGACATCCAGATGCCGGTGATGGACGGCTACCATGCCACAAGGGCCATACGTGCGCTGGAGGATCCGGCGCTGTCCACGGTTCCCATCATAGCGGTCTCCGCCAACTCCTTCGAGGAGGACCGGAGGAAATCCCTGGAGAGCGGCATGAACGCCCATCTGCCCAAGCCTCTGGATATCCAGCGGCTGCTGGAGCTTTTGGGCAAGTACCTGTAGGCCTGGGGGAAGACAGGCACATAAGCCATCGGTATCGGGGTTTTCCGCGTGCCGGCGGCAGAAAACAGATGGCGTGATAGAACGGCGTGGAAAGAACGTGGAACATCGGCCCCGGGGATTCCCGGTTTCGGGCGCGGAAGCGGCGGGAAGCCGGGAGAAAGGCACGGCAGAATATGTATGACGTAGCAATCGTAGGAGCAGGAATCGTGGGAGGGATGCTGGCCAGGGCCTTGTCGGCATATGACCTCAAGGTGTGCGTCCTGGAGAAGGAAAACGATGTGGCGATGGGGGCGACCCATGCGAATTCCGGTATCGTCCATGCGGGATATGACGCGGCGGAGGGAAGCCTGAAAGCCAGGCTGAACGTGCGCGGTTCCCGGATGATGCAGACGGTGGCCGGAGAGCTGGGCGTGCCTTATCGGAGGAATGGGTCGCTGGTCATAGGCTTCGGAGAAGAAGACGAATGCGTGATACGTGCGCTCTATGCCAGAGGAATCAGCAACGGCGTGAAAGAGCTGCGCATCCTGGAAGGGGAGGAGGCAAGGACGCTGGAGCCTGCCCTGTCGGATCAGGTATCCTGTGCGCTCTACGCCCCCACCGCCGCCATCGTCTGCCCATACGAGCTGGCCATCGCCGCCATCGGCAACGCCATGGACAACGGGGTGGATCTGCTGCTGAATTTCGAGGTTCGGCATATCGATAGAAAAGAAGGCTGCTATGAGATCTCCTCCGGCAGCGCTGACGCGGGGACGGTGCGGGCCCGGTACGTGGTGAATGCCGCAGGTGTCCATGCGGACGAAATCGCGCAGATGGCAGGAGACGCGTCCATACGGATTCACCCGCGCCGGGGGGAGTACCTTCTGTTGGACAGGGAGTGCGGCGGTCTGGTGTCCCACACCATATTCCGTACGCCCTCCAGGAAGGGGAAGGGCATCCTGGTCACGCCCACCGTGGACGGCAATGTGCTGCTGGGGCCTACTTCCGTGGACATGGAGGACAAGGAGGACTATGCGGTCACGGAGGAGGGAATCGCCCGAATCCTACAGCGGGCCGGGGAGAGCGTCAGGGACATCCCCCTGCGCAAGGTCATCACCTCCTTCTGCGGGCTGCGGGCCGTTGGAGACACAGGGGATTTCATCCTGAATTCCCCGTTCCCGGGCTTCCTCAATGCCGCGGGAATCGAGTCCCCGGGCCTCACCGCCTCCCCGGCGATCGCGGAATACCTGGTGGAGATGCTGGCGGCACAGGGTCTTGAGATGCGCCGGAAAGAGGATTACCAGCCCCTGCGCAGACCGGTGTACGCATTCCGCCACGCTTCCATGGAGGAGAAGAACCGGATGATTCAAGAGGACAGCGCCTATGGAAGGGTGGTCTGCCGCTGCGAAACGGTGACAGAGGGTGAAATCGTAGCCGCCATCCGCAGCAACCCGCCCGCCCGGAGCCTGGACGGCATCAAGCGCCGCACAAGGGCCCAGATGGGCAGATGCCAGGGAGGCTTCTGTATGCCTTATATCATGGAGATTCTCACCAGGGAGTTGGGAATCGAGTATGAAGAAGTGGTGAAGTCCGGGAAAGGATCTGAAATCGCCGTATGCAGAACGAAGGATACAGAAAAAGGGCCTGAGGAATAAGCCGGGCTTGCTGTGCGCCGGGAGAAGGGCTTGGAAAGCGGGTCAGGAGAGGAGCCTGATTTGCTGGATTCTGGGAGAAGGACCTGGAAAGAGAGTTAAGGGCGTGGGCCAGGTTTGCAGCATACCGGGAGAAGGACTTGGAAAGCGGGGCAGAAGAGCGGGGGCGCTTGCTGTGCGCCGGGAGAAGAGCTTGGATAAGACATGAGGGTGGAATGGCAGGAGAAGACCAGCTCAGGCGGGATAAAGGAGCAAAGCGAAAATGACGGATTTGGTGATCATCGGAGGAGGCCCGGCGGGCATGAGCGCGGCGGTGGCCGCGTATGAGAGCGGAGTCAGGGACATCCTGATTCTGGAGCGGGACGAGCAGCTGGGCGGCATTCTGCAGCAGTGCATCCACAATGGCTTCGGGCTGCACCGGTTCGGGGAAGAGCTCACAGGGCCGGAGTACGCCTGGAAATACGAGGAACAGGTGCGGGAGCTGGGGATTCCCGTGAAATATAAGACCATGGTGCTGTCCGTCGCCCCCCACAGGACAGTCACGGCCACCAATGAGGAGGACGGCATTTTCACCATACAGGCCAGGGCAATTGTCCTGGCCATGGGCTGCCGCGAAAGGCCCAGGGGGGCACTGAACATCGCCGGGACGCGCCCCGCAGGCATCTACAGCGCCGGGACGGCCCAGAAACTGGTGAACCGCAAAGGGTATCTCCCCGGGAAGAGCGTGGTCATCTTAGGCTCCGGGGACATCGGCCTGATCATGGCCCGCCGGATGACGCTGGAAGGGGCGAAGGTGAAAGCCGTATGCGAGCTCATGCCCTACTCGGGAGGGCTGGCCAGGAATATCGAACAGTGTCTCAATGATTTCGGCATTCCGTTAAAGCTGAGCCACACAGTGGTGGAAATCCACGGCAGAGAGCGCATCGAGGGCGTGACCATCGCAAAGGTGGACGAGAACCGAAAGCCCATAGCAGAGACCCGGGAGTATATTTCCTGCGACACGCTGCTGCTGTCCGTGGGGCTGATTCCGGAGAATGAACTGTCCCTGCAGGCGGAGGTGCGTATGGATTCAGTCACCGGCGGCGCTGTGGTGGATCAGGACAGGCAGACTTCCCAGGAGGGAATATTCGCCTGCGGCAATGTGCTCCATGTCCATGACCTGGTGGATTTCGTGTCAGAGGAAGCCGAAATAGCCGGCAGAAGCGCGGCGGAATATATCAGGGGGAGCCTTGTGCCGGAATGCGATATTCCCATTGAGACAGATGGAAAGGTACGGTATACCGTTCCCCAGAGAATCACTGGCCGTAAGGATGTGACAGTCTATTTCCGGGTGGCGGACAGATACCGGAACGTGAGAATCGACATTTTGAGCGGCGAAAAAGTCATCCATTCCGTCCGGAAGCCCAAGATGGCCCCCGGGGAGATGGAGAGCATCCGCCTGAAGAAAGAGCTTTTCCAGGGAGCGGCATCCCTGAAGCTGCGGCTGGAAGAACCGGAAGGAACCAGAGAAATTCAGCGGCATAAGATAATGTAAGACAGGTTTCGTTAGAGAAGAACCAGAATACCTTTTCGGCATTATGTATCAGTTTATCGGTTAAAGTTGGTAATTTTGCCATCCGCGTCTTCGAAAAGGAAGCGCCAAAAAGGCCAGCCCAGTAAACGGCCGGCGTCGGCAAGGCGAGGCCAGGGCGGAGCCGGAACAGGAGCGAGAGAAATGACAGAACGACAGATGACATGCATCATATGCCCCATGGGCTGCTCCATCACGGTGAAGATGGAGGGGGAGGAGATTCTGGAAATCAGCGGCAACACCTGTAAAAGAGGGGCTGCCTACGCGGAGGCGGAGACGCGCCATCCCGAGAGGACAGTGACCACCACCATGCGCTGCCAGGACGGCCAGATACTCTCCGTCAAGACCGACCGCCCCATCCCCAAGTCCAAAATCATGGAATGCATGGACAGAATCAACCGGCACAGGGCAGCAGTCCCGGTGGCCATAGGCGACATTCTGCTGCGGGATGTGTTCGGCAGCAATGTGGTGGCGACGGAGAACAAACCATCCCTGGGCTGGATTCCCTAAATTTTTGGCGGAATTATCTGACAATTGGTGGAAATCATGCTCCAAATCTGATATGATAGTTCTCAGAAAGCATTGTAAGGAAGTGTCTGCAAATAACTGCTACGGCAATTCCTGAGCGGCGAGAAAATCATTCATAAAAGAGGTGGCTGCATGAATCAAAAGCTGAAGGAAAAGATACTGGAGTCGGTGTCGGCTGTGCTCCCCATAACGGGAATCGTCCTGCTGCTGAGCATATTGCTGGTTCCCATCGACCTGGGCACCATGGTCATGTTCATCGTGGGCGCGGTGATGCTGGTCATCGGCATGGGCTTCTTTCAGCTGGGCGCGGAGATGTCTATGACGCCTCTGGGGGAAGGCATCGGCGTCCAGATATCCAAGGCCCGGCACATCCCTCTGATTTTCCTGATCGGCTTTTCCATGGGGGCCATCATCACGATCTCTGAACCGGATCTCCAGGTGCTGGCGGAGCAGGTTCCCGCCATCCCCAACCTTACCCTGATTCTGACGGTGGCGGTGGGCGTGGGGATATTCCTGGCAGCGGCCATTTTGAGGATATTGTTCCAGATCAACCTTTCGACCATATTGGCGGGTCTCTATATCGTTCTGATAGGGGTGTCGTTTCTGGTGCCCCAGGATTTCCTGGCGGTGGCCTTCGACTCCGGCGGCGTCACCACCGGCCCCATGACGGTTCCTTTCATCATGGCCATGGGCGTAGGTCTCGCCTCCGTCCGCGGCGACAAGAATGCCTCCAGCGACAGCTTCGGTCTGGTGGCGCTTTCCAGCGTGGGACCCATACTGGCGGTGCTGATTTTGGGGATGTTCTTCGGCCCGGGGGAAGCTGCCTACAGCGGCTCTGAAGTCGCCCAGGTGAGCACCACCCGGGACGTGGTGAAGGAATTCCTGTTCAACATGCCGCCCTATGTGCGGGAGGTGCTGATATCGCTGATTCCCGTGGCGGCGGTGTTCGTCCTGTTCCAGAAGCTGACCCACAGGTATCCGCGCCGACAGGTGAAGCGTGTCACGGTGGGCTTCGGCTATACATATATCGGGCTGGTGCTGTTCCTCTGCGGGGTCAACGTGGGATTCGCCCCGGTGGGCGCCCTGTTGGGGAATGAGATCGCGTCCGAGGCCTGGCGGTGGCTGCTGGTGCCCATTGGTATGCTGATCGGTTATTATATCGTGAAAGCGGAGCCTGCCATCCAGGTGCTGAACCGCCAGGTGGAGGGAGTGACCAACGGCTCCGTGTCGGCCAAGGCCATGAACCGCTGTATGTCCCTGGGCGTCTCTGCCAGTGTGGGCCTGGCCATGATGCGGGTGCTCACCGGGCTGCCCATTTATTGGATTGTGATTCCCGGTTATGTCATCGCGCTGATCCTGTCCCGGTTCGTGCCGAAGATGTTCGTGGGTATCGCTTTCGACTCCGGCGGCGTGGCCAGCGGACCTATGACGACTACGTTCCTGCTTCCCCTGAGCATCGGAGCCTGTGAGGCCGTGGGCGGGAACCTGATGACGGATGCCTTCGGGGTGGTGGCGCTGGTGGCGCTGACGCCGCTGATTGCCATCCAGCTCATGGGAATCCTGTATCAGTACAAGCTGAGGACGGAAGACAAGGTTGCTGTAGTAGAAGAGACGGAGATTCTGGCTGTGGATGCCATGGACGATATCATCGAATTCTAGGAGGGCTTTGGAAATGGGGGACAATCAGAATAGGAAAGCTTATCGGATGCTGCTGTTGATTGCCACGCCGAAGCTGGTGGGCAAGGCGCTGGGGATGTTCAAGGAGGAGAATATCCCAATCCAGTATGTCTTCCATGCCCAGGGGACGGCTACCAGTGAGGTCATGGATATGCTGGGCCTGGACGGGGTGGACAAAAACGTGCTCATGAGCATGATGTCCAAGGAATGGGCCGATGAGATGCGCAAGAAGCTGCGCAAGAAGCTGCACCTGGGGATGCCCAACACAGGCATCGCGTTCACGCTGGTGATGTCGGGAGGCAGCGGGCATATCGTCCAGATAATGGAAGGGATGGAGCCGGAAGAGAGGAAGTCTGCGGAGAGGAATGAGACGGATATGACAGAGAACGAATACAGCATGATCATGGCAATCGTGAATCAGGGGTTCAGTGAGGAAGTGATGAACGCGGCCAGGCCCATGGGCGCCTCTGGCGGCACGGTGTTCCACAGCAGGAGGGTCGGAACCAAGGAGGCCATGAAGTTCTGGAAGATCAGCGTCCAGGAGGAGCGGGAGGTGGTGCTCATCCTGGCCCAGAAGGAAGACAAGCTGGCCATCATGCAGGAAATCGGCAAACAGTGCGGCATGAACAGCAAGGCCCAGGGCATCGTCATGTCCTTGCCGGTGGACGGGATTGAGGGGTTGGACTGATGGAGGGCAATACGGAAGCCTGTAGAAGATGTCTCAGCAGAGGAACAAGGAAGCAAAATGACGATTACAGATATTGTTCATAAATTTAATACCACACCATTTTTGTTCATTGGTTCCGGGATGACCAGGCGTTATTATAACCTGCCGGACTGGAGAGGGCTGCTTGAGCATTTTGCGCAGGAGATAAGAAAAGATATATTTTTGAGGATAGAGATGTTTTGGATCATATTTCAAGTACAGATAGATCTCAAATCAGAAGGTTGATTCTTATCTATGACTGTTTGAAATGGGGCAAAAGCAAAAGAGCTTCCTGACTAAAGCACTAAACATAAGCACCGTACAGGAAACCCTTTTCAATCGTTACAGCACCTTCCAAACCACAGCATCCATCAAATAGACACCAGATCTGTCCAGCGCTGATAATAGCTTATCTAGCTACATTACTATTATACCATGGAATGGGCAGGTGTCAATTATACTGCATAACGCTGAATACTGCCTAATGTAATCATGCGATTGAACCAGTCAGCGTTATGCAGTCTGGTTTCACGGCAAGTGAAATCGTTAGGCAGTATAAATTCATCAGCCCTCCTTTGTCTCATATAGATAGAGATGTCCCTTTTTGCCCACTCTGTCCACAGTCTCCATATGGTACAGGATATTCAGCGTGGTCTGGGCCAGGGGCAGGGAGATGTGCGCCGCCTTGGCGAAGTCCCTGGAGGTGAAGGTGCCCTCCAGCTCCAAAGGGACGAACTGCAGGAAATCCTGGGGACAGGTAATCTCCATTTCCCGCACCAGTTCCGTGGGGATGCGGTCATAGCGGCTCGCGCCCTTTTTCCGGTCTTTGCTCCAGCCGTTCAGCAGCTTGTATTCCTCCATGTCCAGGAAGACCAGCCGGAAGCGCAGATTGGGGTCTTTCAGGAACATCTTGATTTTGTACAGTTCCGGGAAGATGACGTAGGGATTTCCCTTGAGGGGGGACTTCCGCCTTTTGCTCAGGGTTCCGCTCTCCTCGTCTATCCAGATAATCCATTTTTCATGGGGGATGGGGTAGACGATGGTCACAGGATACAGGGGCAGGAACGCGCCCAGCTTGCCGCGCATCTTGTCGAACTGCCGGGTCTGGATTTCGATGATCTCCCCTTCCGCGTAGATGTCGGCCACGTAATTCTGGATGGGGATTTCATGCCTGTCTTCATCCGGCTCGTAATAGTTCTTCAGAATAGCGTGGACGGTCTTCTCTGACAGGGTGCCGATGCCGAACCTCTGTCTGTCTACACCGATGATTTTCCTTTTTGCTGTTTCGAAAGCTCTCTTGTCCGGCATTTTCAGCTCCTGCTTTCCCCTTTTGTTCTGTTTCGCGATTCTACAGGTATGCTTTGTCAGGCTTTCCCGCAATTCGCGCTGGCTCTATTATAGTACAATCGTCTTCCGGAAGGAATAGGTTTTGAAAAATTTCATATTGTAGAAAGGGCGTTCCCTTGTTATAATAAACCTGCGCGAAAGGTTCCGGGGCATCGGACGGGAACAGGGCGGTTTCGCCCATGGCGCATGAACCTTATGGCAAAGCGGCAGGCAGAACGAAAGGATGAAGGTTGCCGCAGGGTCGCATTTTGGAAGGACATAAGGGCTAACGGTCGGCCAGTCATAAGGCCGGGAACCGGAAGTCTGTAATTGCAAAAAGGAGAGGGATAGCCATGTTGGAATGGAAGGAAGAATGGGCATATGAGGGCGGCGTGACGGCGGCAGGCCTGTACCACGCAGGCTCCATGCTGTCGGATGACAGCCAGGGGGACGCAGAAGACGACAGTCTCGTGATGCTCGTGACGGACACGAACGAGGGCGAGTACAAGGCGTATCTGGAAAAGCTGTGCGGGACAGGCTTCAAGAAGGTCTTTGAGAACCATACGGCTGCCGTGGACTGCTGTCAGCTGAGAAAAGAGGACGCGCTGCTGTACGCGTACTACACCCGTGCCCGGGGCGAAGTGCGGGTCATCGAGGACAGGGCTTCCACGGCGCTGCCGGAGTTCTCCGATACATACGAATTCGCTTCTCCGCAGAATACACCGGATTCCGCTGCTGCCTGTGAAGGAGGGGAGTCGGCGGAAATCTATCAGTACGGGCTGTATTATGACCCGCGCAACGGCCACAGCCCCACCACCACCAACTGCGGCATGTTCTACATCATCCGCCTGTCGGATAACCGGCTGGTGATGATCGACGGCGGGGATTGCATGCAGTGCTCCGTGGAAGCGCTGGAGGGGATGTACCGCTTTCTGCGTAGGATCACGGCGACGGCGGAGGGGGAGAAAATCCACATCGCCGCATGGTTCTTCACCCACGCCCACGGCGACCATGTGGCGGCCTGTATCCGGCTGCTGCGGACATACCCGGAAAGCTTTGAACTCCAGCGGGTGATGTTCAATTTCCCGTCCTATCATGTGCGCCCGGGCGATAAGGAGGCCCTGGTGCTGAAAGAGACCCTGCGGGAGTACTGCCCGGATGTGAAGTGCCTGAAGCTCCACAACGGCCAGACCGTCACCCTGGCCAATGTCCGCTTCGATGTGCTGTATGCCCAGGAGGATGCGATTTCCAGTGAAGATATGAGCAGATTTCCGTTAGGGGATTTCAACTGCACCTCCGTCATCCTGAAGATGACCACAGGGAATGGCACGGTCCTGTGGCTGGGGGACACCAACGTGGAGACGGAGGCTCTGGTGGCGGAGACGGTTCCGGCTGCCCTGTGGAAGGCGGACGTGGTACAGGTGGCGCACCATTGCTTCAATTTCCTCTCCCGGCTGTATCCTTTGATCGACGCGGATTATGCCATGCTGCCCAACAGCTACTACGGGGGCCATACCGTGGAGAATCTGGATAAGCTGGCGGACGTGCTGAACTGCCTGTCCTCTCCGGACAATATCTGGTATGAGGACAAGACCACGGGCTTCCGGTTCCAGGACGGGGCATACCGGGTGATTCTGGAGGAGCCCCGGGTAGGCGGAGAGCACGATGGGGTAGACCTCTACGGCGTGAAGAGGGAAATCCTGTGATACTGAGCGCCAGCAGAAGGACGGATATCCCGGCCTATTATTCGGAGTGGTTCCTGAACAGGATGAAAGAAGGCTTCCTGTATGTGCGCAATCCCATGAATCCCCACCAAATCAGTAGGATAGACCTGTCCCCGGAGGTGGTGGACTGCATCGTGTTCTGGACGAAGAATCCCGCTGATATGATGGGGCGGCTGGGGGCTCTGGAGCGCTATCCGTACTATTTCCAGTTCACGCTGACGGGCTATGGTAAGGACATGGAGCCGAACCTTCCGGATAAGAGGGAGGTGCTGATTCCCGCGTTCCGGAAGCTGTCTGAGCGGATCGGGAAAGAGCGGGTGATATGGCGCTACGACCCTGTGCTGGTGAACCGGAGATATACGGCGGCCTATCATGTAAAGGCCTTCGGGGAAATCGCGGACAGCCTTGCGGATCATACCCGGAAAGTGGTCATCAGTTTCGTGGACATGTATGCGAAGCTGCGGCGCAACGCCAGGACATTCGGCTTCGGGGAAGTGGCTTCGGAGGACATGGTATATCTGGCCGGGGAGATGGCCCGGATCGCTGCGGAGCATGGGCTGGCAATCGAGTCCTGTGCGGAGCGGACGGATCTGCGGCAGGTGGGCGTCCGGCATGGGAGCTGCATCGACCAAAGGCTGATTGAGGAGATTACGGGATGTAGTCTTTCCGGCGGGAAGGACAGGAACCAGAGGAAGGAATGCGGATGCCTGGAGAGCATAGAGGTGGGGACTTATGACACTTGCCTGAATGGCTGCAGGTACTGCTACGCGAACCATGGCGACGGGAAAGTCCGGGAGACGGCAGGGCTGTACCGGGCGGACTCCCCGCTGCTGTGCGGGGAGGTGGGGTCGGAGGACAAGGTGACGGACAGGAAGGTCAAGTCCCTGAAGGACGCCCAGATGCGCTGGTTTTCGTGAGGAAGACGGGTCAGGATGTTAGAATAGAAAGACGGCAGAGGGGCGAAAGCCGGAAATGGTTTTCGTCCTTTTTCTAGTTGATGTTTCTGGTTGATTCTGTTCCTCCATAAACCTCGTTCCATTCCTCCTCTGTCAGTCGATTGGAATGCCACCAAATACAATAATCTTCTTCTGGTAAGATTATCTCATTTGATACATACTGAAAACTTTCCTCACTTAATGGACGGATTACGGTTGTGTGCGAAAACTCCTTAGACATATTTCCGTTGGGATATACTGCATTGATAATAAGCATGACCGTCCCATCCGCATTCTCCGTATAGCCCACTACTTCCGGATACGCAATATCCGGATATTCCACCTCGTAAAAGCCGCGTGGTCTGTACTCATAGGCGGCAAGCTCCGAAATATATTTTGTTTTGGAATGGAGCGTTTCCCTGTCCATATTGAAATATGCCCCGATTACATTTTCAAATAGTTCTTCCGGCACATGATAAACTGCTCCCGCTTCTAAGTCTTCATCCGCCACATAAGGCACTGGCTGGCTGTGCGCCATTGGATAGAAGCTGTCAAATAAATCGTAAAAATCCAAATCTCCAAAATCGTCCTCACTCCAATTACATAGAAACAGGTTGTTCTGCTCATAACCCACTGGCAGGATATACTTTCTGTTATATTCCCTGCACTTTTCATCTAAAGGTAAAATCCGGAGCATCGTATGTTCCCGCGTGGCGCTTAATGTCAGTGTATACCCCTCGACGGAAAAGCAGCTTCCCTCATAGATTAAATATCCCTCCTCTGAATACTGCCAGAAATCTGCCGGGTAACTTACGGCGCTCCTGTTTTTCAGGCATCCGTTCTGGTCATACTGGTAATATCCTCTGGCAATATTTACATTACCATCCTCTGTCTTCAAATCAAATTTACGGATCCCCATCCCCATAACCACTATAATTGTCAGCTCAGCAGTCTCTTTTTCATCTACTGCTCTGCAAAACCCAAGCGCCTGCTCTGCCTGTGTCATGTCAACCTGATTTCCGCTATCGACAGCCACATAACCATTTTCCCCAAGCCTGATCACCATGCGCCGCATGATATCCAGGCTTCCCAATGTATTTGCATCTGCCGCTTCCTCATAAATGTCGCTGAGAATCTCTTCTATGCGTTCTGCATCGACAGAATCATTTTCATCGGAGGAATATGCTTCACTGTCCGTCTGTGTTATCTCGATGTCCGATACCTCCGGTGTTTCATCACCGCACCCCGTCAATATCATCATTATCATGCTGATCATTGCAAATAGAAGATGCGTTCTATTTTTTTCGTTCATGCCAGTTTTCGCCGTACTTCCTGCACAGAGCCACAAAAACTTTCCGGTTCTCTTTCTTCTGCATCTGATTTTCCTTTTCTTCATAATCTGCCCTCCGGCTTGAAACTCTTTATATGATAGATAGCCTAAATATCGCTGGTGTAAGATTTACGGACAAAATTCAATACACACTACAGATATTACACATGAAAGATTTGCATGTCAAGTAAAACAGTTCTGTGAGAGGACTGGCGGGATCTCTTTGGCTCTCTAAAGTGTGGCAGATTTTTTCTTAGGAATTGTCGGAAAATAACTGATGCAACTTGTTTAGGAGAAAGCCCAGAAATACAACGAAAACGGCTATAAACTTGCATCAGTTATTTGTAGACAATTCAGGCGATTGACCGGCACCACGCGTCCCCGATGATGGCGAAGATCGCGGAGCTCCGGGTGAAATATGATTTGCATATGAGGGTGGAGCGGTACGCGGCTGACGAGGGCGGGATACCGGAGGCGGACAGACGCTTTATGAAAGAGTAGGGATGGGGCATGGGCTGCATTCTGGTTCGGCTGCAGCAGCTCACCCCATCAAGCCCACAGATAAGATCTCGCCTGAAATATTGGCATATATCCCCAGACCGTGATCGGCAAACATCTCGTCCAAATCGTAATCAAAGTAGATTTCACCGTTTGGATATACATACAGGAAGCCAAGCGAAATGCGGCAGAGAAATTCCTCTGTCGTAATGGGGGGAAAATCGGCGGTCTTTCCCCATATTTCCACAAATCCATCTTCACCGGCCGCATATTCCACAGCGCATTGCCTGAGCTTTTTGTCCCAGTCGGCGGATTCCGCAACGATCTTGCGAAGGTTTTCCAGCGCGATATCTGCTGAAGGAGAGTCGCCGTCGTCACAGTACAGACTGACGGATACCTCCCTGCCGAGCCATTTTATTTCGCCGTCATACAGTTTATCTTTGAGCGGATTCTGTAAAATAAAAGTACCCATCTCATCATTTATGGTAATGGAATCCGGTTTTTTCCTGAATAAACTTAAGATTGACATAGCATCCTCCCATAAATTTCCCTTTAGGAATTGTCGGAAAACAACTGATGCAACTTGTTTAGGAAAAAGCCCGGAAATACAAGGAAAACAGCTATAAACCCGCATCAGTTATTTGCAGACAATTCCTTATGACAATCATTATAATCATTCTTTCACAGGAATTCAATATATTTCGCCCACCGCCTTTGAAGGATGGCGTAACGGCTGGAGCGGTTCTTGCCATGGCGGATGAGGATGCGCATCTCTTTGTGCTTAATGTTTTTCATCGATAAAACCTACTGTAATATTGCCTGTCTGGGAGCGAATGTTTATCATTTTACAACCACGATGGACTACGGAAGGCATAGAACATTTGCCATGCTCCGTATGGCAATCCAATAAATAAGCACTGACATCTTCTGCACAAAAACAGTCGATAGTTCCATTGATCGTGGAAGCCTTGATGCCCTTTCCGCTTTTCACGCTATGCATGATAACCGCTCCGCTCTGACTGTTCAAATCATAATGCTGAATATCTGTTGCAGAAATATCGATCGCACCAGTGGTAGTTTTTACCCGCAAGGAACAGGAACCCGTTATCCCGACTACCCTCACGCTTTCATTCATGCTTTCGATCTGTATATTTCCTCCAAATCCAGATGGCAGTTCCAAAGTAAGTTCTTTATCCGCTTTTAGCTGAATCAAACCAATTATGCCATACAAAGTTATGGCGCCACGATCCTTTACAGACAATTTTCTGCTATCCAAAGCAACCTCTGTTGTCCGGCGTTTCGTATCTGTCCAGCGCAATACCATATCCGTGCCGCTGCCGGTTATCACATTCACCTGGGACAGACTGTATATCACGTTCTATCATAAGATGTAGTAGTTTTTTATAGCTGACAGCCATAATATACCTCCGCATACTTGTCTGAAACAGATTTTATCATATATCTGTAGAAAATTATTTTAGCGCTTGCTGCCGCGTAAGCGGCTTGGTATAATGGAGTCATCGATAAATTGGGATGTGTGGGAGGTATATATGAACAATATCTGGTCAAAAAATGTGCAGGGGACAATGACGCTGTATCTCAGTCGAAAACTGAGATTTGACGATGTGTTCTTTGAGCAATATGATAAATCATTTGATTTGGATAAAAACCTGGATATAAAGATTTTAGAGATTGGATGCGGTCCCGGAGCCATGGCAGAATCATTACACAAATGGTATCCCAAGGCACAGATTACCGCAATAGACAGGGACAGCAATTTCATCTCTTTTGCAAAAGAAAATATCCCTGGAATTGAATTCATAGAAGGGGATGTCACACAACTTCCGTTCAGTGATCAATCATTTGATGTCACAATTTCCAACACTGTCCAAGAACATATTGAACCAACTGCATTTTGGGGTGAACAGCGGCGTGTATTGAAACCGGGAGGTGTGTGCCTATGCCTTTCTGCAAGAAAAGGTCTGCATTGCACTGCGGCATGTTTAGAAATGACAGCTGAAGAAAGAGACTTTTGGGAAAATCGTCCGCAGTCAAATGAAGAACTGGATAAGTATGGCGTTTGCAGATTTCCAATGTCTGAGGCAGAACTTCCTGCGTCAATGGAGCAAAACGGTTTTTTAAACGTAACAACCGGTTATGCAATTATTGATCTCACCCCGGACGCACCGAAGTATTCCGCGCAGATGGCGGAAACAATGATTGAGGCGATGCGGCAGACTGATTTGGAGGCGATTCGGTCTGTTCATTCAAATCAAACGGAAAAAGCCATATCAGCCGTAAACGCCAAATATGATCAGCGGCTTCGCTTGTATCGTGAAGGAATAAAGCAGTGGGATACATCGGTTTCGGTTACAATGATAATTCGAGGAACAAAATGATAAATTCCAGTTGTGCGCCTGAAACTTGAATCAGAACCACCCCAATTTCATCCTGCTTAATGGGAAATCGCCAATGAAAAATTTGCGCTGACGCCAAAAGGCAAGATGCGTAACGTGCAGCACTGAAAGCGAAAAAAGTCTCACAAGCCAGTTAAATCAAGGCTTGCGGGACTTTTTGGCTGTTTTGGGCGTCAAACTCAGGGGAAGGCAGCGGCACTTTTCAATGGAATGCATTTCCCTGAAGAGAGTATATCAAAGAATCAGATACAATATTTTGATATATACCTTGACAGACGAGGTATATTGAAATATAATATGACCAGAAAGGAGAAACGCTTATGTCAATTACGTCCGATATATTGCGGGGGCATACGGAAGCCATCATTCTGGCTCACCTTCTGGAGCAGGACAGTTACGGCTATCAGATCAACAAGGACATCATGAAAAAGACTGACAACCGATATGAGCTGAAGGAGGCCACGCTGTACTCCGCGTTCCGGCGGCTGGAGCAGGCGGGGTACATAAGAACCTACTGGGGGGACGAGACAGTGGGGGCAAGGCGCCGCTACTATTCCATCACGGAAGAAGGCCGCCAGGCCTACCAGTCCTACAAACGCGACTGGGAGGAGGCCAAATCCACCATCGACCAGCTCCTGAAATGAGGGAAGGGAAGAAAGCCAAGGCGGAAGCGGGCTGTGGTAAGACCAGAAACAAAGAGATTCTCCCCAGGCGGAGAAAGAAAGGAAGCATATGAAAGAGAAAATCAGAAAACATATCAACGGGCTGTTCACAGAAGCGCCAAAGACCAGAAAGGCCATGGAGCTGAAAGAAGAAATGATCCAAAATACCATAGAGAAGTACGAAGACCTGGTCAGCGAGGGATACCAGGAAGAGGATGCCCTTCAGAACGTGATCGACTCCATCGGGGACGTGACGGAACTGTTCGAGGATCTGAAGGACAAAAGCCTGTTCACGCTGCCCGAGAAGGACAGGAAGAAGAAGGCCGGGCTGACGGCTGCGGCGGTGGGAATGTATATCTTCGCGGGAGCGGTTTTCGTGGCGTGCATGGTAATTAATGATATGTACTTTTACATGGATTCGGAAATGGGGATGCTGGGATTTGCCCTTGCGGCGGTGCTCTGTATCCCGCCCACCTGTATGCTGGTCTATGCCGCGCATATGTATCCCGTTTACAACAAAAAGGAGGAGAGCCTGGTGGAAGTCTATAAGGAGGCGGCACACGCCAGCAGCCAGGAAAAGGCGGTGAAGCGATCCATCAGCCTGATCATCTGGATGGTGACCCTGTTGGTCTACTTTCTGCTCAGTTTCTTCACCATGCGCTGGGAGCTGACATGGCTGATGATTTTCGTAGGCGGATGCGCCCAGGCTATCCTGAATCTGGTGTTCAGTCTGCGGCATGACAGCTGAGAGGTGGAATATGAGGCGAACTAAGATAGTATTGATTGTGCTGCTTGGCGGCATCATGCTCTCCCTGTGCGTCCTCCTGGGCATCGGTATAAGCACTGGGAGGGGATTCTGGAACGGCTTCGGTGTCCATGGCGGTAGCGATGTGGGAAGCAAAGACGCGGGAAGCATCGACGTGGGGCGGATTGATGTAGGCCGCAGCGTCACGGGGGATTTTAGCGTGGGCGACATGGATGATGCAGACGACATGGATGACATGCATGATGTCGACAGCCAGGGGACGGATAAGTATTTTACATGGAACAGAAATTATTCCCTGGTGCTGGAGAAGGAGATTCCGGCGAAAGACATCCGCAGCCTGAATATAAATTACGGCATGACCTTCAATGACGTGATATTCTATCAGGGGGACGGGGAGAATGTCCTTGTCCGTGAGTACATGAGTTTTGAGCCGGAGGAAAGGCAGATATCCACTGTGGAGCAGAACGGCACGGAGCTGGCAGTGAAAGGGGCGAGAAGGAATTCCTTTTCGTTCTTCTATGTAGGCTTCCGGGATGCCTATACGGAAATCTATCTTCCTGCGGAACTTACGGAAAATCTGGAACATGTCAGCGTAAAGACCGTCAGCGGCAGCGTCCTGTCCCAGATTCCGCTGGCGCAGACCGGTACGTTCCAGGTGTCTACCACCAGCGGAGACGTTTTCTTCCCGGAGGTCAGGGCGGAGAAGATAGAACTGTCTTCTGTCAGCGGCGATATCCGGCTGGCATTGACCAGGACGGACAAGACGGAACTCTCCACCACCAGCGGTGATATCATGCTGGATCAGGCCAGTGGGGAAGCGGTGATTTCCTCTACCAGCGGCATGATCCGCCTGTTGGCGCTGAAAGGGGGACTGCGGGTGACGACCACCAGCGGTGACATTTCCCTGGGCAAGGTGAAGGGCGACATGAATATTTCCACCACCAGCGGTGAAGTCCGCCTTCAGGAAGGCCAGGGGGAACTGGACGCCAGCAGCACTTCCGGGGATATCAGGGCGGACAGCCTGGAGGGCGCTTTCCGTCTGGATACCACCAGCGGCACGCTGTCCATAGCAAAGGGGAGCGGATTCGGAAAGGCCGGCTCCGTGTCCGGGGACATCCGCATCTTCCTGGACGAGCTGCAGGGAGGGCTGGATATCTCCACCACCAGCGGGGACGTGAGCCTTCAGCTTCCCAAGACGGCATCCCTTTCGCTCCACTTCAGCTCCACCAGCGGAGAGTGCGTGACGTTTTTCGATGAGGAGCTTTCCTTTAATAAAAAAGGCAACAAGGCGGAAGGCCAGCATGGGGGCGGCGAGCATTCCATCGATGTGTCCACGGTCAGCGGAGACCTGTCGATCAGTGAGGAATGATGCCTGTAAAATATATTCACAGACGCTGGAATTTCAGGAAGCAGAGCCAGCGGTAGGTCAGAAAGATGCCTGGAAAGCGGTATGTGGGAGAAAATAATCGCCGGAACGGAAGGCCGTAGGATGGGCCGTCTGGAGGTTTCGGGTCTGGACTGTACGCCTGAACAAGCCGTGGCGGTTATTTTCTGACGGTTCATAAGCTTTTTCCTCGGATGCTGCGCTGAAATGCGATAGTTACTGTTCACTCCCCCCATTAAGCCATTGTGAAAAGTGCTGAAATTTATTTTT
>OFFF01000608.1_pt1 | contig 26498 bp, 21 predicted proteins | sample 1521301 | NCBI WGS metagenome assembly OFFF01 (sample SAMEA3504101, study PRJEB24116) | mouse gut metagenome | biome: mouse gut; feature: mouse-associated habitat; material: faeces | place: Denmark | collected 2011
AGCACAGCCGCCACTGCAGTCAGTCTCTTTTTCAGATGCATGTCCACTCCTATTCCGTCTCTGACGGTTCAATGCAGCTCTCCAATATCTCAATCATTTCGTCAATATTTGCCTTTGAAATGATAAGGGGCGGCAGGAACCGGATGATATTCGGCCCGGCGTTAATCAAAATCAGGCCGTTCTCCAGCGCGCGCTCAATCACTTCCCGCACAGGGCCGTCAAATACAAGCCCCTGCATCAGGCCTGTGCCCCGTCTCTCCAGGATGCAGCCGTACCTGTCCTTCAGCTGGTCCAGGCGCTGCTCCAGATAAGGCGCGACCTCCCTTACATTCTCTATTATATGGTTCTCCTCAAATAAATCAAGCACTTTTTCGATGGCCGCACAGGCAAGGGGATTGCCGCCGTAGGTGGTTCCGTGGTCTCCTGCCTCCAGGGAATTCCGTGCTACCTCCTCCGTCATCAGGAAAGCCCCCACCGGAACGCCGCAGCCCAGAGCTTTGGCAGTGGTCATGATATCGGGCTTCACGCCGCAGCGCTGCCAGGCGAACATATAGCCTGTCCTGCCCATGCCGCACTGAATCTCGTCCAGTATCAGGAGGATGCCCTTTTCCTGGCAGAGCGCCTTCACGCCTTTCAGGAATTCCGGCCTGGCGGGCACGATGCCGCCCTCTCCCTGCACGGGCTCCAGCAGGATGGCGCAGGTTTTGTCCGTAATCTGGCTCCTTACGCTTTCCAGGTCGTTCAGGTCAGCGAACCGCACATTGCCGATCATGGGCTCGAAGGGCTCTCTGTATTTGGGATTCCCTGTGACGGAGAGGGCCCCGAAAGTCCTGCCATGGAAGGAATGGTTCATGGCAATGATCTCATGGTCTGTGGTGCCGTCCTTTAAGTACGCATATTTGCGGGCCGCCTTGATGGCACCTTCGATGGCCTCCGCGCCGGAGTTGGTGAAGAACACGCGATCCATGCCGGAGACATCCTTCAGCTTCTTCGCAGCCTGGATGGCCGGTAGGTTGTAGTAGTAATTGGACGTGTGGATGAGCTTGTCTATCTGGGCTTTCAGGGCATCGTTATACGCCTTGTTGCCGTATCCCAGCGCAAACACCCCGATGCCGGACACGAAATCAAGATATTTTATGCCGTCCGTGTCGTACAAGTAGACGTCGCGCCCCTTATCGAGGACAATCTGGTAACGGTTGTAGGTGTGGAGCAGTGCCTGCTCCGCTTCTTCGATATACTCCTGCATGCTCATGTGTGTTCCTCCTATTTTTAGTTCCGCATATGCTGATTTGTAGTTCCGAAAAAAATTTTCGTCCTCGTCTGTTCTATGGCTGCTCGTTTTCTTCGTCGTCTATGATGGCGGTGCCGATGCCCTGCTTGGTAAAGATTTCCAGGAGCAGGCAGTGGGGAATCCGTCCGTCCAGGATGTGGACGCGGCTCACGCCGTTTCGCACGGCCAGCGTGCAGTTGTTGAGCTTGGGCAGCATGCCGCCGCCGATATAGCCGCTTGCCACCAGCTCCTCAGCCTCGGAAGCCGTAATCCTGGAGATAAAGCCCTTTTTCTCCTTGAAGTCCTTATAGATGCCCTCGATGTCCGTCAGGAAGGCCAGCTTTTCCGCTTTCACTGCCTTGGCGATGGCGCAGGCCGCATCGTCCGCATTGATGTTGTAGGTCTGGAACTTGCTGTCCAGGCCGATGGGGGCAACGATAGGAAGGAAATCTTTCTCCAATAAATCGTACAGCACCTTGGGGTTCACATCGGTGATCTCTCCCACGAAGCCGATGTCCTGTCCATCGGAGTATTTCTTCTCCACCTGCAGCAGGCCGCCGTCCTTGCCGCTGACGCCTACGGCTTTCACGCCCAGTTCCTGGACCATTGTGACCAGGTCTTTGTTCACTTTGTTCAGAACCATCTCCGCGATTTCCATGGTCTCGCCGTCTGTGACGCGCAGGCCGTTTACGAAGGTGGATTCCTTGCCCACTTTCCCCACCCAGCGGCTGATTTCCTTGCCGCCGCCGTGGACGATGATGGGCTTGAAGCCTACCAGTTTTAAGAGCGTCACGTCCTTTATGACATTTTTCTGCAATTCCTCATTGCTCATGGCGCTGCCGCCGTATTTCACTACAATAATCTTACGGTTGAAACGTTGGATGTAGGGGAGCGCCTCTATGAGGACCTCGGCTTTCTGAAGTACTTTCTCCATGTCTTTTTCCATGGTTCTGGTTTCCTTTCTAATTGTTGCCATTTCTCTTTTTATTTATTTCTTCCTTTTCGGAAAAGTGTTCGGCTGATATCCCAATGCCTTGTCTGCGATACTGTTCCGGTTTTAATCAGCCGTATTCAGCTTCTGTAATCCGCATTGATTTTCACATAATCATAGCTCAAATCACAGCCCCAGGCGGTGGCCTCCGCGTCCCCCATATGCATATCCACTAAAACCGTGACTTCCGGCTCGGAAAGTATCCTTGTAGCCTCTTCTTCGCTGTAGTCGCAGGCTACGCCGTTTCCATAGATATGAATCCTGTCCTTTTCCCAAAGGGAAGAATTTCCTTGAAAATAGAGGTCTACGTTCTCCGGGTCGAACTGTACGCCGGAATAGCCAAGGGCGCAGAGGATTCTCCCGAAATTGGCATCGTGGCCGAAGATGGCAGCCTTGGTCAGGGAAGAGCAGATGACAGCCTTGGCCAGGGTGCGGGCGTCCTCTTTGGTGGCGGCGCCTGTGACTTTCGTCTCGAACAGGGCGGTGGCGCCTTCTCCGTCTCCCGCCATTTTCCTGGCCAGCCAGGTGGTGACGAAACGCAGGGCTTCGCGGAATGTATCATAGGCCTCTCCCTCGGACGCGATTTCCTCATTGTCCGCAAGGCCGTTGGCCAGAATCAGCAGTGTGTCATTGGTGCTGGTGTCCCCGTCCACGGATATCATATTGAAGGAATCCACCACATCGGCCCGCAGGGCTTTCTGGAGCATGGGTTTGGAAATCTTCAGATCCGTCGTAAGGAAACCCAGCATGGTGCACATATTGGGATGAATCATGCCGGAGCCCTTGCACATGCCGCCAAGGGTGACGGTTTTCCCACTGATTTCAAACGTTACGGCGATTTCTTTCGGCACGGTGTCCGTGGTCATGATGGCCCTCGCCGCGTCCGATCCGGCTTCCAGGGTGTCTGATTTTACCGCTGCCAGTTTCCTTATGCCCTCTGTAAGTCTGTCCAGAGGCAGCTGCATGCCGATGACGCCGGTGGAGGCCACCAGCACGGAATCCGCAGAGATTCCCAGGGCCTCCGCCGCGCATCTGCTCTCCGCCGCGCAGCAGTCCGTCCCCTGTTTTCCGGTGCAGGCGTTGGCGATGCCGGAATTCACCACCACTGCCCGGGCAGCGGGCGACTCCTCCACGATTTTTTTATCCCATACTACCGGCGCGGCCTTTACTACATTGGAGGTAAAGGTTCCCGCCGCCGTACAGGGAGCCGTGCTGTAAATCAAAGCCATGTCCCTACGGTTCTTGTATTTTATGCCTGCCTCCACGCCCGCCGCCTGGAAGCCTTTCGCTGCGGTCACGCCGCCTTCGATTTGTTTCACTTTTACACCTCCGTATGCGCTTCAGCGCATATACCAATCAAAATTTGAATGTTTATTTTGTCAAATTATTCACAAACTCCACAGGTGAATAGTCGCTTATAGCATTCCCTTTCAGATACAGGCCGGCCAGATTCGTCAGGCCCGCAAACACGCTGATGCCACTGATATTCCTCCGCCGTTTATCGCCCGAACCGCCTCTGTACCGGAGCCGCACGGGCTCAGCAGAAGAACAGACAGCCCGATGGAACGGTCTGAAAGGGACAGCACATTTACCGGTTAAACGCCGTAATATTCGCCTCGTTCAACGTAAAATCGTAATAATTCAGATCCTCCCGCCTGGTCCAGCCGATGCGCTTCCAGAACGCGTTCCCAACATCGTTGGCCGTGAAGGCGATCAGGCTGACTTTATTGATTTCCTCCGCTTTCAGGGCGTTCATGCAGTGGACTACCATGGCTTTGCCGATGCCCTGCCTGCGCCAGTCCTCCCGGACGCACACATGGTACAGGCAGCCCCTCCTCCCGTCATGGCCGCAGAGGATGCCTCCCACAATGTCACCCTCCCTGTCCACTGCCACTACGCTGGTAGTGGGATTCCTTTTCAGGAAGCGCTCCACGCCCTCCCGGGAATCATCGATGCTGCGCATACCGAAGCCGCGAATGGTTTTCCACAGGGCATAGAGCCCCTCGTAATCTTCTGTCGTCATCGTCCTGACGGTAAATGTCTTGTCCTTCATCTTTCCACTCCGTGGCCGTCTTTTCGACTTCTGTCCTCCCGGCTTTTTCTATCAGCGCTATGTATATTTTATGCACTCTATACATTCTGCGCCGCAGAAAGCCGGGGCAAGAAATTCTTTTCCGCTTCCGGCAATTTTTTGCCTTTCTGCTCAGGCGGCGCTTTTAAACTTCAATAGTATACACCGTTTTCCCGGAAAGGGCAACGCTATTTTCCATTTCTATCCAATTCTATTGATATCCGGCGATTATCCAACTCTGATTCCGCTCTTCTTTCGTTATCCGCGGAAATCTATGTCATATCTGGTGCCATGATGGAACAGCGTCCCCTCGGCAAGCCGGATGCGCAGAAGGCAAGTGGCAGGGTCATCCTCATTCGTATGTCCGTTGCCGTACCATTCCGCAAAAACTGTCCTCAGTTTGGACATGATTTCCTCATTTTCCTTTGCCCTGACATGGCCCAGGTTCTCGCCGGTGCCATGGGCAGTGAACCACTCGCCGCATATGGCCACAGCCGGATTCTTTGCAATCTGTCTCATTTTGTTGGACTTGGCATACGTGACGACATAGAACGCGCCGTCCTCGTAGTAGCTGTTCACAATCCGCACGAAAGGTCTGCCCTCCTCCACGGTGGCGACGGAAAGCAGCGTGTCGCATCCGAATCTTTCATCCATGATTTCCGCGGTTTCTTTCGAAAGTTTCTCTCCCATTTTCTTCTCCATTTTTCTCTGTGATGCCGGTAAGTCTCCCTGAATCATTTGAGGTTCCACATAATGGCATTATTCTTCCTGGTCATTGATGCTTTCCGCGCTTACGGGAAACAGGGCACCAGTTCCAGACCCTCGCTCTCTTTCAGGCCGAACAGCAGATTCATGTTCTGCACCGCCTGTCCGGCGGCTCCTTTTACCAGATTGTCCAGCGCTCCCATCATAATGACGCGACCTGTCCTTTCATCGATGACGAAACCTACATCCACGTAATTGCTGCCCTCCACCCATTTGGTCTCGGGGCAGATGCCTTTGTCCAGGATACGGACGAATTTCTCTTTCCCATAATATTTGTCATAAGCGGCGCGGATTTCCTCCCACGCGGGCAGGGTGCCGTCCGCTTTCCTCTTCAGCTTCGCGTATTCCGTCACCAGGATGCCCCGGTTCATAGGTACCAGGTGCGGGGTAAAGTTGACGGTCACTTCGCAGCCGCCCGCAATAGAAAGCTGTTCCTCAATCTCGGGAGTATGCCGATGGGTGGCCACGCCGTATGCCTTGATATTCTCGTTCACCTCACAGAACAGGTTTGGCACTTTGGCTCCCCGCCCCGCACCGGAGGTTCCGGATTTCGCGTCCACAATCAGGGTGTCCACATCAATCAGCCCCTCTTTGACCAGCGGATACGCGGTCAGGATGGAACAGGTGGTATAGCAGCCCGGATTTGCCACCAGCCGGGTGCCCTCCGTAATCTGGTTCCGATTCACCTCGCAGAGACCATACACTGCTTCCGGAATGAACTGGGGGGATTTATGTTCTATGCCGTACCATTTTTCGTATACTGCCACATCCTTGATGCGGTAGTCTGCGGAAAGGTCTACGATTTTTACCTTTGACAGAATCTCCTCCGTCAGAAGCCCCGCCAGGAATCCCTGGGGCGTGGCCGTGAAGATGACGTCCGCCTGCTCAGCCAGCTGAGCCAGATTGTCATCTCTGCACACATTCTCCACGATTCGGAACATGTTCTGATATACTTCATAGTATTTCTTGTCTATGTAGCTGCGGGAACCGTACCAGACGATTTCCGCTTCCCTGTGGTTCATCAAAATCCTTACCAGCTCGCTTCCCGCGTAACCGGTTGCACCGATAATTCCTGCTTTTATCATTTTCTTCTCCTCATTTCCGCCCTGCTCCATTTTGCACACCGCTCAGCGAATATTTGAGCCGGAGCAAGTACGCCTTACGTTAGTATAACACATTTTGCATAAAAGTCCATATCTTTTTATTTTTATGCAAGTATTTTTATTTTTATGTATATTTATTCATCACTTCCGTGAGAAGTCACACTTGTCTTCCAGAAGCCGAAACTGCTTCAAGGCTGCTTCGAAGCTGCTTCATTCCAACTTTCCGGTGCACGAAATAACTTGTTACATTATCGTAAGGAATTGTCTACAAATAACTGATGCGAGTTTATAGCCGTTTTCGTTGTATTTCTGGGCTTTCTCCTAAACAAGTTGCATCAGTTATTTTCCGACAATTCCTAATCTAATCTGCTGAAATCGCTGGCAATGATTTCACGAAGCACTAGCGGAATATCAACCGCCGCCCTGGCCGATGGGCATATCTTCATACCGCCGCAGTCTCCGCCAAAATTTTAACTGTAAGGCAGTATATCCTGAAGATCACTAAGCTTTGCCAAGCAACCCGACTCACGAACGAAAGATATCAGGGACATCGCGGCAAATCGAATCGCTCGTGAGCATAGGATTCTCTGGCAGACACTGCCGGAAAATGCAGACTTCAGATGACAGAACTATAATAACCAATCGCCCGGTATTTGTCAACAGCCCCGTCCGCCGAAACTTAAGGCAAATCATTGTTGACGTATCCTTGCCTGATAAAGTATAATCATTACAGCCGTCATCCGCGGAACTGTCACGATGGCTGGAAATACACCCTAAACAATGGAAGGAAGGCTACTGTATGAGGCAATTTTTCGGAATGAGCAAGCGTGGGGATCTGTCGGAAGCGGTCCGCAATCTGAGCAGCCCCCAGTTCATCATGCTGCTGTCGAACAACACCCAGTTCGAGGAGCATGTGAAGACCCTGGAGAAACTTTACCCCGGTATTCCCAGCATCGGGTGCATCGGAATGAGCTATGACACGAGCGTCGTGGAGAACGGCGTGGGAGTCATCGCGTTTTCGGGCGGAGTCAGCGCCACGGCCAATGTGCTGGAACAGGTATCCCTCATGCCGGTAAAATATATCCATCGGCTGGAAGCGGACGTGAGCAGGATCAACGCTTCGAAGCAGGATACGGTATGCATCGATTTCTGTACCGGCAACGATGCCTGCGCCCTGACCACGCTCTATACAGTGCTGAAATCCAGAGGCATCCAGCTGGTAGGCGGCACAGGCGACGGCGGCAAGGTGTCCGCCAACGGCAAGGTCTACGAAGATTCCGTGGCCTATGCCCTGATCCGCAACCAGAGCGGACGGGTGAAGGCCTACAAGGAGAATATCTACCATCCTCTCGGCAATTACCGTTTCATCGCGTCAAATACGGACCGGGCCAATTACATAATCGGTTCCCTGAACGGTCAGCCCGCCAAGCAGGTATACCAGAACATCCTGCATGTGACGGATCAGGAAATCCTCACCCAGACTTTCAAGAATCCTTTCGGCAAACTCAACGGAGACGACACCTGTATCATTTCCATCAAAGAAGTCAGCGGCAACTCCCTGGCCTGTTTCCGCCAGGTGAACGACTCCGATGTGCTGATGCTGCTGGAACTGGGCGATTACCAGGCGACGGTGCGCAATACCATACAGCAGATCTGCCGGGATTTCCCCAAGCGCTCCGCTGTCTTCTCCGTGAACTGCCTGTTCCGGTACAAGCTCTTCAGCGAGCGCCGCTATATGCAGGATTACCTGAAGGAAATGAGCGCCCTGGGCAGCCATGCCGGTCTCGTGGGCTATGGGGAGCACTACAACAATCAGTTCGTGAACCAGTCCATGACATGTGTTGTCTTTGAGTAGTTTTTTGAACGAAAAACCGATGAATGCGAGGAGGACATTATAATGTTGTTTTCAAAAAAAGGACGCTCCAACAAAAGGAAAGGGCTGCACGACGCGGAAACCCTCTACCCGGTGCTGCATGTGATCAGCACCCTGAAGGACTACCAGAAAGAGATGGTCCGAAAGGAAGTGGAATCCCTGTTGGAGCTCAGCAAGGTTGGCAGCTCCTTTGACGGCGTGCTGAACGAAGCCGACCAGTTCCAGGGACAGCTCCAGGATTTCGGGCAGTCTTTTTCCAGCATCAATCAGGCAGCCGGCCAGTTCGCCCAGGTGCGGACGGATATCACCCAGACGGTGTCGGAAGCCCAGGATATGGTGGAAGAGCTCAAGCTCACCTCGGCACAGGTACAGAAGACCTACAGCGAAATGGAGCATACCTTTGAGCATCTCCAGGCCGCCGTGAAAAGCATCCAGCAGTGCATGAGCAAAATCGTGTCCATCGCGGACGAGACCAACATCCTGGCCATCAATGCCTCCATCGAGGCCGCAAGGGCCGGGGAGCAGGGCAAGGGCTTCGCGGTGGTGGCCGAGAAGGTCAGAGAGCTGGCAAGGGAGATCAAGGAGCTCACCGACGACGTGGACTCCAGTATCCATAACGTGGAATCAGGCGCCGCGGAACTCAGCGGCAGCATACAGGCTTCCCAGGATGCGCTGGGGCAGGGCTTCGGCATCGTAAACGGCACGTCGGAATCTTTCCGGCAGATCACATCCGCCGCGGAAGGCGCTTCCTCTGTACAGGCAGAGATCTCCGGGGTAATCGCCGGGTCCCAGCAGGACTTACAGACGCTCTGCCAGTTCTTCGACAGAATCAAGCTCCAGTATCAGGAAGTGGTGAAGCATATCGACCGGGCAAGCCGCCTGGGCACCACCAAGAGCGTCATGTTCGAGGATGTGGAGAATATGCTCTCCCAGATTCCGCCCATCGTAAAGGATACCGATCCGGGCGCGGACTGAAACCCGCAGCCGCACATCCGGGCTCCCTGGGAGCCGCATAAAGGCGGTGGCTTATGCATATTTTGATTATAGAAGACGATCCCCTGTTCCGCCGGGAAATGAAAGATTTCCTGGAGAATTCCCTGTATCATGTCACCGCGCTGACGGAATTCGACCGCATTGTCCCAAAGGCCCTCTCCCTCCGGCCGGACCTTATCCTGCTGGACTGGAATCTTCCCGGGCAGTCCGGCTTTGAGCTCTGTGCGGAAATCCGCGCTTGTTCGGACGTCCCCATCATTTTCGTCACAGGGCGGGAGGACTCCATGGACGAGGCGGCTGCCCTTCTGAAAGGCGGAGACGACTACATCACCAAGCCTTTCCACCCTTCCGTGCTGCTGGCCCATATCTCGGCCGTGCTGAAACGGACACGGAAAGAAGCACAGGACAGCGCCGTCTTGATCCACCTGGGACTGGAGCTGGATCTGGCAAAGGCTCAGGTCCGCTATCAGGGGCGGCGGGCGGAGCTGACCAGGAACGAGCTGAAGATACTGCACTGCCTGTTCCGGCATCCGGGGGAAATCGTGCCGCGGACAGAGCTGATCGAGTATCTGTGGGACGCTTCCGTCTTCATCGACGACAATTCCCTGAGCATCCATGTCACCCGCATCCGCGGCAAGCTAAAGGAGCTGGGCCTGCCTGACTTCATCCATACGAAACGGGGAATGGGGTATTTCATATGAACTTTCTCGACTTTCTGAAAGACAAACTACTGCTGCTGACGCTCCAGGCTGCCTGTATGCTGGCGTCGGCGGCTTTTTTGTATGCCACCGGCTATCCGGCGGCATCCATCGGCATCCTCCTGTTCTGCTGGTTTTTGATCCTCTCTGTGTGGCTCCTGGGGGAGTATGTCCGCAGACGGCGGTATTTCCGGCAGCTGGAGCGGATTCTGGAGGACGCCGACCAGAAGTATCTGCTGGGGGAGCTGATGCCGGAGTCTTTCCGGCTGGAGGACAGGCTGTACCGGGACATGATCCGCAGATCCAGCAAATCCGTCATCGAGCGAATCCACGCTGTGGAGGATGCCGGAAAGGATTACCGGGAGTATATCGAGAGCTGGGTTCATGAAGTCAAGGCTCCCATCGCAAGCATCTGTCTGCTGTGCGAGAAGCAAAAGGATGACACAGGCCGCCGTGTCCTGATGGAGAACCGGCGGACGGAGAACTATGTGGACATGGCCCTCTTCTACGCCCGCTCTGATGAAGTCTACAAGGACTATCTCATCAAAGAGACCACTCTGCAGGACACCGCGGAGGAGGTGCTTCGGAAAAACAAATATTATTTGATTGAAAACCGGATACAGGCGGAGGTGCGCTGCCCGGATACCGTGTATACCGATGTGAAATGGATCGCTTTTATCCTGAACCAGCTGATTCTGAATGCGGTGAAATACCGGCGGAACTCCGGGGCCCGGATACGGATTTCCACCGAAAAGGAAAGCCACGGTGTCCTGTTAACGGTGGAGGACAATGGGCTGGGCATCCGTCCGGAGGAGCTGCCACGCGTCTTCGACAAGGGCTTCACCGGGACCAACGGCAGAATCCGCGGCCAGTCCACCGGCATGGGGCTGTATCTGTGCCGGAAGCTTTGCGGGAAGCTGGGGATCCGGATTGGGGCGGAGTCTGCGGAGGGGCACGGGACGCGGATTACGCTGGAGTTTCCTGTGAGCGATTATCTGGCAAGGCGGTAAGCTTTTTCGATATTCCATTTTCCGGAAGACGGTCGTCTTTTCTCTCTATTTCCGGCTGGCAGGTCATTTTTCAACGGAATTCCGCAATTGCCGGGCTTCCTATGGGAATCACTGACACGACAAAGCGCCTGCCTTACAGCAGACGCTTTCCCGTATCTTTGCCCTCTTAATTTTCCTGCCACAACATGAATCCCGGTGCGGACACGTCTCCCGCATCATTGTCCAGCCAGCCATTTTCTTTCAGCAAGGCGAAATCCACCACAAGCCTTCTGGAATCCTCTGTCACCACAAGCTCTGTCACATCTACGGCTTCCTCCCGGCACAGATCCTGCAGATAGACCCTCCTTTCCACAGCCTCTTCCAGCAGAACCGTCAGCACCGCGAATTCCCCGAAAATGCCTAGGGGTTTTACAAATGCGCCCATATGAAAGGAGACATTCATCCGCGGCGTATAGAGTTTCCTCTCTCCGCAGGTCCTGGGGATAAAAGCAATGCCCACCGCCCCTGTCCGGGGATGGCGGCTGCAGGCCAGAAAGGCTTTCTCTCCATCCATGGTTTCCGCTTTCGGAAATTCCATATTCCTCGCCAGGATTGCAGGAGCTTTCTGCCGCACGGTGCCGCCCTCCGGCAGAATCCGAATTTCCTTCAGCCAGCCGTCTGCCTCCGGGCCGGACAGTTGGCCAGTCCAGTCCTCCAAAATCTCCTCGGAGGCCATATTCACCGATTCCCCCAGGCCAAATGGCGGCGCGATCCTCTGCCAGCGAAGCGCCCGCTCCACTTCATTCCACCTGAGCCCCATCTCCAGCACATCCGTCTCCGTGCCGCCCCAGCAGGGATGGCGCATCACGCCTATGGAACATCCTAATGCCGCTTCCAGCAGCGGCGCGTCTTCTCCGTTCAGAATGCTCCGGCAACCGTAATCCTGGCCCGCCCGGGCACGGAATGCCTCCTGCATCCGGCTGATGGTAGTGCTGTAGGTAAATTCTTTGAGCAGATCATATGTCCGAAAATAATCGCTGCAGGCCAGCAGTTTCCCCAGAGATTCCTCATCTATTTCTTCCCTGTCCAACGGCCCTCTGCAGAAAGCATGCTCCACTTTCAAATCCGGCGCATAGGTCTTCACAATCTGCGTCATCCGATTGCGGTATGCGATATCCTGGCAGTGGTATCCCCAGTCTACCTTCCAATAATCCACCCTCGCTTTCCGGCACCAGATTGCCCGCTCTCTCCAGTAAGCGTCCATTTCCTCCTGGGAAAAGGGGATATCCCTCTTCTCTCCCACACCGTTAGCGCAAATCCATAGACCAAGCCCCCGGTATCCCAAATCGCATACTTTTCTGCGCATCTTCGCCAGTCTCTCCCAGGGCTCGCCTGTACAGTCCGGGAATTTCTCTTCAAACAGCTCCTGGCTGCCGAAGATGCTCACCGGCCCGTCTCCCGCCACATCCCAGCCCACGTCCCAGCCATCGTCCAGCAGGACATATAGATCCTGGCGCACCTTTTTGAAATACCCGGTCAGCATCCCCTTTTCTCCAAAGAGGAATTCCTGGTTCAGCCTATTCCTGAGATTTCTGGTATCCTTTCCGGCCTCCAGGCCATTTACGCGGAACTGTGTGTCCCAGGTGCACCAGTAGTTTCCGGTATCCGGCCCTGTCTGCGGGATTCCGTTGATTTTCGTTTCAGGCAGTTTCCTTCCGGTCATTTTCTCCTCCTGATTCTGTTTTCTGCTATCTAAATGCAGCAAAGACCGGAAATATGTAGCACCTTTTCCGGTCTTTCCATGCTGACTCCATTACCGCTCAGCTGTCACGCGAAGCATGTCCGTCCGCTTCTTCCTTTTACTTCGTGGCGCGGTCATATCTGGCCTGGTTGATGGCAATCAGGTCGTCCAGGCCCAGTTCCTTCAGATCTGCGATATAGCTGTCCCAGTCCTCCAGGCTCTTCTCGCCCATGATCAGCTTGGTCAGAAGCTCGGCGGAATAAGTCCTCAAATCGGTGCTGATCTCATTGGTACGGTCAATCTCTTCCGCAGTGGGAACCGCATAGCCGTTCTCGTCATGTAGCAGACGGTGCTCAGGGTCATTGATGCAGAAGAGCGTATAGTCCGATTTCGCAGACTGATTATTCTTCACGCCATTCGCCTCCGCATAGGCAATGGTATCCTCCATTCCCTCGCTCATCTCATTATTCAAGGTATATCTCGGGAAGATGGAACCATTGCACCACAGAGCCATTCCCACAGCGTCCGTATTCTCCAACGTCGGGTCACTGATTGAGCGCATCTTCCCATCTGCCATCTCATAGCTGACTCCTTCCATGCCTCGCTCCGTCAGATGCACCGATTCCTCCGTCACCAGGAAATCCAGTATCTTCGCAATGGCCTGCTGCTTGTCGCTGCTGGCGGGAACCGCCGTGGCCGTCCAGCCGGGATTGTACTTATTGGAGCCGCGGAACAGAGGCGTCTGCCCCTCTACTGCCTGGATTCGGACAGGCGCGAACCAGGGATACGCAGCCCCTTCCGGCACCGTAATCTGGGGCTCCAGCCACAGCTCCGTGCCCCAGTTCGCCACTGCAGCCACCTTGTTGTTCGCCATATCGGAAGACGACTGGCTGTCTTCCATCTTCAAAAGCCCCGCCGCGTACAGCTTCTGCATATATTCGATATAGGCTTTCACATTCTCCTGATACCAGGGAGACTCTACCTTATTGCCGTTCTGGGAATTGACAAAGGTGATATCGATGCCAAGGCCAAAGCACTGGGCGATGTCCGTGGAAAAGGAGCTGTAATTGACCAGAAACTCCTCGTCCGCCTGTCCGTTCCCGTTCACGTCCTGATCCTGGAACGCTTTCAGCACCTCATAGACCTCGTCTGTGGTGGTGGGCATCTCCAGGTTCAGCGCGTCCAGCCAGTCCTGGCGGATCTGGAAGCCCAGCACCCAAGCCGACTCCTCCCCTTTATATGTCATTGTCTCAAAGTCCGTAATCCAGTAGACCTTTCCATCCTCCAGGCGCATCCGTTTCTCATAGAACTGTCCCGCCTCTGTGACCAGGAAATCCTTATAGGATCCTTCCGAGTACTGCTCCCAGATGTCGCTGACAGACTGCAGCTGCCCCTGCTTCACCAGATTCAGCTTTGTCTTGTCATCCAACGGCGTAATATTGACCAAATCATAATTGGACAATTCCCCGCTGGCCGCCATGGTCTGGATAGTGGTGTCGAACTGATCCGGCTCAATCAGGTCAAGCTCCAGCTTCACGCCCTTTTTCGCCAATTCTTCCTCCAGTTTAGCCCAGCGTTTGCTCTTCCCTTCCGTAGACCAGTCCTTCAGGGTCACAGTCTTGCCGTTTGCACCAGTGTAAGTATAGTTCCTGCCCAGGATTCTAACCACTTCCAGTTCTGTGCCCTCTTCCTGTCCGCTGTCCTCCTGTCCCTCGTCCGCGGGCTCCTGGCCGGAATCCTCCGCTGAGGGCTTCGACTCCGCACCTTGGGATGTCTGTCCGGAATCCGCATTATTGCCGCAGCCGGCCAGTCCCAGCAGCATCAAAGCGCTGAGCGCCCCAGCCATGCCTTGTTTCCATTTCTTTCTCATGGTTCCTCCTTCTTTCTGCATCCTGCAGAATAAGGAAATGCCTCCAAATAACCTACGCAAGCCTGTTGCAAAATTTACAGATTTTATCAGGTTTACTCTAAACAAAATGCGTAGATTATTTTCCGGCAGTTCCTAAGACATATGATAATAGTTACGTCACAGGGCTATCTATATCGGAAGCCGGTGCGTCTCATTCTTTCAGAGACCCCAGCATAACCCCCTTCACAAAGTATTTCTGGAAAAAAGGATAGGTAAACAGAACCGGCAGCGATGTGAAGATAATCATGGCATATTTCAACTGCGCGCCCGACAGCTGCTTGCGCACCATCTCCGCCGCCATCTCCGGGTTCAATACCTCCGTCACCTGTCTCGTATTCTCCACCAGGATCCGCCGCAGGAACAGCTGCAGCGGCTGCCAGTCCGTCCTGGGCAGATACACCAGCGCGTCAAACCAACTGTTCCATCTGCCCACGATGGTATAGACCGCGATCACCGCCAGGATGGGCTTGGACAACGGCAGGTACACATGGAGCAGAATCTGCACGACTCCCCCGCCGTCTATCTTCGCCGCCTCCCGCAGCCCCTCCGGGATGCTGGAAAAGAACGCCTTCATCAGGATGATGTTCCAGATGGAGAAACAGGCCGGGATAATCTGGGACAGAGGGCTGCCGTACAGCCCCAGTTTCGTGATCAGCAGAAAGGCCGGAATCATGCCCCCGGAAAAGTACATGGGAATCAGCAGGAACATGTTCACATATTTCCTCCCCTTCAGTCTCTTATAAGTCAGGGGATAGGCCACCAGCACACAGGTGACCAGCATCAGCGCCGTGGTGGCCACTGTATACAGGATGGTGTTGGCATAAGCCCGCCACATCTCCATGTCCCCCACCAGCATCTTATAGGCGTCCAGGGAGAAGCCTTTGGGGAACAGGTACACATCCATGCCCGCCGCATATTCCGGCGCGCTGATGGACAGAATCAAAACATAGTACATGGGATATACCGTCACCAGGCAGACCAGGATGGTCAGCAGATACAGGATGGCCGTAACCGCCGGGCTCCCTTCCCTGATTCTATTTTTTGTCCTCACTGTCTTCATACGCTTCTCTCCTACCACAGGCCGTACCCGGTCATCCTGTTGCTCACTTTGTTTGCTATATAGGTCAGTGTAAAACCGATTGCCGACATGAACAGCCCCGCCGCAGCCGTATAGCTGTACTGCCCACCCTGGATGCCCAGGCGGTATGTGTAGGTGCCGATCACATCCGCCACGTCATAGACGGCCGGCGTATACAGCAGCAGAATCAGGTCGCTGTTAGTCCCCAGGATGCCGCCGATGGCCATGATCAGGTTGATGGCGATGATGTTCTTGATGCCTGGCAGAGTGATGTACCAGCACTGCTGCCCCCTGTTGGCCCCGTCCATCCTTGCGGATTCATACTGGCTCTGGTCGATGGATGTGATGGCCGAGATGTACAGGATGCTGCCGAAGCCGAATCCTTTCCACACATTGGTCACTGTATAAATCGCTGGGAATGCCGATGCCTGTTCCCGCCAGTTCTGATCCGGCAGCCCGAACAGGGTCAGGAAACGGCTGACCATGCCCCCCTTGTCGATGAAGGAAAGCACCATGCCCGCCACCACCACCGTAGAAATGAAGTAGGGCATATAGCTGGCTGTCTGGACGAATTTCTTGAACCTGATCCGCTTGACCTGGTCAATCAGCAAGGCGAAGAGAATCGGTGCCGTGAAGCCGAACAGCAGGTTCAGGCCGCTGAGCACCAGCGTGTTCTTCATCAGCCTGCCGAAATACTTCCCCTGGACGAACCGCTGGAAGTGCCGAATCCCCATCCAGTCCACGCCCTCCCCGAAGAACGGAGATCCGGGCATGTAATCCTGAAACGCAATCACCAGGCCGAACATAGGCCCATAGCAGAAAATGAGAATCAGGATGAAGACAGGGAGCATCATCAGATACAGTTGTATGTTTTCCCGGACTACCGCCGGATTGGCCGGTTTCTTTTTCTTTTTTGCCATGGCCGCTATCCTCCTTGCTGTTTATGCTTCTGTTACAGGAACCGCTTCGGGAACCCTGTGACCATGGTTCTATTGTAAAAGCTTTTGACGAATCTCACAATTTGAAGTTTTTTAAGTCAATACGAATTTTTTTCACTTTGGTCCTGTCGGCATTGACAGCTTTGGTGATTTTTACTAATATATAAGAAATATCAACAGGAGAAATATACGGAATGTCTACGGTTTTTAAGATATTATTGGTCGATGACCATCAATTTGTTTTAGACGGACTGAAAGAGCAGCTGAACTGGGCCCGCTTCCACGGCAGTCTGTGCGGCTGCGTTTCTGACGGTGTCCAGGCGCTGGAGTTTCTGCGCAGCTGCCGTCCGGACGCCATCATCTCGGATATCCGCATGCCCCACATGGACGGCATCGAGCTGGCCAGGCAGATTGACCAGTCCCCTCTTCTGTCCGGCATTCCCGTCATCCTGCTCTCCGGCTATCGGGAGTTCGAGTACGCCAAGAGCGCCATGCAGTACCATGTGAACCATTATATCCTGAAGCCGGTGACCAGGCAGAAACTTCAAGCACTGGAGGACATATTGACCCAGCTGTATGAGACCCGAGAAGCCTCCCGCCGGAAGATGGAGGACATGACTGACAGCAATTATCCCCTGGAGATTGCCCAGGCCCTACAGAAGCACGATGTCAGCGCCATCGAAGACTTCTTCCAATCGTCTCTGTACCGCGGCTGTATGGAGGATAAATCCTCCTGTGACATTATGGGAAGCTGGCTGATTGCATTGCTGTACGACTACCTGGCCAAGATTCATTTTACCCCCCAGGCCCTGTACATTTCCAAAGAGCATACACTGAAAGCCTGGTATGCGCTCCCTAATCCAGCTTCCAAAGCCAATTATCTGGAAGAGCTGTATTTCGACATCCTGCATCTGCTGTTGGCCCAAAAGAGCGACAACACCTCCGCCCTGTACCGCTATGCCCTACAGTATATCGATGCCCACTACACGGATCCCGATTTCTCCATCTCCGCCATGGCGGACGAGATGAACATCACGCTCTCCTGGCTGAGCACCCTCTTCAAACAGGGGGCTGGCAAGAACCTGAACAGCTATGTGACGGAAAAACGTTTGGAGCAAGCCTGTGAACTTCTGCGCTCCCCCCAGCATTCCATCGGTGAGATTGCCCATCTGTGCGGCTATGAGGACGCCGGATATTTTTCATCCCTGTTCCGCAGAAAGACAGGGATGAACCCCACGGAATACCGAAACTGCCAACTGTGAAAAGGAGATTTCCATGCGCCGAAAAATGTTCATAATCCTATGCTGTACCCTGTCCGTCATCTTTCTGGTCTCCTATTTCCTGATTTATATCATTTTCCGCTCTGTGCTGCTGCAGGAAATCGCACAGCAGCAGAGCAACCTACAGAAGTACAATGAGACCCTTTTTACTAACTATATCGATTCTTTCGGTATGGTTCCCTTTCAGCTGGTCAATGACGAAGAAATCGGAAAAAGCCTGAATCCGGACGGGGGAACTTCCCTGGACATGTTCCGCACGAAAGAATTTCTGCGCAAGAAATTCAGGAACTATCTGAACCAGCAGCTCTTCACCTCCAACCTGGACTGCCGCTTCCTGCTCTATCTCAATGACGACTTTCCGCTGGCTGCCCATCTTGATGCCTATACGCTTTCCCAGCAGGTCGAAATCCGCACCTGTAATGTATACGCCTCCCGCAACGTGTCTTCTGAGGAATGGTACATGCGGACCCTTGAGACCTCCTGGTCCCCCTATTTCTTCCGGAACGAGGAGACCGATGAGCTCTGTTACGCCAGATGTGTCTGGAATTATTATCTGAAGTCCTCGATAAACCACAATATGGGAGTGGTGGTGATTGCCATTCCCCGGGCGGCCTTTCTGGAAAAGCTGGCGCTGGAATTCGCCACGACGGACAGCAGCATTTTCCTGACCAATGAGTATGGGGAGATTCTCTATTCTTCCGGCAGCGCGCCCGCTTCCCTGCTTTCGAGCCGCGCCCCGGAGGAATCCCGGGATTATCTGATCAGCAGGGCATCTGTAAATGACGACCTGTTCCTGACTTTCCTCACGCCATATGCCAGCATTGAAGCCATGGTGCGGGATGCCCTGCTCCCCTATCTTCTGTTTGCGGCCCTGACGCTTCTGATTCTGATTGCAGTGCTCTATCTGCTCTCCCGCCAGATTACCGCGCCGCTCATATCTCTGGCCGGTTTGATTGGAAGCATCCGCGACACCCGCAGCTTTGATGTCAGCTGCCTGGAGACATACCATGACCCGGAGCTGAAGATGCTCTGCCGGAGTTTTTCGGAGCTGGTCGGCAGGGAAAGCGCACTGATAGAGAGTCTGATTCGGGAGAACCATGCCAAGCGGGCCGCCATCCTCCATGCCCTCCAGGCCCAGATCAACCCTCACTTTCTCTACAACGCCCTGGACAGCGTCAGCTGGCTGGCCCTGAGCAAGAAAGAAGACGCCATCGCGGATATCGTCTCCTCTATCTCCAATCTGATGCACTACAGCATCTCCCAGCCTGATGCCATGGCTACCTTAGGCCAGGAGCTGGACAACATCCGGGAGTTCATCCGTATCCATCAGCTGGAGCGCCCTTGCGGCATCACACTCTCTGTCCCTGTCCCGGAGGAACTGTTGTCTGCAATCCAGATTCCGAAATTCACCCTGCAGCCTCTGGTGGAGAACGCGGTGCTGCACAATCCGGATTTGTCCTCACTGCACATTGTAGTGGATGTCACCCAGCTTCCTGATGGATTTCGCATCACCGTAACAGACAATGGTGCAGGTGCGAACCCAGAAAAGCTCAACGCATTTCTGCGCCATGAGACCACGGATCTGAAAGTGAGCAGCGGCTTCGGCATCCGCAACGTCAACGAGCGGCTGCAGCTGCACTATGGCAGCCACAGCTCTCTGGCTTATCAAAGAACCGGCGAGGGACAGCTGGCGGCTGTGCTGTCCATTCCTCTGTGACGCTTTTTCTTTCAAAAAAGAAAGGTTACCGCAAGGAAACCTGATACCACATCTCTCCATTCTCTGATATAGTAGGTGTATCCGAAATTTCAGGCCCGGGACAACTACCGCGCCCGGGGCCGCCAGGGAGGTTCAGGCAATGGAACAATACTATATTCAGGTATGCGATGTGGAGAAATACTACGGAAACGGCTCCAACGCCGCCAAGGCCGTAGACCGGGTCAGTTTCCAGGTGGAACAGGGCGAGTTCGTGGGCGTCATGGGATCCTCCGGCTCCGGCAAGACCACGCTCTTAAACATGCTCTCCACCATCGACAGCGTCACCGCAGGCCACATCTATTATGAAGACATCGACATCACGGAACTGTCCGAAAACAAATTGTCGGAATTCCGTAAACAGAACCTGGGGTTCGTCTTCCAGGAGTACAATCTGCTGGACACCCTCACCATCGAGGAGAACATTCTGCTGGCCCTGACTCTGCACAGCCGGCACAAGGCGGAAATCCTGGGCCGCTGTCAGGAACTGCTCTCTCTTCTGGGCATCGAAGACATCCGGAACAGCTTTCCCTACCAGGTCTCCGGCGGCCAGAAGCAGCGCTGTGCCTGTGCCAGGGCCCTGGCCAACCGCCCCAGGCTGCTCCTGGCGGACGAGCCCACCGGGGCACTGGATTCCCGCTCCGCCCAGACTCTTCTGGAGACTTTCACCGACATGAACCGGAAACTGAACGCCACCATCTTCATGGTGACCCATGACGCGTTCTCCGCCAGTTACTGCGGCCGGATCCTGTTCCTGAAGGACGGCCGGATTTTCCACGAGCTGCGCCGGGGCCGGAAAAGCAGACGGGAATTCCTGAACGAGATTCTGGACGTGCTGTCCCTGACAGGAGGTGAGCTTTCCCATGCTGAATAAGCTTGCTTTGCGCAATGTCCTGCGCTCCGCCAGGGATTATATGGTGTATTTTCTGACTATGATGCTGGTGACGGCTATCATATTCGCTTTCCACTCCCTGATATTCTCCGAGGATCTCCGGCAGCTTTTTGAGATGGCCCTGATTCTTGCCGTGCTGATTGGCCTGGCCTCTTTCTTCGTAGTCCTGATCGTGGCCTGGCTGATCAATTACATGGTGCGCTTCATCCTGGAAAAAAGGAGCCGGGAATTCGGCATCTATCTGCTGATCGGGATGAAGAAAAAAGAGATTGCAAGGCTGTACTTACGGGAGAGTCTGCTGCTGGGCGTCGGGGCTTTCGGGGGCGGGCTGCTGCTGGGGCTTCTGCTGCAGCAGATTCTGATGGCCATCCTATACAGCTGCATCCAGATGGAATACCGCATCCGCCTGGAGTGGAACCCGGGATGTCTGGCCACCACCGCCGCCTGTTACGGCGGGTGCTATCTGCTGGCGCTGCTGCGATGCCGCAGGCGCTTCCGGAAGATGAACATCCACGCCCTGATGAACAGCGAGCGGCAGAACGAACAGATCAAGGAGTCCCACGTAGCGGCCAGGCGCTGGCTGCTCCCCCTTTCCGGGCTGGGACTGCTGGGACTGGGACTGATGCTGTTCTTCTATAAGAACTGGAGCAATGTCACGATTCTGGGCTTCCTGGCGGGGCTGGTGCTGGTCATCTACCTGTTCTACTCAGGCCTGGCGGCCAGGATTGTCTGCTATGTGCGGAAGAAAGGGAATGGGGTCTTTCATGGGCAGAATCTGTTTCTGCTGCGGCAGTTCGCCTCCAAGGTCAGGACGCTGCACTTTACTTTGGGCACTTTGACCTCCCTGTTCGCGCTGGCGCTCTTAGGCTGCGCCATCGCTCTGATGTTCAATGATTTCCAGAACCAGATGCTGGCGGTGAAATGGCCCTTTGACATCCAGATCTTCAGCGGGGATACCGAGGAGGATTTCCGGCGGGAATGGGAGGTGCTGGAGCGGGAGGCTCATGTGGAGGAAAGCCATACTTATTTCATCTATCAGAACGGTACCAATCCGGTCAATACATGGCTGTGCACACATCTCAGAATCTTCGGCGATGATTACCTGAACAGCGACGGGACACCCAACCAGGCGGAAATCACGAGCAGAGACACCTGGGACTATTACAGGTTCGACACCTACATCGCGCTGTCCGACTACAACCGCATCCGGGAAATGGCCGGTCTTTCCGCCGTCGCTTTGGGCGAAGGGGAATATCTGCTCCACCTGAAAGAGCGGGTTTGGAACGAGACCGGAGACTTCACGGGGGAAATCGCGGTATCCGGCCCGGATGGCGGGACGCTTCGCCCGGCGGGCATCCGCACGGAGCCGCTCTCTCAGGACGGCCATAACGGAGCGGATTATCTGCTTGTGGTCTCCGACGAGGCGGCCCGGCAGATGACTCCCTATTACAGGATGCTGGTGGCGAATCTGGCGGAAAAAGCACCCGGCACCCTCCAGCAGTCCCTGGACGCCCTGGAATCACGGGACAGCTATGAGGATTTCGGCAGCCACAGGGTGCTGGACTCCATGGCCTCCGGCACGGATCAAATCGCGGTGTATGTATACAAAAATATGGTCAGGGACAATCTGATTCCGGAAGCAAAGTTCCTGCTGTCCTCCGTCATTTTCGCGCTGGTCTATGTGGGGCTGGTCTTCGTCTGCGTGGCGCTGACCGTGCTCTCCGTGCAGCAGCTCTCGGATTCCGCCAGGTACCGGTTCCGCTATCAGGTGCTGCACCAGATCGGGCTGAGCCGGAAAGAGATATCCGGCGTCATCCTGAAGCAGCTGGCCCTGTTCTATCTGTGCCCCATTTTGTTCGCGGCCCTTGTCAGCGGGATTATTTCGGTGTATCTGGGATGGATGTTCAATTTCTATACCGGCACGCACACGGCGGCGGCAGGGTATTTCGGGGTTTCGTTTTTGATGTTCCTGTCTGTCTATGGGGTTTATTTTGCGGTGACTTATGTGGGGTTCCAGCGGAATGTGCTGACAGAGCCGGGTTCCTGATTTCTCTGAATGTACGTTCTCCTCGGCGGAGGAGTCTGGATGTCCTTTGGCGAAATTTGTTGGATGTAATTTTCAAACACTGGATGGTGGATATGCACTTATTAAATCAAACAACTGAAGACCCTGGACAAACGAAGGAAATACATACAAACCTTGAACCCAATAGAATGCTGAAAAATAGATTTCCGCAACAGTTTCGAAACGACTCAAAACAGCATCAATATCGTCCCGGCCACAAGCAGACCCAATCCGATGCCTGACCTCCGGGAAAGCCGCTCCCCGAATATAAAATGCGAGAACGCAACCGTCACCAGGATGCTGAGCTTGTCAATGGGAACCACCACGCTGGCGGGTCCGTCCTGCAGCGCCTTGTAATAGCAGAGCCAGGAACCGCCTGTGGCCAGCCCTGAGAGGCAGATAAACATCAACTCCCTGGGCGGGATATCTTTTATTGTATTCTGCTTTCCTGTGGCGAACACCATGACCCAGGCCATGGCCAGCACCACCACGGTGCGGATGGCGGTGCCGAGGTTGGACTCCACGCCGGAGATGCCGATTTTCCCCAGGATAGAGGTAAGGCTTGCAAACAGCGCCGAACCGGCAGCGTAAAGAAGCCAGCTTTTCCCCTCTCTCTGGCCGGGTTCCGTTTTCCCCTCTTTTTTCTCAATCATCAGAAACGTGCCCACCGCAATCAGCGCCACGCCGGCCGTTCCGATCAGGCTGATTTTTTCCCGCAGAAAGAGAAATGCCAGAAGGATGGTCAGCACGGTGCTGGACTTGTCGATGGGCACCACTTTGTTGATGTCGCCCAGCTGCAGCGCCCTGAAATAGCACAGCCAGGAGGCCCCTGTGGCAAGGCCCGACAGAATCAGGAACAGGAAAGCCTTCCCCTCTATCTGCCCTATCTGGGAGCCGGACCCCGCCACCAGCACCATGATCCATGCAAAAACCAGCACCACAATGGTTCGCACGGCAGTGGCCACATTGGAGTCTGTCCTACGGATGCCGCACTTTGCCAAGATGGACGTGCCCCCGGCAAATATCGCCGAACCGAACGCAAATACTATCCACATACCTATCACCATACCCTCTCTATTCCTATTCTGTCACATATCTCTTTCCCCATACTTCCCCTGCGCCATTCCGTACTGGCAAATGCTGTCTTTCTATTGCTCCATAAATTCCCTGTGCCATATATTCCATGGGCTGCCAACACATGACACATTACATATGCCATGGCCCGGCAAAATGCCTATGTCCGTTCCGCCCAGTCACAAAAGCGGCGCAGCCACTTTCAACAGAACGCCTGCCAGCTTCACCGTCCACTTCTCCTTCAGGACCGTCTCCGGTGTCACCTGGCGGCACTTGGGCAGCATAGCCTGGAAGTCCGCCTCGATGTCCGGGATGCAGTCCGTCCCATACATGTAAGTGGCGCACTCAAAATGATGGTACAGGCTGCGGTAGTCCAGATTGATGGTTCCCACCACGGCTTCTCTTGTATCGCTGACGAACACCTTGGCATGGACGAACCCCGGCGCGTACTCGTAAATCTTCACCCCGGACTCCAGCAGGGAGGCGTAATGGGTCTTGGCCAGCGCATAGGGAATCCGCTTGTCCGGAATGCCCGGCAGGATAAGCGCCACCTCCACGCCCCGCTCCGCCGCGAATTTCAATGCAGTCTCCATCTCTCCGTCCAATATCAGATAGGGCGTCATGATATGCACGTACTTTACCGCCCGGTTCAGGATGTCCATGTAGACACGCTCCCCCAGCCTGTCGTTGTCCAGGGGCCAGTCCCCGTAGGGCACCACATACCCTTTCGCCTGCTTCCTGGGCATAGCTGGACAGGCAAGGTATTTATCAAATTCCGTCTCTTTTTCATCGATATTCCACATTTGCAGAAACATCAGCGTGTAGCTCTTCACCGCCTCGCCCTGCACCATGACAGCGGTATCCTTCCAGTGGCCGAACCTCTGGATTCGGTTGATGTACTCGTCCGCCAGATTGACCCCGCCGTTAAAGGCCGTATGGCCGTCGATCACCAGAATCTTGCGGTGGTCCCGGTAATTGTAATGGGTGGAGATGAAGGGGGAGACCGGAGAGAAGACCTTGCACTGGATCCCCAGCCCCCGCAGAAGCTTCAGATACTTGTGGGGCAGGAGGGTGAACTCGCAGGTGCCGTCATACATCAGGCGGACCTCAACGCCCTCTTTGGCCTTCCTGGCCAGAATCTCCAGAACCTCTCCCCACATCTCTCCCTCCGCCACGATAAAGTACTCCAGGAAAATGAAACGCTCCGCCCTCTCCAGCTGCCGCAGCATCTCGGCGAACTTGTCCTCCCCCAGCGGGAAGTACACCACCTCCGTCCCGTCATACACCGGGTGGCAGTCGCTGCGCTGGATGTACCGGACCAAAGACGCCGCCCCCGGATTCTCCTCCGCCAGCCTCTGATAGACTGCCTCCGACTGAGGGATGCTCTCTCTGGTCATGGCAATGAGCTGGCTGAACCGCGCCTTCAGCGCACGGTGCCCGATGTCCGTCCGGGTGTACAGGTACAGCAGCGCCCCGAACACCGGCGTCAGCATCACCACCACCAGCCACGTAATCTTAGCGGTGGAATCCCGGTGGCAGTTCAGCAGATAAATCACCATGATGACCGTGAACAGAACCGTGCCGCCGAAGATATGGGGCCGGAATTCCCTGAACCGCTGGTAGACGCTGGCCAGGAACGCCACCTGCAACAGCATCAGCAGAAGGAACAGGCCCATGCGGCTGAACACGGCGCGGATGATGCCGTTCTGCCCTTGCTTCAGCAAACGCATCCCCATATTTTGACTATCGTTCTTTCGTTTCTCCATATTTCTCCTTTCGTATGGTGCCCAAGAACGGCCCAAATCTTCTGCTTAAAATGTGCCTCTTGTCCTCTATTCCTCCCAGATATCCTCCGCCAAGGCATACGCCTCTTCCTTTGACACCCCCATCTGCCTCATGGCCTTCACCCACTCTGCCGTCTCGCTCCACAGCTGCTCCCTGCGGATCCGCTCCACGGTCTGCCGGTTCACGTTGGTGTAGCTCCTGGCGCCGGAACGGGAGAGGAGGACACCTTCCTCCTCCAGCATATGGTAGGCTTTTTGGATTGTATTGGGATTCACCCCCAGCAGAGCGGAGAGGGCTCGCCGGGAGGGCACTTCCTCCCTGTCCCCAATCGTGCCCGCGGCAATCCCTTGCCTGATATAGCGCATAATCTGCAGATAGACAGGCCCGCTGCCCTCTAAAACAAACCCTTCAAATGATATCATCTTCTCCGCCCATAACCGTATCAGTCATATAACACAATTCCCACAACTGTATTATATAGCTAATACAGTTCATTGTCAAGCCCCACTTCTTCCGTCGCCGCGCCAACTCGCCGAACACTCTCTTGACCGGGCGCAGAAAAAGATGCTCCACCACATCGTACGGCTATGCATTCCGGCACAAGACCTCATACCCCATTGCCTATGGGCAGCTTCCGTCCAGTCAATCATTGTGCGGCTCTCCAATATGCATAACTCTTGCATATTTATAACACCTATTCGCGATTTCCTGAATTTCAAAAGGCCAATATTGTATTTTTTGAAAAAATTCTGTATTTTTTGAATAGAATTGTTGCATTTCCCAGCGGAATGTTGTATAGTGTTTTAAGGCAAAAAACAACCTGAAATACAAGCAATGGAGGATTCCTGTATATGATGGAAAACAAAGAAAAAGTAGTATTGGCCTATTCCGGCGGCCTTGACACCACCGCCATCATCCCCTGGCTGAAGGAGAATTTCGACTACGAAGTCATCTGCGTCTGTGTGGACTGCGGGCAGGCAGAGGAGCTGGACGGGCTGGAAGAAAGGGCAAAGTTCTGCGGCGCTTCCAAGCTCTACATCGAGAATGTCATCGACGAGTTCTGCGACGAGTATGTGGTCCCCTGCGTCCAGGCCAACGCCATTTACGAGAACAAGTACCTTCTGGGCACGTCCATGGCCCGTCCCCTCATCGCCAAAAAGCTGGTGGAAATCGCCAGGAAAGAGGGCGCTACCGCCATCTGCCACGGCGCCACCGGCAAGGGCAACGACC
>OFFF01000615.1_pt1 | contig 26359 bp, 22 predicted proteins | sample 1521301 | NCBI WGS metagenome assembly OFFF01 (sample SAMEA3504101, study PRJEB24116) | mouse gut metagenome | biome: mouse gut; feature: mouse-associated habitat; material: faeces | place: Denmark | collected 2011
CCTGCGTATGCACCTTCCTCTGCATATCCCGGCTCGCCTACGTATGCACCTTCCTTCGCATATCCCGGCTCACCCGTGTATACGGCTTCCTTCGCATATCCCGGCTCACCCTCATATGCACCTTCCTCCGCATATCCCGGCTCACCCGTGTATACGGCTTCCTTCGCATATCCCGGCTCACCCTCATATGCACCTTCCTCCGCATATCCCGGCTCGTCTGCGTATGCACCTTCTTCTGTATATCCCGGCTCGCCCATATATGCGGCCTCCTCTGCATATCCCGGCTCACCTGCGTATGCACCTTCCTTCGCATATCCCGGCTCACCCTCATATGCACCTTTCCCTACATATCCCGGCTCACCTGTGTATGCACCTTTCCCTGCATATCCCGGCTCGCCCATGTACTCCGCTGCGGCTTCCGTGGCGGCTGTCTCATCCACATCCCCGGCCTCCTCCGCCTGCTTTGTCCCGCCTTCTCCTGTATAGGCATCTCCTTCCGTCTCCGGACATACCTGCTCCTCCGGATATCCCTGTTCTTCCCGGAAGCCGGTTCCCTCCGGATTCGCCTCTCCCGATATGTATCCCGGCTCTCCCTTCGGTTCCGCCCTGCGCGGCCCTCCGGCCGCCATGCCCGCCGCGGCCTGTTCCGCCCCGTTCTCCTCCGGCCCTCCATGCGCCGCCTTCGATCCGTTCTGCCCCGCCTCTCCCTTTTCCAGCTGCTCCAGCAGACCGTCCCTGACAGTGGCCTCGAACTCCGTGAACATGGGGCCTGTCTGGCTCAGGACATGCTGGCGCACCTCCTCCTGGCATTTGGCCTCATTTTCTTTCTTGATTCGCTCCCACTCTGCCAGAATGTCCTCAATCTTCATCTGGCCCGTTATCTGCTTCTCCACAGTGGCGCTTTCGGGCAATACCATGCTGATCTGCCCGTCCGCCTCCTGGGAGAGCACTTCCGCCAGCTCCTCAGGCGAATGTCCGCCCGGTACGGTGGACTGCTCCATGTCCTGTCCAGGGGTTCCCTCCCCGGATATCACATCCTCCGGTTCTCCGGCCGCCCCTTCCGGCAGGGCCTGTTCGCCCTTCGCCTCCGCTTTCCGCTCCGGATGCGCTTCCCCGCGCCCCGCGGTAGCCGTTCCTGCTTCCTGTGCTCCCTCAGTGCCCTGCTCCGGGGCATACCGCCCTTGAGCCGCCGCCTGCTCCGGGCTATACCCCTGCCCTTCCGCACTCGACCGCCTCGGCCTATACCCAGGTCCTGCCGCTGCTCCCGGCTCCGGGCTATATCCCTGCCCTTCCGCGCTCGGCCGCCCCGGCCTGTACCCAGGCCCTGCCGCTGCTCCCGGCTCCGGGGCATGCCCCTGCCCTTCCGCAGCAGCCTCCCCATACCCGGCTCCTCCCAGTTCCAACGAAGCATCCTCCAGCTCTCCCGTGGCGCCGAAGAACACCTCCGAGTCCTCTATCTCCTCCTCCGTGAAATTCTGGTAACCGCCGTCCTCCGGCATGCCCGCCATCCGGGCGTCTCCCCGGCCCGGTTCCCCCGCGGCCTGCACCCCGTGGGCCGTTCCGTCGGCTCCCAGCACCTCCTGGAGCCCTGCCGCCAGCTCAGCCTGCAGGTTGATGGTATTGTACTGGCCCACGTCCACGGTCTTCACCTGGATGTCCAGCTCCTCCCCTGCGCCCTGACCGGGAACGTTGTCCTGCGGCAAAGCCTCCTGCATCTCTTCTTCCAGCCGACCATCCTCTGACGGCCAGCCGTAATCACCCTCCTGGCCCTCCATGGGCTCCTCTCCATAGACCGCCTCTTCCCCGTAGCCCTCCTGGTATTCCGGCTCCATTTCCTCCCCGGGCTCCTCAAAGCGGCGGTCGTACACCTCCTGCTGGGCCGGCGTCAGCGGCTGGTGGAGCATCTTCAGCTCCATGGCCTTGACCACATACTTCCCTTCGCCGAACCACAGGATCAACTCATCGCATTCCTCCACACAGCGGGTCCCCAGCCCCACCCTGTGGTATAGATAGGCCAGCTCATAGGCCCATTTCTCCCTGTAGTCCCTCTTCTTCAGTTCCTCCAGCACGCCGATCCGCTCCTCCAGGCTCACCTCCTGGGCTTCATAGAGCTTGTACTGCAGGATATAGCGGCCGGTGTCCCTAGGGGCCACCTGCGTGAATTCCTTGAAATAGTTCAGAGCCTGCACGAATTCCTCCGTCTTGATGCACAGCTCACAGAGGGAGTAGCAGATTGTCCTGCCGCCGGGCCTCCTCTCATAGGCCAGCAGCAGCATGTTCTTCGCGTCCTCATAACGCCTGTTTATCTTATATACGTCGCTTATGGTACAGAGCATCATCACGCTCTTCACCCTGCGCCAGTCGATGGTGTCCGCGATCTCGGCAGCCTGCGCATAATTCCCCTGTCCTATCAGGGACTTTATTTCATCCGATTTTACTTTATATTCATATTTATCCAAGGTAATACGCCCCTATCCCTAATGGCAATCTATAAATAAGCCTCTTCCCATACCTCCGGCCATTATTCTCTAGTGTAACATAGCCAATATACAGATGTCAAAAATAAAAGACAAAAATAAAAAAAGAAAAATCACAGCCTGTCCGACAGTTCCGCGAACTGCTCCAGCGTCAGCGCCTCTCCCCGTATCATGGCGGGAAGCCCCATCTCCTCCAAGATTCCTGCCACCCGCTCCCTGGAGGCCGAAAGCCCCGGCGCGTTCCCCAGGCTGTTGGCCAGGGTCTTGCGGCGCTGGTTGAAGGAGGCCCGGATGACGGTGAACAGCTTCCCCGGGTCGGCCGCCTGAACGGGAGGCGTCCCGTACCTGGTCAGGCGGATCACGGCGCTCCCCACGTTAGGCCTGGGGATGAAACAGTTGGGCGGCACATTGGCCACCACCTCCGGCCTGGAATAATACTGCACCGCCAGCGAGAGGGCCCCGTAATCCTTGGTGCCGGGGACGGCCTGCATGCGCTCCGCCACCTCCTTCTGCACCATCACCGTAATGCTCTCCAGAGGCGCGCCGCCCTCCAGCAGGCTCATGATGATGGGGGTGGTGATATAGTAGGGGAGGTTCGCAACCACCTTCACCGGGCGGCCCTCCCCCCGGACGCGGATTGCCTCTTCCACGTCCAGCTTCAGGATATCCTCATTGATGACCGTCACGTTGGAGTAGGGGGACAAGGTCTCCTCCAGGATGGGGATCAGGTTCCTGTCGATTTCTACCGCTACCACCTTCCCCGCCCGCTCCGCCAGAAGCTGGGTCATGGTGCCGATGCCCGGTCCGATCTCCAGCACGCAGTCCTCCCCGGACACTCCCGCAGCGTCCATGACCCGCTCCAGCACGTTGGGGTCTACGAGGAAGTTCTGTCCGTATTTTTTCTGAAATGTAAAATTATGCCTCTGCAGCACCTCGATGGTGTTGCGGGGAATTCCCAGATTCGCCATTTTCTTCTTCCAATCCCTGTTCCGGTCATGCATCAGCCGGGCCGCGCCCTGCCGGATGCCGTCCTATTCCGCTGCTGTCCTCTCCCGCAGGAAGGCCAGCGCCTGTGTCAGATCCTCCAAAATGACGCAGCTCAACCGCCGCATCTCCTCGTCCGGCGCAATCATGTCCGGCACCATGATGGGGCACATCCCCGCCCTGTGGGCGGAGCGGATGCCGTTGGGGGAGTCCTCGATGGCATAGGTCTCCCCCGGCTCCACCCCCAGCCTCTCGCAGGCCAGCAGATAGATGTCCGGCAGTGGCTTGGAATGCTCCACCATATCCCCGCCCACTACTACAGAGAAATAGTCATCCAGCCCCGTGTGCTTCAGGTGGCTGAGGACGGATTCCCTTTTGGTGGAGGATGCCAGCCCCACCGCGTACCCGGCGCTTTTCAGCCACTCCAAGATTTCCCTCACGCCCGGCTTCACCGGAATGCCGTTCTTGCCCACATAGTCCCGGAACCATGCGGCAGTGTGCTCCCGAAACAACGGATAGTCGAAGTCCTCCCCGTAGGCATCGAAGACCACCTGCCTGCTGTCATTGGCGTTCAGGCCGATGACAAGGGGAAAGACCTCCTCCATCTTAGGCAGCCCCCACTTTTCGGCCACCTCCATCCAGGCCTGCATGCACACTGCCTCCGTGTCGAACAGGACGCCGTCCATATCGAATATCACTGCTTTCATCCTTATACCCCCTTTCGCTTCTCAGCGCCATACCATAATAACCGAAAAGGTGCAAGCAAAGCGCAGAGAGCGCGCTTGGAAGAATGCCCGCACTTTGGGCATTCTTAGAACTCACACTTTACTCCACATACGCGAAATCCTCCAGGAAATGGATACAATTGTACAGCACCAGCACGTCCATGCCGCCCTCCGGTTCATATTCCTCCATGAATTCGAACAGCCTGCCCCTGAAATACCTTGGATCCAGCACATAGATCTTCTCATAGTGGGGAATCAGCAGGGGGATGAAGCAGTTGGCATAGGAATCCTTGATGACGAACAGGGTGTGGTGGTTGGGATAGCCTGTCTCGATCTCCACGAAGGCATGGTTGTCATCCAGGAAGAACCCGTACTTGTTCTTCGTGTCCAGATGGGAGGCCTCGTAACAGGTGTCCGTCTCCTCCTTCAGGTCGTAGGTCACCTTCAGGGGGCGCTTTAAGGTCTCTGGGAAATAATAGATGGAATCCCCTGCCATGTCCAGGTTCACCTTGGCCTGCAGTGTCCCCAGGAACCCCTCCGCCGCCAGCTCCATATCCTCCGCGCCGTAGCGCCCCCCGCGCCGCCCCGTGTAGGCCGCCCAGGCATCATAGCCGTATGCCGCCCCCAGGGACGTCCAGTGGTGGTCCGTGCGGTAATAAATCTCCTCCTGCGCATGCTCCTGCAGGACTGTGTACACATCTATGAAATGCTCCTCTCCCACATGGCGCTCCACCTGGTCCAGAAGCTGCTTCTCGTCATAATAGGGTGCAAACTTCGGCAGCTTGTCCGTGAGGATATTGTCCGCCGTGGGCACCAGCATCACCCCCGCGTCCCACTCCCAGACCAGCTTATCCAGCAGCGCGATTTTCTTGGACTCCTGCACGGCAGAGTAGTCCCCGGGCAGATGCCTCTCTATCAGATAGCCGTCGGAGCCCAGATAGACCCCGCCGATCTCCTTTTCCTGCAGCACCAGGTCCATGTAGGTCTTGATCGCCACCCATTTGTCCCGGCTGACGAACTGATCCGTCAGGTAGGCCTCATACTTCTCCGTATAGTCCTCCCGCAGAAGTGCCTCCAGGGAAAATTCCGGCCTGGCGGCCAGCACCCTGTTCTCCGTCTCCGAAAAAAGGCGGTCCTTCTGTATCAGATCCGCCGCGGTGAACACCACGATGACAGACGCGATGACGATTATGGTAAAAAGAGCGCTTCTCTTCTCATTCATGTGCAATCATTCCTTTTTGACTCATTCGGTCAATCGCTTCCGGATCCTAAAAGCGAAAATAGAGGAAAGGGTTGTAGGACGCGTCCACAATCCCCGCGATGCTCAGCAGAAGCAGGCCCGCCGGGATGAACTTCTCTCCGAACCGGTACAGGGCGATATGGAAGCCCATCCGGGAACCTCTCAGATACTCCGTCAGCTTGTGGGTCAGGGGCGTGGACGCCACCAGGGCCACCAGGAACAGAATCAGATACTGCCTGCCCAGATAGATGCCCTGCCTGTCGAACAGGCTCACGCCCGTCCCCGTCATGGCCTTCACATAGCTCCAGATGCCCGCCGGCGTCTCCAGGGCGAAGAGCACCCATCCCGCCAGCGCCACCAGCAGCGTGTACAGGATGCCGATTCCCTTGGGCAGCCATGCCAGGAGCCGCCCCAGGAACAGTTTCTCCAGCATCAGGGCGAAGGCGAACCACAGCCCCCACAGCAGGAAATTCCATCCCGCTCCGTGCCAGATGCCCGTGAGCATCCATACCACCAGGATGTTCAGCAGCTGCTTGGGCAGCCCCCTCCTGCTGCCCCCCAGGGGAAAGTACACATACTCCCGGAACCAGCTCCCCAGGGAGATATGCCATCTGCGCCAGAACTCCGTCACGGAGGCCGAGATATAGGGATAGTTGAAGTTCTCCGGGAACCGGAAGCCCAGCATCCGCCCCAGGCCGATGGCCATGTCCGAATAGCCGGAGAAATCGAAATAGATCTGGAAGCCGAAGGCCACGATGCCCAGCCAGGCCGTGAGCATGCTGATCCTGCGCAGGTCCATGGCGCTGACGAAGGCCCAGAGCTCCCCGATGTTATTGGCCAGCAGCACCTTCTTCCCCAGGCCCATGCAGAACCGCTTCAGCCCCTCGCTGACGTCGGGAAGCGTAATCCTGCGGTGATGCATGGATTTCTCCACATCCCGGTACTTCACGATGGGCCCGGCGATGAGCTGGGGGAACATGGCCACGTACACCCCGAAGTCCAGGAGGTTCCTCTGCACCTTAGCCTGGCCCCTGTACACATCGATGGTGTAGGACATGGTCTGGAAGGTGTAGAAGGAGATGCCGATGGGCAGCCCCAGGGAGAGCAGCGGGACCTTTGTGCCCAGGACCGCGTTCACGCTCCCAATCAGGAAATCCGCGTATTTGAAGAAGCACAGCACCCCCAGGTTGATGACCACCGAGGACAATAACACCAGCTTCGCCCCTCGCTTCCCCCGAAGCCTCTCCAGCAGCCGCCCGTGGACATAATCCACCACCGTGGAGAAGAGCATCAGCAGCACGTACACCGGCTCCCCCCAGGCATAGAAAATGAGGCTCCCCAAAAAGAGGATGAGGTTCTTCATCCTCTCGGGAACCAGATAATACAATAGGAAGAACAAAGGCAAAAAACGGAAAAGGAACACGATGCTGCTGAAAACCATTCCTGTATACTCCTATACTACGCGTCGGGGCTCCCCTTGGGACCAGCCTTTTCTCAGGGCAGCTTGGCGCGGACGGCCTCTATCACCTTGTCGTTTCTCTCCTGGCACAGGGCGACTACAGCCTCTTCGCCCTCTTCCTCCGCCTGGGTGGTATCTCCGCCCAGCTGCACGAACATCACATAGCTGCCAATGGTCTCCACCCGTGAGGCCTGAATCTTCCCCAGGTTCATGGGATACTGCATGGTGTCGCTGACCTTGGCCTCCCGGTAAGCCTCCAGGGCCTCCCGTACCGCCTCCACTTTATCATCTTTCGCCCTGATAATCAACAGGGTATCCACATGGGCGCTCATCATGGGCATCTCCGCCATGTAGTCCTCGTACATGTCGGCCGAAATCCCGAAGCTCATCTCCAGCATGTCCGGCTCCAGCGCCATATCCGGCCAGTAGCCCCCTTCTTCCGCCGCCTCCACCGCCGCGGCCTTCAAATCCTCCATCTCCTGGCTCCAGCCCTCCGCCGCGCCCTCCGGGGCATCCCCGCCCTCCGGCTCCCGGGCCTCACTGCTGTCGGCGGAATCCGACTCCTCCGGGGCAGCGCTTTCTTCCGGAAGGCTTTCCTCCGGAGCGCCCTCTGTGCCCTCTGCGCTCTCCGTGCTCTCCTGGACGCTGCTCTCTCCAGAACCTGAGGAACTCTCCTTCCCTCCGTCCCCGCCGCATCCCGCAAGCAGGAACGCCAGCGCCACCGCACACAATGCAACCAATCTCTTTTTCATCATCATTGACTCCTCCTGTTTCTGAAAATCCAAAGGATTTCTTTTTGACTAGTCTGTCCCTATCCGGATTTTCTACACGCATTGTAACACAATTTCTGCCAAAAGAAAAGCCCGCATTGCCAAACTGCAGGACGGCGCACGATACCTTTCCCTAATGTGCGCGCATTCCTGTTGCTTTTTCCACATAGATAAAGTATGATGGAGTCAACATCGGGAGACTGATCAGAACGGTAACGCCGCGGAGGCGCCGCCCTTTAGCGCTGTCGCGCAGCGGGTTGTACTGCAAATTTAACCGGTGCGCAGTATAAATTAAGGAGGAACGCATATGAAAAGTGATTCTTTTCGCAACAAAAGGAACGGTTTCGAGACCATGGACGGCGGCATGGACGGACAGGGCCCCAAGGGCAAAAATCCCGCCGGAAAAATCGCGGGCATAGTGGCCGCAGTGGTGGTCCTGGCGGTGCTGGCCCTGAACTCCACCTATGAGATCAAGGAGCAGGAGCAGGCGGTGCTGATCACCCTGGGCCAGGCCCAGGCCGTGTCGGAGCCCGGGCTCCATTTCAAGATACCCTTCATCCAGCAGGTGAGGAAGGTGAACACTACCATCCAGGGCTTCGCCATCGGCTACAATTCGGAGAACGACGAGGTGGACGAGGATGAGTCCCTGATGATCACATCGGACTTCAACTTCATCGATGTGGACTTCTACGTGGAATACCGCTACAGCGACCCCGTAAAGGCCTTGTACGCCTCCAAGGCCCCGCTGGACATCCTGCGCAACATCAGTCAGAGCTGCATCCGCACCGTAATCGGCAGCTACCCTGTGGACGATGTGCTGACCACCGGTAAGAACGAAATCCAGGCCTCCATCAAGGAGATGATCCTAAAGCGCCTGGAGGATCAGGACATCGGCATCCAGCTAGTGAACATCACCATCCAGGACTCCGAGCCGCCCACCGTGGAGGTCATGGAGGCCTTCAAGGCAGTGGAGACCGCCAAGCAGGGCAAGGAGACGGCCCTGAACAATGCCAACAAATACCGCAACGAGCAGCTCCCCTCCGCCCAGGCCAAAGCTGACGGCATCATCAAGGACGCGGAGGCAAAAAAGACCGAGCGCATCAACGAGGCCACTGCCCAGGTGTCCCGCTTCAACTCCATGTACCAGGAGTACATCAAGAACCCCGCTGTCACCAGACAGCGCATGTTCTACGAGGCCATGGAGGATGTGCTGCCGGACCTGAAGGTCATCATCGAGAGTCCCAACGGGAATACCCAGACCATCTATCCGCTGGAGTCCTTCACCGGGACCCAGGAGGATGAGGAGGCCGAGGGGCAGCAGGCTCAGCCGCCCGCTTCCGGCCAGAGCCCAGTACAGGGCAGTTCAGTACAGGACAGTTCAGCCGCACCGCAGAACGGCACAGATGAGATAGCGGAGGACTGACGACCTGCTCCAGATGCCAGGTGCGCGGGCATCATAAATATGACCATGGATCAAGTCCTAAAAATGGCAGACGAAAATCCAGCCTCTGCCGGGCAACCGTGCCAGAATGGCAGAATGAAACCGGAGGTATATATATGAAAATCGCAAAGAGAGTCCTTTTAATCGTAGTATTGTTCGTACTGTTGGTGGCCGGTACGTCCAGCATCGTCATCACCAGGGAAAACGAGTACAGCCTGGTGCGCCAGTTCGGAAAGATAGACCATGTGGTGGGGACGGCGGGAATCAGCTTCAAGATTCCCTTCATCCAGAGCGTGGACACCCTGCCCAAGCAAATCCTGCTCTATGACCTGCCCTCCTCGGATGTCATCACCAGCGACAAGAAGACCATGATCTGCGACAGCTACATCCTGTGGTACATCGCAGACCCTCAGAAATTCGCCCAGACCTTGAACTCCTCCATCACCAACGCGGAGGGCAGGCTGGACGCCATCGTGTACAACTCCACGAAGAACGTCATCAGCAGCACCACCCAGGACGATGTGATCTCCGGGCGGGACGGAGAGCTGTCCGCCGCCATCATGGCCAACATCGGCGGCTCCCTGGACCAGTACGGCATCGAGCTTCTGTCCTTCGAGACCAAGAAGCTGGACCTCCCCGGCGACAACAAGGCCGCCGTGTATGAGCGCATGATCTCCGAGCGGGACAACATCGCCGCCACCTACACCGCGGAGGGAAGCTCCGAGGCCCAGATCATCCGCAATACCACGGACAAGGAGGTGACGGTGCTGCTGTCCGAGGCGGAGAAGGACGCGGAGATTCTGATTGCGGAGGGCGAGGCCGAGTACATGCGGATATTGTCCGAGGCTTACCGGGACGAGTCCAAGCAGGAATTCTACTCCTTCGTCCGCAGCCTGGACGCGCTGAAGGCCTCCCTGACCGGGAAGAACAAGACAGTCATCCTGTCGCCGGATTCGCCGATTGCGCAGATTTTCTATACAAGATAGCCTGGCAGGGGGCCTGGTTTGAAAGGATGTGGTTTTATGTGGGAAGAACTGGGAATCAGCAGCGGAACGGCCGTCATCGTGCTGATTGTGCTGTATTTCATCATCAAGTGGGCCGTGAAGAACGGCGTGAAGGAAGCCTATCGGGATATCAGCCGGAAGGAAAAGGCTGGATTGGACAGCGGCGAAGAAGGAAGCGGGTTCCAGGAGCGTTCTGTCCAGAACGAGTTATAGTAGGTTCCTGTGCCGGAGCCGTTCAGGAATGGACGACCCGGCAAAAGAGAGGACAGATGCAGCTTATATGAGCCACACCTGTCCTTTATGCTGACCATCGCTTTATTCGCTATTCCACATCCTGCAGGACGGCGAAGTCCTCCTCGCCTGTGCGGATCTTGATGACCCGGCCCATGCTGTAGACGAATATCTTGCCGTCTCCGATATGGCCGGTGTAGAGGGCCTTCCTGGCAGCCTCCACCACGGTCTCCACGGGAATCTTGTCCCTGTCCTTCACGAACTTGCCGATGCGGGGTCCTAAGATCTTCGCGCCGCTCAGGGCACAGATGCCGCCCACCATGTGGATGGCGCAGGAGTCCGCGAAATCGTGGGAGCCCGTCTGGGAAAGCCACCCGCCGCCCCAGATCCAGTGGGCCTCTATGGGGTAGATCAGGGCGGATATCACTGCGGAATAGATGCAGTAGGAAAGGAACTTGGTCCGCTCCGCCACTTTTCCGCTGTCCGCACGCCCAAGGGGGGGCTAAATTTAGTGAGGTTTATAGATGATAAAACGGCAATATTCTTTCTCCCCAACGCTCACGTCCGCTGCCTTCCGGAATCCCAGCTTTTCGCACAGCTTTATGGACGGCACGTTCCCCGGCTCCACCAGGGCCTGTACCTGCTCGAACTCCAGGGCGCTCCAGCCGTAAGCCAGGACAGCCCTACAGACCTCCTCCGCATAGCCCCTGCGCTGCCAGGGCACGCCGATGATGAAGCCCAGCTCCGGCTCATCGAAGCCCTCTCGGTAGGAAAAGCCCGCCCTGCCAATGACGGCGCCGCATTCCCGCTCCACCACGGTCCATACGCCGAAGCCGAAGAAGGTGTAGACCTTTTCAATGTAATCCCGGACGTACTGCCGCTCCTCCTCCACGTCCGGATACAGGCCCTCCATGTATTCCGTGATGGCCGGGTGGCTGTAGATTTGATAGAAAGCGTCCACGTCCCCGGGAACGGTCTCCCGAATCAGGCACCTGGCCGTCCCCAGGATGTTCCAGGGCATGCCCTTAAGCCTCCTGAAGACCCGCTCCACATATTCCGCCTCCAGATCCTCCGGATCCTCCACTGCAAAGAGGAATTCGGAGAAATCCTGATCCTCGTTGCCCGGGTGTAGGTAGACCAGCACTGCCCTGCCCCGTTTTTTCAACCCTCTTGCCGTCTGCGCGTCATCGGTCACGTACAGCACACCCCGCTGCCCTTCTGTCTCAATCTCTATTTCCTTGCAATAAACCACTCCCACTCACTCCCCCCATGCCTTCTCCGGCGGCACATACAGCAGAATTCTTCTGTTGTCAAGGACAATCGATGCACTGGTGCAAGTCCGGAAGAATGCCCGCGCTTTGGGCATTCTTCTGTGTGCAAAGATTTTCTAAGACTGTGTATTTTACAGCCTTGAAAAATCTTTGCACACTACCCTCTTTACGATGTCCCTCTTTTCGGGTACAATAGGTTAGATATATTACAGGAACCGCTTCGCGAACCCTGTAATCAAATATTATACACCATTTCAATGAGAAAGGACATCAGATTATGGCACAAAATCCTGTAGTAACCATCACTATGAAAGACGGCGGCGTCATCAAGCTGGAGCTGTACCCCGAGACCGCGCCGATCTCCGTGAACAATTTCATCAGCCTGGTCAAGAAGAGCTTCTATGACGGCCTTGTCTTCCACAGGGTCATCAATGGCTTCATGATCCAGGGCGGCTGCCCGGACGGCACAGGCATGGGAGGCCCCGGCTATTCCATCAAAGGCGAGTTCGCCCAGAACGGCGTCGCCAACAGCTTAAAGCACACAGAGGGCGTGCTGTCCATGGCGAGGTCCATGCACCCCGACTCCGCCGGAAGCCAGTTCTTCATCATGCACAAAAACGCGCCCCATCTGGACGGGGGCTACGCCGCCTTCGGGAAGGTGGTCGAGGGGATGGATGTGGTGAACCGCATCGCGGAGACGGCCACAGATAATTCCGACAGGCCCCTGGAGCCCCAGATCATGCAGAGCGTCACGGTAGATACTTTTGGAGCGGAATATCCGGAACCGGAGAAAATCTGAGCACGGCCCATTATCTCCTGAATTCCTCTTTTCCCGCACAGCTTATTTGGGAATTTACGTGTAGAGATATGCTGGCAGATGCCGCAATTGGAATAAGGGACGATAATGGGTTCTTTGCCATAGGCTTTTCCGCATTCACACTTTGTTCACAATTCATTCAAGTATTTTTAAATTGCAAATCATTGTTTAGACATCTCTCTCCCCTATACTATATTTATCGACAACGCAAGCCACAGTTACTGTTTACTAAATAACTTTTTCATAATAATGCCAAGGGACTCCGGTTCCTTGGCATCCTCCCTTTTAGGGAGATTCTCCCTTTTTTAGGGGGGCTTCTCCCTTTCTAGGCAGATTTTTCCTTTTCTTGAGGGATACTCCCTTTCCGGGAGCATTTTGTCACAGCCTGGGATACAGCTCCTGGAAGATTGCGTCCATCAGCGGTTTCCCATCCCTGCACTCCGCCACCGTGGAAATCACGGCGTCCTTGTCCCGCAGTATGATGGAGAGCTGCAGGTACTTGCCGTCCGCCCGGAAAGACCCGTGAGGCCCTCCCCAGAACAGATAGCCATAGCCGTAATCCTCCTCCAGGCCGGTTGGGACCTGGGCCTTCAGGCTCTCCGCCACCCAGTCCGCGGGAACCAGCTGCTTTCCCTCCCACATGCCTTTCTGCAGATACAATACCCCCAGCTTATGCAGCTCCGACAATGTGAGGAACAGGCCTCCGGCCCCGAAGGTATATCCCAGCGGGTCTGTCTCCCAGGTAGGGCGGCGGATGCCCATAGGGCGGAAAAGCCGCGGCGTCAGGTAGGAAACCAAATCGCAGCCCGCCCTGCGCTGGATCAGCACCCCTGCCAGGTAGGGGCCCACATTGTTGTAGACGAACTTGGTCCCGGGACGGCAGGTGAAAGGAAAGCCCAGGGACATCTTCACCCAGTCATCCTGCTCATACAGCGGGCGCTGGGCCCCCATCAGCCCTGCCTGCTCCTGCCCCAGGCACATGGTCAAAAGGTCTCTCACAGTGGCCAGCTCCAGGTACTCGCCCACCTGCTCAGGCAGATCCTCCGCAAAAGCGTCCACCAGCCTCTCCTCCAGGGACAAAAGCCCCTCCCTGGCTGCTATCCCTACCGCCGCCGAGGTGAAGCTCTTGCTGGCGGAATACACATTGCGGCGGCACTCGTCGTCCCACAGATGCTTCCATATATCCCTGCCGCCCTGGCTGACCTTCACCCCCAGAATCCCCGTCTTCTCCGTGCGCTCCATGAACCTTCCGATATCCATTTCCTCTTCCTCCATCGCTTTCTCTGTTTTGATGTCTCCATGGTATCACACAAAACCGTCCCTGCCAACCGGAATCCGCCCCTGGAAAAGAAAATTCCCCCCAAAAAGGGAGGATGCCAGGAGACTTGCGTCCCCTGGCAATAATTATGAAAAAGTTATTTAGTAAGCTGTGGCTGGCAGTAGCAGCTGCCTTGTTACAAGTATTAGTATAGTAAAAAGAAATGTCTAAAGAATGAGGATAAATCAAAGATTGATTGAATGATTTGTAAACAGAATATGAACGGCCGCCCGCTGCCCCCGGACGCGGAAAAGGACAGCCGCCCGCTTTGCCGGGGACTGCCCTTTCCTTCCATGTCACATTCCGTGTCAATTCATATCATCCACGTCGCTTCAAAATGCTCAGGCCTTGCCGACGGAACCGAACAGCTCCATCTTCTCCTTCACGGTAGCCTTGATGGCCTCGAAGCCGGGAGCCAGAAGCTTTCTGGGATCGAAGCCCTTGCCCTGCTGATCCTTGCCCTCTTCGATGTACTTGCGGGTAGCGGCAGCAAAGGAAAGCTGGCACTCCGTGTTCACGTTGATCTTGGCCACGCCCAGGTTGATGGCCTTCTGGATCATGTCGGCAGGGATGCCTGTGCCGCCGTGGAGCACCAGAGGCATCTCCCCGGTGAGCTGCTGTACGGCATCCAGGGTCTCGAAGCTCAGGCCCTTCCAGTTCTCCGGATATTTACCGTGGATGTTGCCGATGCCGGCCGCCAGGAAGTCCACGCCCAGATCGGCGATGGCCTTGCACTCCTTGGGATCCGCGCACTCGCCCATGCCTACTACGCCGTCTTCCTCACCGCCGATGGAGCCTACTTCAGCCTCGATGGAGATTCCCTTGCCGTGGGCTGCCGCTACCAGCTCTGTGGTCTTGGCCACGTTCTCCTCGATGGGATAGTGGGAGCCGTCGAACATGACGGATGAGAAGCCGGCCTCCATGCACTTATAGCAGTGCTCATAGGAGCCGTGATCCAGGTGCAGGGCCACGGGAACATCGATGTCCAGGTCCTTCAGCAGGCCGTTCACCATGCCTACGACCACGTCATAGCCGCCCATGTACTTGCCCGCGCCCTCGGATACGCCCAGGATGACGGGAGACTTGCACTCCTTGGCGGTCAATAGGATGGCCTTGGTCCACTCCAGGTTGTTGATGTTGAACTGTCCTACTGCATAGTGGCCGGCCTTGGCCTTTTTCAACATTTCTGCTGCTGATACTAACATGATACTTACCTCCATTTTTTATTGATAGCTATTGCCGAATACGGAAATTATATCATATATTTCCGTAAATTGGAATAGCCCGGTTACCTTTATCTACTCCGGCAGCGGCTTTACCCGGATGTCCATTCCCTTACACACATTGCGTATGGTCACTTTTGTGTGGCTGCCGCCGTTCTCGCCGTCCAGGGTCCATGCCACGGCCTCTTTGGACTCGAATGTGAGCTCCGCGGTGCGGAAGCAGTACATGGCGTTGGTGTCGATGGAGCGGTTGAGCAAAGAAATCATGATATTGCTCAGCTCGATGGGGCTCTTCGGCATCCTGATCAGCGTCACCTCGAACAGGCCGTCGTCCAGCTTCACGTTCCTGCCAGTGATATTCCTGAAGCCGCCCACGGAAAGGGAGTTGGTCACCATGCCGAAGATGAAATCGTCCTCCACCTCGTTCCCCTCCCAACTGACCTTCATGGGAAAGGAGCGTATCGAGGACAGGCTCTTCACGCCCTCCAGCAGATACGCCATATGGCCCAGCACGTTCTTCATCTCCTGCCCGGTCTCGTAGGACACGTCCGTGAACAGGCCGAAAGCGGCGATGTATACGAACACGTCGTCCACATCGTCATATCGGAAGGTGCCGATGTCGCAGGGAAAGTCACTGCCCCGCACCGCTATCTGGGCGGCCCGCACCATGTTCTTGGGCAAGGAGATGCTGCCTCCGAAGTCATTTGTGCTCCCCGCGGGGATATAGCCGATGGGCGTGCGCAGGCCGCTTTGGATCATTCCCGTCACTACCTCGTCCAGGGTGCCGTCGCCGCCGCTGCATACTATCAGTTCGTAATCCTTCCGGCGGCCCGCCACCACAGCCCTTGCGTCATCCCGCTTCTGTGTGGGCGCTACCGTGATCTCATACCCCTCCTGGGCGAAGATATCCAGTATATCAGCCAGCCTGTTCCTGACCTGGGCCTTGCCGGCTTTGGGATTGTATACAAAAAGCAGCTTTCTCTCCATAGGACATCGCCTTTATTCCCCGCTGGTGAGAAATCCCGTGATTCCGTCCAGCGCGGTCTCCTCGTCAGTCCCCTCCGCGGAAATCTCCAGGTTTTCGCTCAGGTCCATTCCCAGCGTCATCATGCCCATGATGCTCTTGGCATTCACCCTCTTGTCGCCGGACTGGATGTAGATGGAGCTTTCGTACTTGCTGGCCTTCTGCACCAGCATGGCGATATGCCTTGCCATCTGCTCCCCCTCCAGATTGATGCTGATATGCTTCTTTTTCATGAATTTGTCCTCCTTGCGCGTTTTGGCACGCATGTTCTGGTTCCATTGTCCCTATGTTACTTATAATCTTGCTTTCTCCGCCAGCTCGCTGAGCCTGCGCAGTCTATGGTTTACGCCGGACTTTCCCAGTGGCGGGTCGAAGCGCTCGCCCAGCTCCTTCAGGGGGGCATCCGGATATTCCAATCGAATCTCCGCCATCCTGCGCAGGGGCTCCGGCAGGTTCTGGAAGCCATAATGAATCCTCAGGAATTCAATATCCTCCACCTGCCTGGCTGCCGCGGTGACGGTCTTGGCTATATTGGCGGCCTCGCAGTTCCCCCGCCGGTTCACGGCACCTCGCATCTCCTTCAGGATCCGCATGTTCTCCAGGTTCATCAGGGACACCGGGGCCTCGCAGACGTTCAGCAGGTTCACGATGCCGGAGCCCTCCTTTAAATAGACCACATGGTACTTCTTCCGGAGAATAATCTTGGATTCGATTTCAAAGCTCCTGATTGCTTCCTGGAGCTGCCAGGCCTTCCTCTCGTCCGTGCAGTCGAACTCCAGATGGTATGCCTTGGTGGGATTGCTCATAGAGCCTATGGCCAGGAAAGCCCCCCGCAGGAAAGCCCTCCTACAGCAGGAGTTCTTGATCAGGAGCGGGCTCACTGGCTCTTCCGGGCTTCCCAGCTTCGTAAACAGCCCCTGGAGCTCCTCCTCGTCCAATATCCTGTCCGTATCTATATTATATGTTTTTTTCAGCAATGTAAAGCCTTTTCTGGCCACAGCCTCATTTTCTGTCTGGAAGCCCAGGGTATATCCGGCTTTTCCCCCGGATTCCCCCCCGCTTCGCCCATATGCGCCGCAGAAATTCATGAGGGCGGCCAGCTCCGCTATCTGGCAATGCCTGGCGGGATTCATCCGCTTTGCCAGCTCCTTCTTCACTTCACCAGAAAATGACATGTCTATTTCCCCTGCTGCGTAATGTCGCGGTGGTACAGCTTGCAGCCGTACCCTCCCCTGCCCTTCATGCGCCGGTACAACTCCCTCGCCAGCGTGACGCTGCGGTGCTGCCCCCCTGTGCAGCCGATGGCCACCACCAGGCGGTTCTTTCCCTCTTTCACATAGTTCGGTATCAGGAACTCCAGCATGTCCGTGAGCTTCTCCAGGAAGACCTCCGCCTCCCGGAAGCCCATCACGTACTCCTGAACCTCCCTGTCGTTCCCGGTCTTGCATTTGAGCTCCTCTATATAAAAAGGATTGGGGAGGAAGCGCACGTCCAGCACAAGATCCGCGTCCGCCGGGATGCCGTGCTTGAAGCCAAAGGACATCACCGTCACCATAAGGCTGTTGTACGCCGCGTCCTCCACGAAAATGCGGTTCAGCTCCTCCTTCAGCTCCCTTGTGAGCAGGTTCGAGGTGTCAATTACATAATCGGCATGCCGGCGGATATTCTCAAGTACCTTGCGCTCAATTCTGACGCCGTCCTCCACACGCTTGTCCATGGCAAGGGGATGGACGCGCCTGGTCTCCTTGTATCTCTTGATCAGGACGCCCTCGTCAGCGTCCATGAAGAGAATCTCCAGCTTCGTGCCCAGGCTCTTAAGCTTCTCCAGAATCTTCGTGGCATCCTCAAAGCTCTGGTCGGAGCGCACGTCCAGCCCCAGAGCCACCTTGCCCACCTCGCTGCCGGGCATGGAGACCAGCTCCGCGAATTTCTCCACCAGCGACACCGGAAGATTATCCACACAGTAAAAGCCCACATCCTCCAGCATCTTCAGGGCGGTGCTCTTCCCCCCGCCGCTCATCCCCGTGACTACTACGAATCTCATAATGTCCTCCGGCCGCCCAATCCTCCGGACGGCCATGTCAACAACCCTGTCCTATCCCAAAAACACAATCTCCGGCTCCAGGTCCACCCGGAACCGCTCCTTCACCCGCGCCTGTATCTCCTCTATGAGGGCCCGCACATCCCGGGCCGTGGCGTCTCCGGTATTTATCACGAAGCCGCAGTGCTTCTCGGAGACCTGGGCGCCGCCAATCCGGTATCCGGCGAAGCCCGCCTCCATGATCAGCTTCCCGGCGAAATGCCCCTCAGGCCGCTTGAAGGTGCTGCCAGCGCTGGGGTACTCCAGGGGCTGCTTCTCCCTGCGCCTTGCGGCCAGTTCCTCCATTTTCGCCCGGATGGCCTCCCTGTCCCCCGGCTCCAGCCGGAAGGTGACCTCCGTCACCGTGAAGGCGCTGCCCCGGATGACGCTGCCGCGATACCGGAACTCCATGGTATCGTTGTCCAGCTCCATGGACTCGCCCTCCTTGCTCACCACCCGGACCTGGTTCACCACCTGGCTCATCTCTCCCCCGTAGGCCCCGGCGTTCATCACCACGCCGCCTCCTACCGTGCCGGGTATGCCGGAGGCGAACTCGAAGCCCGCAAGCCCGTGCTCCAAAGCGGCGGCCGCCACCTGCCTTAAGGTAGCGCCTGCCTTGGCGATGATATGGCATCCCTGTACGGAAATATCGCTCATCTTTTGTCCTATCTGCAGGACTACGCCCCTGTACCCGGCGTCGTCCACCAGCAGATTGCTCCCGTTGCCCAGCACAAAAAACGGTACGCCCGCCAGCCCCAGATACCGCCGCACCTTCCTAAGCTGTTCCTCGTCCTCCAACTGCACAAAGCAATCGGCAGGTCCTCCTATCCGAAAGGTAGTGTGGCCTGCCATTGGCTCCTGCAGGTGGATGTTGTCCCGGGGCACGTATCTTTGTAATGCTTCCACCACTGCTCCACTGATCATTGAAATTGACTTCCCTTTTCTATTTGATTCCCGGCAGGTATGCCGCGGCTACGCGTTGTCCCGCAGGAGCAATGCCGCCGCGCCGTAGATGCCGGCGTCGTTCCCAAGCTCGGCCAGGACGAACTTCGCGTCCCTGCACTGGGGGAACGCGTACTTCCTGAAATTGGGCTCCACGAAGGTCAGGAGGATATCCCCGGCCTTGGACACACCGCCGCCGATGACGAAGGCCTCCGGGTTCACCACTGCCGCCACGATGGCCAGGCCCTTGCCCAGATAGTCCCCGAAGCGCTCCGCAATCTCTATGGCCACCCCGTCCCCTGCCTTCACGGCATCGAACACGGCCTTGGCGCTGACCTTTCCCCGGCGCAGGACGCTTTCCTTCTCATCCTCCCCCAGGCGGCGCTTCGCCAGACGCACGATGCCCGTGGCGGAGGCGTACTGCTCCAGACAGCCGCTGTTCCCGCAGTTGCAGCGCTCCTCCTCCCCGTCCTGGAGATGGAGATGCCCAATCTCGCCGCCGGCTCCCGTGGAACCGGCCAGGAGCCTGCCGTCTACGATGATGCCGCCGCCCACGCCTGTGCCCAGGGTCACGGCCACCATGTTCTCATAGCCCTTGCCGCCACCCTGCCACAGCTCGCCGAAAGCGGCCACATTGGCATCGTTGGCAGCCCTCACCGGTACATTAATATATGCGCTCAAGGCCCCGGGTATGTCAAGAGAGTCCCAGCCCAGGTTCACTGCCCTGCCCACCAGCAGGCCGTTGCGGTCCACGGGCCCCGGCACGCCGATGCCGATTCCCGCCACGTCCGCCTCCGCCAGGCCCTTCGCCTCCATCTTTGCCGTGATGCTCTTCGCCACGTCCGGCAGGATGGCTTCCCCCTGGTTCTCCGTCACCGTGGGAATCTCCCATTTGTCCAGGAGCGTCCCCTCCCCGTCAAACAGGCCCAGTTTTACGGTCGTACCTCCTACATCCACCCCAAATGCATACTTACTCATACGTTTTATGATCCTTTCTATGCTTTATGCTGTTGCTGCACACTTTTTCAGCCTGTTCCCGCAGGGGCCGCGTTTACCATTCGTCCTCGTCCCTGCTCTTGGCGAAAGAATTCTGTACCCGGGTGTATAGCTCCTGGGCCGCGTTGTAGCCCATCTTCTTCTGTCTGTGGTTGACGGCGGCGGATTCGCAAATCACCGCCAGGTTCCGGCCCGGGCGGATGGGGATATTGTAGCACACCACCTTGTTGCCCAGGTACTCCGTGTAATTCTCCTCCAGGCCCAGCCTGTCGTATTCCTTGTCCCTGTCCCAGTCCTCCAGGCGGATGACAAGGTCGATGTTCTGGGTGTCCATGACGGAGGAGGCGCCGAAGAGCGCTTTCACGTCCACCACGCCGATGCCCCGCAGCTCGATCAGGTGCTTGAGCATGTCCGGCGCGGAGCCTACAAGGGTGTCGTCGCTCACCTTCCTTATCTCCACCACATCGTCGGTCACCAGTCGGTGCCCTCTCCGGATCAGTTCCAGCGCCGCCTCGGACTTGCCGATGCCGCTCTCGCCGGTAATCAGCAGTCCCTCCCCGTAGACATCCACCAGCACGCCGTGGACGGAAATGCAGGGGGCCAGCTTCACGTTCAGCCACCGGATAGACTCGGCCATGAAGATGGATGTGGTCTTCCTGGAGGACAGAAGGGGAATCTTGTGGGTGAGGGCCGCCTGCATGAAGATGGGGTCAGGCTTCAGCTCCCGGCAGAACACCACCGCGGACACGTCATATTCCATGAATTCGTTGTAGATCTCCCGCTTCCTCTCGTCCGACAGGCCCTCCATGTATGTGTATTCCACGAAGCCGATGATCTGGAGCCTGGTGGCGTCGAAATGCTCGAAATAGCCGGTGAGCTGCAGCGCGGGCCGATTGATTTCGGGCTGGGTGAGGCGGATATCCGACACGTCGATCTCCGGCGTAAGGTTCTCCAGTTTCATCTTTTCAATGAGGCGGGTCAATCTGACACTTTCCATGGCTTGTCTCCTGCTTATGATCTCGCGGCTGTCTTCCTTCCACAGCCGCTCTGCTGGCTGATATGATATTATCTTGATTGTAACATAAGAAAATCATAATGTGAAGACCTTCTAAAGAAAAAGAACAGAAAAGGAGGCGGGGGTCAGGCAGGGCCCTCCCCCGGTTTGTGGAAGAATTCGTAGATGGCCTCCGCGGCCCTGCGGTTGATCTCCGGCAGGCTGCCAAGCTCCTCCACGGAAGCCGCCCTGATGTCCTCGATGGATCCGAAGCTCCGCATCAGGGCCTTCCTCCTGGCGGGGCCTACGCCGGGAATCCCGTCCAGGACAGACTTCACCTGGGCCTTGCTGCGCAGGGACCTGTGGTACTCGATGGCGAAGCGGTGGGCCTCGTCCTGAATCCTGGTGATCAGCTTGAAGCCCTCGGAGCGGGTATCTATGGGCAGCTCCACATTGTTGAAGTACAGACCCCTGGTGCGGTGGTTATCGTCCTTCACCATGCCGCAGACGGGGATGGCGATGCCAAGCTCCCGGAGCACGGACAGGGCGATGTTCACCTGGCCCCTGCCGCCGTCCATCATCAGCAGGTCGGGGAACCTGGTGAAGCTCCCGTAGGCTGCGTCCAGCGCCTTCTCCTCCAGCTCTTTGCTCTCCTCCAGCCCGTGGCGGAAGCGCCTGGTGAGGACTTCCCGCATACAGGCGTAGTCGTCGGGGCCGGAGACGGTCTTGATGCGGAATTTCCGGTAGTCGCTGGGCTTGGGCTTCCCTTTCTCGAAGACGATCATGGAGCCCACGTTCTCGAAGCCGTTGATGTTGGAGATGTCGAAGGCCTCCATGCGCTCAATCTTCCCAAGCCCCAGGAGGGCGGCAATCTCTTTGGCCGCGCCGATGGTGCGGCCCTCCTCCCGCTTGAGCCGCTCCCTGTCCTGCTCCAGGATGTGCCGGGCGTTCTGGGCGGCCAGCTCCACCAGCTTCTCCTTGGCCCCGATTTTGGGCACCCGGACATAGACCCTGCCGCCCTTGCGGCCGGTGAGCCATTTCTCGATCAGCTCCCTGTCCTCTATCTCGTGCTGCAGCATCAGCTCCCGGGGGATGAAGGGCGTCCCGGCATAGAACTGCTTCACGAAGTTCTCCAGGATCTCGGGCTTGCTGTTTTCCGACACATGTGTCATATAGTAATGCTCCCGCCCGATCAGCTTCCCGTCCCGGACGAAGAACACCTGCACCACGGCCTCCCTGTCGTCCTGGTACAGGGCGATGATGTCCTTGTCCTCCCCTGCGCTGTCGGTGATCTTCTGCTTCTGGGCCACCTGCTTCACGCTGTTGTAGAGGTCCCGGTATCCCGCCGCGGCCTCGAAGTCCAGCTCCTCCGCGGCGGCGCGCATCTTCCCCTCCAGCTCCTTCAGGATCGGGCTGTAATCCCCGTTCAGGAATTCCAGCGCCCTGTCCACCTGCTCCCGGTACTGCTCTTTGGTGACATAGCCCTGGCAGGGCCCCTGGCACTGCTTGATATGGTAGTTCAGGCAGGGCCGCTCCGCGCCGATGTCCCTGGGGAGGCTGCGGCTGCAGGTGCGGAGCCGGTAAAGCTTGTTCAGCAGCTCGATGGTGTCCTTCACCGCCGCGGCGCTGGTGTAGGGGCCGAAGTATTTGGACTTGTCCTTCTTCATGAGCCGGGAGAACTGTACCCTGGGGTACTCCTCCCCCAGCGTCACCTTGATGTAGGGATAGGTCTTGTCGTCCTTCAGCAGAGTGTTGTACTTGGGGGAGTTCTCCTTGATCAGGTTGTTCTCCAGCACCAGGGCCTCCAGCTCGGAGTCCGTGACGATGTACTCGAACCGGGCGATCAGGGACACCATCTTGTCGATGGCGGGGCCCCTGCCGATGTTCTCCCGGAAATAGGAGCGGACGCGGTTGTGGAGGTTCACGGCCTTGCCCACATACAGGATGACTTCCTTGTCGTCACGCATGATGTAGACGCCGGGCTCCTTGGGCAGTTTCTTCAATTCTTCTTCGATGTTGAACAACATAGAGGCTCCTTCTACGATTGGACAGGGGAATGCTTTCCTCCACTGTCCGTACATGAAAAACCAAGCCTCTCCCACTGTATGAGAAAGGCTTGCCTGATTTTCTTACTCTATCCTGCCGTTGGAGAACCTGCCTACGGGGCGGGCGTCAGATTCCGGATTCCCGGATGCCTCCGCTTGGGAAACCTGCTCCGGGGCCTCTTTGCCGCCCGTCCAGGCGCTCTGCTCCGGCCGGGGGGCAGACTCACGGGGCTGCGGGACAGCGTTCCCGGCGTTCTCCTGCGCCGCTGCATCCTGCGGTTCTTCCACCGGGACTTCCGCCCTGGCTGCGGGCTCCGGCTGCCGGGCATCCCCATCGCCTTCCGCGGATTCCGACAGTCCGGGATTCCGGCGGCTCTCTTCCGCTTTCTCCGCATCCGCCTCCGCTTCCGGGGCAGGCTCCGCTCCCGGCACAGCCGCGGCCTTCTCCCCGGCCGTTTCCCGGACGGGAGCCGCAGCGGCCTCCTGTCCATTCACGGCCTCTCCGTCCCGGTCTTCCGTCCCGGCCGCCTGTCCCGGCCCTCCAGATTCCGCTTCCCCGGATTCTGTTTCCTCCGGCTCCGGCAGGCCCTTCTCCCGGCGGAAGATCTGCATGAACTCCTTGCCGGTGATGGTCTCCTTCTCGATCAGGAACTCCGCCAGCTTATCCATGACCCCTCTGTTCTCCCGGATCAGCTCCAGGGCCTTGTCATAGCTTCCCTTCAATATCTCCACCACTTCCGCGTCAATCTGGGCCGCGGTGGCGTCGCTGCAGTTCAGGGCCGTCCTTCCCTCCAGGTACTGGCTCTCCACCGTGGCCAGCCCCATCAGGCCGAACTTCTTGCTCATGCCGTAGCGGGTCACCATATTCCGCGCGATGTCGGTGGCTTTCTCGATGTCATTGGCTGCTCCGGTGGTGACGGTGTCGAAGACCACCTCCTCGGCAGCCCTGCCGCCCACCAGGCTCACCAGCATGTCCCGCAGCTCCGCCTCGGTGTTCAGGTACTTCTCCTCCTCGGGCACGTGCATCACGTATCCCAATGCCCCCATGGTCCGGGGCACGATGGTGATCTTCTGCACGGGCTCGGAGTTCTTCTGCAGGGCGCTGATCAGGGCGTGGCCCACCTCGTGGTAGGACACGATCTTGCGCTCCTCCCTGCTCATGATGCGGTCCTTCTTCTCCTTGCCCACCAGCACCACCTCCACCGCGTCGAAGAGGTCCTTCTGGCATACGTAGTCCCTGCGCTCCTTCACGGCATTGATGGCCGCCTCGTTGATCATGTTGGCCAGGTCCGAGCCCACCGCGCCGCTGGTGGCCAAAGCGATGGCGTCCAGGTCAACGGTCTCGTCCATCTTCACGTCCTTGGCGTGGACCTTCAATATCTCCACGCGGCCCTTCAAATCCGGCTTATCCACGATGATGCGCCTGTCGAAGCGCCCGGGGCGCAGCAGAGCCTTGTCCAGGATCTCCGGGCGGTTCGTCGCTCCTAATATCAAAATGCCCTTGGAGCTGTCGAAGCCGTCCATCTCGGAGAGCAGCTGGTTCAGGGTCTGCTCCCGCTCCTCGTTCCCGCCGCCGTACTTGGAGTCGCGGCTGCGGCCGATGGCGTCGATTTCGTCTATGAAGATGATGCAGGGGGCGTTCTTGGTGGCTTCCTTGAACAGGTCGCGCACACGGCTGGCCCCCACGCCCACGTAGAGCTCTATGAAGTCGGAGCCCGTCAGGGAGAAAAAGGGCACATGGGCCTCTCCGGCCACAGCCTTGGCCAGCAGGGTCTTGCCCGTTCCGGGAGGGCCCACCAGCAGCGCGCCCTTGGGGAGCCTGGCGCCGATTTTGGAATATTTCCCGGGATTGTGGAGGAAGTCCACCACCTCCACCAGGGACTCCTTGGCCTCGTCCTCACCGGCCACGTCCTTGAAGGTGACTCCCGTCTCCTTCTGCACGTAGACCTTGGCGTTGCTCTTGCCCACGCCCATGGGGCCGCCTGCGCCGCCCATCTTCTTGAACACCACCCCCAGCAGGATCCACATCAGCAGCACCGGCAGCACCACGTACAGCAATATGTCCAGGATGCGGCCGGAATTGTCGCTGAGTATCCTGGTTCCGTCCACGCCGTGGGCCTCCAGCCGGGAGGTGAGGGTGTCCAGATCCTCCATGATGACGGTGGAGTAGGTGGTCTGCGCATTGCCGTAGAAGGGATATCCCGGCACCGCCGGGGCCGCCTCCACGGGAGCCTTGACCCCCTCCTTCAAAGTGAACAGCACCTGCCCTGTGCTCTGCACCTCCACGGCCTCCACCTGATCCGCGTTGATGTATTCCAGGAATTTGGTATAGCTGATCTCCTGGGAGCTGCCGCTGGAGCCGAACATCAGGTTCCAGAGCATGAAGACCAGCAGGACCGTGCTCAGTCCTGCCAGCAGTATCATCATGAGGTTGGGCCGCCTGGGGGGCTGGTTGCCGTTCCCGTTGCCGCCGTTCCCTCCGGGCATGTTGCCCCGCCCGCCGTTGTTGTATCCTCCGCCATTGTCATATTGGTTCATTTGATTGTCCATAACAGCTCCGTTTCGTCACGTCTCTTATTTTGCCTCTTCGTCTCAGGCCCATGGCCACCGGATACAGTCCCGGCGCAATGGGTCTTATTCATTATAGCACTTTGATGATAGAAAGTGCAAAGCATTTTCTATTATAGTAACAACCAATTGATAAATCAATAGCAGAAATGTGAAAAAAATCCCCCAACTCTTAAAGATTTCTAAACTTATCCCTTATAGAGCGCCGCAGATATCCGGCAGTCCCGCCCCTTCTTCCATGGCTTCCGGATCCGCGGCCCCATCCCTCCCGGCATGCCCTCCCTCCTGCGAAACATACCAGTGGCTCCGAGGCCGGGTTCCGCTGCCAGAATGATATCGCCTGCCAGGCCTACTCCTCCTTCTTCCAGGCCTCGATGGCGCAGGCATGCTCCTTGCTCTTTTTGTCGTATGCGATTCCCACCAGCAGGATGTCGCCGGTGTATCCCTGGATCCATGACGCGTACTGCCTGTCCTTAATCTGGACTATGGCCCCCCGGGCGGATTTGTTCCATTTCAGCTCCACCACCAGGGCCGGGCGGGCCGTGTCACGTTTTGGCAGATAGACTACGTCTGCGTAGCCCTTGCCGGAGGGCAGCTCCATGACAGGGTTCATGTAGTATGCTTTTGCGCTATAGTAGGCCATGAGGACGGTACAGGTCAGGGAGTTCTCGTTGTTGTATTTCAGGAGGGATGCCGTCTCGCCGTGGATGGCGGACATCCCCGCCGCCACGGCCTCCCCGTCCAGTGCCC
>OFFF01000627.1_pt1 | contig 26140 bp, 22 predicted proteins | sample 1521301 | NCBI WGS metagenome assembly OFFF01 (sample SAMEA3504101, study PRJEB24116) | mouse gut metagenome | biome: mouse gut; feature: mouse-associated habitat; material: faeces | place: Denmark | collected 2011
CGATTCAGGGCCCGAGGCGTTTTCGCACCGGATACGCCGGCACACCGACCCACAGCCACAGCTATATCCGGCTCCCGGCCCGCACTACGGCCCGCACGCTCCGGCTTCGAACACTTCAGCCCATACACTCCGGCCACGCTCCGCCGCATGCCCCGCTCTCGATCCGCACCCCCTGTCCGCCGACCCGGCCGCCGCATGCTTCCGGTGCGGCCCGGCAACAGGTCCGCATCCCGTCCCGGCAGCACGTCTTCTCCTCGCCCCGCCCCGTATGCCCGCCCCTCCGGCCGTGCGTCCAGCGCCTCGAAAGCCGGAAAAATTCGCCGAATCGTCGCCCGGGGGTTGCTTTTCGTCCGAAAAATTTCTAAATTTGTGAAATTCGGAAACAACCTTAAACTCGATATTCTATGGCAAACAAAGAACTGCTGCTCGGCGACGAGGCGCTTGCACAGGGCGCGCTCGACGCCGGTCTGTCGGGCGTCTATGCCTATCCGGGCACGCCTTCGACCGAAATCACGGAGTACATCCAGGGCCATCCGCTGACCGCCGAGCGCGGTATCCACAGCGCCTGGTCCACCAACGAAAAGACGGCCGTGGAGGCCGCACTCGGCATGTCGTTCGCGGGCAAGCGCTCGATGGTCTGCATGAAGCACGTGGGCCTGAACGTGGCGGCCGACGCCTTCGTCAATTCGGCCATGACGGGCGCCAACGGCGGCATGATCGTCGTGGCGGCCGACGACCCCTCGATGCACTCGTCGCAGAACGAGCAGGACTCGCGTTTCTACGGCAAATTCGCCCTCGTGCCCGTGTTCGAACCCTCGTCGCAGCAGGAGGCCTACGACATGGCCGCCGACGCCTTCGACCTTTCGGAGCGCTACCGCATACCGGTGCTGATGCGCCTGACCACCCGCATGGCCCACTCGCGCGCCGTGGTCACGCTGGGTGAGCGCCGCGCGCAGAACGAGCGCCGCAGCCCCGAGAACAAGCGTCAGTGGGTGCTGATGCCCGCCTCGTCGCGCGCACGCTACGACGTGCTGGTCGAGGACCACAAGCGTTTCGAGGCCGAAGCCGAGACGAGCCGCTACAACGGCTACACCGACGGTCCGGACCGCACGACGGGCATCATCGCCTGCGGCATCGCCTACAACTACCTCATGGAGAACTATCCCGACGGATGCCCCCACCCCGTGCTGAAGATCTCGCAGTATCCGCTGCCCAAGGCCCTCGTGCGCCGCATGGCCGAAGAGTGCGGCTCGATCCTGGTGATCGAGGAGGGCCAGCCCGTGGTGGAAGAAATGGTGCGCGGCGTGCTGCCCACGCCCGTAGCGGTCAAGGGCCGCCTCACGGGCGAACTGCCCCGCACGGGCGAGCTGACGCCCGACAGCGTGCGCGAAGCGCTCGGGCTGCCCCGCCACGAAGCGCACGCCGCCAGCGAGGTGACCGTGCCGCGTCCGCCCGCCCTCTGCCAGGGCTGCGGCCACCGCGACATGTACACCGTGCTGACCGAGGTCGTGCGCGAGTACCCCGACGCCAAGGTATTCGGCGACATCGGCTGCTACACGCTGGGGTGGCTCGCACCCTTCCATGCGCTCGACACGGTGCTCGACATGGGCGCCTCGATCACCATGGCCAAAGGCGCCGCCGACGCGGGCCAGCACCCGGCCGTGGCCGTGATCGGCGACTCGACCTTCACCCACTCGGGCATGACGGGACTGCTGGACGCCGTGAACGCCAAGGCGCACATCACGGTGGTCATCTCCGACAACCTCACCACGGGCATGACCGGCGGCCAGGACTCGGCCGGCACCGGCCGCCTCGAACGCATCTGCGAAGGCCTGGGCGTGGAGCCCGGGCACATCCGCACGGTAGTGCCCCTGCCCAAGAACCACGACGAGATGCGGGCCATCCTCCGCGAAGAGCTCGAATACCCCGGCGTGTCGGTCATCATCCCGCGCCGCGAGTGCATCCAGACCGCAAAACGCCATAACGCAAAAAAATAAGAGCAGTTTCATGAAACGCGACATCATACTTTCGGGCGTCGGAGGACAAGGCATCCTCTCGATCGCCACCGTCATCGGCAAAGCCGCCCTCAACGAGGGACTCCACATCAAACAGGCCGAAGTCCACGGCATGAGCCAGCGCGGCGGCGACGTGCAGTCGAACCTGCGTCTGTCGTCGGCCCCCATCGCCTCGGACCTCATACCGCGCGGCTGTGCGGACATCATCCTCTCGCTCGAACCCATGGAGGCCCTGCGCTACCTGCCGTGGCTCTCGACCGAGGGCTGGATCGTGACGAACACCACGCCCTTCGTGAACATAGGCAACTACCCCGAGGCCGAGGCCCTCGACCGCGCACTGCGGTCGCTGCCCCGCGTGATCGCCATCGACGTGGACACCATAGCCAAGGAGGCGGCATCGCCCCGCGCGGCCAACATCGTCCTGCTGGGCGCCGCGGCGCCGCTGCTCGACCTCGAAGCCGCCAAGCTCGAACAGGGCATCCGCGACATCTTCGCACGCAAGGGCGACGCCGTGGTCGAGAGCAACCTCGCGGCGTTCCGCGCAGGATACGAGTACGCACGCAAAAGCATGCAGCGATGAAGATGCCGATCGAAACCTCGCTCCTGAACGACATTCTTCGGGAGATGGACATCGCCGACATCGCACAGGCGACCATCCGCCAGTCGGGCGACATCGCACGCCGCATGGAGCAGCGCTCGGGTGCGGAGTTCCTCCACCTCGAAATGGGCATCCCGGGCCTCGCGCCCGAGCAGGTCGGCGTCGAGGCCGAATGCGCCGCGTTGCAGCGGGGCGTGGCCTCGATATACCCCCCGATGCAGGGCATTCCGGCCCTGAAGGAGGCCGCCTCGAAGTTCATCCGCGCCTACCTCGACATCGAACTGGCCCCCGCGGGCTGCATCCCCACCGTGGGCTCGATGCAGGGCAGCTTCACCACGTTCCTGCTCTGCTCGCAGCTCGACAAGCGGCGCGACACCATCCTCTTCATCGACCCCGGCTTCCCCGTGCAGCGCAGCCAGACCAACATCCTCGGCATCAAGAGCGCCTCGTTCGACATCTACGAATACCGCGACGACCGCCTGGGCGCCAAGCTCGAAAGCTACCTGCGCGAGGGCAACATCGCGGCCATCGTCTACTCGAACCCCAACAATCCGGCGTGGATCTGCCTCACGGAGGAGGAGCTGGCGACCATCGGCCGCCTAGCCACGCAGTACGACACGGTGGTGATCGAGGACCTGGCCTACCTGTGCATGGACTTCCGCAAGCCGCTCGGCCGCCCGGGCGAGGCCCCGTTCCAGGCCACCGTGGCACGCTACACCGACAACTACATCCTGATGCTCTCGGCCTCGAAGATCTTCAGCTACGCCGGACAGCGCATCGCCGTGGCCGCCATTTCGGACAAGCTCTACGGCCGCACCTATCCGGCGCTGCGCGAGCGCTACAACATCGGGCGCCTGGGCGACGCCTACGTGCTGGGCATCCTCTACGGCGCCTCGTCGGGCACGAGCCATTCGGCGCAGTGCGCCCTGGCCGCGATGTTCGACGCCGCGGCCGAGGGACGCCTCGACTTCGTGGGCCACGCCTCGGAGTATGCGCGGCGCGCGGCGCGCAGCAAGGAGATCTTCCTGCGCCACGGCTTCCACATCGTCTATGACAAGGACCGCGACGAGCACGTCAGCGACGGCTTCTTCTACACGATCGGCCGCCGCGGCATGACCAGCGCCGAGCTGCTGCGCGAGCTGCTGCTCTACGGCATCTGCGCCATCTCGCTCACCTCCACCGGCAGCCACCAGGAGGGCATCCGCGTCTGCATCTCGCAGATGAACCGCCCCGAACAGTTCGACATGCTCGACGAGCGTCTGGCGCTCTTCGCACAAAACCACAAAGACTGACCATGGCAAACTACACCACAGCGGCCGAGGCCGTGAAACTGATCCGCCCGCACGACCACGTTTACATCCAGGGCAGCACCTCGATTCCCGAGGTGCTCGTGCAGGCGATGACCGACCGCGCGGCGGAGCTCACCGACGTCACGCTCTACTCGGCATTCGCCGTAGGCCGGGGCGACGCCCCCTACTGCAAGCCCGAATTCAAGGATACGTTCCTCGTGAACAGCCTCTTCGTGGCCAACAACATCCGCCGCTGGCTCGCACAGGGCTACGGCCAGACCATCCCGGCGTTCCTGGGCGAAATCCCGGGACTCTTCCGCAGCGGGCTGCTGCCCGTGGACGTGGCGATCCTCAACGTCTCGCGGCCCAATGCCGACGGCTACTGCTCCTACGGCGTCTCGGCCGACCTGGCCGTGCCGGCCGTGGAGTGCGCCAAGACCGTCATCGCACAGGTCAATGCCGCCATGCCCTTCTCGTACGGCGACGCGCTGATCCACATCTCGAAGATCGACGCCGCGGTCGAAGTGGACGAACCGCTGGTCGAGCTGCCGACCTGCGTGCCCAACGAGATCGAGAGCCGCATCGGCCGCCACATCGCCGAGCTCATTCCCGACGGCGCGACGCTCCAGATCGGCGTGGGCGGCATTCCGAACGCCGTGCTCGCGGCGCTCACGAACCACAAGCACCTCGGACTGCACACCGAGGCCATGACCGACGGCGTTGTGCCCCTGATCGAGCGCGGCATCATCGACAACTCGCAGAAGAAAGTCCTGCCCCACAAGAACGTAGCGTCGCTGGCCCTCGGCTCGAAGCGGCTCTACGACTACATGGACTACTGCGAGGACCTCGAAATGCGCGACGTGGCCTGGACGAACGACCCCTTCCGCATCCGTCAGAACCCCAAGGTTATGGCGATCAACTCGGCGGTCGAAGTCGATCTCACGGGACAGATCTGCGCCGACTCGGTCGGCACGCGCATCATTTCGGGCGTGGGCGGACAGCACGACTTCATGTACGGCGGCGCCCTCTCCGAGGGCGGCAAGACCTTCATCGCCATCCCGTCGATGACCGAGAAGGGCCAGTCGAAGATCAACCCCGTGCTGGCGTCCGGCGCCGGCGTGGTGACGACCCGCCACATGATCCAGCACGTAGTCACGGAGTACGGCGTGGCCGACCTCCGGGGCAAGAACCTCGCGCAGCGGGCCCGTGCGCTGATCGGAATCGCGCACCCGCAGTTCCGCGAGGAGCTCGAACGCACCGCAGCCGAACGCTACGGCTACTCGTTCCTGCGGCTGAAGTAGCGCGCTCCGGCACCTGCGGCCCCGCTGCGGGACCGTCGTGCCGGTCATGCAACGCGCCCCGTGAGTCGTCACGGGGCGCGTTTTTTCGTCCGCAGGAGAGTTTATTCGACAAGCGGGTTCCTGTCGCAGGCAGCGGAAGTCTTGCGCGCCGCCGGACGCATGCCGAAAAGCCAGACCGACAGAAAGTCGCTCGACCGCAGCATGCCGCTCAGCAACAGGCACACGGCGACGATGCAAAGCGAGAGCGCCAGCGCCGCAAGCAGTTGCAGCAGCAGCATCCCCTCGGGCGCCAGGAGTCCGCCGAGGAACGCAAGCGGCGGGATAAGGAAGTAATGAAGCATGTAGATGTCCAGCGTGCGCCGGCCGACCAGCCCCAGCCCCCGGGCCGCGACGCCGTTGCGCCGGAAATACCCCCGGGCGGAGTAAAAGAGCGTCACGACCATGCCGAGCCCCGCATACCTTGCCGCCACGTCGTGCACCATTCGGTATGCCACTCCGTTCCAGGCGCGAAAAGAATCGCTGTACCACAAACACATGCACGCCACATACGCGACGATCGCCAGCGTTTTCATCCTGTCGGACGAGCACGCACGGCAGAATGCCGCCTCGTATTTGCGGCACACGATTCCGAGCGTGAAGAACTGGAAGTATTTCGCGACGTTCTCCCAACAGAGGAGGGTCCACAGCCAGCCCTCCTTCGGAAAGGGCGCCACGAGCACCCCAAGCCCTGCGGCGGAAAGCAGAGCCATGCCGGCGATCGTGAATCCCTCGCCGCATTTGCGCCCGAGCAGCGACAGGAGCGTATAGCACAGGAACATCTGAAAGAGCACGACGGTAAACCAATAGCCGCCGAAGCCCGATTCGACCCAGCCGAGCGGGTCGCCGCCGGACGCGTAGGCCAGAAGTGCGAAGAAGATCAGCGTGCAGATCACCTGTGCACGAAATTTCCGCACCAGCATGGAGCGCGTGAATTCCGAAGTCCACTTGCCGACGGAACGGTAGGCGAAGAATCCGCTCACAAAGAAGAAGAGCGGCATGCGGAATGTCAATAGGGCGGAGCTGAGAAGAGTGTCGTATCCGCCGAGATTCATGGACAACAGGACGTGGCCCATCACCACCAGCACCATGGAAAAACCCCGGAGGGCGTCGAATTCATACATTCTGCCGGCGAAGGCATACCCGGTGGCGCCTACTGCGGCATCGGGCAGGGGGGGGGAATTTTCATCGTTCTGTTTTCGGCGAGGGCACCGTATGCCCGCCGGTCTTTAAATCATTCGCTTGGGTTATGATCCGTGCGGTATTACGAATCGGCTGCAAAGGTATACAATTATTCCGTTTCAATGCGCTCTGCGGACAATTTTCTACGAGGGCGGTCGTGCGGCGGCGCGGAGCCCCGCGCCCAATCCCCCGGGCCGCAGCCCGAACTCTCCGCACGGAATCCTACTCAAGAGAGTTATCGGAAACACAGGAATTGCAGGGACCGCAAGGCTTGGTTGGGATGCAGAGAATCGAAGCCCCGAGGAACGCAGGGATACGGGAAACGCACAGAAATGCACGCCCTCAGGAATTGCAGGTATGCGCCGATCGCAGGAAGCTCGGAGACCCCAAGGACCGCCGAAACTCCAGTGACCGCCGGAATCAAGGCCCCACATGGACCGCAAAAACAGCAGAAACAGAACAGCCGGAACCACAGAAACCGCCGGAATCCAGGGCTCCAGCGACCGCCGGTCCCGCCGGCCGAAACGCAAAAAACCCTCCGGCCCCCGCATATTTGCGGGAGCCGGAGGGTTCGGCACCGAATGCCCCGGCCGGAACGTTCCGGCAAAAGCATCCGTTCTATTGCGGCTGCGCTGCGGCACCGGGATTCCGGCCCGCAGGGCAGCGCCTCTTCCTACTTCGCGGCGCGCAGTTCGCCCAGCTCCTCGACCGAGCCGACCACCAGGTCGTCGTAATCGCGCAGACCCGTACCGCCGGGGATCAGGTGACCGCAGATCACGTTCTCCTTCAGGTTCTCCAGCGGATCGACCTTGCCCTGGATGGCGGCCTCGTTGAGCACCTTCGTAGTCTCCTGGAACGATGCGGCCGAAATGAAGCTCGACGTCTGCAATGCGGCACGCGTAATACCCTGGAGCACCTGACGCGAGGTGGCGGGCACGATGTCGCGCACCTGCACCAGTCGCTGGTCGCGGCGCTTGAGGCCCGAGTTCTCGTCGCGCAGCTTGCGCAGCGAGATGATCTGGCCCGGCTGCACGCTCGTCGAATCGCCGGCATCGGTCACCACGACCTTGTCGTACAGTTCGTCGTTCACGTCCATGAACTCCCACTTATCGACGATCTGATCCTCGAAGAAGCGGGTGTCGCCCGGATCCTGGATCTGCACCTTGTTCATCATCTGACGCACGATGACCTCGAAGTGCTTGTCGTTGATCTTCACGCCCTGCATGCGGTACACCTCCTGCACCTCGTTCACGATGTACTCCTGTACCTTCGTGGGACCGAGGATGTTCAGGATGTCGCTCGGGGTGATGGCACCGTCCGACAGCGGACTTCCGGCCTTCACGTAGTCGTTCTCCTGGACGATGATCTGACGCGACAGGGGCACCAGATAACGCTTCGTATCGCCCTCTTTCGAGGTGATGATGATCTCGCGGTTACCGCGCTTGATCTTGCCGAACGTCACCTCGCCGTCGATCTCCGACACGATGGCGGGATTCGACGGGTTGCGGGCCTCGAACAGCTCCGTAACACGCGGCAGACCACCGGTAATATCGCCGCCCGACTTGCCGACCGCACGCGGGATCTTGATCAGAATGTCGCCCGTCTTGATCTTGGCGTTGTCCTTCACCACGACGTGGGCCGAAACGGGCAGGTTGTACTGCTTGACCTCCTCGCCCTCCTTGTTCACGATCTTGATGACGGGGTTCTTGGTCTTGTCTTTCGACTCGATCACCACGCGCTCCGACAGACCCGTCTGCTCGTCGCGCTCCTCGCGGTAGGTGACGCCCTCGATGACGTTCTCGTACACCGCGCGGCCCTCGTACTCCGAGATGATTACGGCGTTGTACGGATCCCACTCGCAGATCATGTCGCCCTTCTGCACCTCGGCGCCGTCGGCCATGAAGAGCACCGAACCGTAGGGCAGGTTGTGGGTATAGAGCACGATGTCGGTCTTCGGATCGACGATGCGGAACTCCGACTGACGCGAAATCACGATATCGACCGGCTCGCCCGCGGCGTTCTTGCTCTTCACCGTGCGCAGCTCGTCGATTTCGAGACGGCCCGCATATTTCGACACCACGTTGGTCTCGACGGCGCTGCCGCCGGCCACACCACCGACGTGGAACGTACGCAGGGTAAGCTGCGTACCCGGCTCGCCGATCGACTGCGCGGCGATCACGCCGACCACCTCGCCTTTCTGCACCATGCGCGCCGTGGCCAGGTTGCGGCCGTAGCACTTGGCGCACACGCCGCGACGCGACTCGCACGTGAGCATCGAACGGATCTCCACCGATTCGAGCGGCGACTTCTCGATCGCCTCGGCGATGTCCTCCGTGATCTCCTCGCCCGCGCGGCAGATGATCTCGCCCGTGAGCGGGTGGATGACGTCGTTGAGCGCCGTGCGGCCCAGGATGCGGTCGTAGAGCGTCTGCACCACGTCGTCGTTGCGCTTGATCGCCGTGGCGGTCAGACCGCGCAGCGTGCCGCAATCCTCCTCGTTGATGATGACGTCCTGCGCCACGTCCACCAGACGGCGCGTCAGGTAACCGGCATCGGCCGTCTTCAGTGCGGTATCCGCAAGACCCTTTCGGGCACCGTGCGTCGAGATGAAGTACTCAAGCACCGAAAGACCCTCCTTGAAGTTCGAGAGAATCGGGTTCTCGATGACCTGCTGACCGCCCTCGACGCCCGACTTCTGCGGCTTGGCCATAAGACCTCGCATACCGCTCAGCTGACGGATCTGCTCCTTCGAACCTCGGGCACCCGAGTCGAGCATCATGTATACGGGGTTGAAACCGTCGTCGTCCTTGACCAGCGTGTCGATCACGACCTTGGTCAGCTTCGAGTTGATGTTGGTCCAAACGTCGATGATCTGGTTGTATCGCTCGTTGTTGGTGATCAGACCCATGTTGTAGTCCTCCATGATGGCGTCCGAACGGTCGTAGCCCTCCTGCACCAGCTTCTGCTTCTCCTCGGGGATGATCACCGCGTCGAGGTTGAACGACAGGCCGCCCTGGAATGCCATGCGGTAGCCCATGTTCTTGATGTCGTCGAGGAACGCGGCCACCTTGTCGGCACCGGCCTTCTTCATCACCAGCGAGATGATGTCGCGCAGCGAACGCTTCGTCAGCACCTCGTTGATGAAGCCCACCTCCTCGGGCACCACCTGGTTGAAGAGGATGCGGCCGATGGTCGTCTCCTTGAGCACGCGCACCAGTTCGCCGGCTTCGTTCAGGTCGTTCACCATGCACTTGACCTGTGCGTGGAGGTCGGCGCGGCCCTCGTTGTAGGCGATGATCGCCTCCTCCGGACCGTAGAAGCAGAGCCCCTCGCCCTTCACGCCCTTGCGGGGCTTGGTGATGTAGTACAGACCGAGGACCATGTCCTGCGACGGCACCGTGATCGGCGCGCCGTTGGCGGGGTTGAGCACGTTGTGCGATCCGAGCATCAGCATCTGGGCCTCCAAGATGGCGGCATTGCCCAGCGGCAGGTGCACGGCCATCTGGTCGCCGTCGAAGTCGGCGTTGAACGCCGTACATGCCAGCGGATGCAGCTGCATGGCCTTGCCCTCGATCAGCTTGGGCTGGAACGCCTGGATACCCAGACGGTGCAGCGTCGGAGCACGGTTCATCAGCACCGGATGGCCCTTGATGACGTTCTCCAGGATGCCCCAGATCACCGGATCCTTGCGGTCGATGATCTTCTTGGCCGACTTCACCGTCTTCACGATGCCGCGCTCGATGAGCTTGCGGATCACGAACGGCTTGTAGAGCTCGGCGGCCATATCCTTCGGGATACCCATCTCGTGCATCTTCAGCTCGGGGCCGACCACGATGACCGAACGCGCCGAGTAGTCCACGCGCTTACCGAGCAGGTTCTGGCGGAAGCGGCCCTGCTTGCCCTTGAGCGAGTCCGACAGCGACTTGAGCGGCCGGTTCGACTCGTTCTTCACGGCATTGCTCTTGCGCGAGTTGTCGAAGAGCGAATCCACGGCCTCCTGCAACATGCGCTTCTCGTTGCGCAGGATCACCTCCGGCGCCTTGATCTCGATCAGACGCTTCAGACGGTTGTTGCGGATGATGACGCGGCGGTAGAGGTCGTTCAGGTCCGACGTGGCGAAGCGGCCGCCGTCCAGCGGCACCAGCGGACGCAGCTCGGGCGGAATCACCGGGATCACGTTGAGTACCATCCACTCGGGTTTGTTGCGGCCGTTCGAGGCACGGAACGACTCGATGACGTTCAGGCACTTGAGCGCTTCGCTCTTACGCTGCTGCGAAGTCTCGGTCGTGGCCTTGTGGCGCAGCGCGTAGGACATCGAGTCGAGATCCACCTGCTTGAGCAGGGTGTAGATCGCCTCGGCGCCCATCTCGGCCACGAACTTGTTCGGGTCGTCGTTGTCGAGGCCCTGGTTGCCCTTCGGCAGGGCGGCCACCACGTCGAGGTACTCCTTCTCCGAGAGGGTCTGCAACCGCTCGATGCCCTGCTCGGCAGCGGCACCGGCGTTGATGACCACGTAACGCTCGTAGTAGATGATCGCCTCCAGCTTCTTCGACGGAATACCCAGCAGGTAACCGATCTTCGAGGGCAGCGAACGGAAATACCAGATGTGCACCACGGGCACGACCAGCGAAATGTGGCCCATGCGCTCGCGTCGCACCTTCTTTTCGGTCACCTCCACACCGCAGCGATCGCAGACGATGCCCTTGTAACGGATGCGTTTGTACTTACCGCAGTGGCACTCGTAGTCCTTCACCGGACCGAAAATCCGCTCGCAGAACAGACCGTCGCGCTCGGGTTTGTAGGTGCGGTAGTTTATGGTCTCGGGCTTGAGCACCTCGCCGCTCGACTGGGCCAGGATCTCCTCGGGGGAAGCCAGGCCGATCGAAATCCGGTTGTACCCGTTATTGGTTTTATTGTCTTTCGCAAATGACATAATCTATCTATCTTTTTTTCTTATCCACACACTGTAAGGCTTACTCCAACTTGACCGACAAGGCCAGACCGCGCAGCTCGTGCAGCAGCACGTTCATGGCCTCCGGAATGCCCGGACGCGGCAGGTTGTCGCCCTTGACGATCGCTTCGTAAGCCTTCGCACGGCCCATCACGTCATCCGACTTGATCGTCAGAATCTCCTGCAGGATGTTGGCGGCGCCGAAGCCTTCGAGCGCCCACACCTCCATCTCACCGAAACGCTGACCGCCGAACTGCGCCTTACCGCCGAGCGGCTGCTGCGTGATGAGCGAGTAGGGACCGATAGAACGGGCATGCATCTTGTCGTCGATCATGTGGCCCAGCTTGAGCATGTAGATCACACCCACGGTCGCCGGCTGGTCGAACTTCTCGCCCGTGCCGCCGTCGTACAGATAGGTGCGGCCGCTGCGCGGAATACCCGCCTTGGCCGTGTACTCGTTGATCTGGTCGAGCGACGCGCCGTCGAAGATCGGCGTGGCGAACTTCACGCCCAGCTCGCGGCCGGCCCAGCCCAGCACCGTCTCGTAGATCTGGCCGAGGTTCATTCGCGAAGGCACGCCCAGCGGGTTCAGACAGATATCGACGATCGTGCCGTCCTCCAGGAAAGGCATGTCCTCGTCGCGCACCACGCGGGCCACGATGCCCTTGTTGCCGTGGCGGCCGGCCATCTTGTCGCCCACCTTGAGCTTGCGCTTCTTGGCGATGTAGACCTTGGCCATCTGGATCACGCCCGTCTGCGGCAGCTCGTCGCCGTTCGTGAGGTTGTACTTCTCGCGCTTGATGGCGGCGTCGGCCTTCTTCCACTCGATCGTATAGTTGTTGATCGTGGCCTCGATCAGCGCATCGGTGTGCTCGTCGCCCGTCCAGCGGCAGGTACCCAGGTTGAGGTAGCCCATCGCCACGCCGGTCTTCTCGTCCGACGACTTGCGGGCGATCTCCTCCAGCAGCTTCTGCGAGAACTTCGTGCCGGCCGGATAGAGCTCCAGTCCGAAGTAGTCGGTGATGCCGCACGAGGTCTTGCCCTGAAGCAGCGACCACAGCTTGGCCACCAGGCGCTTCGTGAGTTCGGCGATCTGTCCCGCGAACTTCTCGTCGAGTTGCTCCAGTGCGGCGCGCTCGGCGCTCTTGCTCTTCTTGGCCTCCTTGCCCGCACGGCTGTAAAGCTTGGTGTCGATCACCACGCCGTGCAGCGAGGGCTGCGCCTTCATCGAGGCGTCCTTCACGTCGCCGGCCTTGTCGCCGAAGATGGCGCGCAGCAGCTTCTCCTCGGGCGAAGGATCGCTCTCGCCCTTCGGGGTGATCTTGCCGATCAGGATGTCGCCCGGATGCACGTTGGCGCCGATGCGGATGATGCCGTTGGCGTCGAGATCCTTGGTCGCCTCCTCGCTCACGTTCGGAATATCCGACGTGAGCTCCTCGACGCCGCGCTTCGTGTCGCGCACCTCCATGATGTACTCATCGACGTGCACCGACGTGAAGATGTCCTCGCGCTGGATGCGCTCCGAAATCACGATGGCATCCTCGAAGTTGTAACCCTTCCAGGGCATGAACGCCACCTTCAGGTTGCGGCCCAGGGCCAGCTCGCCGTTCTGCGTCGAGTAGCCCTCGGTCAGGATCTGTCCGCGCGTCACCTTCTCGCCCGTCAGCACGATGGGCTTGAGCGTGATCGACGTATTCTGGTTCGTACGGCGGTAGCGCGGCAGCACGTAGGTCGTGACCTCGGGTGCGAACGAGGTGAGGATCTCATCCTCCGTACGTTCGTAGCGGATCTCGATCTTCGAGGCGTCGGCGAAGACCACCTCGCCGTCGCCCTCGGCGACGATCTGGATGCGGCTGTCCGAAATCATGTCCTTCTCGATGCCCGTACCCACGATCGGCGACTCGCACGTCACGAGGGGCACGGCCTGGCGCATCATGTTCGAACCCATCAGCGCACGGTTGGCATCGTCGTGCTCCAGGAACGGAATGAGGCTGGCGGCGATCGAAGCGATCTGGTTCGGCGCCACGTCCATCAGGTCCACCTCCTTGTCCGTCACCACGGGGAAGTCGGCACCCTCGCGCGCCTTGATGCGGTCGGGCTGGAGGAAGTGACCCTCCTCGTCGATGGGCACGTTCGACTGCGCCACGACCTTGCCCTCCTCCTCTTCGGCCGAGTAATATTTGATGTGCGCGTTGTCCATGTCGATCACGCCGTTCTCCACCGTGCGGTAGGGGGTCTCGATGAATCCCATGGGCGAAATCTTCGCATAGACGCACAGCGACGAAATCAGACCGATGTTCGGGCCTTCCGGCGACTCGATCGGGCACAGACGGCCGTAGTGCGTGTAGTGCACGTCGCGCACCTCGAAGCCGGCGCGGTCGCGCGACAGACCGCCGGGACCGAGGGCCGACAGGCGGCGCTTGTGCGTGATCTCGGCCAGGGGGTTGATCTGGTCCATGAACTGCGAGAGCTGCGAGGTGCCGAAGAACGAGTTGATCACGCTCGACAGCGTCTTGGCGTTGATCAGGTCCACCGGCGTGAACACCTCGTTGTCGCGCACGTTCATGCGCTCGCGGATCGTGCGGGCCATGCGCACGAAGCCTACCGAGAACTGGTTCGAAAGCTGCTCGCCCACCGTGCGGACACGACGGTTCGAGAGGTGGTCGATGTCGTCCACCTCGGCTTTCGAGTTGATGAGCTGGATCAGGTACTTGATGATGGCGATGATGTCCTCGCGCGTAAGCGTGCGGATCGCCGGATCGGTATCCATGCCGAGCTTCTTGTTGATGCGGAAACGGCCCACGTCGCCCAGGTCGTAGCGCTTGTCCGAGAAGAAGAGCTTCTCGATCACGTCGCGCGCCGTAGCCTCATCGGGCGGCTCCGAAGCGCGCAGCTGCCTGTAGATGTACACCACGGCCTCCTTCTCGGAGTTGCACGGGTCTTTCTGCAACGTATTGTATATGATGGAAAAGTCGATGCCCGAGGGATTCTCCTTGTGCAGCAGAATCGTCTTGGCACCGCTCTCGATGATCTGATCTATGTGCTCCTCCTCGAGTACGGTCTCGCGGTCCACGATCACGTTGTTGCGCTCGATGGACACCACCTCGCCCGTATCCTCGTCCACGAAGTCCTCGACCCACGTCGAGAGCACGCGCGCCGCCAGCTTGCGGCCTACGGCCTTCTTGAGCGCCGTCTTCGTCACCTTCACCTCGTCCGCAAGGTCGAAGATTTCGAGAATCTGCTGGTCGGCCTCGTAGCCGATGGCGCGCAACAGGGTCGTGACCGGAAGCTTTTTCTTACGGTCGATGTAGGCGTACATCACGTTGTTGATGTCCGTGGCGAACTCGATCCACGAACCCTTGAACGGGATGATGCGGGCCGAATAGAGCTTCGTGCCGTTTGTATGCATGCTCTGACCGAAGAATACGCCGGGCGAACGGTGCAGCTGCGAGACGATCACGCGCTCGGCACCGTTGATGACGAACGTACCGCGCTCGGTCATGTAGGGAATCGTACCGAAATAAACGTCCTGCACCGGAACGCCGAAATCTTCGTGTTCGTCGTCCGTGCAGTAGAGTTTGAGCTTCGCTTTCAGAGGCACGCTGTACGTGAGGCCGCGTTCGAGGCACTCTTCGATCGAATAGCGGGGCGGGTCGATATAGTAGTCGATAAACTCCAGAACGAAGTTGTTCCGGGTATCGGTAATGGGGAAATTCTCCTGAAACACCTTGTACAGCCCCTCGTTCTTACGATTCTCGGCCGTCGTGTCCATCTGGAAAAAGTCACGGAATGATTTGAGCTGTACCTCCAGCAGGTCGGGATAGGGAACCCGGTTCCTCACTGTCGAAAAGCTGACTCTTTGTTGTGTTTTTGTTGCGGACATCGGTAAAATCCAAATTAAGTTGAAGTCTAAGTACTCGCGGGTGATGTTACGCTCCCAAGAAACGGGACCTTTTTATCCCGCTAATGCCCCCGGTGTAAACACATTACACCCCGAGAGCATCCGAAACGCCAAAGATCAGACACAGCTCCTTCCGGCACTTCTGATCTTTAGACCAAGAAAGGCATAGAGCTTACGCTTGCCGTAAGCCCTATACCTGCATTGTCTGAAACGTAATAAGCAGCAGAACTACTTAACTTCAACTTCAGCACCTGCCTCCTCGAGCTGACCCTTGATCGACTCAGCCTCCTCCTTGGAAACACCTTCCTTGATGGCCTTCGGAGCGCCGTCTACCAGAGCCTTAGCGTCGCCCAGCGACAGACCTGCGAGCTCCTTGACAACCTTGATCACCTGGAGCTTGGCCTGACCTGCGCTCTTCAGAATCACGTCAAACGACGTCTTCTCGGCAGCAGCAGCCTCGCCAGCACCGGCTGCGGGAGCAGCAACTGCAACAGCTGCGGCAGCGGGTTCAATGCCGTACTCCTCCTTGAGGACGGTAGCCAATTCGTTTACCTCCTTAACCGTCAAATTTACCAGTTCTTCAGCCAGTTTCTTTACATCTGCCATAGTTGTAATCTTTATTAATTTTGTTTTGATTCTTAAGTTAATTGTTACGTGTTTCGAGCGTCTTCACGAGGCCCGCAATCTTTTGGCCTGCATTACCCTGCAGAGCGGAAATAACATTCTTCGCCGGGGATTGCAGCAACAGCACGATATCGCCGATAAGCTCCTCCTTGCTCTTGATGCTGCACAGGGTGTCGAGCTGATTGTCGCCTACGTATACGCTGCCCTCTACGAATGCCGCCTTCAGTACGGGTTTCTCCGACGTCTTGCGGAACTCCTTGATGAGCTGCGCGGGGGCCTTGGCCACCTCCGTAAACATGATCGAGGTCGAACCCTCCAATACTTTCACCAGATCAGCATCCGCTTTCTCGGCCTTCTCAAGTGCCTTGCACAACAAGGTGTTCTTGACGACCACCAGCTTCACGCTGCTCTCGAAGCACTTGCGGCGCAGAGCCGCCGTCTGCTCCGCATTGAGCGTCGCGATGTCGGTCAGATAGAAGTGGGGATACTCGTTGAGCAGAGCGGCAAGGTTGTCGATTACAACCAGTTTTTCTTCCTTTGTCATTCTCTAAGTTCCTCCCTCTATTTAGTTTCTACTGATTTGGAATCAATCTGCACGCCGGGGCTCATCGTGGTCGAGAGATAGATGCTCTTCACGTAAGCGCCCTTGGCAGCAGCCGGTTTCAGCTTGAGAATCATGCTCAGCACCTCGTTCGCATTGTCTGCGATCTGATCTGCCGAGAACGAAATTTTACCGACCGAAGTGTGGATGATACCGAACTTATCGACCTTGAAGTCGATCTTACCCGATTTCACCTCAGTGACAGCCTTGCCGACCTCCATGGTCACCGTACCCGTCTTGGGGTTCGGCATCAGACCGCGGGGACCGAGAATACGGCCCAGCGCGCCGACCTTGCCCATGACGTTGGGGGTCGTGATGATCACATCGACATCCGTCCAGCCGCCTTTGATCTTCTCCACATACTCGTCCAGACCTACGAAGTCGGCACCTGCGGCTTTCGCCTCGGCCTCCTTCTCGGGAGTACAGAGCACCAGCACGCGCACGGTCTTACCCGTTCCGTGGGGAAGGGTCACCACGCCGCGAACCATCTGGTTGGCCTTGCGGGGATCGACGCCCAAACGCACGTCGATATCGACCGAAGCATCGAACTTCGTGAAAGTGATTTCCTTCAGAAGAGCGGCGGCCTCCGTAAGTCTGTAAGCCTTCTGGGCATCCACCTTCGCGTAGGCAACTTTTTGATTTTTCGTCAATTTACTCATCTCTGTAATCTCAATTACATGTTAGGAAATTCACCCACCACGTTGATACCCATGCTGCGGGCCGTACCCGCAACCATGCGCATGGCGGCTTCGATGGTGAAGCAGTTCAGGTCGGGCATCTTGTCCTGAGCGATCTCGCGGACCTGATCCCACGTTACCTGGCCGACCTTATCGCGGTTGGGCTGTGCCGAACCCGACTTGATCTTGGCCGCTTCCTTCAGCTGAATGGCTACGGGCGGCTGTTTAACAACGAAGTCGAACGACTTATCGCTATAAACTGTGATGATGACCGGAAGAACCTTTCCTGCCTTGTCCTGCGTGCGGGCATTGAACTGTTTGCAGAAGTCCATGATATTGACTCCTTTCGAACCCAATGCCGGACCGACCGGGGGAGAAGGGTTGGCAGCACCACCTTTGATCTGCAATTTGATAAATGCAGCAACCTCTTTTGCCATAATTTTCCTTGGTTTATTATTCTTTTTCTACTTGTGTGAAACTCAACTCCATGGGAGTCTTGCGCCCGAATATCTTCACCGATACCGTGAGTTTCTTGCGCTCGTTATCGACAGTCTCAATGGTACCTTGGAAGCTTGAGAAAGGACCGTCCGTAACTTTGACGGTCTCGCCGATAAAGAAGGGTATTTCGTTCTCTTCCTCCACCGAGCTCAGCTCATCGACACGGCCCAAAATGCGGCTCACCTCCTGCGGACGCAGCGGGGTGGCGATCATCTTGCGGCTGTCTTCCTTCGTATCGCCGAGGAATCCGAGCACGTTGGGGGTATTACGAATGATCATGGGAATCTGTCCGACGAATGCGGCCTCGATCAACACGTAGCCGGGATAAGAGACCTTCTCTTTCGAGATTTTCTTACCGTTGCGGATGGTGTAAACCTTCTCCGTGGGGATCAGAACCTGGGAAATGTAATCCTCAAGGTGGTTGTGTCGGATTTCGGACTCGATATACTCTTTGACCTTGTTCTCCTTACCGCCCACCGCACGGATCACATACCATTGTTTGGCTACTTCACTCATTACTCGCTACACAAATTAACGGCCTACACTGGCAAGGAACTTGTAGACTTGGGCGAGGATCGTCTCGAACGACATATCCATCACCAGCACTACAAGAGCGAAGATGACCGACGCCACCATCACGACGACCGTGGAGTTCTGCAACTGGCCGAAAGTAGGCCACGTCACCTTGTTTACAAGCTCGTTGTAAGACTCTTTAATGTAGTTGAACATAATTACCTGTTTTATTTAGCAGGAGCAGAGAGATTCGAACTCCCATCAACGGTTTTGGAGACCGCTATTCTACCCTTGAACTATGCTCCTTTATTGGGAAGCGCCGCCCGGAAGTGACGCTTCCCGTTGTTCGGATCGACTCCGATTACTTCACGATCTTCAGGATCTGACCTGCACCGACCGTACGACCGCCCTCGCGGATTGCGAAACGCAGACCCTCGTTCAGAGCGACAGGGTAGATCAGCTGAACCTTGATCGTCACGTGGTCGCCCGGCATCACCATGTCTACGCCATCGGGCAGGTGAACCTCACCGGTAACGTCCATCGTACGCAGGTAGAACTGGGGACGATACTTGTTGTGGAACGGCGTGTGACGGCCACCCTCTTCCTTCTTCAGGATGTAGACCTCAGCCTCGAACTCGGTGTGCGGGGTGATCGAACCCGGCTTGGCCACTACCATACCGCGCTTAACCTCTTTCTTGTCGATACCGCGGAGCAGCAGACCTACGTTGTCGCCGGCCTCGCCCTCGTCGAGCAGCTTGCGGAACATCTCGACACCCGTGCAGGTCGAAGTCAGCGTCTTCTCCTCGAGACCTACGATCTCGACGGGATCGCCTACGTGAACGATACCGGTCTCGATACGACCCGTAACCACGGTACCGCGGCCGGTGATCGAGAACACGTCCTCGACAGGCATCAGGAACGGCTTCTCGTTCTCACGCTGCGGGATGGGCACGTACTCGTCTACGGCAGCCATCAGCTCCATGATCTTCTCCTCCCAAGCAGCCTCGCCGTTCAGACCGCCGAGAGCCGAGCCGCGGATGATGGGGCAGTTATCGCCATCGAACTCATATTTGTTCAGCAGGTCGCGAACCTCCATCTCGACCAGGTCGAGCATCTCGGGGTCATCGACCATATCGCACTTGTTCAGGAACACGACGATACGGGGAACGTTCACCTGACGGGCGAGCAGCACGTGCTCGTTGGTCTGGGGCATCGGACCGTCGGTTGCGGCAACTACGAGAATCGCACCGTCCATCTGAGCGGCACCCGTAACCATGTTCTTCACATAGTCGGCGTGGCCCGGGCAGTCTACGTGCGCATAGTGGCGGTTGGCCGTCTGATACTCGACATGCGAGGTGTTGATCGTAATACCGCGCTCCTTCTCCTCGGGGGCGTTGTCGATCGAATCGAACGAACGGAGCTCCGAAAGACCATTCTTAGCCAAAACGGTCGTAATAGCGGCGGTAAGGGTGGTCTTACCGTGATCGACGTGTCCGATGGTACCGATGTTCACATGCGGTTTCGAACGGTCAAATTTCTCTTTTGCCATAGCACAAAAAATATTAAAGTTTTATAAAATCGTCCTTAACGTTTCAACTGCAAGAACGGGCAGCACGGAATCCTCCCGACTATCGGAGGTTCTCGCAGAACCCCGGAAGATCACCGCACCACACGCGCTTCGCATTCGAGAGCGGAAGACGAGGCTCAAACTCGCGACCCTTAGCTTGGAAGGCTAATGCTCTATCAACTGAGCTACTTCCGCAAAAACGCACCGTACCCGAACACCCTCCCCGCTACGACAAAAACCCGCATTGCGGGCTTCCTGTCTTCGAACCGGGAATCATAGTTCCGAGACGGTTTCATCGTGGGAAGTGATGGATTCGAACCACCGAAGGCGTAAGCCAGCAGATTTACAGTCTGCCCCATTTGGCCACTCTGGTAACTTCCCTTATCTTTCACTCTATTGACACAGGAGCCGATGGAGGGATTCGAACCCCCGACCAGCTGATTACAAATCAGCTGCTCTGGCCAACTGAGCTACATCGGCATTTTACTACCGTTTTGGACTACAAAAGTAGGTATAAAAAATTTAACAACCAAATTTTCGGTCGAAAATTTTCTACTTGCTTCAAAGAACCGGTGCGAACCGACGCCCAAACGGAGTCGAATCGGATGCAAAGGTAGCAAAAGTTTTGAATTCGACAACATACTGCCCATAAAAAATACGCACAAAAAGCATCTGCCGGATATACCTATATATAATATATAGCCACTGACTCGCAGCAGCGGCCGCCATAGCACTGCGCAAAAACCCCACTTACCGACCGACAAGTCCCCTCCGCAACCGAGACAAACGCCCCGAGCCGAACACTGCCGCAAAACCGATGGATATACAAAAAAAAAGAAACAGCAACAGGGGGTCGGTGCGCCTCTTCACCGCCTGCAGAGTGCAGGATCTGTTGCTGTGAACCATTATAGAGGAATTTCTCTCCTCGTTTCATGTGCAAAGGTAGGGATTTTTTTCAAAGATACAATATTTTATAGAGTTTTTTTCTGATTTTTTTCCACCCAACCCCACAACACCCTGCCGAAAACACACCCGCACCCGCCAGACAACGAAAAAAGAACATCCATACAAAAGAAATAATATACTATGTATTGCACAGTACATAAAAATGCATTATATTTGCAGTACACAAGTAGAGCGGGCGGAACACCGCCGGAGAAATCCGACCGGGCACGGGCCGAAACGACACCGCCCGGACCGGTCCTCGCAGCCAAGCTGCAAAACGTCCTGCCTGCCTGCTTGAAAACACAATAAAAACCGATCCGTTATGAACCGCCAAACCTACAAAGACCTCATCCGGGCCACCGACGACCGCATAATCGCCGGCGTATGTGCGGGCCTGGCCGACTTCTTCGGCCTGGACACCTCCACCGTACGCCTCGCCACCCTGCTGCTGATCCTCTTCGGCGGACTCTCGCTCTGGGTCTACATCATCCTGTGGATCATCGTGCCGAGCGCACCCCGAAGGTAAACCGCCCGTCCCATGACCGCAGAAAACACCAAATCGCAGATGCGCAAGGGCACGCTGGAGTATTGCATCCTGGCGATCCTCTCGCGCGGCGACTCCTACGCCCCGAAGATCCTCGCGGAGCTCAAGCGCTCCGAGATGATCGTCGTGGAGGGCACGCTCTACCCGATCCTCACACGGCAGAAGAATGCGGGACTGCTCTCCTACCGCTGGGAAGAGTCGCCGCAAGGCCCCCCCCGCAAATACTATTCGCTGACCCCCGAGGGCCGCGAGTACCTGCGGGCGCTCGACGAAGCCTGGGATGACCTCGTGCTGCAAATCGACCGCATCCGCCACGGCGGCGCGTCCCTGGCCGACGCATCGCCCGCCCCGAACTACGAATACGAATCCTAAACACCCCGCAACGATGAAAAAAACCGCTCTCATCCTCCTGACCATCTTTCTGACCGCCGTAGCCTGCGCATGCGGCTGTACGACGCGCCCCGCACTGAAAGGCAGCGGCCGCATCGTCACCAAGGAGCTGCCGGCCCCGGAGTTCCACACGCTGCACGCCTCGAACGCGATCGACGTCTACCTTACGGACAAAGGCGACAAAATCCGCATCGACGCCGACGACAACCTGATGAAATACGTGACGGTCGATGCGCACGACGGCATCCTGCGCATCGGACTCGACCACCGCAACGTCCGCCACCGCCACATCACCGTCACGGTGCCCGCCGACGGCACGATCCGCAGCCTGCGCGCCGCCTCGGACGCCACGATCCTCTCCGAAACCGCCCTGCGGGGCGACGAGGTGACACTGACCGCTTCGAGCAGCGGCGAAATCGCGGTCGCCGTCACGGCCCGCGCCTGCACGCTCGACGCGTCGAGCAGCGGCGAAATCAAAGCCGGAATCCACGCCGACAACTGCACGATCGAGGCTTCGAGCAGCGCCGAGATCGAAGTGATTGCCTACGTCACGGGCCGGTGCGACCTCCGCACCTCCAGCGCCGCGGAGGTGACGCTGCGCGGCGAAGCGGCCGAATGCGTCGCACGATGCGGCTCGGCATCGGAACTCGACGCCGAGGAGTTCGCGGTCCGCACCTTCGACATCGAGGCGAAGAGCGCCGCAAAGGCCGAAATTCACTGCACGGAGCGCCTCCGCGCCGCGGCATCGAGTGCCGCAACCATCGAGTACCGGGGCGACTGCACCACGGACATCCGCCAGTCAAGCGCCGGCTCCGTCCGCCGCGAGCACTGATCCCCGGCACACGCAACAAAGAACCCGCACACACGACAAACCGATACGCACATGAAAGAGGTCATCAAATGCAGCATCGCCGGCGTGGCTTTCACCCTCGACACCGATGCCTACGACACCCTTCGTCGCTACCTCGACACCCTGAACGACACCTACCGCACCACCCCCGACGGCCCGGAGATTGTGGCCGACATCGAGGCGCGAATCGCCGAACTGATCCTCACCGCCCAGGACGGCTCGCGGGTGGTCGATCTGCCCCTCGTCCGCAACATCATCGCCCAGCTGGGCACCCCCGAGGACATCAGCGGCCGCGGGGAGTCGCCCGCCGACGGCACGCCGCGCATTCCGCGGCGCTTCTACCGCGACACGGCGAACGCCCGGCTGGGCGGCGTATGCTCCGGCGTGGGCCGCTACTTCGACATCGACCCCGTGTGGATCCGCCTGGCCTTCTTCCTGCCGCTGCTCTGCTCCTTCTTCGGCTGGATTCCGCTCGTGGGCTGGACCGGACCGATCATGGGCAACCTGTTCTTCATCTTCACCGTCTGCTACTGCGTGGCCTGGTTCGTCGTGCCGGCCGCACGCTCGCCCCGCCAGAAGCTCGAAATGAACGGCGAGCGCATCACGGCGCAGTCGATCCGCGAAACCGCCGCCGCGAGCAACGACGCCGACCGCAAGGCCAAACCCATCGTGGCGGACGCCGTGTCGGCTCTGGGCCAGGTGGTGCTGATCGCCATGAAGATCGTCGCCGGCCTGCTGGTCTTCGGACTGATCCTCACGGCCTGCGGCCTGATCATCGGACTCTTCGCCGTAGCGGTGAGCGGTCCCGAGCTGTTCGCCCACAGCCCGCTCCACGACTCGGGCACCTGGATCTCCCTGCTGGCCATCGGCATTGCTCTGCTTCCGGTGCTGATGCTGATCTACGTGCTGATGTGCCTGATCGCCTCGCGCAAGCCGGGCGGCAGGATCGTGCTGGCATTCTTTCTGGTGTGGATGTGCGTCGTCGCGGCCTGCAGCATCCTCGCCGTGCGCGGCAACATTCCCCGCCGCATGCTGCACCGGCGGGCGAAGATCGAACGCATCATGCAGACCGAAGTGGTGCTCGACGGCGACTCGACCACCGTGGGCAACCTGCTCCGCGACCACGAACGCGTGGAGTCGGTGCTGAACACCGAGGAGCACACGCTCCGCATTTCGGTGCCCGACCGCCACATCGACATCTCGGTCGATAAGAACAACGCCTCGGTCACGGTGACCGAGGAGGAGGACGACGACTGACCCGACCGGCCCGCCGCCGGGGCCCCGGACCGTCCTACGCACGGGACGTGTCCGGGCCGCCGACGTACGGCAGGTGCGGGCACCGCGGAGCGGAGCGCCCCGGCCTCCCGCCCGAAGAAATCGCCGGAGCTCCGACGGGAGCTCCGGCGCCGCGTTTGCGGATGCGAAAAAATTGCGTATCTTTGAACGGTTTTCCTCACCCGGCAACCCGCATGCGGCACGTACGATGCATCGACACGCACGCCGTACCGCGACAAAACGGCGGCGTCCGGCCGGGCGACGTCATGAAGACGCCGGGCGAAAACGACCGCAAACAAGCGAACGAATATGGCTGAAATAAAATGCATCGGCATCCTGACCTCGGGCGGCGACGCCCCGGGCATGAACGCCGCGATCCGCGCCGTCACGCGCACGGCGATCTACCGGGGCTTCACCGTAAAAGGCATCCTGCGCGGTTACCGCGGCCTGGTGAACGACGAGATCATCGAGTTGAAATCGCAGAGCGTGAGCAACATCATCCAGCAGGGCGGCACGATGCTCAAGACCGCACGCTGCCGTGAGTTCGAAACCTCCGAAGGACGCCGCACGGCCTACGAACACATGACGGCCGCCGGCATCGACGCCCTGGTGGTCATCGGCGGCGACGGCTCGCTCACGGGCGCCTCGATCTTCGCCCGCGAATACAACGTGCCGATCGTGGGGCTGCCCGGCACCATCGACAACGACCTGGGCGGCACCGACACCACCATCGGCTACGACACGGCGCTCAACACCATCATGGAGGCGGTGGACAAGCTGCGCGACACGGCTTCGAGCCACGAACGGCTCTTCTTCGTGGAGGTGATGGGCCACACGGCGGGCTACCTGGCCCTCAACGGCGCCATCGCCACGGGCTGCGAAGCGGCCATCATCCCCGAAATGGAGACCGAGGTCGATCAGCTGGGCGAACTCATCAACCACGGCTTCCGCAAGAGCAAGAACTCGGCGATCGTGCTCGTGGCCGAAAACCCCCGCACGGGCGGCGCCATGGGCCTGGCCGAGCGCGTGAAGCAGGAGTTCCCGCAGTACGACGCGCGCGTGACGATCCTGGGCCACATCCAGCGGGGCGGCTCGCCCACGGCCCTGGACCGCATCCTGGCCTCGCGCCTGGGCGAAGCGGCCATCGAGGCCATCCTCGAAGGCCAGCGCAACGTGATGATCGGCACGCAGAACGGCCGCATCGCCTACGTCCCCTTCCAGAAAGCCATCCGCCACGACAAGACCATCGACCGCGACGACCTCGACCTGGTGCGCATCCTGTCGATCTGACGCCGCACGGCACCCACGACACGAAACCCATACCCGAACATAAAGAAATGAAACGCGTAATAGGAATCGGCAATGCCCTCACGGACATGCTCGTAAACCTCAATTCGGATACCGTGCTCGACCGGTTCCGCCTGCCCAAAGGCTCGATGAGCCTCGTCGATACGCAGCTCCAGACCGAAATCTCGAAGTCGGTGGCCGGACTGCCCTACTCGCTCTCGCTCGGCGGCTCGGCCGGCAACACCATCCGCGCCATGGCCCGCCTGGGCTGCCAGGTGGGATTCATCGGCAAGGTGGGTCCCGACACCACGGGCGACTTCTTCATCCGGGCGCTCGACAACCTCGGCATCGAACCCCACGTCTTCCGCGGCACGGAGCGCTCGGGCAAGTGCGTGTCGCTCATCTCGCCCGACGGCGAGCGCACGATGGTCACCCACCTGGGCGCGGCGCTCGAACTCTCGGCCGCCGAGCTCGGCCCCGCACTCTTCGCGGGCTACGACTGCCTCTACGTCGAGGGCTACCTGGTCCAGGACCACGCCCTGATCCGCGGCGCCGTGCAGACCGCCAAGGCATGCGGTCTCCAGGTCGCGATCGACCTGGCGAGTTTCAACATCGTGGACGAAAACCGCGACTTCCTGCGCGCGCTGGTCGCCGAACACGTGGACATCCTCTTCGCCAACGAGGACGAAGCCAAGGCCTTCACCGGCGAGGCGGAGCCGCTCAACGCCCTGCAAAGCATCTCGGAGCTGTGCCCGCTCGCCGTGGTCAAGATCGGCACGCGCGGCGCACTGATCAAGAACGGCGGCGAGGTGGTGCACGTGGGCATCATGGCCGCCGCGAAGCGCGTGGACACCACGGGCGCCGGCGACTTCTACGCCGCGGGCTTCCTTTCGGGCCTCTGCTCGGGTCTCACGCTGCGCCAGTGCGGCACGATCGGCGCCATCACCGCCGGCAAGGTCATCGAGGTCGTGGGCACCACCTTCGGCGAGGAGGCGTGGGACGACGTCTTCCGTCTCGTCCGCAAGGTCGAACACGAGAAGTACCTCTTCTGACCGGCGCATCCGGGAAAAAGCAACGGGCCGGTCTGCCATGGCAG
>OFFF01000634.1_pt1 | contig 25779 bp, 22 predicted proteins | sample 1521301 | NCBI WGS metagenome assembly OFFF01 (sample SAMEA3504101, study PRJEB24116) | mouse gut metagenome | biome: mouse gut; feature: mouse-associated habitat; material: faeces | place: Denmark | collected 2011
AGGAGGAGCGGAAGTTGGCGTAGGAGCAGAGCGTCATGTAATAAAAAAGATAGGAGCTTCCGTTGGTACGGATGTCCCTATCTTCCATAAGGCTACGGAGGAACTCATGGTAGATGCGGCACCGTGGGTAGTCCACGATTTGTTAGATTTCTAATTGATAATCCATGGTAGTCTCCTTTCGCTAATGTGCAATGTCTCAAAACAGCAAAAAATAAAGCAAAAATAAAGAAGCACAGCAAAAGAGGCTGAAAAACATTGCTTTCAGCCCCGTGTAATGCTATAATCTGTTTGGTTTAGAAACTGACTGCCTCCATACAATAAGGTGGACTTAAGGTGGTCATGAGGATCAGAGGGGCAACAAAGCCAGTATGAATGCGGCGTTGCGGGTCTGGTGGCATACGTCTGCAACACCCTGATTCACCGGTTCAAATCCGGTCTGCGCCTCTGAAGAACCCCGATTCATGCGGGGTTTTTTACTGCCCTTTTTTCCCTGCGGGGCCCATATTTCATATGCGCTTTTCTCATTTTATGAAGGGAAAGGATATCCCGTCATTCTGATACTTTTCCTGATTTTCCTGATGATGACTTTTCTCAGTATATGAAGGGAAATGATACAGGGGAACTTTATAGATTGGAGAAGCTGCTGGGGGTGGAGGTTTTCCGCAGTGATAAAAACTTTGGCTTTTATGCATCTGGCCGGAAGCGGATAAAGCGGATAAAAAGGAACTGACAGGAATCCATACCGTATTCTGGACGGCCTTTTGGAGAAAGCAGGGGAAGGACGCTGTCTGATCATGGATGAACTGAATTTCTCTGTGAAGGCTGTGGAAACAGGAATTGCGCGAACAGGGGACATCCGGAAAGGAAATGTTGGAATAGGAGCAAAACTTAAAATATTGATGGTTGCTTTTACAACATAAAGCCATTATACTATATAAATAACGGAAAAACAACATAGTGTTGCAAAATAACCTTTTCCGGAATATCGGCATGACAAGGAGAAAACAATGGAAACAGTGAAAGAATTTCCGGCCAATGACATTACTGACATTCAGATTAAAAGCAGGCTTTCCCAGATCAATATCATAGCGGGAACCAGCGGGAATATTGTGCTGCGCTGGACCGACACAAAACGCCGTACCACGACTGTAAAACAGTTTGGCGGGGCACTGGAGGTTATGGATCAGGGAGCAATTACGTTCTATGGTATATTAGGTCTTATTGCGCTGAAAGAGGATAAGGAATTGTCTACAAATAACTGATGCAAGTTTATAGCCGTTTTCGTTGTATTTCTGGGCTTTCTCCTAAACAAGTTGCATCAGTTATTTTCCGACAATTCCTAAGGAGCTGACGCTGGAAGTGCCTGCAGGCTTTGCCGGATCTGTCAGGGCGGAGAGTCAGGATGAAATGGTTCGTGTTTTTGGCGTGGAAAAATTAGGGAACCTGACCATAAAGACCACTACAGGAGCCATTGAGATTACAGGCACAAATGCCGCAAACTACCAGCTTTCTACAATGGGAGGAAATATCAGCTTACGGGGGATTGCCAGTGACACCGGAATCAGTGCTGAAACACATAACGGAAATATAGACTGCCTGTGTGTCGGTGATGAAAGAGATTACCTGGCTGATTATCACACCCAGAGCGGTTATGTCGATGTCCCTCCGATGAGCTGCTATCAGGGCAAGAAACCGCTTCGGCTGCGTACGATGACTGGCGGGATTTCCTTACGTTTCATGAGCCAGGCAGGATGAAAGGTTCGGTTTTTCCGCTGCGGCAAAAAGCGCTGGTATGCATAAAAGCGCTGGTATGCATATTGCAGGATAAAAGCCGGAAGCGCAATAAACATAATCCTACCATTGAGGATACAATATGCAAGAGTTCCTCCTACGCTAAACACGGAAGCAACAGGCAGTATAATAGTATTTTCCGCAATTCGAGCTGCGATGACTGTTCGGCTAACTTAAGAATTTTTTGACAAAACGCGTAATCTGGGCTGTCAGCTCTCCGGTGGGAATCTGCGTATCTATACTCAGCCAGTAATAAATGATGCCGAAGCATCCGCTGCTGATGAAAATAAATTCCTGCAAAGCTGTTTTGTTTGTGGATGGATTAAAGTACATGGGAATCAGTTTCTGGGCAAAAATGCTCTGAATGTCCCTTTGCAGGCTGATATCCCCGTTGCATAGCAGAATCCGGAACATCTCTTTTTTGGAATCCATATAATCCAGCGTTTTCTGGATAACCGCATACAACGCCGCCTCCTTGCTGACCTGCTCTTCCGCTGGCAGTTCCGTATAGGAAGTCATCTCTTCTATAATAGATGCTTTCAGCTTGGCCATCTGGTCATAAGGGTCTGTATAGTATTGATAATAGGTGGAACGGTTCAGGTCGGCGTCTTCACAGATTGCTTTTACCGTAATATGTGAAAGCGGTTTTTCCGCGAGGAGACGCAGGAAACTATCTGTAAGCAGAAGCTTCGTTATCTTTACGCGGCGGTTTTCTTTGGGCATGTTCTATTCTCCTTTTTCTGACAATATTTTGGCATCATTGCAATCAGTGTCGTTTTCCCGGCAGATTTCAAAATGTTAATGGTTGTTTTGCAACACTAAAATTATTATGCTATATATTGTCGGATAAATCAATAGTAAATTTATAAAACAGCATAATGTTGGAAAAAGGGAACGGATGGAAAAATGAGCACTTTGTATTTGATTACAGGCGCCGCAGGATATCAACGAAATCGAATGGCCGCATCAAATCGGAAAAGTGCAGCATGGCATTTTCAGGGCTCAGTGTCTGTACTGAGTCCTCTGCCGATAATCCTGAGGCGTTTCACCGATATGTTTTTTGAGCACCGATTGGAAATAACTCTGTAAGGAAAATGACAGGGAGCTGGCTATCTCAACGATAGACATATTTGGACATATTTGTATAAGTTGGCAGTTCCCTTGCTGAATTTACCTTCTGTCTGGCAAGGTAAGTCGGCAGGGGCATTCCGGTTTCCTTATGGAACAGGGAAGACAGGTATTCTTTTGAAAGGTGCATTGCATGCGCAATTTGGCCTACCGTGAATTTTTTCTGAAAATTCAGCCGGATATATCTGGCTCTGATTCAGCTTCACCAGGTCGTCAATGGTCCGGATGTACGCGTGCTGCGGGACAATTACCCGATGATGATTAGATGGTACTCTTATCTGGCGGGGCGCGTGGACGAGGGTAAGGAATTGTCTACAAATAACTGCTGCAAGTTTATGGCAATTTTTATTGTATTTCCGGGCTTTTGCCTGAAGCAATTGCAGCAGTTATTTTCCGACAATTCCTAAGTACAGCATCCATACCGGAATCGCCTATGGACAGTGGTGTGAGCCCGCAGCGCCCCCATGTCCGGCATGCGCAACGGAAACTTTGACGTTGTTGGCTGTTCGTCAGGCTGGCAGCGATTATTTTCATAGGGGCAATTGCCGGAGTTTTCCTGACATAGAAAAAAGAACAGAACTGCCGAGAGGGTCGCTGCGGCAGGCCTTATCCGAGGACAGGGATTTCTATCTGTACAATGTAGTCCTCGATTCGGTCGACGACAGTTTCATTGATGCCCATCTCATAGGAGAATCCGTGGAGCGCCAGATTGCGGTTTTCCGCATATGCGAAAAGCGCTTCGTAGCGCCGGGGGATTCCGGCCAGGTCGCCCTTGTGGAAAGCTCTCAGGTATCTGCCGCCGGGAGCCAGGTGCAGGTCCTCCCGGTATGTGAGCAGGGGGATCTCAATGAACAGTTTGGTATAATCGTCAAAATTGCCGCTGATGAGGCTGGAGACGGGGATCATGGAGCCATAGGTGGCATGGTGCAGGCGTCCGAGACGGTATTTTTCCGTTTCGGACGTGATGAGCTCCACTTCCTCTTCGTAGGTAGTGTCTTTGCTGATTTCCACAGTGACCAGGCAGCGCTCTTTTTTCTCGATTACGCTGATTTCGGAGAGGTCCATTGTCAGCAGGGTGGCCATGTTCCGGCGGTGAGCGGAGAGGGTTGTCCGGAGGGCCTGCAGATGGGTGATCCGCAGGTCCAGGTCGGCCATCTCCTTGTCCAGGAGTTCTTTCAAGTTTTCGGCGGAGCGGTTTTTCATGAAATCCTGTATCACGGGGATGGGGACTTCCAGCTCTCGGAGCAGAAGGATGGTTTCCAGCATGGGGCTCTGGTGGTAATTGTAGCAGCGGTATCCGTTTTCAGGGTTGACGGAGGCGGGGCCGAATAGGCCTATCTCATCATACCACATTAATGTCTTCTTGTTTATGCCATGGAGGGCGGCGAACTGCCCGATGGTAAGCGGCTTGTCTTTCTGATTCATTTTTATGCCTTTCTGCGCGCTTTGGCGCACTTCCCGATCCATATTTATCGGCACAAATTGGCGCCTGCGGCAATAGGACTGGCGGCGTAGGCGGATGGCAGAAAATAAATGCTCTTTGCCTATTGACCATACAGTTACTGTACGGTCTATAATACTCCACACAGAAAGAAAATACAAGATAGTTGGAGGAAAAACGGATGGAAGAATTTATGGAAAACCCTATGGGGAAACCCGCAGAAAAATCTATGGAAAACACAAATGCGTACGAAAAGCCAGTGACTCTGAAAAATATCGTGAAATTCGCCGTGCCGACGATTGCCATGACGGTATTCATGTCCTTTTACACGATGGTCGACGGTCTGTTTGTGTCGAATCTGATAGGGACGGACGCGCTCTCGGCAATCAATCTCACGGCGCCTGTCATCCAGCTCGTCACGGCGATTTCCACCATGCTGGCCACCGGAGGCAGCGCAGTCATCATGAAGAAGATGGGGGCACAGAAGACGGAGGAGGCAAAGGAAGATTTTACGTTCCTGATCATGGTGAACGTGATTGTGGGGATTGTCATGTGCGTGGCCGGGTATCTGGCGATGGATTCCGTTTTTGCCGGGATGAACCTTTCCGCTGATGTGGAGGGGTACTGTGTGGAATATTTAAGCCGTTATCTGGTGTTCACGGTGCCGATCCTTTTGATGAACAATTTCACGCTTTATATGATCGCCAGCGAAAAGGCGGCCCTCTCCCTGATCTGTTCGGTGGCGGGCGGCGTTCTGAACATGGCGCTGGATTATGTGTTCATTGCCGGATTCCATATGGGAATCAGCGGCGCGGCGGTTGCCACAGGGCTTGGGTATTCCGTGACGGCGGTCGTGGGCCTGTTTGTATTCAGCCGAAAAGAGAGCCTGCTGCATTTCAAGAAGCCTGTATGCCGGTTCCGGGTTCTTGCCAGCGCGGCCACAAACGGGTGCTCGGAGATGGCCACCGCACTTGTCACCGGGATTGTTACAATGATGTTCAACTGGACCATGCTGACATTTGTGGGGGAGGACGGGGTGGCTGCCGTCACTATCATCATGTATGTGCTGATGTTCGCAAGCTCTTTGTATACAGGATATTCTTATGGAATCGCGCCCATGTTGAGTTATTATTACGGGGAACGCAGTCTGGACGGAGGGAATGTTCAGGCGCACGGGAAGCTGAAAAAGCTGGTGGCGCTGAGCATGAAAGTGATCGGGGCAATCTCCGCAGCCACGGTAGCAGCTTCTTTTCTGCTGACAAGGCCGCTGGTATCCGTATTTGCCAGGCCGGATAATCCGGTGTATGACCTGGCGGTGGCGGGGAACAGGATATGCACGGTGGCATTGTGTTTCATCGGATTCAATATTTTTGCCAGCGGGATGTTTACCGCGTTATCCAACGGGCTTGTATCGGCTGTCCTGGCGTTTTCCAGGTCCTTTGTATTTATGATGATTGCCATGATCGCGCTTCCCCGGCTCTTTGGCGTGAACGGAATCTGGCTGGCGACGCCGGCGGCGGAACTGATGGCGCTGGTCCTGTCTGTGTTCATGCTTCTGAGATATAGGAGGAAGTATGGGTACTAAGGAATTGTCTACAAATAACTGATGCAAGTTTATAGCCGTTTTCCTTGTATTTCCGGGCTTTCTCCTAAACAAGTTGCATCAATTATTTTCCGACAGTTCCTAAAAATCTTCGGCCGCAATTTCCCACGGCAAATTGGAAACAGTCCGCATCAAATGGCTTGTTTCGGCGTTTCTGGGGTGCTATAATCAAGGCTTGTCTGAAACATATGGGCGGGGCTTGGCGACCATCTGCTGAATAGTATCGTTGCCGCCAATATGCTGCATGTGGTTTTCCGAAACGGCGAGGACGAACTGCAAATCGTGCGAATTATGGCGGCACAGCTGATTTCCTTTGCCCTTGTGCTGGGAATTCATGCCAGATGTTATTGTAGGAACGGATAAGGAAATAGCCAAACAGGAGGAGAAGTTCAATGAACGATTTAAAAGAATTGGGGAAACTGATGAAAGAACATCCTATCATGATTGTTGTAACATTGATTGCCATGGCTGTAGGCGCAATTTTGGGGGCGGTCGCGTTTTATCAGGGGTGGTTAGGATGAAGGGAAGCTACAGAAATGCAGATTGAATCAGTCGGAGGCGACAGAGGATGGAACTTGTAAAGCTGGCACAGGATAATCTGGAAATGGGCACATCTGCTGCGCCATATCGAACAATAAGGATATTCAGGTCATAAGATTGCGTTTTATTAGGAAAACACACTGCCAAAGGGATTTTGTTCTTTGGCGGGGCTCAGCCCGCCTCGGCGGTGTCAGTGGTGTTGATTTCAATGTACTCGGCAATCCGGCGGAACTCGTCCGCAAACTTAAAATGAACGCTGATATTGCCGTTTTCGTAAACCTTGATATGGTCTACCAATTCAATCAGAATTTCACGGGTCAGCTTTTCGATGTTCTGATATTTCGCAAAGGCTACCAGCGCGGGATGCTGCTGGTCAACGCCGTTTGAAAGCTGTTTCCGTTCAGCCGTCAGCCGGGCCGGCAAATCCGAGAGCCCGGCGGTCTGCCGCTCATAATCGGCTTTCATTTCCCGGTATTCCTGCTGGGTGATTGCCCCGTCTTTCCAGTCTTGATACAGTGACTGCTTGTATCGGGTAATTTTTGTCAATTCCTTTTCCTTTGCGGCTATCTGGTCGTTAAGGCGGTGGGATTGTCTTTTTTCAGCGGGGCCGCATTGATACGGGTAACTATTTCCGAGTAGGAAACGGCGGTGCTCACTTGATACTGGATAGCGAACAGGACGGCGGACTCTAAACGGTTGTGCTTGATAGAGTGCATGGTGCAGGCCGTCCGGGAGTGGTTCTTGTAGGTGGAGCAGGCATAGTATACATGATTGATTATAGCCATAATAAACCTCCGTTTCGGCGTTGGGTGGATGAGTGACCGAAACGAGGCTCGGCGGGGAGCGGCACCCTGGTGAGTGAGAGCACAGCGACACCCCCAAGGCGACCGCAGCACTCCGTTAGATTATATGCTCATAAAGAAACGGCGGCTTGATAGACTCAAAACCGCCGTTTTTCTTGCACCGCAGGCCATTCAACAACGGTTTCGTTGTGATGGCTCTGCGTCTGTGCGTCTGGCTCTTTTCAATATTTACTTAAATTGATCGATACGGCCCGATTGGATTGCCGCAAGATTACGAGCAATTTTTTCTTCCGGCCAGTCCCACCACCGCTCTGTCAGCAACGCCGAAATAGTTTCATCAGAAAAGCGTTTTCGGATAGGTTTAGCCGGAACACCTCCTACAATGGTATAGGGCGGGACATCTTTTGTTACAACAGCTCTGGTGCCAATAATGGCACCATCCCCTATGGTAACTCCAGCGAAGATCACGGCCTCATATCCAATCCAGACATCACTTCCAATAACAATATCGCCTTTGTTGTCCCATGCCTCGGTTATGTGGCTAACATCCAGCCCCCATTCCTCAAAGAAGATAGGAAATGGATAAGTCGCAAGTGAAGTCATGCTGTGGTTGGCGCTGTTGAACAAAAATCGAGTGCCACAAGCGATAGAGCAAAATTTACCAATAATCAGCCTGTCATGGTTGATGGGATAATGGTAAAGAACATTATTCTTTTGAAAATCAACAGGATCATTTAAAAAGTCGTTATACATGGTGTAGTCGCCTACGATGATGCTGGAATCAGTAACGACATTTTTCAAATATACAGTTTCCCGATCTTTTGACCGGGGATAAATTTTTTGTTTGTCCATCATAATTCGTTATCCTCCTTAGAAATCAAGTCAGCCATGCGGATGACAGATAGTTTTGATTTTTTGACATTCACTAAAGTTTCCTGTTTGCATTTCGGGCAATACAGTGGAAAATTGATAAGCTCTGTATCTTGATGATTTCAGATAAAAGCTCTACCTCTGGTAGACGCATCCTCCTTGTGTGCATGCGCAAAATAGCATATAGTAGTGTCAGCAGACAAGTCCGGCTAAGAAATGTCTATAGCAAATTTGAAGCAGCATCTGCCCCGTGAAAACGGATCCGCAAAGCCCAAGAGCGGTATCTTGTATCAATTAGGCGAGGGCCTTGGAGTTAGCGTAGACGAACTTCTGGCTTGTAAATACCGTTCTGCGGAAAATGGGAACACCCAGAGAGCGCTTGCGATGAAAAAAGCATTATGGAATAAGGCATATGAGGCATTGACAGTTCTCTATGGGGACGTACCGCCCCTGGAGATATTGAACAGATACTACAGCGAATATGTCGAACTGGAGTCATCTGCAAGAGAAGCTGACATCATATTTCCAAAAGGCAGCCGTCTTGCGGGCATTCAGATTCTGCTTGTCCTGAATAGGGAGACATCATATTGTGGTTTTGAGAAAGCACCCAGATCCGTGCACAAGGATGCCAGGATAGGGGTGCTTTCGATGATGAAAATTTTGCAAAGGGAATATTTGTGCTCCAGCCTTACATCTGTCGGGAAGCGCTGCTGACAGCCAGCAGCTTCTGCCGCATCTCGTCCTCAATTCTGCCCAGCTCCTGCTCGGCGCTCCTTCTCTTGGCCCGACCGTCCTCCTGGATCTTCATGACTTCGTCCAGGGTGCTGATCAGGGTCTGGTTGGTGGCGGTGAGGGTCTCGATGTCCACGATGCCCCGCTGGGTCTCCCTGGCGGTCTCTACTGTGGCAATCTTCAGCGTCTCCGCGTTCTTCTTCAGCAGCGCGTTGGTCATGTCGGTGACCTCCCGCTGAGCCTTGGCGGCTTCCGAAGAATGGCTGAGACCGATGGCGATCACCATCTGGCTCTTCCACAGAGGGATGGTGTTGACCAAAGTGGACTGTATCTTCTCTGACATGGCGGTGTCATTGCTCTGAATCAGGCGGATCTGGGGCGCCATCTGCATGGAGATGGTCCTGGTCAGCTCCAGGTCGTAAATCTTCTTCTCGAAGCGCTCGCACATGGAGGCGAAGTCATTGGCGGCCTGGGTGTCCTCCGGCAGCCCGCTCTGTTCCGCTTTCGCCAGAAGGGCGGGCAGCTCCACGGTCCTGGCCTGCTCCAGCTTCTTCTTTCCGGCCAGGATGTACATGGACAGCTCTTTGAAATAATTCAGGTTCAGCTCATACATCTTGTCCAGCATGGCGGCGTCTTTCAGGAGTGTCACCTGATGGTCTTCCATGACTTTGCAGATGCGGTTGATGTTGCCCTCGGCTTTGTCGTATTTTATCTTCAGATTGTCCAGCTTGTTGGCGCCCTTTTTGAAGAATCCCAGGAAGCCCTTTTCCTCTTCCTCATTGAAATCCTTCAGCTCGGCCACCACGCCCGCCAGCATCTGCCCGATTTCGCCCATGTCCTTGGTGCGGACGTTGTTCAGGGCGTTCTCGGAGAAATCCGCGATTTTCTTCTGGCTGCCGGCACCGTACTGCAGCACCATCTGGGTATTGGTGATGTCGATCTGGGAGGCGAAATCGTCTACCATTTTCTGCTCCGCAGGGGTAAGCACTACCTCGGGCACCTTCTGGGTGGTCTCCGGCGCCGCAGGCACTTCCGGAGCCTCCGGCTGGGTGAAGGGCTCAAAGGTCAGGGTAGGGGCCTGATTTAACATCTCATCTAAATTGCTGCTCATTTTCATTACCTCCATCTATGATTTGATTCTATGTATCATTCTGTTTTACGTCACTCCGATTCATTTGTGGCAAAAGCCTTTTCGCGCATCAACCCTTCTCTTGCGAGCATGGACTTCAGGACCTGTGCGTCAGTGGTGGCATCGAATACCGCGTTCTGGAACAGGGTATTGAGAAGCTCCCGGAAAGCTTCATTGATAGTGTCCAGGGTGTTCTCTATCTCTGCCTTGGCCTTGACGATATCCGGGCCCGGGGAGCTGATGCGGTTGAACTCCTCGTAGGACTCCACCAGCTTCAGGGTAGTGGGCAGATAGTAGCTCATCAGCTTGTGCATGCGGGGCATCTGCTCCGGATGGGTGCGCACGCTGTCGAAGATGTCCTTCAACAGATTCTCCAGGCAGAAGAGCTTTGCGGAGATGACTTCCCCGGTAATCCGGTCGTTCAGGTTCCGCAGCTTGCGGATATACTCTGCCCCTTCCGTCACCATGGCCTGCAGCTCCGAGGTCTGTTCTTTGGACGCCTCCGGCGCGGGGGCGGGCTGGGGAGCCTGCCTTTGGGCGGCCTGCTGGTCCTCCAGGGCCCTGCGGTTTTCCAGTTCCCGGATGCGGCGGCTGTTCTCGGCTTCCAAATATTGCTTGTAGACCACATCGTTCAGCATGAAACAGGTCTTCTGCTCGTCCAGATGGCCCTCCGGGAAAATGCCCAGCGCCAGCATCTTCTTCAGGTCCTTCACCACATATTCTTCGCTTTTGCCTGTGCCGCTGGCCAGCTTTGCCACTTCTCCGTATACCCGGTAGTCGCACAGCTGCAGATAGCGCTTCGCCCGCTTCAGCCGCTTTTTCTGGCCGATTCCGAAGCGGATCATGCCGTAGAAGAAGAACAGGAACAGGAAATTCACGATCCATCCGCCCAAGGTGGTATCCCCTGCCAGGAAGACGAGCAGCCGGATGAAAGTCACTATCCCTGTGATGCCCAGGCCGATTCCGCCGAACACCTGATAGAGCACGTTGGAGACGCTGCCCACTTTCTTGACCTTGATGGCGGGCAGGTTCTTGCGGAGCACCTGAGGGGTGCGCTGTTGCTGCTCCTGGCGGCGCTGCTGCTGTTTCTGCCATTCCTCCTGTAGCTTCTGCTGCCTTTGCCGTTCCCGCTCCTGGGCCCGTATCTGCCAGATGGGCATGTCGGGCGGGGGACTCGTCTGCTGTTCCTGGGAAGGGCCGGGGTCGCGCTGGCTGTTCTGCTGGTTCTTGGCATTGTTCAGCGGGACATATTTGCCTACTTCTTTGCCCACTTCATTTATTGCATCTGTCACGGTCTGGGACACTAGGTCGTTCAGGTTCTTGAAATCCCCGCTCTGCAGGGCCTCGGACAGGGCGTTCTTCATTTGTTCTCCTGTACCGTTCCAATTTCGACTCTCACTCATGTAAGGAAACCTCTTCATGTATCTGATTCCCGCACCTGAAATGCCAACGAATATAGTGTGCGCAGCGCGGGTCTTATGATTATTATTGCACAACCTGCCTTGTTCCGCAACAATTTCTTTCTATCCGGGCGAGATTTCCTGTCCGGTTGGGGAAGGGGCCGGCAAATTTGGGATGCTGCCGGCCAATCTGCCCTGGCGGTGGTCCCAGGTCAAAGGAGAAGGGATGAGCTTTTCGGGTAATCAGGGGGGATGGCCGCCGCCAGAATGGTATTGTAGAGGTGAGCGAGAGACTTTTGGCGGCCCCTCACCTTACGGTTTCCACAGTGAACTGGTTCCGATCCGCCGGATAGAAGTTTTCTGAGTATTCAATGGGATGATTCTCGCTGTCGTAGCCAGTGGAGGAAATGAAGTGACAGGGGGAATTGTCCGGTAGGTCGAAAAGGGAGGCGGTTTTTCCGTAGAGCATCCGCACCTCCAAAAAATGTCGGACTTTGTTCACATAGACGCCGTTTTCCGCCAGCACGCTGTAAAAGGAGCGTTGCTCGAAGTCGTATTGCAATGCTTTTGGAACCAGGGAATAGGGGAAATAGACAGTGGTCAGAATCATGGGCTTGGCCGTGTCGGCCTCCTTGATGAAGCGCAGGCGGCGCAGCTTGATGACCCGTTCTTCCCCGGTGATGGACAGGCAGCCTTGGATGTATTCGTTGGGATAAATCATGCTCAGCTCCAGGACCTTGGTCAGGGGGGAAAGCCCTTTTTTCTCCATCTCCTGGTCATAGCTTTCGATAAACTTCGTATATTCCTGTACGACCTTCGGCTTCGTCACAAAGCTGCCCCGTCCCCGTACCCGGGTCAGATACCCCTCGTTCACCAAATCGTTCAGGGCGTGGCGGACCGTGGGACGGCTGACATTGAACTGTTCGCTCAAGTCCATTTCCTTAGGAATCAGGTCGCCCTCCTGAAATTCGCCGTTCTGGATTTTTCCCAGGATATATTGATACACTTTTGCGTAATTATGCATGGTTCTTCTCCTTTTCAGGGCTATCTGAAGACAGCAGAGACACCCTGTGCATGGTGGAGGCAGAGGAGAACATTGTCTGTAAGCCGTCTGCCCGCCTGTGATTAGTATAATCTAATTTACAGGAAACGTCAATAAAATCTGTTTCGGCCCGGCGCTCGCCCAGGACGGAGGACGAAAAAGCGAGAAAAGCCTTCTATGACTTGGGATTTGTCATAGAAGGCCTGGCAAAGGAGACCTCTCGAAGCACATGTTTTTACGGTCTGTTATCTGGCTGCCGGTCAGTTGGAGGAAGTGCTGGCGGCTTTTTGGGAGACGCTGCACAGCGCCGCCAGCACCGCCTGCTCCGCGAAACCGGTCTGGTGGATGACATAGGACTCATTTTTGTCCCAGGTCACTTTCCAGACAGCCTGGTAAGGGCAGAGGCCTGTCCCCTCGTCCCGGTTGGAATAGGCAAAAGCCACGTTTTCAGCGAAGGAATTCATATATTGATCTGCGGATTCCAGGCCGCGCTGCCACATTTCATAATAGGCTTCGTTTAAAATGGCGGCAAACCAGGGATCGCTCCGGTAATAAGAACTTTCCGAGTCTACGTCATAAGTATGGAATGTCTGATAGGCGGCTGCGGCGGTCTTTATGGCATCATCAAGGTAGGCGGCCCTTTTTTCGGCATCCTCCGTGCAGTCGAAAAGCGCCAGATTGGCGAGAATCATGCTGCCGGAATTATAGGAATAGTGAACCTTGTTGATGCCGCCGTCCTGAAAAGCACCGTCTTGATAGATGGTATGGATGCCGTTCCAATAATCGTAAGTCTCGGGCAGATTCTGCATCTTCTTGCAGAATTCATAGAAGCGTTCTGCCCAGGCAAGGTAGAAGCTGCTTTCCTCAGAGGTCGCGGCAAGCTGGGACAGTTTGGCATTGACCATGATGCTGCAGGCATTGGCGCTCAGGCCTCGCTCCAGGTGCTGCACATCCGCGTCAGGAGCCAGTCCGGCCTCGCTCCACACAATGCCGCCCAGCTTCTCGTTCCAGCCGGACAGAACCCAGTTGTTCACTCGGATGGCTTCCTCCAGAAACCAGGCGTCTCCCAAGATTTCATAGGCACGAAGATAATTGCGGGCGACCCATATATTGTCGTCAAAAAAGCAGTCGCCGCTTCCCAGATTCATCACAGTGCCTCTGGCGGAGTGGTATTTTACAGAGTTTTCGGCGCCATTGGACGCGGAATCGGACTGGCGGAAGAACAGAAAGTTATTGATCATCTTACGGAAGATTTCCTTCTGCTCCCTGTCGTCCGGGTAAAGCCTGCACATATAATACTGCATGCCTACTCCGCAGAAATTCGACCAAAGGAAACCGGACTGAACCGCATTGTGGTATTCCTTCAGGTTGACGAAATCCGTATCTTCGCTCTTGCCGTTGATGGCATATTGGTCAAATATGGCCTGAACCATCCTGACAGCCATCTTTTCTTCCTCGGTGGGGCGCAGGGTACTGGCGGATTCGGCATCTGTCCCGATTGAGACAGCCCCGCACCCCGCAAGGGCAACAAGGGAGAGACAGGATATCAGGGCAGACAAGCGTCTCAGGGAATGTTTATTGCGTATCATGATGAAACCTCCTGCGCTTCGGTGCGCGTTCCGATGGATTGGAAAGCTTGACGGCCATGGCGGTCCATAAGCCTTTTCCTTCTGTAGTTATACCATCGATGCTACCATATGTAATTACAAAAGTCAATCTATTTGGCAAAAATATTTAACATAATATGGATAAAGTTCAAAAATATTGTAAAAAATGAATTAATGTAAAAAAACCACCAAAAAAGAACATATTTGTAATTACATATTGACATTCAATAGAAAGGAATTTATAATACATAAAAAATCAAGCCCTGATGCCATTCAACCTCTGTTTTGTAAGCTTGCCTGAGTCACCAGCCGAAAGGCTTCGATCAATAAAGTGATATAGAAAAAAGAGAGGAGAGAGGAAAAGTATGAAAAAGAAAGTGTTGAGTTGCCTGTTGTGTGCTGCTATGGCGTTTCGTATGGCCGCATGCGGAGAAGAGCCGATGACGGATTTCCAATCAGAATCCATGGAAGAGTCCGGCGAGGAGTCGACCGGTGATGACCAGCAGGGCAGCGAAGGGGAGCCGCCCGTTGAGGAGTCTTCCGAGGAAAGCCAGCCTGCCGAAGAAGAGCCCGCCGCGGCGGAGGAGCCGGAAGGGGAGGCGGAAGGCCCCATAGCCCTCAGGACAGAGGCGGAGGCCTTTGTGGACGGCGATGTCTCCGCAGAGGAAGACCATCTTGGCGGACTCAAAGACAAGGCCTGGGCAATGTACAATGTGGATTTGGCGGACGGCGGCTATAATCAGATTTCTATCCGCTACGGCGCGGATTCCATAGGGGGAACCGTCAGGCTCTGGATTGGCGATGCGGATTACAAGGAGTTTGGGGAGCTGCTGGGCGAGGCCGTCTTTCAGGGAACCGGCAGCTGGGATATGGATTCCGCTGTGACGTTCGATGTGCCTAACTTAAAAGGGCAGAGCGGTTCCACGGATTTGGTTATCGAATGGGAGAGCCCGGAAGGGGAGAGCGATTATCTCATGAATCCTGATTACTTTGAACTGTACAAGCTTACCGGTGCCAACGCAAAGAAAAACTCCTGGGACTTTTTCGACAACTCTTTTGTCGGGGAATATGCAGGGTATCGGGGGGAGGAGCCGGATTATACCCATATTTATGTGACCTCCGACTGCTATGTCGGCTACAAGTTGGATTTTGGCGAGGAGGGCGGCTATCAGGAGCTTGCGCTGACCGGCGATTTCGTTGGCGAGTGTGCGCTGGAGCTCCGCCTGGACAGCCCTGACGGCGATCTGGTGGGGAACGTTTCTTTTACCGGGGCAGCTGACTGGACCAACGACAATACCCACACCTATACTGTGGAAGTGCCTGAACTGGCGGGCGTCACCGGAGGCCATGGCATTTACTTCGTCTTCAAGAGCGGGGACTTTAACCTCATGTCATTTCGTTTCTATGATAAGCCTGCGCTGAAGGTGTCCGAAAGGGTCGAGGCTGAGCAGGATATTGAGGGGACCACCTCCCATGACAAAGGAGAACAAAGTTCCGCGGGCGGCAACATCGGCGGGACACAGGGCAATGTATACATCGTCTACCGTCTTGACTTCGAGGACGGCGGATACAACAAAGTCCTGATAAGGTTTGGCACCATTACGCCGGGCGGAACCATTGATGTCCGTTGCGGAGACCCCGATGGCGAGCTGATTACCACTATTGCGCTCAACGCTGCAGACGCTCCGGATTCCAAGCCGGAAAACTTCGGCAGCGACTGGGTCGCTTTTGCGGACTTTGAAATCGATGTTCCCGATTTGGCGGGATTGACGGGCGAGCAGGTCATCTGTTTTGTGTTCCATCCCACGGATGGCGACAGCAACTGGGTCGGCAACTTCGACTATTATGAATTCTCCAAGTAAATCATGTGGATCAGCTTTCACGCCTGGATTTGGGAAAGCTGATGCCTTTATTAAAGGAAACAGACATTTATTGTTATGCGAAGGGAAAAGGGACAGATAAGATGAAAATGAAGAAGACATTGGGGCTTTTGCTCTGTGTATCCATGTTGTTTGGCTGCCTTACGGGCTGCGGCGACAAGACCCGGCAGGAAGAGAACAAAGAAGAAACCAACGAATATCCTTTTCGGATAGAAGACCTGGACGGCTACGTGTTTACGGTGGCGGACTCCAATCCGGCAAGGTGGTTTCCCGAGGAGGGAAGCTCCAACATTGCCAACGCTGTCATCAACCGTGTGAATAAGGTGGAGGAGCTGTTCAACTGTACCATTGAGCGCATTGACTACGATGAAAATGAGGCGCAGCTGGCGGCCCAGGCCGGCACCAAATATGCGGATATTGTAGTCTGCGAGACCTGGAGTCTGGGGAGATTTCTGAAAGCCAGGCGTCTGGTGGATTTGGCCAAGCTGGAGGGGCTGAACCTGGAGGCGGAATACTGGCAGAGATACGGCAGTACCAATATCCTACAGTATCAGGACAAGATTTATGCCTTGGGCGCGCCTTTTGCCTGCCAGCACGATGAGGCGGTGGTGATGTTCTTCAACAAGGCCATCATCGAAGAACTGAACCTGGAGAGCCCCTACGACCTGTATGCCAGAGATGAGTGGACCATGTCGAAGCTGCTGGAGTACTGTAAGGCCGCGAAGAAGGACCTGAATGGAGACGGCGTGTTCGATGGAAACGACCGTTACGGTTTTGTGTGCGGCCATGAATTTGACGGCCCCTTCGCCCTCTACATGGGAGCCGGGAAGCATTTTATCAGAGAGGAAGAGGATGGCCATTTCACTTTTGAGCTGAATACAAAGGAGGCTTTCAGGACCGTGAACCAGGTGGCGGAGATTCTGGATCCTTTTGAAAATGCCTATGACTGCCTGGGAATGGTGGAGTCGGACATCGTGAACCTTTTCGTGAACGGGCAGACCCTGTTCTACTGCTATTCCAGGGCCAGGGGCGTGGCAGATCCCATCTATGAAATGCAGGACGACTTCGGCATTGTCCCCATGCCGAAAGGGGATGACGCGGGTCCCGATGAATACAATTGCTGGGTCAACCACAATGCCGCCAACATGGGAATCCTCGCCAACAATCCGGATTTGGACAAGACGGTCATGATTGTGGAGGCGTTGGCTTACTTTGCCCAGGAAGAGAACGAGATTGAGGAAGAGGAGTACCTGAACGTCAAGCTGCGCGACGACATGGCCAGGGAGATAGTTAAGAACATCAATCGGTACGCGATGATTGACTATGCGTGGATTGGACAGCAGTGTGCGGATGCAGGAGGTTTCCAGGCCATGAACAGCGCAGTATGGGCAGTGACCATGACGGACAGGTCGAAGAAGATTATGTCTTCCATTCAGGAGATAGAGCAGCAAGTCGAGACCAGCATCTGGCAGCTGGAAGACATTCTGCTGCAGAAAGATACGGCGCAGTAAGGAAGCCGGAAGTCTTTGTATGGGCCGGGCAGACTTTTTGCCGGAAGTATAAATTGCGTGGAGGTTTTGGGTTTATGGGAGAGTTTACTCTGTACTTGATTCATTCTTCTCATACGGATGTGGGATATACGGACACCCAGGAGAAGATGAAAGCGCATCATGTGGCCTTTATCCGGGAGGCGCTGGCCATCATCCGGCGGGAGCCCCGCTTCAAGTGGAATTGTGAGAGCTACTGGTGCGTGGAGCAGTTCCTGAAGGAGGCGTCACCGGAGGAGACCAGTGACTTTGTGGGGGCGGTGAGTCGCGGGAATATCGGACTTTCGGCCAGCTATCTGAATCTGACGGACCTGGTGCCGGAGTATGTCCACCGGGAGATTATGGAGGCATGCAGAAAGCAGCGGGAAACCTTGGGGATTCCTGCCAGGAGCGCCATGACTGCGGATGTGAACGGGTACAGCTGGGGATTTGCGGATATTCTGGCAGAGCAGGGCGTGACCAGGCTGCTGTCCAGCATCCATACCCATCATGGATATCATCCGCTGTTTTGCAAGCAGACGCCCTTTTACTGGGAGTCCCCAAAAGGGAGACATATCCTCTGCTGGAATGGGGAGCACTATAATCTTGGGAACGAGCTGGGGATAGCCCAGGCCTCATGGTTCGAGTATACTATCCATGACGGAATGTCGGGTGCCCCGCTGTCGGAGTTCGAGAAGGCCCTTCGGCGGATTGACGCGTATGTGAGGTCTCTGCGGGAACAGGGCTATTCCCTGGATTTTGCCCCTGTCTGCTTAAGCGGCAACATGACGGACAACTCACCGCCGTCGCTGCGGATTCTGGATTTCATGGACCGTTACCAAAAACTGGGCGGGGAAGTGGTCCTGAAGATGGCGACCTTGGATGAATTCTTTGAGGCGCTTGAAGCCAGCAATATGGAGATTCCTACTTACCGGGGAGACTGGACAGACTGGTGGGCGGACGGCGTGGGCTCCACGCCTGCGGATGTGATTCAGTACAGATCCGCTGCCCGCAGCTATCATATTGTCCGGAAACTTGACCCGGAGGGGAAGGCGACTCCTGAAGAAGCCCGCCGGGACGCCTTATATAACCTGATGTTTTACGGGGAGCATACCTGGGGGTATTCCTCTTCCATCACGGAACCTTTCCATCCCCAGGTGAACAATCTGGATCAGTGGAAACGGCTGTATGCGCTGAAGGCTTGCGAGTCGGCGGTGATTGCCAGGGAGGCGCTGCAGCGCTCTCTTGGGGAGACTGCGGTTTCACTTCACAAAGAACTGATGTTCTGCGCGGTGAATCCCCACGATGAGCCCATTGAGGGGATGCTCAGACAGGATTTGGAGCATTTTTACGGACACAGGCATTTCAGGGTGGAGGACGCCCTGGACGGGAGCCCGGTTCCCTTCCAGATCAGCCGGTATTCCCGAGGCCCCGAGATGTGCATCTGGGCAAAGCTTGGGCCCGGAGAGAAAAAGATGTACCGGCTGGCGGAGCTGCCGGAGTCCGCGCTGCCCTCGGCGGGACGCAAAGCCCTCACGGGGATTGAGGGCGTGGACGATTTGGACTGGCGGCTGCGGGAGAGGCTGGCACAAGGGGGAGGTGCCTCCTTTGACTGGCTGGAAAACAGGTTCTTCAGGATTGCCTTTACGCCCGGCACAGGCATCACTTCCATATGGGATAAGGTGCACGGCCTGGAGCTGATGGCGGCAGGCAGGCCTTATGGGGCATTTACACCAGTGTATGAGGTGACGGAGCGCAGAGTGGGGGAGGATTACCTGACAGTCAGGAGGAATATGGGGCGGAACCGAAAAGCGGCCCGTACAAGGCGCAGCGCCGGATCCCTTGCGGACGTACAGGTATTGGAATGCGATGCCCTTTACACAAGGGTGGAACTCTCCTATCGGATGGAGGGCGTGAAAGCCTGCGCTGTGATTTTGACGGCCTACCATCTCAGCCCACGGCTGGAGATTGATTTCCGCATCCATAAGGAAAGCGTCTGGGAACCGGAAAACCTGTACCTTTCCCTTCCTTTTGAGGGGGAGGTCTGGCTGGACAAGGCGGGTGCGCAGATGCGTCCCCGCATGGATCAGCTGCCAGGCACTTGCGTTGACTTTTATGCGGTGCAGAACGGGATGGTATTCCGGCGGGAAGAGGCCCAGGTGATTTTGGCTATGCCGGATACGCCTCTGGTGTGGATGGGCACCCTGCGGGCGCATCCCGTCCGTCTGATGGGCGAAGGCGCACCCAATGAGGACGAGGCCTATTCCTGGGTGATGAACAATTTCTGGGAGACCAACTTCAAGGCCAGCCTGGGCGGGTTCTATCAGTTCCGCTATCAGCTGGAGGTATCGGAGACCGGGGAGATACGGTCGGCTTTCCGGAAGGCGGAGGCTCTGGCGGAGGATATTGTGACGTTCTATCATTTTGAAGACAGGGAATGACCTAGGAGAGGGCAGGTATGGTTTCGTTAGGGATAGATTTAGGCGGTACCCAGATTAAGTGCGGCTTGGTGGAAGAGGGAAGAATCTTGCGCTTTGGCGTATGCGACACCCGGCTCCGGGAGGGATATGCTGCTGTAGTGGACAGGATGGCGGAGCTGGCGGAGCGCGTTTTGGAGAAAGACAGGGCGGAATATGTGGGGATCGCCTCCCCCGGCATCATTGACGCCGGCCGGGGGATTGTGCGCTATTCCAATAATTTCGGCTGGCAGGATGCGGCGCTTGCGGAGGATATCCGCCGACGGCTGGGGCTTTCCGTGCGTATGGCCAATGATGCCCAGTGCGCAGCCCTGGGGGAGGCGCTGTACGGCGCGGGAAGGGGCGTTGCCCGCATGGCCATGCTGACCATCGGCACAGGCGTGGGCGGAGGATTCGTTCGGGACGGCAGGCTGGAGATGGACGGTTACGGCTCCATGGCTTACATTTTCGGGCATGCCGTCATTGCGCATCAGGGAAGGGAATGCAACTGCGGGCGCAGGGGCTGCCTGGAGGCGTATGCTTCTGCCACCGCCATAGGGGTCCGGGGCAGGAGGCTGTGGGAAGAGGAAAAAAGCGTGAAGGATATTTTCCGGGCTGCTGGCTCAGGAGATGTGGAGGCCGGGGGAATCGTCCGGGAATTCCTGGAGTATCTTACGGAGGGCGCGGTGAACCTGGCGAATATCCTAAGGCCCCAGGTCATTGTGCTGGGCGGGGGCGTTTCGGCTTCAGGCGATATGATATTGCCTGCGGTGAACCGGGGGCTGGAAGAAGGCGTGTATGGATATGCGTACGCGCCGGTCAGAGCGGTCAGCGCCCGTCTGGGAAACCAGGCGGGCGTCGTGGGGGCTGCGAATCTGACACAGGGAGAGCAGTGAAAGGGGCTGGCATACAATGAGGGCAACGGATTTTGACAAGTATCCGGAGAAACGGATAGAGGGATTTAAGGCGGTCCAGGGGTGGGAGGCCATCCGGGCCGGACTCCGGGAAGCCGTGGGAGAGAAAGGCGTCCTGGTGGCGGAATTTTATCCGGGGATTCACAGAGAGGAAGTGACGCGGGAACTGGGGGAACTTGGCTTTGCCATGTTCGACGCAGAGACCTGTGCCATATCAGATGCGGAATATCAGCACATGACGAAAAATTATGTGACAGACGACAGGGTGTTCGGCGTGATGAACGCTTTGCGGCTGGAGGATGTCTACAGACAGGAGAAGCTGGAGGCCATGCGCCGGGAGATAGAGGGCTGTGACGGGCCTGCGCTGGTCTATGGAACAGGGGCTTCCCTGGTGACGGAACAGGGGACATTGGTTTATTTTGACATGCCCCGTTGGGAGATTCAATGTCGCTTTCAGCAAAGGATGAAGAACTGGAAGACGGACAATGGGGACGAGGAGAAGCTGCGCAAGTTCAAGCGGGGTTTTTTTCTGGAATGGCGCATGGCGGACCGTAGAAAGAAAGCGCTGTTCGAGCGCATGGACTATGTGCTCGACACGGTGGTTCCGGGAAGCCCCAAGATGGTCAGCGGTCAGGGGATGCGCACAGGGCTCGACAGGCTGGCCAGGGAGCCTTTTCGTCTGGTGCCTTACTACGCTCCCGAAGTCTGGGGAGGGCAGTGGATGAAGGAGGTCTGCGGACTGGACAAGAGCGCGAAGAATTATGCCTGGGCTTTTGACGGCGTGCCGGAGGAGAACAGCATTTTCCTGCGCTTCGGGGAGGTGCGCATGGAGTTCCCGGCGGTGAATGTGGTATTCTACCGCCCACGTCTTCTCCTGGGAGAGAGGGTGCATGCCCGCTTCGGGGATGAGTTCCCTATTCGGTTCGACTTTCTTGACACTATGGGGGGCCAGAACCTGTCGCTTCAGGTTCATCCCCTGACAGAGTATATCCAGAACACTTTCGGCATGCACTATACCCAGGATGAGAGTTATTATATTCTGGATTGTGACGAAGATGCCGTAGTCTATCTGGGGCTGAAAGAAGGGGTGTGCAGGGAGAAGATGCTGGAGGCACTCCGCGAAGCCCAGGAGGGCGGGAAGCCTTTTGACGCGCAGCAGTATGTGAACCGGTGGCCTGCAAAGAAGCATGACCATTTTCTGATTCCGGCGGGAACCATCCACTGCTCCGGCAGCAACTGCATGGTGCTGGAGGTCAGCGCCACCCCCTATATCTTTACCTTCAAGCTGTGGGACTGGGGCCGCCTGGGGCTGGACGGAAAGCCCCGCCCTGTGCACTTGCAGCATGGCGAAAAAGTGATTCAGTGGGACCGCACCACCCAGTGGGTAAAAGACAATCTCATAGACCGGGCACAGGTCATGGCAGAGGCGGACGGATTCTGTGAGGAGTTCACAGGACTGCATGAGCGGGAATTCCTTGAGACCAGGCGTGACACCTTGCGGAAGGAGCATGCCTTCACCGGGGAGGGAAGCGTCCAGATGTGCAATGTGGTGGACGGCGAAGGCGCAGTCATCGCTTCGCCTCAGGAGGAGTTTTCGGAATTTACGGTGCATTACGCGGAGACTTTCATCCTCCCGGCGTCCATAGGGGCGTTCACCATACGGCCTTTGGGGGAGGAGTGTAGGATTCTGAGGGCGTATGTGCGCTGAGGGGCGTTTCTGTTCGATTATATTACATATAGGATGCATTTCTGTAAAGGAACCTGGACACACTGAATCCTATGATGAGAAAAGAAGCAATCCATGAATTCGACTACTATGTCCTGTTGTTTTTCATACTGGCCTTCGTGGGGTGGCTTTGGGAGGTGGCCCTGTTCTTCTTTACGGAGCACGCCTTCATCAACAGGGGTGTGTACAGAGGCCCGTATCTGCCCATTTACGGAGCGGGCGGGCTGATTTTGGTGTTCTGCCTGAGGCGCCTTGGGAGGAGGCCGGTCTGGGTGTTCCTGCTGTCCATGGGGGCCTGCTCCGTGCTGGAGTACCTGACCAGCTTTTTCCTGGAGCTGCGGTGGGGCATCCGATGGTGGGACTACAGCGGGCATTTCCTGAACCTGAACGGCAGAATCTGCCTGGCGGGGGCCGTGGTCTTCGGCCTGGGCGGGACGGCGCTGGTGTGCTTCTTCTTGCCGCTGTATGAAAGGATGTACCGGAGGATTTCCAAGGGCTGGCGGGTCGCGCTGTGCCTGGCGCTCCTGGCGGTCTTTGTCGCCGATGCCACCTACTGTGCCGTCAGGCCCAACACCGGTAAGGGCATTTCGTGGAAATGATGTGGTTTAGCGGGCATCGCTCTATGGGGGCTGCGGTCTTCAGGGAGCGATGTTTTCGTGTCTTCTGATTCGTTTATCTGACAGCTTATATTTTTTGAATACGCTGCATATATCCCTCGGGTTGTCATTTCCCGGGCAATATGAAGGCATATATCTGTATCTTTATTTCATCAGCAGGCCTGCGATTATGTGCCGTCATGTTTTTCGGCTACACTATGGAATTTTCCCGACAGATTTGCTATACTTATTCTAAGATGACAGACCAGTCACGGTCAGGAGCCCTCGGCGGCTTCAGACCATCCGGCCAGGTTTCTGGTAATATAAATTAAGAAAGCAGAGAGGTAGATTCATGGAACAGGGATTTATCAAGCCCCCGGTGGAGATCAGGTACAAGGAGGAACTGGAGGCGCTGAAGGCCAACGACACAGGAATGCGCCCGGAGAACTGGCAGATGTCCCCCAGGGCGGTGCGGACATTTATATTGGGGAGCCCTAAGCCAATCCGGCACGAGGGGAAAGAATATCTCATAGAGAAAAAATATTTCGGCAATGACGCGCTGATAGAGCGCTGCATCGTGACCCTGGCGGGCAACCGGGGACTGATGTTGGTGGGGGAGCCCGGCACGGCCAAGACCATGCTTTCGGAGCTTCTCTCCGCAGCTATCAGCGGGGTCAGCACCAACACCATCCAGGGGACCGCGGGAACCACGGAGGACATGATCAAGTATTCCTGGAACTATGCGCTGCTGCTGGCCAAGGGGCCCGGCAGGGAGGCCCTGGTGCCTTCGCCGCTGTATGTGGGGATGGAAAAAGGGATCCTGACCCGTTTCGAGGAGATCACCAGGACGCCCGCGGAGATTCAGGACAGCCTGATCAGCGTCCTCAGCGACAAGGTGCTGAACGTGCCGGAGCTGGGGGACGAGGGCTTCCTGTTCGCGAAGCCCGGCTTCAACGTGATCGGCACGGCCAACACCAGGGACAAGGGCGTGAACGAGATGAGCAGCGCTCTGAAGAGAAGGTTCAATTTCGAGACGGTGATGCCCGTGCGGGAAGCCGCCCTGGAGAAGCAGATCATCATCAACGAAGTGAACAAATTGGCCCAGGAGAGCCATATGGAGACGCGGGCGGACGAGGACGTGGCGGAGATCCTGGCTTCTACTTATCATGAGCTGCGGGAGGGCGCGTCCTCCTATGGGCACAGGATAGACAAGCCGTCGGCGGTGATGAGCACGGCGGAGGCGGTTTCCGTGTATTTCCAGTCGATGATCGCGGGCTATTATTATGGGGACGGGACGATCAGCATGGACAGCCTGGTGCAGAACCTGGTGGGTGCGGTCTCCAAGGAAAATAAAGACGACCTGGAGAAGGTGAAGGGTTATTTCAACACGGTCATCCGGGACAAGAGCAGCAAAGAAGGTGGATTATGGAGCGAATATTACGAAGCCAGGAAATGGCTGAGATAGTCCTGCTTCCCGTCCGTCATCACAGCCCGGCCTGCGCGTACCATGTGGAGCGCGTGATAGAGGAGCTGCGCCCCTGTGTCATCCTGGTGGAGGGGCCGGACAATGCGGACGCCCTGATTCCGGTGATGGTGCATGAGGACACGAAAGCGCCTTTTGCCATTTATTATTCCTATCATGACCAGTCGGGGCGGATTTCCCCGGAGAAGGAGCGGTATAAATGCTATTATCCGTTCCTGGACTATTCTCCGGAGCTTGCGGCGTTCCGGACGGGGAAGCGGCTGGGGATAGAGACTGCTTTCATCGATCTGTCCTACGGGGACATCCTGGCGGCCTCCAGAGAGGGGAAAGGGCTGCTGAAGAAGGAAGAGGAGAAGCAAAATTACAATGATGATTATCTGCTGTCCCGCAACGAGTATCTGCGACAGCTCTGCGAGAAGACGGGGCTGCGCAGTTTCGATGAATTCTGGGAGAAGTACTTTGAACTGAACGGGATTGCCGAGGAAAGCGGGAAGTGGTTTGGGAATCTGCTGACTTACTGCGCGCTGGCCAGGGAGAACACGCCGGAGGAGTCCATGGAGGAAGACGGGTGCCTGGCCAGGGAAGCCTATATGGCGGAGCGGATCAGGGAGCATGCCCGGAAGGCCGCGGCTACAGGCGGTACGGTGGTGGCCGTGACAGGCGGGTTCCATACCCCGGGGCTGAAGAAGCTGCTGTGCGGGGTGACGGAAAGCGTATCTGTGCGGCTGGGACCGGCGACGGGACAGATGGCGGAATCCGAAGATGGATTGGAAGATGTCGGCGGGACGGCAAAAGCTACATCAGAGCGGGAATCCGCTGTGGCCGCCGCTGAGGATAAGGCGAAAAAACATATAAAAACAGACGGCAAAAAGAACAACGGGCAAAAAGTAATGGCAGATAAGGTGCCGGAGAAAGACCAGGGGGTCTACATGATGCCCTATTCCATGGAAGCTGCGGACGCGCTGAATGGCTATGCCAGCGGCATGCCGTTTACCGGGTTTTATCAGAAAGCCTGGGAACGGCTGCAGGAGTCGGATGCTACCGATAAGGGAAACGCCGCTGGTAAGGGAGATGCCGCCGATAAGGGAAACGCCGCTGGTAAGGGAGATGCC
>OFFF01000639.1_pt1 | contig 25618 bp, 18 predicted proteins | sample 1521301 | NCBI WGS metagenome assembly OFFF01 (sample SAMEA3504101, study PRJEB24116) | mouse gut metagenome | biome: mouse gut; feature: mouse-associated habitat; material: faeces | place: Denmark | collected 2011
TTTCTGGGGAAGATTTACCTAAAGGACGGGCGGATGCGGATGTACCCGGTGGATTTGCTGGATATCGAGGAGGAATTTGATACGGACGCGGCGAAGGCCGGGGAGACGCCGGAGAATGCGGAAGAGGACGCGGCGAAAGCCGGGGAGACACTGGAGGATGCGGAAGATACAGGGACTTTGACGGATACGGAAAGCATGGATTCCCAGGCGCAGAAGACTTTACAGGACATGGTCATGTCCGGCCGCAAATCCCGGTATGAAATCATGGAGGACATCACCGGGGAAGTGCTGTCCCTGGCAGAGGACTTGTACCAGAGCGGGTTCGACACCGTCCACGACAGCACCTGGCAGGACATCCGGAAAGCGGCGGAGCTGACGGAACAGTATGGAATGAAGCATCTGTCAAAGCTGCTGTCCGGTCTTGCGGAGGAGATTGCCGCAGGCCGCCATCGGATGGAAAGGAATGCCGCTCCCATGGCGAAATTATATACAGAAATAAACGAATATCTATATATCTGCAGACAGAAAAACGCATATGACAAAGGAGCAGATTACTATGCCGGCGGAAAAGGAAGCCTTCAATCTGCCGAATGAAAACCCATTGCCCTTTCGCTGTGACGAAGTCCTTTCTGCGGATTCCCATAGTGAGGGAATCATCATGACTGGCTGTGCTATGCGGCCGGCAAGAATGAAAGGCTGTTTCATAAAGAGAATATCTTATATTACATAGAAATCACATAGAAGAAAAGCAAGGAGGAACTGAAATGATCAACCCACAAAACCAACGCATCACAAAAATAGTGGAGCTTTTCGAACAGACGAATCTGTTCACAGCGGATGAAATCACGCTGATAGAGGATTATCTGTCCGGAACCGCCGGGAAGGAGGAGATTGAGAAGCTGGACTTCCGCGACTTGTCCGCAGTCCCGACGGATTTGGCGTCTAAGATAAGGGTGCTTGGGATGGAGCTCATGAACAAAGGGCACGACGAGGAAGCCGGGAAACTGGGGGACATCCTTTTTGCCGCGGGACAATCCTCCTGCTGCGAGATGATGCCTATATCCAATTATTATGCCCTTGAGAAATGCAGGACACTGGTGGAGGAGCCTGCGAAGAAGGTAGCGATTCTGGCCGCCCAGATTGGGATGAATGAGTACCAGGTCAACCGCTATAGCCTGGCGGGTCTGATCAAGGTCGCAGAAGGCCGGCCGGAGGTCATCAAATTAGCTATCCTATACCAGAGGAATCAATATGAGAACGGCAGAGTGGTTCTGCTTACCGTTTATTTCAAGGCGAAATACCAGAATGCCAGACTGGTGGCGGAAGGAAGCGCAGACAAATCCGGCGGCATACTGGCAGGCGTGAACAAGCTGCTGGGTCTCGGTGAAAGCGGGACAGAACCCGCAGTGCAGATTGACGCGGACGATGCTCTGTTCCTGAAAGCCTATGAGGATGTTCTGGTGAACAACCTCGACAGCCTCTATAAAAATCAGATGCCCAGGCTGGATTTGGATGAAATCAAAAATGCCATACGCAATGACAAGGTGGACGAGCGAATCCTCAAAAAGGCCAGGGCGAACCTGCCGGTGGCGCGTTTCATGCTGCGTCTCCTGGGCGGCGCGGCCTTTGTGAACTATGCCCAGTCCCCCTGCCTGAAAAACGTGCTGAAGATATGCTTTGCGGCGGACACGGCCGCTATGCTGGACATCCTGGACAATATGGACCTGCGTGGCGAGCTGGACAAGGTAGGCGGAGGCCTGGATGAACTGTTCGGCGTGGACAGCCGGAAGCTCATTGCCTGGGCGGGCGCCAAGGGGAAGACGAAGATTCTGAAGAGGCAGTTCAAGCGCAATCAGGAATTCTATCTTGAGTACATGAAAGCCGCCGATTTCGACACCTTCAACCGGATGAACGATGTCATCAAAGCCATGGACCCCAAGCTGTACAAAGAAAGGATGGGGCAGGATGTGTTCCGGCAGCAGTCCAAGGTCATAGCGGCCATGGTGGAGATCGTGGACAGCCAGGCCAGAAACGCGGTGCGGGAATACCTGAACGGCGAGAAAGGCATAGAGACGCTTTATCCATACGAGGATAAGCTCCAGGGTGCCAACAACTATCGCTGGGGCGGGAAGCATTGGAACATCCTGCAGAGCTATCAGCACGGTTACGGCTATGATGCCCTCAGCAACCGATGCGAGGCTTTCCTGATGCTGTACAGGGGCTATTCCAATACCAACAGCCTGCGGATTGACAATGAAATCAAGGACGCGGATGTCAAGCGCCTGTTCGCTGCCGTGGATGCCGAAAAGCTAAGCCTGAAGCACCAGCTGAACGGGTACATGGACGCATATGAATCCTTCTATCTGGACAAATGGAAAGAACAGTTCCAGAAAGCAGCCATGGATGTGTTCCTCGGGTATCTGGAGGAGAGGCGGGAGGAAATGGTCCCCGCGTTCCAGGAGGCCGGCAGCACGGGGAGATGCCTGGGGATTCAGGCCCTTTCCCGGCATCCGGGGGAGAATAAAGAGGTCTTGCTGGCCTATGCCCAGGACAGCTCCAAGGCGGTCCGGGAGGAACTGCTGAATGTCCTCTATCGGGAAAAAGGCTGGGAGGAAGACGTCCTGAAGCTTCTTTCTTCCAAAAAAGCGGCGGAACGGGAAATCGCCATACGGGTGCTGTCAAAGTGGGACAGCGAGAAGTATGCTCCTGTGCTGACGGAAGGCCTGGAGAAGGAGAAGAACGGGAAAGTCAGGACGCTGCTGGAGACAGTGCTCCACGTAAGCGGCGGGGAGAGCGCCGGGGGCAGGGCGCTCTCCCAGGAGGATCTGGTGAAGGAGCTCCACAAGGGCGGCAAGAAGCGTTCCCTGGCCTGGGCCTACGAGACGCCCTTCTCCGTGGTACATAAAAAGGACGGCGAAGAGGCGTCAGAGGAATATCTGCAGGCCGTGTTCTTAAGCTATTCGACCATGTCCCCCTGCGGCGTCAGCCCTACGGCGGCCACCCTGGCCAAGGCACTGGACGAAAAAGAGCTTGCCATCTATGTCAATGAACTGTTCGATAAATGGATGGAGGCGGGGGCGGAGTCCAAGAAGCGCTGGGTGCTCTACGCTGCGTCCATCCACGGCGGCGAGGACATCGTAAAGAAGCTTCATCACCAGATTCAGGAATGGCCCCAGGCCGCAAGAGGAGCCATCGCTTCGGAAGCGGTGCAGGCCCTGGCCCTGAGCCCCCAGCCCCAGGCCCTCTTGATTGTAGACGGGATTTCCCGCAAATTCAAGTTCAAGCAGATTAAGGCTGCGGCTGGGAAAGCCCTGGATTTTGCGGCTGCCCAGCTGAACATCACCACGGAGGAACTGGCGGACCGGATTGTGCCGGATATGGGCTTCAATGAGAATATGGAACGCATGTTCGATTACGGCGAGCGGAAATTCACCGTGACCATCACCACGGCCCTGGAGATAGAGGTCTTCGACGAGAACGGCAAGAAGCTGAAGAACCTGCCCGCCCCCGGCAAGCGGGACGATGAGGAGAAGGCGGCCGCTGCCTACGAGGAATTCAAGCAGATGAAGAAGCAGATGAAAGCCACGGTCACCAGCCAGAAGATGCGCCTGGAGATGGCGCTGTCCACCGGGCGGCAGTGGAGCGTGGCGGCCTGGAAGAACCTGTTCGTGAAGAACCCCGTCATGCACCAGTTCGCCACAGGGCTGATTTGGGGCGTCTATGAGGACCGGAAGCTGGTGTCCACTTTCCGGTATATGGAGGACGGCTCTTTCAACACTGAGGATGAGGACGAGTTTGAGCTGCCGGAAGAGACGGGAGCGCAGCCGGCTTCGGCGCAGGCCGTAGGGCAGCAGATATCCGGGCAGCTGGACGCAGCCGGACAGGGAGCAGTGGCAGAGGGCGCGGAGGCGGCAGCAGAAGGAGCAGGGCCTATGGAAGAAGGCGCAGAGCCGGCAGCAGAAGGAGCAAGGCCTATGGCAGAAGGCGCAGAGTCGGCAGCAGAAGGAGCAGCGCCTGGTGCAGAGGGAACAGGGCCCGCAGCCCTGGCTCCGCAAGCGGGACAAAGGAAATATATCGGGCTTGTGCATCCGATAGAACTTTCCGCCGATTCCGTCAAGGCCTGGAAGGAACAGCTGGAGGATTACGAAATCACCCAGCCTATCGAGCAGCTTGACCGGTCTGTGTACTATATGACAAAGGAAGAGGAGAACCAGAAGAGCCTGGAGCGCTTCGGCGGCTGCATCCTGAACGACCTGTCCCTGGGCGGAAAGCTGCAGACCCTGGGCTGGTACCGGGGCTCCGTCCAGGATGCGGGCGGCTTCTACAGCTACTACAGGGAGGACAAAGAGCTGGGCCTGGGCGTGGAACTCCATTTCTCCGGCAGCTTCGTAGGCGGGGGGAACGAGGACGTGACGGTGTACGAGGCCAGGTTCTACAGCACCGGCGGCGTGGTCCTCGCGGAGAACGGCGGCACCATGGTGACCGGCGGCATCAGGCGGGGCAGCTATGTATACGACGAGGCCGACGACAGTAACTCCTGCTTCCTGAAGGACGTGCCGGAGCGGTATTTCAGCGAAATCGTGCTGCAGCTGGCCAAGGCCACGGCTTCCAGCAAGGAGAAGGATGCGAACTGGAAGGCAAAGAAGTAGTATAAAGGGAATGTAAGAACGAAAAACCGGCGGCATACAAAATTCAGTATGCCGCCTCATTTTGACTTGAATAGGAAAACCCATAGGGCTACACTGTCATTTTTTGGACAGTTTCGTTGTTTTCAAAGGAGCTTTCGACAGCTTTTGCTATATATTGGTTTAATGTCATCTTTTGCATTTTGGCAGCCAAAGCTGCTTTCCGATGTATTTCCGGAGAAAGCCCCACGTTAAATGTCCCTCGAAATTCCTTGTACGGATTTTTGCCTATTTTTTGACATAATTCCAAATAGTTGTCAATACTTTGTTCAAACATCCTTTTCAGTTCTTCGACTGAAGTGCCAAAGACTTCTCCAATAAAGATGTCGTCATCAGCATCATATTCGACGGATGCATGATATCCTTTAGAAACGGTATTGTTTTATGCACCTGATATCGGTACAGTTACATTTTATCATTAGTAAATCCCATTCTTGTGTGTGAAGTTGTTTGGGCTAGGTTTTCTGCATAGTTTTTCCAGCAAGTCTTTTTTCTTGGGCATTTATTATTATACACCCCGTTTCTTTATAATATAATTATGCCATTGTGTTCTTCCGCTTGTCAATCCTATCTAAGGGAAGTATAATATTTTTATCAGCAAAAGAAGCAGCACAGGAGCGGAAATTTTCATCGTCAAGTATTTTGTTTTGATATATAGTAATCTAAAAACAGGTATTGAAAACAGTTACACTGTATGACATAATATGATTGCATGAGAGCGTGTTGCATGAACAAACGGAGGGGCTAAACGGAATGGGAATGGACAAGAAAGAGAATATGGCACCATATAAGGTTCTGGTATTTGCGATGGTGGCAGTGGTGATACTGGTGATAGTCTTGGTATTAGTAATCAATGGCAATCACAATTCCAAAGAAAAATACGAAGCCGCAATCAAGCAATTAGAGGAAGAGGTTGACAGGCTTTCCGACCCGGTGGTGGCATATGAGGAAGCTTCCAGGACAGTGGACATCAGCGCGATCAATGTGGAAATCCAAAGCATCGGGGAACTTGCCACGGTGGAATATCTGTATACGGATGCCGGTAAATATGAAGACGCCGCGGAACTGTTCGGGAAAGAAATTCCATTTTCCTTCACCACCAAGTCGTTTATCGCCAAATGGGACGGCTCCATCAAGGCCGGCATAGACATCACCAGGGTCACGGCAGAGGTAAAGGAACCGGCAAAAGAGATAATCATACATATTCCCAAAGCGGAAATACTTTCCCATGAGATAGATGAGGAGAGCATAGAGACCCTGGACGAAAGAGACGGCCTGTTCAACCCGCTCAGGGTGGAGGATGTGAGAGAGTTCGATGCGATCAGCAAGGAAGCCATGGAGAAGAGAGCCATTGAAAACGGTCTCCTGGACAAGGCCTTTGAAAATGCGAAGGAGATCATCCGCAGGCTGGTTGATACAGGACTGGTGGAGGAACTGGGATATACCATTACATTTGAAGTGATCGATGAATAGACCTAAAGGAAAGAGACGCCTTTCAAGGAGGAAAGGCGTCTCTTTGATTCATCTGGAAAGTTTTTCGGAAAAACAAAGAAAAACTGTTGATTATTTAAAGGTTTTTGGGTATTCTATAAAGGGGAGGGAATGCTATGATTAGAAGGCCATACTACATGGATGTATTAAAAACATATCGCAACGTCCCCTTGGTGAAGATACTTGCCGGAGTCCGCCGCTGTGGAAAATCCACAATTTTGGCCATGCTGCGTGAAGACTTGACAGAGAGCGGAATCGCCCCGGAGTGCATCATCACCAGGTGCTATACCTCAGAAGAGTTTAGCGATTGCCAGACTGATAAGGACATGTACCAGGACATTAAGGGCAGCATGACAAAGAACAGCTGCTACTACCTTCTGCTGGACGAGGTACAGGAAGTGGCAGGCTGGGAGAAGGCGGTCAACAGCCTGCTGGAAAATGGGAATACGGACATCTATGTCACAGGCTCAAATTCAAAGCTGATGTCAAGCGAGATATCCACCTATCTGACAGGCAGATACCTCTCGATTCCCATATATACATTATCCTTTGCCGAATATCTGGAATTTAAAAAAACAAGCTTTCTTGGAACAAAAGAATTGCTGAATGAGTATCTGAGGATGGGAGGTTTTCCCATTGTGGCGCTGGGCAATTTTGATCGGCACTCGGCCTATCAGATTGTGGAGGGCATCTACACATCCGTTGTCACGAACGATATCGTCAGGCGGCACAATATCACAAGTTATGATTTATTTAACCGTGTGGTAAAATACGTCATAGAAAATGTCGGCAAGACTTTTTCCGCCAACGCCATTGCAAAATTCCTGAAAAGCCAGGGGCGCTCCCTGTCCGTGGAAGCCGTGTACAACTATCTGGAATGGCTGGAAAAAGCTTTTGTGATCTACCGCTGTCAACGATACGATATACAGGGTAAATCCGTGCTGAAGACGCAGGAGAAATTCTATCTTGCGGATGCTTCCCTCAAATACTGCATCATGGGATTCAACCCAAAGTCCATTGCGGCCATGCTGGAAAATGTCGTTTATTTCGAACTGCGCAGAAGAGGATATGAGGTCTATATCGGCAAGAATGGGACCAGAGAGATCGACTTTGTGGCAGTGCGGCAGGACGAACGCATTTACGTCCAGGTATGCCGCAACCTGCCTGAGGAATCTGACCGGGAGGTCGCCAATCTCCTGGAAGTCAGGGATCACTACCCCAAATACGTAGTGACACTGGACGAACTGGCCGCCGGCAATATCGACGGAGTCAGGATTGTTCACCTGGCGGATTTTCTGCTGCCAGGATAAGGGCTTTCTTCCCGCGAAACACGAATCCATATTTCCTGGCTCGCTCGGCCGGAATCCCTTTCGCCGTCAGAGCCGCGGCATACTGCATGCGCTCAATCTGCGCCAATGCCGCCTGTGCCGTGTGCTCCAGCACGTATCATACCGGCCAAGCCCGCGTTCACACCACTCTTTGATAAAAGCCGCTTTATTAAGGAATTGTCTACAAATAACTGATGCGAGTTTATAGCCGTTTTCGTTGTATTTCTTGGCTTTCTCCTAAACAAGTTGCATCAGTTATTTTCCGACAATTCCTAATGATTATATACAATGCTCAGCCAGTTCCTGTTAGCCCGGATTAGGGAACCTGGCAATACAGCTAAAAAGGAAATAAATACCTTGTAAGGCGATGGCTGAGCATGGTATATTAGGCAGTGCCTATGTTACGGCAGCCTCACAGCTGTGAAAACACTTCCCCAATAGGAGCCTGTATCAGCAGATCCGCGTAAGAGTCCCTGGGGGTGGGAGCCTTGTTGATGACCACCAGCTTATCTCCTTTGAAATAATCAATCAGCCCCGCCGCCGGGTACACCGCCAGGGAAGTGCCGCCGATGATCAGCACCTGGGCGTCATGGATGAAGCGCATGGCGTCGGTCATGGTGCGGGAGTCCAGCCCCTCCTCGTAGAGCACCACATCCGGCTTCACGGAGCCGCCGCACTTCTCGCACTTAGGCACATCGGCGCTTTCCTGGATATAGCGCACGTCATGGAACTGGCCGCATTTCTCGCAGTAGTTGCGCAGCACGGAGCCGTGCAGCTCCAGGACAGTCCTGCTTCCCGCCGCCTGATGGAGGCCGTCGATGTTCTGGGTGATGACGGCTTTCAGCTTCCCCTGTGCTTCCAGCTCGGCAAGCTTTCGGTGGGCGGCGTTGGGCTTGGCGTCCAGGAAGAGCATCTTGTTGCGGTAGAAGCGGAAGAATTCGCTGGGATTGCGGCGGTAGAAGGTGTGGCTCAGTATGGTCTCCGGCGGATAGTCGTACTGCTGATGGTACAGGCCGTCCACGCTCCGGAAATCCGGGATGCCGCTCTCCGTAGACACCCCCGCGCCCCCGAAGAATACGATGTTGCTGTACTTGGCTACGATTGCTTTCAATTCTTCAATGGCTTCCTTGTAATGTTCCATATGATTCACCTTGCCTTTCTTGTTCTGTTATATATACTCGGTGATTGAATCTTGCACACAAACCGGATAAACGGCATGACTTGCTATGTTTATTGGTTGGCAGGAATTAAATGCCGTTTCTATCGTTGCGTAATTTTCGCGGAATCTCTGAGGTACTTATTGAACGTTATTTCGTAAAAACTATTACAATTTTTAAATCTCCAGATTCTTTCAAATCCAATGCCTGAATTCTGCTTCCGGAAATTTCGAGGGTCTATTCGGTTGAGAGGTTGTGGCCATTCTGCCGCTTTCTGCCATGAATAAGGTCATTATACCATAAAGAAAATATTTTTCCAGTATTTGAGCCAATAAAAAGCCCTATTTATGGCTATTTTAAAGCTACTTTAAGGCGAGATGCTGACGTCTAAAGAGACAGGGTAATATTGTAGGAATCTTTGCGGCTCTCCGGGAAGCTGTCCGAGCCATGGTATGGATTCTGCCGGATTACAGGACACAGAATAGCCGGAACAGGCAGCTTGAACGCTGCAAAAAATGATTGTTGGAACCTCCAGGCCGTGATATAATGAAAGTAAGGAAAAGCATGTTCCAGAGGAGGTACCGGTATGGCGAGGACAGTAGGCATTGGACATCAGGACTTCGGACAGTTGATTCAGTCAAACTGCTTCTATATCGACAAGACCGGATTTGTCAAAGAATGGTGGGAAAACCAGGATGCCGTCACCCTGATAACCCGTCCCAGACGCTTCGGAAAGACCCTGAATATGAGCATGCTGGAATATTTTTTCTCCATAAAATATGCCGATAAGGGGAACTTGTTCGAAGGCCTTGCCATCTGGCAGGAGGAAGCCTACAGACAGCTTCAGGGCACCTATCCGGTCATCAGCCTTTCTTTCGCCAATGTGAAGGAGTCTTCTTTTCCCAAAGCCAGAAAGCAGATGTGCCAGATTATCACGAACCTGTATAACCGATATGATTTTCTGCTGGACGGCGACCTGTTGAACGAAAACGAGAAGGAAATCTATCGAAAAGTCTCTGCGGAAATGGAAGATTATATAGCGGTCAATTCGCTGAACGCTTTGTCCGATTACCTTTCCCGCTATTATGGGAAAAAGGTCATCATCCTGCTGGACGAGTACGATACGCCCATGCAGGAGGCATATGTCAGCGGGTTCTGGGGAGAACTGGTGGAATTCATCAGGACTCTGTTCAATGCTACGTTCAAGACGAATCCATATCTGGAGCGGGCAGTCATGACAGGAATCACGAGGGTGAGCAAAGAGTCCATTTTTTCAGATTTGAATAATCTGGCGGTTGTGACCTTGAATTCAGATTTGTATGCGAATCAATTCGGGTTCACTGAGGAAGAGGTGTTTGCAGCCCTGGACGAATATGGAATGGGGGATAAAAGGCCAGAAGTAAAAGCGTGGTATGATGGCTTTGCCTTTGGGAGACAGAGGGACATTTATAATCCATGGTCAATTTTAAATTATTTAAAAACCGGAAAGCTCTCCGCTTATTGGGCAAACACCAGTTCCAACAGCCTGGCCGGAAAACTGATTCGTGAGGGCGCCCCTGAGGTGAAGATGGTGATGGAGGATTTGCTGCAAGGAAAGACATACCGTGCGGTGCTTGATGAACAAATCGTCTTCAACCAACTGGATTATAAGGACAGCGCCGTCTGGAGCCTGCTGTTGGCCAGCGGCTATCTGCGGGCAGACGCGGTTGTCTTCAATAAGGAAAGCGGGAAAACGGAATATAGCCTGGCCTTGACGAACAGGGAGGTCCGGTTCATGTTCGAGGGGATGATTGACGAGTGGTTCAGGGAATATACCCCATCCTACAATGGGTTCGTGAAGGCCTTGCTGAAAGGTAACCTCCGTGAGATGAACCGCTATATGAACCGGGTGGCATTGGATACCTTCAGCTTCTTCGACAGCGGGAAGAGACCGTCCGAAGCGAACGAGCCTGAGCGTTTTTACCATGGCTTCGTGCTGGGGCTGCTGGTGGATCTGCGGGGGCAGTATGCTGTCACCTCCAACAGAGAAAGTGGATTTGGGAGGTATGATGTATTGCTGGAGCCTTGCAATAAAAAAGGTGCGGATGATGCCTTCCATAATAATCATGACAGAGATGCGATTATTATTGAGTTCAAGGTTCATGACCTGGAAGATGGCGAGAAGACGCTGGAGGATACAGTGCAGTCGGCGTTGGCGCAGATTGAGGACATGAAGTATGCGGCAGCCCTTGAAGCGAAGGGGATTCCCAAGGAGCGAATCCGGAAATATGGCTTTGCCTTCCGGGGGAAGGAAGTACTGATTGGATAAAGGGGGCAAAGCCCCCTTTTCTCCTTAGGAATTGTCGGAAAATAACTGATGCAACTTGTTTAGGAGAAAGCCCAGAAATACAACGAAAACGGCTATAAACTCGCATCAGTTATTTGTAGACAATTCCTTAATAACCTCTCGGAATCTTCAGACCGCTTATCACGCGGCTTCCCGGAAACCGTTTTGCCAATTCTACCTTTGAAAAACATACCAGCAAGGCTCGCTGCCCCCATAGGAATAATCTCCGCTTTTCCACTGAATGAACAGGTACGTAACGCCCGCAAGCTCACGGAACAGATATCTGCTCACCGTGGAGCTTGGATGGCAGATGACATATCCTGTCACCCAGCTCCAAATATGAGGTTCATCCGTTTGGACGCTGCCGTCCTTCGCGTCCTGGAAACTGTTGCGGATGGCGCCGCCCTCCAGGAACTCCGCCCTTCTCCAGTAGAGCCCCTCATAGGGGAAAAAGGGACTATCCGGATGAAAACTATCGATATCCCGCACACAATCGCACGCATTCCACTCCCCGATAACAGAAGCGTCATCTGCGGGAAAATCGGGGATTTCGTCAGTGATCCTGATTTCGCTCCTGGTGTACGACCTGGAATCCGCTTTCCGGAAAACCCATATCTCCGGCAGACCGCCCCTGAAATAATTCCGTCCCTTCAATTCAACAAACAGAAACGTCTCACCGTCCATTTGCTGGATGGTGTACTTGTTCCGGCTCGTCTGGCGGGGATATCCGAAGGAGGACAAAAGCATCCCCTTAGTCCATCCGAAGCACCAGTACCGCTCTCCGCCTGGCAGAAAGTACAGCTCCCTGGCAGGCTCCCCGCTGGCAGCGGATTTCTGCTTCCGGGGGTGGAACATTTCCCGGCAGGGCAGACAGTCGAACCTTTCCCAGCGTCCCACCGCGTCCTCATCATTTACAAAAGGCAGATTCAGCTCCTCATTGCGCTCCGCATCATACTCCCCCAGCTTCGCCACAGAAAGCTTGATTTCTACGGTGCCGTCTTCATAATTGATTCTTATGACGGGCCCGGTAATCTGGTAATCATGATCCAGGACATATTTGTGGAGCGCCCGGATTCCCTCTTCACAGGTCGTGTCGCTGCAGACCAGACTGGCCGTGTCCCCTGGAAAAGAAATCTCTTTCTCGCACAGGCCACTCGCCTTTGGAAGCTTTCCGGTGATTTCCACCCCGAAGCCCGTGTCGAAATCCTGACTGACGAATTCCGTTTCGTAGTCAATGATGACGGTGCGGCTTCCGGAAATCGAATCCGGAACCAGCCGCCGCATTTCCGCCAGAAGGGTGCTATACTCCTCTTTGCGGGAGACAATCGTGCGCCTGTAGGCCAGACGGATGTTATCGCTTTTCCGTATTATAATATCAAACATAGATGCATTCTCCTTTACTGTCAGGTTGAAAGTCCGGAGGAGATGAAGACGCTCTTCGGTCTGGGCTTTCAGCCGGAGCAGTTCGTCCTCTTTCGCCTGAATGAGCCTTGAAAAATTTTCCTTCGGCAGGGAAAGCAGTTCCTTTATTTCGCCCAGGCTGAAGCCAAGGCCTTTCAGCATGATGATGCGATAGCAGTCAGACAGCTTTCCGGCATTATAGTAACGGTATCCCGTCTCCTCGTCGATGTAATCCGGCACCAGGAGCCCTTCCTGGCCATAGTATCTCAACGTCTTCACGGGAAGTCTGCTCAGTTTTGAAAGTTCCCCGATTTTGTACATAATCTCACTCCTTGTTTCACGGTTCAATGTTTACATGGTAAAGCTATATGGAATTGAAAAACTGCTGCAGGTACCTTGCACTGTCATCATATCATTACAGCCAAGGGGAGAGTCAAGAGGATAAGGAATTGTCTACAAATAACTGATGCGAGTTTATAGCCGTTTTCGTTGTATTTCTGGGCTTTCTCCTAAACAAGTTGCATCAGTTATTTTCCGACAATTCCTAAAATAAAATTTTCTTACAGTCCTCGCGGCGAAAAATAAGGAAATTTTAAGAAATCTATAGCGCATATAGATTGAATGCAATATTTGCAATATGGTATAATAACCTTATTCGTGGCATGAAACGGCCGGATGGCCATCCATGCCATGGGCGTTCTTTGCACATGGCATAATAACCTTATTCGTGGCATGAAACGGCCGGAAGGCCATCCATGCCATGGGCGTTGCTTTGCTCACATAATTCTGCATCAAAAAATATAAGCTGGCATTAAAAAAGGATAATAAACATGAGAAGAGATAGAACAGACAGATTAGTCCCCTTTGAAAAGAGCCGGAGAGTCATCCGGCTGGACAAAAGGGGCGGGAAACGGAGTGGTTATGAAGTGGCTGCGAATGTCTTCGGCATCTTCGGTGCCGCCTGCCTGCTGTACTGTGCAGGGATAGCCATCGCCGGATTCGGGACTTACTTCTTCCTAATCTGGGGCGGTATGGGCGCGGTCTGCATCGGCTTGTGGGCATTGCTCCGCAACCGCCGGTTCATGGAAGCGATTCCGAGATGGATGAAGACGACTTGTTGCGTCATCTTTTGCCTGGGACTGTTACTGTTCGGCGGGGTGGAGGGGAAGATTCTGTCCCAGTACAACGCCCAGGCGGCGCCGGGAGCGGATTACCTGATTGTGCTGGGAGCCCAGTGGAAGAGCACAGGCCCCAGCGAGGTGCTGCGCAGACGGCTGGACAAGGCTGTCTCCTATCTGGAGCAGAATCCGGACACCAGGGTGATCGTATCCGGCGGCCAGGGGGACAACGAAGCCATCTCGGAGGCGGAAGGGATGCGGGGATATCTGTTGCAGGCAGGCATCGAGGAAAGCCGGATTCTGGTGGAGGACGCGTCCTCCAATACCTACGAGAACCTAGTCTTCAGCGGGGAACTGCTGGATCGGGAGAACGATAAAGTTGTCATCGTGACCAACAATTTCCATGTCTTCCGCGCCCTGAGCATAGCGAAGAAGCAGGGCTACCACAAAGCGGAAGGCCTGGCGGCCAGCTCTGTGCTGGGAATGGGACCCAACAATCTGCTAAGGGAATTTTTAGGTGTGCTGAAGGACTTCTGGGTGGGGAATCTGTAAAACAAAACAGGACATCCGGGCGTTGGGGACTGGATGCACGGGATTGGGGCCGGTAAAGAACCGGCCATGAAGGAGAGCGGGAATGGACATCAATGTAGGAGATGTGGTAAGATTGAAGAAGCAGCACCCCTGTGGGAGCAAGGACTGGGAGGTGCTGCGCTCAGGGGCGGATTTCCGGCTGAAATGCAAGGGCTGCGGCCATCAGATCATGATAGCCCGGAAGCTCCTGGAAAAGAGCGTAAAAGAAATTCTGTAAAACTTCCGGAATCGTTTCCAATGCAAAAGAAGACGGATATATAGTCAAATGGAGGGGCATATGACCTATAAAATGGCAATCTGCGATGACTGCGACGCGGACACGGAATACCTTTCCTCGTTGGTGGCGGCATGGGAGGAGGTCTCCGGACATGGGGCTGCGGTGGAAAGGTTCCCTTCGGCGGAAGCGTTTCTGTTCCAATATGAGGACAGGAAGGATTTCGATATCCTTCTCCTGGATGTGGAGATGGGGGAAGTGAACGGCATAGAACTGGCTCAGCGGATCCGTCTGGAGGACTCCCGCGTCCAGATTGTGTTCATCACCGGATTCCCGGATTTTATGGCGGAAGGGTATGAGGTGTCCGCGCTGCATTATCTGATGAAGCCCGTGTCCCGGGAGAAGCTCTGCGCTGTCCTGGACAGGGCGGCCGCCAATCTGGCCAGGCCCGATAAGCGGCTCCAGGTGAATTTCGACAGAGAGACCTGTTTCGTCCCCTTCCAGAGGATACTCTATATAGAAGCCCAGAAGCAGTATGTCCGCATCCGCACCGAGGACGGCGATTACCGCATGAAAGCGTCCCTGGCGGAGATGGAAGCCATGCTGGACAAATATTTTTTCAAATGCCAGCGCTCCTTCCTGGTGAACCTGAACCATGTAGCCCGGATCAGGAACCAGTGCGCGGTGCTGAGAAACGGAGAAGAAATCCCCATCAGCAGAGGGATGGCGGAAAAAATCGGAAAGGCTATCATACAATTATATTAATAATGGCCAGGGAGGAACGGAAAGGGATGTTGCAACCCGGCTAAAGACACCGGGGGCTTCAGGAAAGAGACGGACAATCCCGGGGCAATCGGCAAATGCCCCATGGCAGTTGGAGGCAGGGGAGAAGTATGATTTTCGGAAAATGGATCGATAAACGGATAGATGCCTACCAAAGCGACCTCATGAAGAAATACTGCGATGAGGTGGAGAGCATGTATACAAAGATGCGGGGCTGGCGGCACGATTACCACAATCATATCCAGGCCATGCAGGCCAGCATGGCGCTGGGCAGATACCAGGAAGTGAGCGACTATCTCAGGGAGCTTAACGATGACCTGGTCAATGTGGACACTGTGCTGAAGACCGGGCGGGTGATGGTAGACGCCATCCTGAACGGAAAGATTTCCATAGCGGCCGGGAACGACATCCCTGTGAACGCCAAGGCCAAGCTCCCTCCGAACCTGGACATGAACGATGTAGACCTGTGTGTGGTCATCGGAAATCTCATGGACAATGCCATCGAGGAGAACCGGAAACTGAATCCGGAGAAAAGGTTCCTCCGCATCTACATCGGCATGAAGAATACCCAACTCTACATAGCCGTCACCAATGCCGCGGGGAAAAAAAGGGAGAAGGCAGGCGGCCTGTTCCGCTCCTCCAAGGGCGGCCGGCACGGATTCGGCCTGGCCAGGGTGGAGAGCACCGTGAAGAAGTACGACGGAATCTTCACCGCGGACAGCGAGGACGGCGGATTCACAGCGGAGGTGCTGATTCCTGTTTCATAAGACATTTCGTTCACCGAAAACTGCATTTCGTAATCTGAATGCAGTTTTTTTGATGCCATATGATAAAATAAGACCAGGTTCAGGGCAAGGGGGCGCTCGGACAGACGGAGACAGAAGCGGCATAGATGGCTCCAAAGCCGGCAAGGCGCCCTCGGTTCCAATGCGGAAATAGGAAAGTAGGAAAGGAAGGTCGACAAAAAGATGTCAGAAAAAAAGGAAAAAAAGCGCAAGCCAAAATACGGGATGCTCTCCTGTGTGGCGTACATGTACAAATTGATGTGGAAGTATGAGAAGAGCCTGGTGTTCACAGCCATCGGCAAGGTTCCCGTAGACCTGGTTGTCTCGGTGCTGGCGCTGTACACGCCATCGATCATTCTGCGGATGCTGGAGACTTCGGACACGTTTTCCGCCGTGGCTCTGGTCATCATAGGCCTGGTGCTGGCGGGCATGCTCTCCGCGCTGGCGGGCAGCCTGATCAGCGCAAAGGGGCAATTTTCGGAGATGTATCTCACCTTTCGTATGATATGCCTGTTGGAGTGCCATATGCTGGACAGGGACTTTGAGCTAAGCTTTATGCCGGAGATCAAGAAGCTGGATGAACGGGCAGGCGAGGCTACAAGGAACAACCATACCAGAGCGGTGCACTTCCCCATGGAGTTCTCCAATACGATATCCCTTGTGCTGAAGTTCGCGCTGTTCGGCACCGTGCTGTCCATGCTGAGCCCCTGGCTGATACTGCTGATAGCCCTGTGCAGCGTTGCCAATCTCCCGCTGGCCGCCTGGGAGAGGAAGCGCAACTATGAGACCCAGGATCGGAGGAATGCCATCATGAAGAAGCTGAACTACCTTGCTTTCCAGGTGGGGCGGCAATTCCGGTATGGCAAAGACGTCCGGCTGTACAGCCTGCGGGGGTACCTCACCGTCCTGGCCCAGAAGCTTTTGGGCGAATGCGTCAGGGAAAAGAAGGCGGTGGAGGTAAGGGGTTCTGCGGTACAGCTCAGTGACTTCCTGGTGGTGCTGATCCGGGACGGGCTGATGTACGCGTGGCTGATTTCCAGGGCTGTGGCTGGAGAAGTGGATGCCGCCCAGTTTGTGCTGTATTTTACCGCAATGACAGAGCTGGCGGAAGTGATGGGGGGAATCCGCTGGTGGTGGAACTGTGTCTGCGAGGGGGCGATGCAGGTTTCCGACTATAGAGAATGCCTGGAGGCGCCGGACCGGATGAACCGGGGGAAAGGAATTCCGCTGCCGCAAAGGTCTTTTTCCATCGAATTCCGCAACGTATCCTACCGCTATCCGGAAGGGGAGAAAAATGTGCTGGAAAATATCAGCTTTGTGCTGAAGGCCGGGGAGAAGCTTGCCCTGGTGGGCACCAACGGAGCGGGCAAGACCACCCTGATTCGGCTGATATGCGGCCTGCTGACGCCTACGGAGGGGGAAGTCCTGATTGACGGCCACAGCCCCCGGGAATACAACCGGGACGAACTGTACAGCCTTTTCGGGCTTGTGCCCCAGGACTATCATCTGCTGCCCCATTCCATCGCCTGGAACGTGGCATGTGTGGATGAGCCGGAAAGGATTGACAGAGAAAAGCTGCATCGTTGCCTGTGCCGGGCGGGGCTGGAAGAGAAGATAGGCTCCCTGCCCCTGGGGGCGGACACCCTCCTGAACCGCCAGGTGAATCCGGGCGGGATAGAGCTTTCCGGCGGGGAGACGCAGAAGCTCCTCCTGGCAAGGCTTCTCTACCGGGAGCCGAAGTGTATCATTCTGGATGAGCCCACCGCCGCCTTAGACCCCATAGCGGAGGATCGTATGTACAGACAGTATGATGAGATTACAAATGGCGCAACAAGTGTCTTCATTTCCCACAGGCTGGCCTCCACCCGCTTCTGCGACAGGATTTTCCTTCTGGACGGTTCGCGGATTGCGGAGACCGGCACCCATGAGGAGCTGATGGCAGCGGGGAAAAAGTACCGGGAACTGTTCGATGTGCAGAGCAAATATTATAAAGCCGGGCAGACAGAAGGCGCGGACGCAGAAAGGCAGGAAGTTTTATGAAGAGAAAGAAGATTGGGACAAAAGAGGGGAGAAATGGGGAAAAATGCTGTATGAGACGCACTCTGCGGGAGGATTGGAAGCTGTTCGCCCGGGGCTTTGGAATCATATGCAAAACCAGCCCCCAGTACCTTGCCTACAATATCCTGTTCCTGATCATGAATATTCTGTCGCCCTACTTCGCCCTGTATATGTCCGCGGCGCTTGTGAACGAGCTGGCGGGACAGTGCGACGGGAAACGCTTAGCGGCGCTGGCCGGGATCACGGTGCTGGGCCAGTTTGCCATCAATGCCGTAAAGCGCATGGTGCTTGCCGCCCGTAATGCCTGGATGGAGGTTCTTCAGACACAGGAAGAGCTTTATTTGGCAGATAGAATGCATGGAATGGAATATGAGCATCTGGAGAACCCGGAAGTGACCCTGCTGCGGGAAAAGATATTCGGAGCCATGAACGCCACCTCCGGCGGCTTGATGAGCCTGTACTGGATCAGCGGTTCCCTGATTACGAATGTGGTGGATCTGGTGGCATCGGCGGCGCTGACATTCTCTATGTTCCGGGTGGTGAAGGGAGTGGAGGTAAGCGGTTTCCTGGCCTTTGCCAATTCGTACTGGTGTACGGTCTTGCTGACGGGCATTCTGCTGGCGCATGGGTTTCTGACGGTTCGGTTCACCAAAGAGCGCACGGAGAAGGAGATGAAAGAACTGTCGGGAGTGGCAGAGTCTAATGCGTATCTATTCCAGGTAATGGGCATGCGCGGGGAAGATATCATGATCTTCGACCTGAAAAAGGCTATGGCCAAAGCCCATGAGAAGAGGGTGAAAGCACCATGGATGGTGAAGTGGAACAGGATTGCAGTCCGTTACGGCATCATAGGCATTCTACAGGGACTGATCCCCGACCTGGCGGTATTCCTGGTTACGGCGGCCAAAGCTTTCCTGGGAATGTTCGGAATCGGCAATTTTGTCCTCTACAGAGGGACGGTGAAGCGCTTCATTCATGCTGTCAGCGAACTGGTCAGCGAACTGACCCGTCTGCGGGAAAACAACCAATACCTGGAACAGGTGTACCAGTTCCTGGATCTGCCGGACGACATGTACCACGGGACGCTGGCGGTGGAGAAACGGGACGACATCGACTATGAAGTGGAATTCCGGGATGTCAGCTTCCGATACCCGGGCACGGACGTGTGGGTGCTGAAACATGTGGACATGAAGTTCAAAATCGGCGACAAGCTTGCCATCGTGGGGGAGAACGGCTCCGGCAAGACTACCTTCATCAAGCTCCTGTGCCGCCTGTACGACCCCACGGAAGGAGAGATTCTGCTGAACGGCATCAATATCACCAGGTACCGCTATGATGAGTATATGTCCCTGTTCTCCGTGGTGTTCCAGGACTATCAGCTGTTCCAGTTCTCGCTGGCAGCCAACGTCTCCGGCGCCCTGGACTATGACGGGGAGAAGGTGCGGAAGTGCCTGATCCAGGCGGGATTCGGCGACAAGCTGGCTCAGCTGGAGAAAGGAATCGATACCGTCCTGGGGCGGGATTATGAAAATGACGGCGTAGACCTGTCCGGCGGCGAGGAGCAGAAAGTGGCGCTGGCAAGAGCTCTGTACAAGGACGCGCCTTTCATGGTGCTGGATGAGCCTACCGCTGCCCTGGATCCCTTAGCTGAAGCCGCCGTTTACGAGAATTTCCAGAGAATCGTGGTGGACAAAACGGCGGTCTTCATCAGCCATCGGCTCTCCAGCTGCAGGTTCTGCGACGATGTCGCCGTCTTCCACAAGGGCAGGCTGGTGCAGCATGGCAGGCATGATGACCTGGTGGCTCAGGAGGGGAAATATCAGGAGCTGTGGAGCGCCCAGGCGCAGTACTATGCGTAGCTCCCATATCCCCTATTTGAAGCCGGCATCCCGGAGGAAACCTGCGGAAGCGCAAGCGTCTGTAGGTTTTTGCGCCGGAATGGGACAAAAACGGGACAAAGCCGCGAAAAAAGACTTGAAATATCAGGAAATTTATGCTATCATACGTATTTGTGATGAATCAAATTCCTTGCTCGCATATTCCGTGCGGGCCAGAGACCAAAAGGAGGTAAGTAACTAGCATGAACAAGTATGAATTAGCTGTAGTCGTGTCCGCTAAGATTGAAGATGAAGAGAGAACGGCTGTCATCGACAGGTGCAAAGCTCTTGTGGAGAGATTTGGCGGCGTCATCACAGAGGTGGACGATTGGGGCAAGAAGAGACTGGCCTACGAGATTCAGAAGATGAAAGAAGGCTTCTATTACTTCATCCGCTTTGACGCTGAGAGCACTGCTCCCATTGAGATTGAGAGCCGCGTCCGCATCATGGACAATGTCATCAGATACCTGATTGTCAGACAGGACGAGGCCTAATTAGAAAGCGAGAAGCAAAATATGAATAAAGTGATTCTGATGGGACGTTTGACAAGAGATCCCGAAGTGAGATATTCCCAGGGGGCCAGCCAGACAGCAGTGGCACGTTTTTCTATTGCAGTAGACAGAAGGTTCGGTAAGCGCGAGGGCGAACCGGACGCGGATTTCTTCAACTGCACGGCTTTTGGCAAGACGGCTGAGTTTGTGGAGAGATATCTGCACAAGGGCACAAAAATCGCCTTGAGCGGCAGAATCCAGAATGACAACTACACTAACAAGGAAGGCCAGATGGTTTATAGTGTTCGTATTATCGTGGATGATGTCGAGTTCGCCGAGAGCAAGAACGCCTCCGGCGGGAATGCCGGCGGCTATGGAAACGGCGGCGGTTACAACAACGGTGGTTACGCAGGCGGCGGAAACAGCGCGCCCGCACCCTCCGGCGCAGGGGACGGCTTCATGAACATCCCTGACGGCATCGACGAGGAATTACCGTTCAACTAAGTTTGAGTATAGGTGAGTATAGGATAGGAGGCAGTGAAATGGCTTTTAATAAGAGTGAGAAACCCGATGCCCCGGTAAGGAAGAAGGGCGGCGTCCGCAGGAAGAGAAAGGTCTGCGTATTCTGCGGCAAGGACAATGTGATTGACTACAAGGATACCAACAAGCTGAAGAGATACGTTTCCGAGAGAGGCAAGATTCTTCCCCGCCGCATCACAGGGAACTGCGCAAAGCATCAGAGGGCATTGACAGTGGCCATCAAGAGGGCCCGTCACGTTGCATTGATGCCTTACGTCCAGGATTGATTCCGCAAGAGCTTAAATCCAATGCCGGTCGTCTGCAGAAGACGGCCGGTTTTCTCAATATTCTGTCTATTGGCTGAATTTATGCTTACGATTTCTACAAAACATTTCCGTTTTAGACAAATTAAATTGTGGCATAGTGTTGAAGAGTATGCTATAATGTTTTTGTCATCATCTAATATTAGGAAGAAAACAGCAGGTTGAAATCCGCTCCCTTGCGAGGTGGCGCAACAGTTCAGGCAGATCGGGGAACTGCTGCGGGATGCACGAATGCAATAGAAGACACAGCATAGGTTTGACACAATACATCGCGAAATCGCATAAAATCGCACAGAAGCGTGTCTTTATTGCACACTTCGATGCTTGAGCCGGGGGCTGTCAGAACTGTTACAGGTATCCATATGAAAAAAAGAATCAAATTAAAGGGGCGTATCAAGTCGTATATACAATTCTGTATCTACCTGGGTGTGCTCCTATGTATCATGGATGTAGCCATATTCTATATAGATGCCCATGCGGGCGTCATTTTGACGGGCTATCTTGTGTGCTATTTTGCCGTCACATTGTCTCTGTATTTCCGCAACAAGCCGGTCATCATGAACGAACTGATCAGCTTCGCCACGGAGTACGGACAGATTCAGAAAAGGCTCCTGCGGGAGATGGACTTGCCCTATGCGCTGCTGGACGACAGCGGCAAAGTGATATGGACGAATGCGGCCTTTGAGGCCGTGACCCACCAGCCCAAGGGATACAAGAAGTCCATCACCTCCCTGTTCCCCACCATCACCAGGGACCGCTTGCCGGATGCCCACGGGGTGGACGAAGCCCAATATGACCTGGAATACGAGGGGAACGAGTATGTGGCCAAGTTCAAGAAGATTTCCCTGAAGGACATGGCGGAGAACAGCGACATGATAGAAGCCGAGGGGTATGACGGGTTCCTGATAGCGGTGTACCTCTACGATGAGACGGCCCTCCACATTGCTCTGCGTGAGGTGGACGACCAGAGCCTGGCGGTGGGGATGATATATCTGGACAATTATGACGAAGCTTTGGACGGTGTAGAGGAAGTGCGCCGCTCTTTGCTGATTGCCCTGATAGACAGAAAGGTGAACAAATATATCTCGGCCTTTGACGGAATCTGTAAGAAGCTGGAAAAGGACAAGTACCTGATCATCATGCGCAAGAGCACCGTGGCCCAGCTCCAGGAAGCCCGTTTCGATTTGCTGGAGGACGTGAAGACCGTGAACATCGGCAACGAGATGGCGGTGACCCTCAGCATCGGCATGGGCCTGGACGGATTGACCTATGCACAGAATTACGAGTTTTCCCGGAACGCCATCGACCTGGCCCTGGGAAGGGGCGGCGACCAGGCGGTCATTAAGACCCCGGAGAGCATTACATACTACGGCGGGAAGAGCCAGCAGGTGGAGAAGAACACCCGTGTGAAAGCCCGTGTGAAGGCTCACGCGCTCCGGGAGATCATCACAGGGAAGGATCAGGTGCTGGTGATGGGGCACCGGATGCCGGACGCGGACAGCTTCGGAGCCGCCGTGGGCATCTATCGGATCGCCCAGACGCTGGGGCGGAAGGCCCATATCGTGCTGAACGACTCGGTTCCGGCGATTCAGCCTATGCTGGAGCTGTTCAAGGGCAATCAGGAGTACGAGGGCGACATGATCATAGATAACCAACAGGCTGTGGAAGCGGCCAACAGCAATACCGTCCTGGTAGTGGTGGACGTGAACAAGCCTTCCATCACGGAATGTCCGGATCTGCTGCGGTTCTGCAAGTCAGTGGTGGTGCTGGACCATCACAGACAGGGCACGGAGACCATCGAGAACGCCACGCTTTCCTATGTGGAGCCCTATGCCTCTTCCTCCTGTGAGATGGTTTCGGAAATTCTGCAGTATACTTACGACAATATCAAAATCCGGCCGGAGGAAGCCGACTGCATGTATTCCGGCATCATGATCGACACCAATAACTTCATGATAAAGACCGGCGTGCGCACCTTTGAAGCCGCCGCGTTTCTGCGGCGCAGCGGCGCTGACGTGACCAGGGTGCGCAAGCTGTTCCGGGAGGACGCCCAGGGGTACAAGGCGAAAGCGGATGCGGTGAGCCAGGCCGAGATCTATAAGCAATGTTTTGCCGTCTCCATCTGTACGGCGGACGAGCTTCCCAACCCCACGGTCATCGGCGCCCAGGCGGCCAATGAACTGCTGAACATCAAGGGGATCAAGGCCAGCTTCGTGCTGACGGATTTCCAGGGGAAGATATACATCAGCGCCCGTTCCATAGATGAGGTGAACGTGCAGGTCATCATGGAGCGCATGGGCGGCGGCGGCCATCTGAACACTGCCGCCTGCCAGATGGAGGGCGTGGGCATCATCGAGGCCATGGGCGTGCTGAAGCGCACCATCGACAGCATGCTGGAGAACGGCGAGATATAGAATCCTGGAATATATAGAATTTTGGAATATATAGAATCCTGGAATATATAGAATCCTGGAATATATAGAATCCTGGAATATATAGAATCTTGGAATATATAGAAGGCAGAGATATGGAAAACCAATAAGAAATATACGGGTAACAGACAAGAAAGTATACAGAATAAACAGTATACAGAAAAAATATACAGAAAAAATATACAGAACAAAATATACAGAAAAAAATTTACAAAAAAACAGATGCATAGTAAGGAACTGTCTATAAATAACTGATATGAGGTTGCAGTGATTCTCCTTGAATCTGTCACGGGTTCATTCCCCGCAGCTTGCTGCGGCCAGAATTTTACCAAGCAAAGCGAGGTTGGGGCTAATGCCCCGCAGTTTGCTGCGGGGAGGTTTATTTTCAAGGCTTTCGCCTGAACATATGACAGCAACCGCTTCACGAACCCTGTAATCAAAGGGAAATGGTATCGGTTTTTTCGACAGCTCCTATAGCAAAAGCAGGAAAGGACAGAAAAATGAAGATTATATTATTACAGGACGAGAAAAAACTGGGCAAAAAGGGAGATGTCATCGAAGCCAGCGACGGATTCGCAAGGAACTACATTCTGCCCAAGAAGATAGGCATCGAAGCCACAGCCAAGAACATGAACGAATTGAAGCTCCAAAAGGCGAACTCGGACAAGCTTGCCAGGGAGCAGATGGAAGCGGCCAAAGCCCTGGCCGCGGAACTGGAGGACAAACAGGTGGTGGTGAAGATCAAGGCGGGAGAGGGCGGAAAGGCTTTCGGCTCCGTGTCCTCCAAGGAAATCGCCACTGCCTTCAAGGAGCAGCACGACCTTGAGCTCGACAAGAAGAAGATTCAGCTGCCGGAGAGCCTGAAGAACTTTGGCACTTTCGAGGTGCCTATCAAGCTCCACCCCCAGGTGACGGGCAAGCTGATAGTGAAAGTCACAGAGAAGGAATGAGAGAGCCGGAGGGCTCCCTGACCATTTGCCGCCTGAGCATGATTGGAAGTGAGATACCATGGAAGAAAATGTGCTGAAGAGAATATTGCCCCACAGCGTGGAAGCGGAACAGTCAGTCATCGGCTCCATGCTCCTGGACAGGGAAGCCATCGTGGCGGCTTCCGAACTGCTCACCGGGGAGGACTTTTACAACAGACAGTACGGCGTCCTGTTCGAGACCATGTGCGAGCTGCACAATGAGGGGAGTCCGGTGGATTTGGTGACGCTGCAGAACCGCCTGCGGAGCAAAGAGGTGCCCCCGGAGGTGGCAAGCCTGGAATTCGTCAGGGAGATGCTCACTGCCCCTATGATTTCCGCCAATATCAAGTCCTACGCCAACATTGTGGCGGAAAAGGCCACGCTGCGCAGGCTGATACGTCTGAACGAGGACATCGCCAATACCTGTTATGCGGAAAAGGAGACGCTGGAATACATACTGGAGGACACGGAGAAGAGGGTCTTCCAGCTGGTGCAGAAGCGCACGGTGGACTCCTATGTCCCCATTAGACAGGTGGTCATGAACGCCATGGAAAAGATAGAAGCGGCTGCCAGGAGCAACGGAACTGTCACCGGCATTCCCACCGGATTCCTTGACCTGGATTACCGCACGGCGGGGCTGCAGCCCTCGGACCTGATACTGATTGCGGCCCGTCCCTCCATGGGGAAGACGGCGCTGATGCTGAACCTGGCCAGGAACGTGGCGTTCAAGAAGAACCTCACCATGGCGATTTTCAGCCTGGAGATGAGCAAGGAGCAGCTGGTGAACCGTATGTTCTCTATGGAATCCAACGTGGACGGCCAGAAGATTCGTACAGGCCAGATGAACGACCAGGAGTGGGAGCAGCTGATAGAGAGCGCGGGCGTGATCGGCAGATCCTCCCTGATCATAGATGACACGCCGGGTATCAGCATCGCGGAGCTGCGCTCCAAATGCCGTAAGTATAAGCTGGAGCATGGGCTGTCCGTGGTGATGATCGACTACCTGCAGCTGATGACGGGCACCGGAAAGGCCAGTGATTCCAGACAGCAGGAGATATCGGATATCTCCCG